>Ga0075119_1001768_pt1 | contig 10119 bp, 15 predicted proteins | sample AntAceMetag02UK9_FD_69791 | JGI IMG/M metagenome (GOLD analysis project Ga0075119, IMG submission 69791) | Saline lake microbial communities from Ace Lake, Antarctica - Antarctic Ace Lake Metagenome 02UK9 | ecosystem: Environmental > Aquatic > Non-marine Saline and Alkaline > Saline | place... | reverse complement strand
TGCCTTCTTAGATTTTGCAGCAACAAACATTTGGAAGTCAACTCAGTTGGCAAAGTTGATGCATAAGATTCAAGATCAAGAAGTCAAGAAAGGTGACTATGTGTTGGTTACTGATGCATGGAATCCAGCAGTACTTCAGATTAGATATACAAGTGACCTCTTAGGATTAGAATTGAAACTCGGTGGTATTTGGCACGCTGGATCCTATGATCCGAATGACTTCTTAGGAAGAGCATGCGGTGGTGTTGAGTGGACACAGCATACAGAACAAGCATTGTATGCTGCGTTTGATGATAACTATTTCGCAACCGATGAACACATCGAATTAATGAAGAAAACATATGAATTAACTGATCCGGTTAGAACAGGTTTCCCATTCGAATACTTTCAAGAAACCTTCGAGCCGTATCAACATTTAGAAAAAAGAGACTTAATCCTTTTCCCGCATAGGATTGCTCCGGAAAAGAGACTAGACATTTTTAAATCACTGGCCGAAAGAATGCCAGAATACGAGTGGGTTGTTTGTCAAGAACAAGAACTCACTAAAGACGAATACCACACGTTGCTCGGAGAAAGCAGATTGGTATTCAGCGCTAACCTTCAGGAGACTTTAGGAATTTCAATGATGGAAGGCATCATGTGCAATTCCTTTCCAGTCATGCCTGAACGTTTGAGTTATCCAGAAATGTACGACGATGATTTCCTCTACCCTTCATGGTGGGCGTCTTCTGAGTCTGAAAATCTTGATAAACTCGAAGCACACATTAAAGTTCTGATGAGTTGTTGGAAGGAGAAGCCTTCAGAACTTTTGCTTACGATTGCCGAGCAGCGTAAGCGTCTTGAAAAAAATTATTTGACTGCAAGTATCATGTATGATAAAATTAAGTCAAACATCAAAGGAGTATAAACATGGACGATAAAACTCGCGTAATCCAGCGCATCCGATCTACCCAACTAGATAATTCCGAAACTAACTTAACTGATCCCAAAGTCAATGATCCAACGGTAAATGAAATTAAAGATGCCATGATCGCGGTTGAAACCGAATACAAAATGTCTGAGATCATCAGAGATAGAATTCTAAAATACAACGAAGCGGTAATTGAAGACGAAGAAGAAGTTACTTTCCGTTGCAACGATAACATTTCAGCGTTCATTAAAGACGAAGAAGAACTTGATTGGTTAGTTGATGAAGTCACAAAAAACATGGAAGCTGTTCTTAGATCTTTGGTTATTGATGTCGACAACGATCATAATACCAGAGACACCGCGCGCCGCGTGGCAAAGATGATGGTTAAAGAAACCTTCTCTGGTAGATTTATTCCAGAACCAACCGTAACTGCATTTCCTAATATGGGTTACGCCGGACTTTATACGACAGGTCCGATCTCGATTAGATCGACTTGCGCTCACCACTTCCAGAACATTGTCGGAAAGTGTTGGGTCGGGGTGGTTCCTGATAAGGAAGTTATTGGTCTGAGTAAGTTCAACAGAATCGTTCATCACATTGCTGAGCGTCCACAAATTCAAGAAGAATTGACTACTCAGGTAGCAAAAGCATTGAAACGATTCACAAAATCAGAAAACATTGCTGTGGTGATTAAAGCTGAGCACCATTGCATGACTCATAGAGGTGTCAAAGAACACGAATCGGATATGGTAACGACATTACTGTCAGGTAGCTTCGAAGATAACGATGCTCTGCGTGCAGAATTCTATAGCATCATCCAAAACTTAAGGAGTTTCTAATGGCAAAAGACAAAAAGAAGAAAAAGAAAAGTATAGAGAACGATATAGAGAAGGCTGCACCGGCGATCGTTCCTGGGCATGAACAAGCTGCTCTCGCTTCTACTAAACCGATTATAGAAGAAATACGAAAACGAGAAATTGACTACATGCGTCAGGCAGTTACGCCCGAAATGAAAGAGGCCTTGACGGATTGGGTATCAGCAGTTAATCTCGGCAAAGCATATGATTATGTGATGCATATTGATGAAAAAAGTAATCCGGATTGGATGAATAACTACAGAACGTCGACTGCATTGCAATTCATGGCTGGTGTATTCATAAAAACCGGTTTGTCAAAAGAACGGGTTTATGCAATTATGAATGATGAAGAAAAAGTGGTTGTTCAAACGGAATCTGAATTCAATGAAACCGTGTCCGTGTTAGCAGAAACAAAAATTCAACTTCAGAAAGCCAGACTGACAAATAACGGTCTTATGAGGATAGTAACTGATCTCGAAGACTTTAAAGGCAAGGTTCGTTTTGCTAGTTTTTGGATGCGTCTCAAATATCTGTTTAAAGGAGAAATTTAAATGTTCGGTGCCGTTGTTGGTGATGTTATTGGTTCGCAATACGAATTCAATAACGTGAAAACAAAAGACTTTCCGTTATGCAATGGCCGGATCGTTGGCTGAGTGCGTCTACGAAATTCCAAAAGAAATTAAAGAATTCACCCGGCAACGACTAACCCCCCGGAATTCGAAGAAATTTTAACACGATTTGCAAAGGAAAGGCCGATACAAATATGGCTATAAGCTACACACATGAACAATTCAAAGGCGACATTATTGAAATGGCTAGACAGATGCATCGGGATAATTTCTTCCCTGATGTCGTCGCAGGAATCAGCCGCGGAGGTTTGGTCCCAGCAGTTTATTTCGGACAATGGTTCCAAGTTCCGGTCGTCGAAATTAGATGCTCCCTTAGAGACCAAAAAGAAGATGTGAATCTTTACCATCTGAGAAAGAACGTAGGCAAAAAAATTCTGGTCGTCGATGATATTATTGACGGCGGCGAAACTATGCGTCGGGTAAACGAACACGATTTCTTAGGTCGACAGAAATTTGCTAGCATGTGGTTAAACACTGCACAAGATTTCTCACCTAATTATTACGCACGTGAAATCAACCGCCTAGAAGACGAAAGTTGGATTAATTTTCCTTGGGAGAACTTCTGGATTAGTGCTTGACATTTGTCAACTTGATGTTATCTTATACAGACAATGAGGAACAGGAGTTACCCAAATGAAAATTCGTTTTAAATGGTATACGAACAGTTTAAACGAGCGTATTGGTGACGTGGTTTTGGTCTATGGTTACTGGAATTTCGAGCGTTGCGTTGGTAAGCTGTCCCAACCGAAATCCAACTTAACTGAGGCCGTTGTTGATTATGACGGCATATTGGTTAAACTGGCCGGTTCGAAGATGGGTGAGTTGAAAAATGAAATTCTGAATCGGTTACTTGATCGCGACAACGAAATGATTACGGTGAAGAATTGTTTGACCGACACAGAGTGCCAAATCCGCAGGGGCGACCGTGGAACGGTTTGCGATCCTAGCACAGAACGTTTTTACACTTTCTAATGAATATTTGGTCACAATACCTTTTTAAGAAATGGTTAGCTATTTTTAGGTATTGTGACCAAAATTCCTGTAATCCGACTCCCAAATTGAAACAACATTGAACCCGGCCTCGTGTAGATTAGATTCTTTTTCTTTGGTTTTTTGATAAAGAACGCCGAAAGAACATTTTGTGACCGGATTTATTTCTTCCGAATCGTATTTCTTAGGATTTCCGTGCCAATAATCACCGTTGAATTCGTAAACGGTATTGGTCTTTGGGTCGAACCCATCTACGAAATAATTCTTTTTCCCGATTTTGATTTTCCATTGTCGGTATTTAGAAGGAATTTCAAAACTGTCTAACCATTCAGATTCGATTTTAGATTTTCCGGTTTTAGTGCAACCCGGACAGCATATTTTATTTGCAAAAACTCTGATAATTTTTTTCTTAAAAATTCCGTGATTCAAACATTCGAGTTTGATTTCATCAAATATACTAAATTCCCCCGTCGAAACCAGACTTATATTTTCAAAATTATTGACAAGAAATTGGGTTATTTCGGTGTCTTTTACAATCCGGGTTGATCGCTTAATATGTTGTTCTTTTTTACATTCAGGGCACGTTTCTTTGGTTGTATTCAAAAGATGTTGGTTAGCCTTTTGGTCAAACCATAATTGGTGGTTTTTACAGAAAATTTGAACAGTGCCTGTTATTTTTGAATAAGATGACTCTAAATAAGAAAATGTTCTTCCGTGCCTTTTGATAGCCCGTTTTAGATATTCTTGAAAATCAATTGCTTTGTCTGCGTTTGAGCATTTCCTACAAAGAGTTCGATCTCTTTTGATCATTTTTTTGGGATCAGCACAATATACTCCGTGGTTCGGGCACGAGATTTGAATAGTTGATCCCTTTTTGAAATCGTAATTTGATAAATCGTATTCGAAAATTGGTTCGATACGTCGAAGTCGCGTTATCATTTCATTCTTTTTTTCTTCTAATTCACACTTAGGACAACCTCGACCTTTAAGATGAAGATATAAACTGGCATTGAATTTTCCGTGCCTGCTGCATTCCAAATTAAGATTACCGGAACTTATTTCAGATTCTTCGTATTGAAATTTACCATGGATCGATTTCAACTTTTTGATGATTGAATAAATTTCGTTTCCATTTGACTTTCGAATTTTCGCAGCTGTTTTCTGACTTGCCGATTTTCTGCCGCAATCAGGACACCCGCACCCGATTACATGGTCGTTTGCAATTTGTTCGAAAATTCCGTGATCTGGGCAAATTATTTGAACTTTTTGTCGCCAACCGGTATATTCTTTTATAAGAGAGTAATCATATCTACTCTTATGTTTTTCTTTTGCTTTCTCTTTCCATTCTTCGGTAGTTCTTTTCCTAGGCATCCTGTAATCCTTTTTATTCCTTACCCTTGTATTTATAAATTGACATTCGAGTTCGTTTACTTTATGATAAGATATGATTTGTAATAAATGTGGAAAAAGATATGATTTGTAATAAATGTGGAAAAGAAATGAACGAGAAAAAATATCGTTACTCTGAAATTTTCGGAGATACTGTGCAAGGCGAAGGTCATTATACCGGTGTTCCTACAGTGTGGCTACGTTTCTGGGGATGCAACTTCAATTGTCAGGGATTTGGTCAGAAAGATCCAACTGATCCCAAAACTTGGGTGACCGAATACGCTGATTTGGATATATCCGGATACAAGTCAATGCATGAGCTGCCGATCCTAAGGTTTGGTTGTGACTCTGCATATTCGTGGGCAAAGAAATTCTCCCATTTGGCAAAACAAGAGACCGCCGCTGAGATTTGTGATCGGCTCGAAGATCTTCTGAGAAACGAACGAAACCCGGACGGTAAGTTTATACACCCGGTGTCGGGACAGGCTACTCATATGGCGTTTACTGGCGGCGAGCCTATGATGAATCAATCAGCGATGGTTGACATCATTAATGAGTTCAAAGCACGCGGTAATGTCCCGCCGAATGTTACCGTTGAGACAAACGGCACGATTCCTTTGCGTGACAACGTGAGAAAACTGATTTTTGACAATTATGCTAATCATCCAGATATTGATGAATGGTTTTGGTCGTGCAGTCCCAAACTATCAGCCTCCGGTGAGCCTTGGGAAAAGGCGATTAACCCTGATATTCTTTCGGCGTATAATACGTGTTCAAAGCAAGGTCAGTTGAAATATGTAGTTGACGGGACTGAAAAGAGTTGGGATGAAGTAGAAAAAGCTACTAAACTTTATCGTGCAAAAGGCATTTTATGGCCGGTTTGGATTATGCCAGTTGGGTCTGCTGGCGATCAGCAAGAAGAAATACAGGCAGAAGTTTGCGAAGAAACCACACGCCGTGGATATAACTTTGCAGCTCGGGTTCATTCTTGGCTATTCGGTAACAGAATGGGAAAGTGATATGAAAACAGATTGGGAAGAAAAACTGCGTATTGATAATTTACTAGCTGATGCAATTAAATCTGCAGAAGAACTCGCAACCATCCGTGAACGCATGCGTTGTGCTGAAATAGCTAGAACTCAATTTCTAATCACACCAAACGGAAAAGATTGCGGCGAGGCTATCGCAAAGAAAATAGAAAATGTCTGATTTAGATGAAACTTTGAAAATGCTAAAACGTCTCGCAGCGTCGGTTAATCATACCATAATTGAAGACGAAGTGGCGTTGCTTTTGAAAAAGAGAAAACTTGAAAGAAAGAAAAATGAAACTTCTTAAATACTGGTGGCCTCCGGTTGTTGTCTATGCAATCAACTGGATCCTACAATTAACCGGCGGATACGGTTGGTATTTGACCGATGAGATTATGCACTTGGTTGGCGGAATGGCAATTACTGTTTCGTTATTCTGGTCGATGCCCGAAATTCGAAAGGATCATTACCTGCTGTTGCCATGTGTGCCGATGGTTTTTGCGGTCTTTTGGGAGTTTCATGAATATGCACTTGATACCTTGGACGTCGGCGACACTTTATGTGACTTAGCGTTAGGCTTCTTGGGTGCATGTATGGTTTCAATTTTCTTTTACAGAAAGGATGCAAAATGAGACAAGCAGATAAATGGTACGCGGCAGAATGTTTCTACGACCAAGAGGCTGGCTTGGATATCGAAGTAGCTGAATTCGAAGGCTTTTGGTCATGGAACGTTTATGATAACTATACGAATTACAAGCAGGGCAAAGCCGAAACAAAAAGACGAGCACAAGAACAGGCAATGAATTTTGCCAGGGGGAAAGATGGCGCTACCGTTTAGATTTATGCCCGGGTCCTGGGGACTCAAAGGAAAGACTTACAAAAGAGCAAAAGCCGAGTACGAGTTAGTCGGCGAAAAACTTGAAACCGAATTGATTCTTATTGAACATGGTTTGGATGAAACCGGAATTCCAGAAAACCCACCAAAAGAATTTCTGCTAGATTTCGCAAAGCATAAACTTTCGACTGGAAAAATAACCAAAGAAGAGTACGACTATGAAGTACTTGAATATAAATTCGACGACAACGAACAGTCACACCGCCGTGAGCTTGAGCTCGAACTTGATTTTCGCTATCACCGAATTACGTTAGCCGAATATAAATCTGGCTTAGCTGATATCGAAGGTGTTCCGTTTGTTTGTGTCAGCGATTCTGGTTTTGACTGGGAAGAAGGTCCCGGCGGCTTTTGGCAAGAATTTGAATGGAATCAGGAATTTATAGATTTCCTACGTGAAAATGGATATGAAGGCGCATCCGATCAAGATATGATCGACGGTTGGCTTTCTGATCTTTATAGATCACACATCATGGAAAGTGAAATGGGTGAGATGGATATTCCGGATGATGACGAAAACTTCAAAGAAGTTGAGTTCCTTCCAGAAAGAAATGTAGGCCCCGACGGTAAAATCGTTTATTCATAAGGATAAGAAATGAAAGTTCTAATTTTGATCTGTTCTTTAAACGCCATGTCGTGTGATATGGCAGTGCACGACATTTCAGTAAAAGAGTATTATACTGATTTGGCTGAATGCGATCTTGCTCGACCAGTAATCGAACAAGAATGGCTTGAGGATGCGAAGGGCAAGAATTATAGCCTTCGTGCTATTTGTACCACTAGATCAATTGAAGATATCGTTCATTCAATTCAAGCCGGAGAACATTTGACATGAGAACAGAAGATTGGCGAAGAACTACTGAATGGAAAGCGGTTTAACTTACATTGTGCTTGATAAGTTAGAAGCCGGTAAGATAGTTGATAGTATTTATAACGCGGGTCGCCGCTTAGCAGAGAAGGAACAGACTAAAGATGAGTAGAGAATCAGGTTTATATCTAGTATCTTGCGGTGCATCGATTTTCGTTGCTATACTCATTGGGTGGCTTTGGTCCTGGCAGAAGTGTGAGTCACAAACGATCTCGTTCACCCTCTCCTCTTGGGGACCAATCCAAGGTTGTATGGTTCTTCACAAAGATCGCTGGCTTCCACTAGAAAACATTCGTGGATTTGATGATAAAGGGTAAGGTTACGTCTAAACCGTTAGAGACGGTTTGGGGACCAACCTTGGTTCTCGGATGAAAAAATTGAGTACAGTACCTGGTTAGCGGTTTTAGAAACAAGACGCCAAGCTTTACCGAATGGCCGATCTGCGGTGATTTACCGAAAACCGGGAAGTCTTTGGGAACCGAGAAAACTCACCGATTATCCAGCAACACTCCGTGCGCAATGTCCAGTGTAGCACTAGACAGAGACCATGTTGTTCTAAGCATCGAGAAAGTCGAAATACGATGACCTATTGCATACCGGACAGAACTCCGGATTGTATATTTGTCTGAAGCAACTAAGGATAATGATGATGAATGATATAGAACAAGAACCATTCAAATATGTCGAGACAGTTGAGTACGATGATGTACCTGCATGGGGTAGCTCTTCTGTTCGAGACGCATTGTTAGAAGCAACCGAAAACGGACGTAAGGCCCGTATTACCGTAGAGGAAATCCAAAATGAATAGACCAGATACAGCAAGATTGAATTCTGTTTTGGATTCAATTGATGAACAAGTAAGAGAATTAACTCAGATTTACTAGATGAATATCTAACGAACGGTTGGATAAAAGGTAGAATGAGTTTTAAACATAAGGAGAAAAAAGATGGATAGACCCGACTGGTCGAGGTACTATATTTCGATGTGCTACTTGGCTGCGTCAAGATCAACAGATGAATCTACTCATGCCGGTGCAGTAATTGTTCGCCCTGATAACAGTGTGGTTTCTACGGGATATAATGGTCCAGTCCGTGGAATGTCAATTGAAGATGTTCCGAAGACTAGACCCGAGAAGTATTTCTATATGGAACACGCTGAACGCAATGCAGTTTATAACGCAGCCAAGAATCAAGGCGGCTTAGCCGGATGCAGCCTTTACGTGAATTTCCTGCCGTGTGCTGACTGCGCTAGGGCAATCGTGCAAGCTGGAATTGTGCGGGTCATCGTACATAAACAAGGACAAGAAGCCTTTCAAGAAGCCTCTGGAAACACCGGAGGTGAATGGGACGAGTCACATAAAGCTACGCTTAAGATTTTCTCATCCATTTATGAAAGAGAAGAGACGGTAATAAAGACTATGACAAACATAATCACTTATCCAGCAGTGCAGAGAGAAACTTCAATTCTGCATTGGTGGTCAGGTAAGTTATCAACGCCAGTAACAGGATTTTTTAGAGGTCAGGAGTTTACATTATGAAATAAAAAAATATCTGCTTGCGCCTAAAGGCGGATTTATGCACTATCAACTTCGAACTATATTTCCAAAAGAAATAACTATCGCCAAGCGAGTAGTTGATACGGAAAAAAGTGAAATATCGGATATTGGAGAAGCTGAATACAATTGGTTACGAAAAGAATGGTCGTCGAGAGATGTTTATTATCATACCGAAGGTGAACATATTCCAAGTCCTTTTATAATTAGAATGGCAAATATTATTAGCCAAACGACGCGCCGCGGCGCGGGAAATCGGCTTGTCCTTCATCCTGATAATTATCATTTATTAGATCCTAGTGTTATTGACGCCAATGGATCTTTTGCTAATGCAATAAACATTTTTGTTTCTGAAAACTGTCCAAAAAATAAAATGGTAGTGTTCTATTCAGGAAAATCGTTCTGTGATAACCCTTGTCATATTCACGATTTTCAAGATCGCATGTTCTTTACTGAAATGGAAAATTTAGCCGATTTTCATATTAAGCAAGCACATTATGTCCAGCAACTTCCGTTAATTGGTATTTGACAAAATTTTAGAAAAGTGTTAGGATAAAGAATGACAACATATCTGATTATTGATACACTCAATAACTTTATGCGCTGCAAGCATGTGGTGCATGGAGATACCGCAGAAGACAAAGCCGGCATGGCTGTGCATATTAATTTCATGTCTTTGAGAAAGATGTGGAATAAATTTAATGCTGACCACACGGTTTTCTGTCTTGAAGGCCGGTCTTGGCGGAAAGAAGTCTATCCAAAATACAAAGCCAACCGCGTAGCCGAAGAAGAAACCGATCCAGATGCGATTGAGTTGAATGATGCGATGTGGCAGGCTTATGAAGATTTTGTTGAATTAGTCAACACTTCGAATGCTACCGTGTTGAAACATTCTATGGCTGAAGCAGATGATATGATCGCACGTTGGATTGCTACGCACCCCGACGATAAGCATATCATTATATCATCTGACTCCGATTTCGTCCAATTAGTGTCCGATAA
>Ga0075119_1001767_pt1 | contig 10120 bp, 8 predicted proteins | sample AntAceMetag02UK9_FD_69791 | JGI IMG/M metagenome (GOLD analysis project Ga0075119, IMG submission 69791) | Saline lake microbial communities from Ace Lake, Antarctica - Antarctic Ace Lake Metagenome 02UK9 | ecosystem: Environmental > Aquatic > Non-marine Saline and Alkaline > Saline | place... | reverse complement strand
GAAGACTGTCAGCTAGATGGCGGTACCGTTACGTTGCCGCCGGGCCTTAAATCTGGATCAAATCGACGATTTGCTGGCGAAGATGTGAAAATTGACGACGTCATTGTCAAAACCGGTTCAAGATTGCGGGCTCAGGAAATTGGCTTGGTGGCTTCAATCGGTTGCCAGTCGCTCGATGTTTACCAGCCGCTCAAAGTGGGTGTGTTCTCAACGGGTGACGAAGTGCGAGATCCAAGTGGTGACGCGCCGGAAGGTTGTATCTTTGATGCCAACCGTTACACCGTCATGTCGATGCTGGACGGGCTTGGTATCGAGGTGACGGACCTCGGAATTTTACCTGATAATTTACAAACGATCACAAGTGCCCTGAATGCGGCTAAAGAAGATCAGGATGTTTTGCTGACGTCAGGTGGTGTGTCTGCTGGTGAGGAAGATCACGTCAAAGCAGCGGTCGAGAGCCTCGGTAGTATTAACTTCTGGCGTTTGGCGATTAAGCCCGGACGACCTATTGCGTTAGGGCAAATCGACCAGACGGCATTCGTTGGATTGCCGGGGAACCCTGTCGCAGCCATGGTAACGTTCTTGATGGTGGCTCAACCTATGCTGCGTAAGCTTGGTGGAGAAGCCGGATACACCCCAACACGCATGCGGGTGGCTACTGATTTTGATTATAAAAAGAAATCTGGTCGCCGCGAGTGGGTGCGCGCCAGTTTGAAACAAAATGCAGATGGCCAACCGATTGCCACCAAGCATCATTCTAGTGGTGCCGGTATTTTAACATCGATGGTGGGCGCAGAAGGATTGGTTGAAATCGAAGAAGACGTGACCCGTCTCGAAGCGGGTACAGAAGTAACTTACCTCCCCTTTAATGGGCTTTTGGCAGGATAAAATGCTTAAACTTTTATATTTCGCATGGGTACGAGAGCGCACAGGGACCGCTTCTGAAGAGTTCGCGTTACCTGAAAATGTCAGTACGGTCGCTGATTTGATTGCGGCGCTGCGCGCAAAAGGCAACGGCTACGCGGATGCTTTCGAAAGTGATGATTTGGTTCGCGTCGCAGTAAATCAGAACCACGTCGGCTTTGATCATAAAATTCAGGACGGCGATGAAGTTGCATTCTTCCCTCCGGTTACGGGAGGCTAATGTGATCCGTGTTCAGGAACAGGATTTTAATCTCGGGGATGAACTGCGCGGCATGAGCGACGGCAATCACGGGATTGGCGGATTGTGTTCATTTGTTGGACTTGTGCGGGATATGGCTGGGGACGCTAATATTGGTGCGATGACGCTTGAGCATTATCCGGGGATGACCGAGAGCGCACTAGAAGAGATTGAGGCTGAAGCCCATGACCGTTGGCCGTTAGAGGCAACATTGATCATCCACCGGTATGGCCGGCTTGAGCCAGGCGATCAAATAGTTTTGGTTGCTGCGGCATCAGCGCACCGCGAAGCCTCGTTTGAAGCATGCCATTATCTGATCGATTTTCTGAAAACCCGGGCACCGTTTTGGAAACTCGAAGATACGCCAGATGGCCCTAAATGGGTCGACGCACGTGCAAGTGATGATGCGGCTGTGGCAAGATGGGGTAAGGTAGAAAATACCAAATAGAAGAGGACGCTTTTTATGGCTCCATCTGATCCCGAAAAAAATAAGCAAGAGGGCATGCCGGGCCTTCTTAAGGCTTATGAAGATATCTCTTTCATTCATAGTAGCGAGGCGCGTCCTCTCCGGATTTTGGCCGAATACTTGGAACCTGAGGCACGGTTCCAAGAATATAACATTGCCGATACCATCGTATTTTTTGGATCGGCACGAACAAAAAGCCGAGAAGATGCAGAGAAGCTACTGAGTGCAGCACGTCGCCATCATGGCGATGTCGCAAGTGCCGAGCGTGATCTTGAGATGTCTCAATACTACGAGGCGGCGCGTACACTCGCACACCGTTTAACAGAGTGGTCAAAAACCCTGGAAGGGTCAGATCGCCGCTTTGTTGTCTGCACAGGTGGTGGCCCTGGAATTATGGAGGCGGCGAACCGAGGTGCCTCAGAGGCAGCGGGCATTAATATTGGCCTGAATATTTCATTACCATTTGAGCAACACGAAAATCCCTACATCACCCGTGAACTTTGTTTCGAGTTCCATTACTTCTTTATGCGGAAGTTTTGGTTCACTTATTTGGCCAAGGCAATGCTGGTTTTTCCAGGTGGTTTTGGCACCATGGACGAGTTGTTTGAAACACTCACTTTGGCACAAACTGGCAAGTTAACGAAACGCGTTCCGACAGTTCTATTTGGGACAGCGTTCTGGGATAAAGCATTTAATTTAAATGCGCTGGTTGAGGCCGGAACGGTCGCTCCGGAGGATCTGGATTTGTTCCATCAAACTGACGATATTGATGAGGCCTTTGACTATATAACATGTGAGCTAACACAACATGCGCTCGGCAAACCCGGCGGCTGCATGTAACGCTTTATTCAGGCAATCCTAACTCATTCCCTGATGTTGATCTTGCACGAATGGCGCAATTTGGACACATGTACCATTGCTCGTTATGTTGTGAGCGTAAATAATAAAAGTTGGCATGAACCGGAAACGAGATCGCAATGACTAAGAAAAAAATGGAACACGAACAATCAGGTCGTGTTCATCCAGAAATCCCAGAACTTCATAATCAATATTTAAAAGGCGAAATCGACCGGCGTCAGTTTCTACGAACCACGACACTGTTGGGCCTGAGCGCAACGGCGGCCTATGCTATGTCAGGTGTGGTTTCGACGAGTGATGCAATCGCTGCAACGCCGAAAAAAGGTGGCGTATTGCGGGTTTCCATGGAAATTCAGGAAATGACCGATCCAGCACTTTTTGACTGGGCACCTAAATCGAATGTCGCACGGCATATATGCGAGTTTCTGACGATTACAGGGCCGGACAATGTTACCCGGCCGTATCTCGCTGAAAGCTGGTCAGCATCCGATGATTTGAAAACCTGGACGATCAATCTTCGCAAAGGTGTCAAATGGCATAACGGCGATGAATTTAATGCCGATGATGTCATGTTCAATTTCGAACGATGGCTCGATCCGGCAACCGGGTCGTCGAATATTGGCCTGTTTGCAGCGATGACGTCAGGCGACAGCAAAAGCAAGAGAATGACACCGGGCGCGATTGAAAAAGTCGATAACCATACGGTGCGACTGCACCTCAATTCACCTGTCTTGTCTATACCAGAGAATCTATATAACTACCCGACAATGATTGTTCATCGTGGCTTTGAAGGCGATCTCTCGAAGGTTCCGAATGGAACAGGGCCATTTACGCTCTCTGAATTTGTGATCGGTGAGAAGGCAATCCTCAAGCGCGTCGACCAGCCCTATTGGGGTAATGATGTCTATCTCGATGAAATTCATTACTACGATCATGGGGCAGCATCTGCGGCTCAAATGGCCGCTGTTGCGTCTGATCAAGTTGATATGAACTTTGAGTTTGATATCTCGTCTCTTGAACTGGCGGCAAGTTTGCAGAACACCTCCGTCTATGAGGCCGTTACGGCACAAACTGGCTGCCTGCGTATGCGCATATCTGAGAAACCGTTTGATGATATTCGCGTGCGTCAGGCCATTATTCTGGCATCTGATAACAGTGTTATTCCCGAGCAGGTATTCCGGGGTCGTGGCCAGATCGGTGAGAACCATCATGTGGCTCCAATTCATCCCGAGTATTTCAAGCTACCTGCACTTAAACGTGATGTCGACGCCGCTCGCAAACTCCTTGCAGAGGCAGGGTACGCTGACGGTTTGGATATCTCTATTGATTGCGGCAACACCAACGGCCCTTGGCAGCAGCATTGCTGCGAAATTCTCAAGGAGCAGTTGGCAGACGCTGGCATCAACTTGAGCATTAATGTGATACCAGCCGCCAAGTATTGGGATCTCTGGGATAAATCGCCATTCGGCCTAACGGCCTGGACACACCGACCACTCGGTACAATGGTGTTGAGTGTTGGGTATCGTTCAGGTGTGCCTTGGAACGAAACCGCATACGCCAATCCGGCTTTCGATGCGGCATTGTCCGAAGCAGAAGCGATCATTGATCCAAAAAAGCGCGCTGTCAAAATGGAGGCTGTTGAAAAAATCCTCCAAGATGATGCTGTAATGGTTCAGTCAGTTTGGATTCCAAAATTCTTCGTTGCCCATAACCGGGTCAAAGGTCTTACTGCACATCCAACCAGTTATCATCAGTTTAATGAGGTCTGGATCGATCGTTAAAAGCTGAGAATTCGGCGGGGCATCTATCAGATAGGTGCTCGGATACAATAGGGGGATCGAGATTCTCATTCTCGCCGGCAAGCGTTTGATTTCCATGGTTTTAATTATGACCGTGGTCTCGCTTGTCCTGTTTTCCTTATTTGAGACGGATAAACTGGCCGTCGCAGGGAAGGTCCTGGGGCCTTACTCAACCACAGAACAACGTGAAATTTGGCTTGAGAAGAACGACTATAATGAGCCGTTCGTGTTTCGGTATGCAGGCTGGGCCGGGAATGCGATACAGGGTGACTTTGGCCAATCCATCCAACTCCGCGTACCGGTGGCCGATGTTTTGTGGCCGCGCCTTGCGAATACAGCAATCTTAGCTGTCGTCGTATTCGCCGTGATGATTCCACTATCTTTGACTTTGGGGGTATTGGCGGGGCTCAAAGAAGGTTCTTTTCAAGATCGCGCGATATCCACAGTTTCAGTGATCACAACATCAGTGCCGGAGTTTGCATCGGCGACACTTTTATCTGCGATCTTTGTCTTTTGGTTGGGTTGGCTGCCAGGAACGTCTGCGATGACGTCTGGTTTTCGGTTGGATGAGATCGTCTTGCCTGCCAGTGTTCTGATCATTTATGGGTTTGGGTACATTGCCCGAATGACACGGGCGTCCATGGCTGAGGTCATGACGTCCCCGTATATTCGAACGGCGATCTTAAAAGGCTTGCCCTACAGGCGTGTTGTTTTTTGGCATGCGCTCCGGAATGCGTTGATTACGCCTTTCACGGTGATTGTTTTACATTTGAACTGGCTGCTGTCGGGCGTCGTCGTGGTCGAAGTATTCTTCGCCTACAAAGGTTTTGGAAAGTTGCTTTTGGATGCATCGCTGTTTGGAGACATTTATGTGATTGAGGCGTGCACATTGATCGCTGTTTTCGTCGCGGTAGCGTCTCAGTATATTTCTGACCTTGGGTATACGTTGCTCAATCCACGTATCAGGTTCAAATAATATGGGGTTAAAAAAATCACTTGAATATATATCTGAATCTCGTTTGGCAATGATCGGGTTAGCGCTTGTCTTGTTCTGGGTCGTGCTCGCTGTGATCGCGCCTCTGTTACCTCTATATGATCCGAACACATCATTGGAAGCATTTAAGAAACCATTGGCTGAGGCTAAAGACGGCGCCACCTATTGGCTTGGTACCGATCATAAGGGGCGGGATATGATGTCCCGTGTCATTTTCGGTGCGCAGCGAGTTCTTATCTGGGCGACAATGGCAACAGGCATCGCATATTTCTTTGGCATTTTGATGGGATTAGTTGCTGGATATGTCGGTGGCTGGTGGGACGAAATCATTTCCTTTGTCTCGAACGTGCTGCTCTCGTTTCCTGTCATCGTATTGTACATCGTCATCATCGCGTATCTGGGGGCAACGGGCTTTAATATTGTCCTGGCAGTGACTTTCGCGTCGGCGCCAGGAATTATGCGAATTGTGCGTGGGTTGGTGCTTGATCTAAAAACGCGCGAGTACGTTTTTGCCGCTCAGTCTCGTGGTGAGAGCGCGTTCTTTATTATGTTGGTCGAGATACTCCCTAATGCGCGAGGTCCATTGATTGTCGATGCCTGTCTGAGGCTTGGATATACAATAATCACAATTGCCATGCTTGGGTACATTGGATTGGGATTGCCGCCGCCAGACCCAGATTGGGGAAAAATGATTGCGGAAACGCAGCCACTTGGAAGTTTTGCCGGGCATATGGCAATTGTGCCTGCTGTCGCGATCTCGTCACTGGTCCTTGGTTTTAATCTGCTTGCCGATGGCTTGCGTGAAATTTCGCTTCGGGACTGAATGTGCGCATGACTGACCAAACACCCCTGCTGGAATGTAATAATCTGAATGTTGCATTTCATACGCGTGCCGGTGCGTTGCCAGCGGTCATCGATTTCAATCTGACTTTAATGCCTGGTGACACAGTTGGTATTGTCGGGGAATCGGGCTGTGGGAAAACGACAATCGCGCTGACAATCATGCAATACCTGGGTCGAAACGGTCATGTGACGAATGGGCAGGTTTTGCTGCATGGCAATGATCTGGTTGGACTAAATGATTCAGAACTCCGATGTGTTCGAGGTTCAAAAATTGCCATGGTGTATCAGGAGCCCATGTCATCGCTCAACCCGTCTATGCGGATTGGCAATCAACTGGCTGAGGTCTTGATGTGTCATGCAGACTTGAACGCCCAGCAAGCCCGAACCCAGGCACTCGAGATGTTGAGCGCCGTGCGCGTCGCAGATCCTGTACGGATGATGAACGCATACCCTCATCAAATTTCTGGCGGACAACAACAACGCGCCGTTATTGCCATGGCGTTGCTTGCGAAACCGGACTTACTGATTTTGGATGAACCAACAACGGCGCTGGATGTGACGGTCGAAGCTGGGATTATCGATCTCATACATGAGATTGCATCAACTTATGGCACTTCGGTAATCTTCATTTCTCATAACCTCGGATTGGTTCGCAAGGTTTGTCAGCGTGTCATGGTTATGTATGCTGGTGAGGTTGTTGAAGAAGGCCCGGTTGATGATGTTTTCAATCACATGCGTCACCCCTATACGCGAGCCTTGTTTGCAGCTATTCCGTTGCCAGGTGCGCATAAGAAAAACCGACCGCTGATCCCAATACGAGGACAATTGCCGTCAACTAAAGATCAGGAGATCGGATGTAAGTTTGGGTCCCGTTGTGATTTTTATGAGGCATCTGTTTGTGGTCGTGACCAAATTCCATTGATAAGGCTAGAAGATAATCCGGATCAACAGGTCCGGTGCGTGCGTGATACAAAGATAGACTGGTTATCGAGCTCCGTGGATTCGTCGGTGAGTGATGATAGCGGCCCAGGCTGCCCAGTTCTTGAGGTCGCCAATTTAAAAAAACACTATCCGATACCAAACGATACATTCGGTGCGTTCATACGAGGCGGAGATCTAAGGCTTCTAAAAGCCAATGAGGATATTTCATTGGTGGCGCGTGAAGGCGAGACCATTGCGATTGTTGGTGAGTCTGGGTGTGGCAAATCGACATTTGCCAAAGTTCTTTTAGGGCTTGAGGCAGCAACGTCCGGGCAGGTTTTGTTTAAAGGTAAAAATTTGAGCGGTGTTGGCATCAACGAGCGCTCTTCGCTCACTATCCGTGATCTGCAAATGGTGTTTCAGAACTCTTTTGATACGCTTAATCCAAGTTATTCAATCGGTTCGCAAGTTGCCCGTGTCATACGAAAATTTGGCATCGAGCGTGATGCACAGAAAATCAGGTCACATGTCTTTCAGTTGTTAGATGCGGTTAAGTTGCCGCGAGAATTTGCCGATCGCCTGCCGCGTCAATTATCTGGGGGACAAAAGCAACGCATTGGTATCGTTCGTGCGTTCGCCGGCCGCCCATCTTTGGTGGTTGCGGATGAACCCACATCTGCACTGGATGTTTCTGTGCAGGCGTCGATTATAAACTTATTGATGGACGTTCAGCGTGAGCATCGAACGACGCTTATTTATATCAGTCATGATCTCTCTGTTGTGCGCTATATCGCTGACAAGGTCGTCGTCATGTACCTGGGACATATTGTAGAACAAGGGACGACGGAACAGGTGTTTGCACCTCCGTACCATCCCTATACTGAAGCCCTTATATCCGCGGTGACAGATGATTATGAAAGACGTCGGATTGTTCTGGAGGGGGATCTTCCTTCTGCGATCAATCCACCCACGGGTTGCCCGTTTCAAACGCGCTGCCCTCGGAAGATTGGGGTTATCTGCGAACAAGAAATGCCACCTGAGAAAAACCTGGCAGGTGGGCATACCATTTGCTGTCATTTAGATAATGCGGCTCTGGATGAAATGGCATCCGTAGTTTCCTATCGCACGAATTAGAAGAAGACCAGAATAGACAAGCCCTTGTCCTCTCAACGACATCGCGTATGATTTAATTTGTGCTGTCGAGGGACACATCCAATGACGAATGCGCCAAAACGTGTCGCGTTTTTTCTATGCCCAGGCTATGGGGCGATAAGCTTTGTGTGTGCGGTCGAGGTGCTTCGTGCGGCGAGCAATTTTTCTGAACAATCTTTGTATGATTGGCGGGTGATATCGGCAGATGGCGGGCCTGTCGCTGCGAGCAATGGTATTGAGACGCTGACTGAAAAAGGCCCGGATAATCCGGCGGACTTTGATCTTTTGATAATTTGTGCTGGCTTCAACCCCCATAAGGCCATTGATGCGCATGCGTTGAGCTGGGTGCGGGGTGTTGCACGGCACGGCGCCCAAGTCGCAGGCATAAGCACAGGTGCCTGGGTTATGGCTGAAGCCGGGCTGTTGAACGGCTACAGATGCGCTATTCATTGGGAGAATGCGGCGAGCTTTGTTGAGGCATTCCCTGAGATCGATCTGACGCAATCGGTGTTTGAAGTCGATCGGGACCGTTACACATGTGCAGGTGGCACATCGTCGCTGGATTTGATGCTGCATCTGGTCGCGAGCGAACACGGTACGGGTCTGGCGACTGAGATTGCACGTTATTATCATCACGAGCGAATACGCGGTGTTGGAGATCTTCAGGCAGAAGCCCGAGATATGGTCATTCGCATCAAATCAGTGAAACTATTGAAGGCTATCACCTTGATGGAAGCGAATCTTGAGCAACCATTGCAAACAGACGAGCTGGCAGGGTTGATCGGCATTACCACCCGTCAGATGCAACGGCTATTCAAAGAGCATACGGGAAAACCACCCAATCGGTTCTATTTGGACCTTCGGCTGCGTCATGCCCGATTACTGCTTTTACAAACGACTATGCCCGTTATTGATGTCGCAATAGCGGCGGGATTCGTGTCGCACGCTCATTTTTCGAAGTGTTATCGCCAATTGTTTCAAGTTACGCCGTCGGAAGAGCGCCGTCAGGCCTTCTGATGTGATGAATGATACTGCATAAACCTGCATTAAACTGTTTATATTCCCGGGTGAAGCTGATTCTATTGCCGTGCGAAGACAATATGCGTACCTTTTATAGAATCAAAGACCCAGAAAGGGGATGGGCCATTGCCTGAAAAGGTTTTTTCCAAAACGTACCAAGCGGGCGACGTGATTTTTCATCGTGGCGATCGTGGTGAACATGCGTTGTTTATCGAACGAGGTGCAGTAGATGTTGTCATTGATAAAGATGGCGCCGAAGTCGTTATTGCGAAACTAGGTAAAGGTGAGATCGTCGGTGAGATGTCGATGATTGATGACGCGCCACGTTCGGCAGACGTCGTTGCCACCGAAGAGACTGAAGTTATCGTTATTCAGCGTTCACGGTTTATCAAACCTCTGACTTCTGCTGACCCGATGATGAGTTTGATCCTTAGGGTTTTATTGACACGTTTTCGCAATGCGCAGGATTTATATTCCGGGCGCGGCGATGGATCAGCGACGGATGATGAGTCACTCGAGCAAATTCGCCAACTCGCCTTTCAGCGAATTCATGACGAGCGAGACCTTATGCGTGGCCTTGAGGCCAATGAATTTGAAATGCACTATCAACCTATCATTTCTCTCGACTCTGGGCATATCGCCGGATTCGAAGCGTTGATGCGCTGGCGCAAAGCGGACGGCACTTTCGTATCGCCAGGAGAGTTCATCCCGCTCGCCGAGCATACAGGCTTGATTGTTGAATTAGGGCGTTTTGCCCTAACGAGCAGCCTTGCTAAACAACGGATATTCGCTGATGCATTACTTGAAATGTATCCAGACGATCCCGCGCCATTTATGAGTATCAACGTTTCAGGCTTGCAGCTTTCTGATCTGGATGAGATCGACCGAATTGGTGAGATCATTAA
>Ga0075119_1001760_pt1 | contig 10148 bp, 9 predicted proteins | sample AntAceMetag02UK9_FD_69791 | JGI IMG/M metagenome (GOLD analysis project Ga0075119, IMG submission 69791) | Saline lake microbial communities from Ace Lake, Antarctica - Antarctic Ace Lake Metagenome 02UK9 | ecosystem: Environmental > Aquatic > Non-marine Saline and Alkaline > Saline | place... | reverse complement strand
GATTTTGAAAATGAGCGCCTGATAAACCTCCGTGAAGATTTATTGCCGCTGGCAGACATGTCTCAAAACGACATTGCTTTCAGTGAGCGAGAAACGCAGTGGTTGCTCGAAGTCGCAGAAACTTATCAGATAGACTCAATAAATATGCCCGATAGCGAGCTCCTCGATGAGCTTATGCTGCGGGTAGATATGTTGCCTCCTTCGCTTGTTTTAGCTCAAGCGGCTAATGAATCCGCTTGGGGAACGTCACGTTTTGCCTTAGAGGGAAATAGCTTGTTTGGGCAGTGGTGTTACGTACAAGGCTGCGGAATAGTGCCGCGACGTAGGGCTCGAGGTGCGACTCACGAAGTGAAGAGCTTCGATTCTGTAGCCGGCACAGTCAGAGCCTACTTTAATAACATCAACACCAATCAATCCTATGAGTATTTACGGGAATTGCGTGCTGACATGCGCGAGGAAGATCAGCCTATTGATTCTATGGTGCTTGCTTTTGGGCTAGAGCCCTATTCACAAAGGGGTGATCATTACGTGGATGAGGTACAGAACATCATCATGCAGAATGACCTTCACGAACGGGACGATGATATCTCTGGTTAACGTTAAGGCTCAGTTGCTTAAGTTAATCCATTGCACTGAATACCAAAAAAATCGATCACTCCCCACATCTGGCGCTGTGCAGATATAGCGAGAGCGCCTTCCTGACAAGTCGGCTTTCGGGCTGATAGTCAACACTCCTTTCTCTGCGTCACTCCATGCCATGTCCATGGCTTGGCTGTTGCTAAAACAGGCGATCTGTTTAGGTCGGTAATCTCCAGCAGAAAACATTAGGCTTGCTGCAGGCCTCTCATCGGAGGTAACCGGAGACAGGGGCGACAGCTGCTTAACATTAAATGCTTTGGTCCCAAATTTGACCTTTGCAGTGTTCAAATTGGCATAGATGCCAGCCAGTGGAAATCGTGGAAGGGCAAGAAAATCGCTATCGAACCCTATTGCTCCAGAATTTTGAGCGAAGCTAATAAAGCCAAGATCCTCACTTAACTCTCTGATATTGTTATTATACTCACCATAAGGATAGGCCAGAAATTTGTTATCTTGGCCAGTGTGGCGAGTAATCGTGCTTTGCGACTCCAGTATTTCTTGGCGCATGCGATAAAGCCAATCCACTTCAGCTTCGCCTTGCAATTTGTCGAGCATATAGGGATGTTCGACTAAGTGGTTAGCGATTGTCACACCGGCGTTGGCCATCTCTTTTATATTTTCCCAGCTCATATAATTGGACTGCGCTGCGTCAATAGGCCCTGTGGTCACGAAAAGCGTAAAGGGAAAGCCAAATTCTTCTAGCATCGGAAACGCTGTGTCGTAAATTGATGAATAACCATCATCAAAAGTGATAGCGATAGACTTTTCAGGAATGCTCTGTCGACTCTGCAGAGCATTGACCATCTCACTCAGATCAATGACATGGAAATCATTATCCCTGAGGTATTCTAAATGAGCCCTGAAAGACTCAGGTGAAATACTAGTGGATGGCGGGGTATCAACAGCCACGTGGTGATAAAGCAAAGCTACACCGCTGGTTGCCGCTTCACTGGCAGTAAAAGCTGAAGACATTAAGAAAAAGCTAAATATTAGGCTGTAACGCGGCATGATTAACAATCGAATTATGCATGAAGAGCAAATAATAACTTACTTACAGTGTCTGAGAATAGCTCGGCGGCCTTTGGTATTGATGCATGGGCAAGGTACAATAACCGCCCCGAAAGGCCCCTAGGCCAATATAAACCCGTCAAGGGTGTCCGCCGAACTTGGAGTATACAATGATTTATTCTGGCACTGCGCTGCGCGTTGAGGAACTTCCTTCAGGCATCGCCCATCTTATTTTTGATCTGGAAGGCTCATCGGTAAATAAATTTAACCAACTGACATTAGACGAGTTAGGGGATGCGGTAGCTGCAATCGCCGATTCTGGCGTTAAAGCAGCGATATTTTCCAGCGCAAAAACTAGCTTTATCGTAGGTGCAGATATTACCGAATTTACAGCGATGTTTACTCAATCTGCGGAGGAAATTTCTGCATGGGTTGTTAAGGCTAATGCGGTATTTACTGCAATTGAAGATTTGCCTTTCCCAACAGTCGCGGCCGTGAACGGAATAGCATTAGGCGGTGGCATGGAAATGGCTCTCTCTACAGATTTTCGGGTTGCTACTGAGAAGGCTGTGGTTGGTTTTCCAGAGGTTAAGTTGGGTATATTGCCAGGTTTTGGTGGCACGGTCCGATTGCCGAGATTAATTGGTGCTGACAACGCTAATCAGTGGATTAGCAGCGGTGCTCACGTTGCAGCGAAACAAGCCTTCGCGGAAGGGGCGTTCGACGCAATCGTTGACGAAGAAAAACTCCTCGCAGCAGCCGAGTCACTGGTTCAGCAGTGCTGGGACGGAAAGTTAGATTTTACCGCTGCAAGAAAGCAAAAAACTTCCCCTTTAACTTTGCAACCAATTGAATTGAATGTCGCATTTGAAACAGCCCTTGGCATGGTGGCAGCGGCAGCAGGGCCGCATTATCCCGCGCCAGTCACTGCGGTTAAGGCTATGCAAAAAGCAGCTTTGATGAAAAGATCCGAGGCTCTTGCAGTAGAAAATGCTGCTTTTGTTAAGCTGGCGAAGACAGAGGTTGCAGCAAACCTTGTGCAAATGTTTCTGAACGATCAGTTTCTTGCGGGCAAGGCTAAAAAAGCCATGGCTAGCGCGCAAGTTGTTAGGCAAGCTGCTGTGCTTGGGGCAGGGATTATGGGAGGTGGAATAGCCTATCAATCGGCACTCAAAGGCACGCCGATTATAATGAAAGATATTGCACAAGCTGGCTTGGATTTAGGCATGGGCGAAGCCAATAAGCTTCTGCAAAAACAAGTTGGGCGAGGTAAAATTGACGCCGCTAAAATGTTTACTGTTCTTTCCAGCATTAATCCAACCTTGGATTACTCTGAAATAGACGATGCCGATATCGTTGTTGAGGCCGTCGTCGAAAATCCTAACGTTAAAAAAGCTGTTCTTAAAGAGCTTGAATCATTGCTATCCCCCGAGACGATCATTGCCACCAATACTTCGACGATATCAGTTGATGATCTTGCGACAGTATTGGCAAGGCCGGAAAAATTCTGCGGGATGCACTTTTTCAACCCTGTTGCTCTAATGCCGTTGGTTGAGGTCATTCGCGGCCAGCACAGTAGCGAAGAGACTATTGCGACCACAGTGGCTTATGCTAAGAAAATGGGCAAAACGCCAATCGTCGTAAATAACTGCCCAGGTTTTTTGGTTAACCGTATCTTATTTCCTTACTTTGGCGCTTTTTCGAAACTCATCCATGAGGGGGCGGATTTTCGGCAGATCGATAAGGTCATGGAAAAATTTGGCTGGCCAATGGGGCCTGCTTACTTATTGGATGTGGTTGGCATTGACACGGGTGTTCATGCTCAGGCGGTAATGGCGGCGGGCTTCGATAGGATGGTATTAGACTTTGAAAGCGCCATCGACAAGCTATACGCGAAGGGCGATATTGGGCAAAAATCTGGCAAGGGATTCTATTTATACGAAACGGATAAAAAAGGTAAGCCGCGTAAGCTTCCTAATCCGGAAATTGATGAATTGATTGCAGCGGTAAGTGGCCCGTCAAAAGCATTTGATGACAGTGAAATTCTTGAGCGCATGATGATTGCTTTATGCCTAGAGACAGCGCGCTGCTTAGAAGATGGCATCGTCGATACTGCCATTGAAGCCGATATGGGATTGGTCTTAGGTTTAGGCTTTCCGCCTTTCAGGGGAGGAGCACTACGCTATGTCGACAGTCTCACAGTAGCGGCATTTTGCGAATTAGCAGAAAAGTACGCACATTTAGGTGAGCTCTATCAGCCAACAGAAAAAATGAAAGCGATGGCCGCCTCTGGCGACACTTACTACTAAATTTTAGGAGAATACGATGTCTTTACAGCTAAGAGATGCAGTTATTGTAGATGGGATTCGAACTCCTATGGCAAGATCAAAAGGCGGCGCATTTAAACATGTGCGGGCGGAGGAGCTGTCTGCTCGGCTAATTAACGCACTGTTTGAACGTAACCCTAACGTGCATCCTGCCGATGTCGAAGACGTTATTTGGGGCTGTGTAAATCAAACCCTAGAACAAGGTTGGAACGTTGCAAGAAATGCAGCGCTAATGTCAGTGTTGCCACACACAACCTGTGCTCAAACAGTAAACCGTCTGTGCGGCTCATCCATGTCGGCTTTGCAAACAGCTGCTATGGCTATTCAAAGCAACAACGGTGATCAGTTTATCGTTGGCGGTGTAGAGCACATGGGACACGTCGGCATGACCCATGGTATCGACGTGAACCCTAAAGCCTCTAAATACATTGCGAAAGCTGCTTGGATGATGGGTGTTACCGCAGAGGTTCTTTCGAAAATGCACGGTGTTAGCCGAGAGCAGCAAGACGAATTCGCTGTGAGGTCACATTTTCTCGCTGACCAAGCTCGTCGCCTCGGAGGCTTCAACAACGAGATTGTGCCTGTTGAGGGGCATAATTCTGATGGCTTTAAAATGCTGATAGAGCATGACGAAACTATTCGCCCTGATACCTCTGTAGAGGGGTTGGCGCAACTTCGTCCTGTATTTGATCCGGTTAGCGGAACTGTTACAGCAGGGACATCGTCGCAACTTTCAGATGGTGCTTCAGCAATGTTGTTGATGTCAGCTGAAAAAGCAAAGTCTTTGAATTTAACAGTGCGAGCCAAAATTAGATCGATGGCCTATGCCGGTGTCGATCCATCAATCATGGGCTATGGTCCAGTGCCAGCGTCAAAGAAGGCATTAAAGAAAGCCGGCCTAACCATAGCAGACATTGACTGTGTAGAGCTTAATGAAGCCTTTGCAGCGCAATCGATACCCGTGTTAAAGGATTTGGGATTGTTGTCTATGGTAGACGAAAAAGTGAATTTAAAGGGAGGCGCTATTGCCTTGGGCCATCCGCTTGGATGTTCAGGCACTAGAATTACAACCACTTTGTTGAATAACATGGAAGACAAGGACGCCACATTTGGTTTAGCCACGATGTGTATTGGTTTAGGCCAAGGCATAGCCACAGTTCTTGAAAGAGTGTAACCGGACCAAAATAAATGAGCAGGGCATCAAAAGAAGATTTCCAGTTAAATCGTAGTCGTAAAAATTTGCGCCGAAATGTCGGTCACGCGATCGCCGATTACAATATGATCGAAGACGGTGACCTTGTCATGGTGTGCCTGTCTGGCGGAAAAGATTCATATGCGATGCTTGATATATTGCAGCACTTGCAAAGGTCTGCCCCTATAACATTTGCGCTGCACGCTGTGAATTTAGACCAAAAGCAACCAGACTTTCCAGAACAGGTGTTGCCTAATTATCTTGAAAAGGTTGGTGTTGATTACAAAATACTAGAACAAGATACGTATTCCATAGTGACGGATAAAATTGCCGAAGGTAAAACCTACTGCGGTCTTTGTTCGAGGCTGCGGCGCGGCATTTTGTATAATTATGCGGATAAAATTGGAGCCAATAAAATCGCTTTGGGACACCACAGAGACGACATTGTTGAGACTCTTTTTTTGAATATGTTTTATGGTGGCAAGTTAAAAGCAATGCCACCTAAGTTGCTCAGTGACGATAAAAGAAACGTAGTGATAAGGCCGCTTGCTTACTGTAAAGAAACTGAGATTGAGCTGTATGCTCAGCTGATGGACTTTCCTATTATTCCCTGCAATCTTTGCGGTAGCCAGGACAATATGCAGAGACAAAACATAAAGGCTATGTTGCAAGGATGGGATAACGAGCATCCTGGTCGTATAGAGACGATTTTTCGAAGCATTGCTAATGTATCGCCATCCCAACTTGCGGATCTGAATTTATTCTCATTCAAAGACCTTACTAAACAAAGTGAGACAAATGTGCCGTTGAATGTGGTAGAAGTTCAATAGACAGCGCACACGAAGCCTTTCCTTGTAGTATTTAGGTGTTAATCAGTCAGCTTTGGCATCAATCTAGCGTTTAGTGGTGATAAGAAACTACAAGTTATGGAAATACCCTATAAAGAACTGGCTACAGAAACGCTAACAGCAATAATTGAAGACTTTGTGTCCAGAGAAGGTACAGACTACGGTCATGAGGAATTTTCGCTTGAGACTAAAATTAGTCAGGTCATGAAAAGCTTAGAAGTAGGAGAGGCTATAGTAACCTTTGACGCTGAATCAGAGACTTGTTCGATATCGCGCAAAGACGTCGGGGGATTCTAGTCGTTGGAGTTAATTCGCTCAGTTTGATTTTGATGTTAGCGGGTATGGCAATCCATTTTCCAATAGAGGATTTAACTTCCAAAAGAAAGCTGTGATCTCCCGGTTCTGTTCTTAGGACTTGCTTAGCGAGCTCTTGACCGGCAATGGCTAGAGCATCTGCGACTTGCTTTAGTGTATATGAGTCTTAACATAAATTGGTCTGCAGCATGTGGGTTAGTGCAATACTCAATACAAGGTGTTGCCGATGGCGCGATAAGATTTTGGATCAGCAAAGCCAGTGAAGGATTATGGGATCTAATTAATTTGACCGTAAATTGGAGTGTTTCACGGTCAAATAGTTTGTCTTTATTCGGGACGTCAGTGCCGGCAATGAGTATGGTCATATTGAGCTTTATTAAATTAGTTAGATTAGTGCGTATAAGGTTAGCGACTTTATCAACTAAGTGTGGATCGGGCTCTGGTCAGTAACAACTATCAAAAAGTTATTAAACGATATGTCTAAAGAATTAAATGAAATAAATACATTGGATGAACAGGGGCAAACCACTAGTTCGGGGAGTAGTAATACCCCCGATGCGGTTCTAGATGCCAAGGGCTTGTATTGCCCAGAACCGGTGATGATGATTCACAAAAAGATTCGTGAAATTAATCCAGGTCAAACTTTGCAAATAATAGCGACAGACCCCTCAACGGTAAGAGATATACCAAAGTTTTGTGTGTATTTAGAACATGAGCTTTTGTATCAAGCTGAGAGCGATGGTGTTTTTACCTACCTACTAAGAAAAAATCCTAATGTTTGACTTCTTCCTTCATCGATTAAAATTTAGTTCATTATAGTGCCTGATCAACTGGCGGCTGAATCTCAGATAAAAACGGTTTATCTAATAGATGCTTCAATCTATATATTCCAAGCACATTTCTCGCCCTATATAGAATGCTATGATCGCGACAACAAAGACCTTTCTGCCGTTTATGGGTTCACGCGCTTCCTGCTGCAATTTATTAATAGAATTAAACCCACCCATATCGGCATAGCACGGGATGAAAGCTTGTTCAGTGGTTTTCGTCATCAGCTTTGCCCGAACTATAAATCAAATCGTGAATTACCCGATGAAAATCTTAAAACTCAATTGGATGCCTGTGCCCTTGTTTGTGATGCCATGGGATTGGCTAATTTTGCCAGTCGGGTTTATGAGGCAGACGATATCCTCGGCACATTAGCCACCCGTATTTCAAGACTGGAAAATCCACAGCGGGCAATATGCATTGTATCTAAAGATAAGGATTTGGCTCAGTTGCTCGTAAATGAGCGCAATTATTTATGGGATTTAAGCGGTAACCGCAAACGCAATCGACATGACGTGTTTAATGAATACGGGGTTTACCCAGAGCAGTTTCCCGATTACCTTGGTTTGGTTGGCGATAGTGTGGATGTTATTAGTGGTGTTCCAGGTGTTGGCCCTGTAAAAGCTAAGGCCCTGTTAGGTGAGTTCCCATCGCTAGAAGCTATTTACGAAAACCTCGGGGCTGTAGGAAATTTAAAGTTTCGTGGCGCCAAGAGTTTACCTTCGGTGCTAGCAGATAATTTGGCCAAAGCTCGGTTATCTAAAGTGCTAGCCACAATTGATTGTGATGTTTCAGAGGCCAGCGAAAGCTTTTCTACGACTGAATATGAGGACCTTAAGGCTGGCTTGCCCGACCAGGTAGGTTTTCGTAGCCTGCTGCGGGATCTAAACTTTCAACAGGCGGAGTCCGAGAGTCTTCTTTATCAGTTTGAAAAAGTGTTTAAGATAGCCTGATTATGCAGTAAATGGTTGATCAACTTCTGAAAGTTTAATGTTGCCGCATACCTTATGAAAATAATTGCTGACGCAAATTTAAAAGACATTGAAATTTATTTTTCTCAATTCGGGCAATTGAAGCTAATTCCCGGTCGCGAAATAAATGCGCACACATTAGCCGATGCCGACGCTCTACTGATTCGCTCAGTGACCAAAGTAGATAGAGCGCTGCTTGAGAACAGTCGCTTAAAATTTGTCGGTACCGCCACCAGTGGAACCGATCATATTGATCAAACTTACTTGGCCAATAATGGTGTTTTTTTTGCACACGCTCACGGTAGCAATGCACAAGCAGTCGCCGATTATTGCTTAAGTGCGTTTTTAAAATTTTCTAAAATCATTGAGCCCAAAGCTAAAAAGACTCGCATTGGTATCATAGGGCTTGGCGCAGTGGGTAGTGCGCTTGCTCGTTTGCTGCAGGCGATAGGGCTTGAAGTTTTAGCCTATGACCCTTTGTTAACTGAAAAGCAGCGTCAGCACGCGATTTCCTTAGGCGTTGAGTTTACTACAGTTATCGAGGAGGTTTTTGATCTAGAGGCGGTTTCAATACATACGCCGTTAAGTTTCGCTGGTAAGCATCCAACGTCTAATATGATTGGTCTGGCCTTGCTCGAGCGACTTCCTAAAGCTGCCGTACTGATTAATGCCAGTCGCGGTGAGGTTATTAAAGAAAGTGAGCTTCTCGCTTTTTTAGAGATGCGTTCTGATGTGTTGGCCGTATTGGATGTCTGGGATAATGAGCCTGAACTAAATCTAGAATTAATGGCCTTAGCGACAATTGCCACTCCCCATATTGCTGGCTATAGCCGCAGAGCAAAAACGCTGGCAACGCAAATGCTAGCCCAGGCGTTTGCTAAATTTCTGCATGGGGAGGCAGGGCAGTTTTCTAGACCCGATGAGCCTTCTCCCAAACAATTAGTGTTGAAAGATAAGTCTGCGTCTGTTGAAAACTTTGTTTCTTGTGCCCTTCCTATCCACGACTGGTCAGCAGAATTTAAGCTAAAGATATTGAATTCTTCAGACCGGGGCGATGCATTCGATAAGTTTCGAAAATCGATGGTTAATCGAGCGGAATTTTCAGACTTTGCAATCGAGACACCTCAGCTTAACCGTCAGGAACTGATGACTCTAAAAAACTTAGGTTTTAATCTGCTCTAATACGCTAGCAAAGCAGTTGCCGAGGCTCCATTAAGCTAAGTCCTAAGCTAAGTCCTAAGCGAAGGCCTAAGCTAAGCTTTAATCGAGTCTCTAGCTTAAGTCCTAAGCATAGCGAGCACCTTTGCAAATTTGTTTATAGCCATCTCTAACTCAGCTACGGTTGGTAGAAATACAATTCTTAGATGCTGCGTATCACTGATATTGAAAGCGCTGCCTTGCACGAGTAAGATTTTTTCTTGTTCTAGGATTTTCAGAACCAAGGCGACGTCATCGTCGATTTTATAGATCTTGGGATCCAGCTTTGGAAATAAATAAATGGCACCTTTGGGTTTTACACAGCTAACCCCGGGAATCTCGCTAAGTAACTTCCAGGTTATGTCTCTCTGAGCCTTTAAACGCCCCCCAGGCATAACTAAGTCATTGATACTTTGATATCCACCTAAAGCGGTTTGAATGGCAAGTTGGGCTGGCACGTTTGCACACAGGCGCATGTTAGTTAAAATCTCTAGTCCTTCAATATAACTTTTCGCGAGATGTTTCGGGCCGCTGAGCACCATCCAGCCAGACCGAAAACCGGCCAGTCGATAGGATTTTGAGAGGCCATTGAAGCTGGCAGTGAATACGTCCTCGCTCAGGGAGGCGACAGGTATGTATTGGGCATCGTCATAGACTATTTTACTGTAGATCTCATCGGCAAATAGTATGAGGTTATGCTTTCTTGCGAGATCGACTATTTCTAGCAATATTTCTTTGCTGTATACAGCCCCCGTTGGGTTGTTGGGGTTAATAATGAGCAGGGCTTTTGTTCGATGGGTAATCTTTGACTTAATATCTTCAA
>Ga0075119_1001756_pt1 | contig 10153 bp, 10 predicted proteins | sample AntAceMetag02UK9_FD_69791 | JGI IMG/M metagenome (GOLD analysis project Ga0075119, IMG submission 69791) | Saline lake microbial communities from Ace Lake, Antarctica - Antarctic Ace Lake Metagenome 02UK9 | ecosystem: Environmental > Aquatic > Non-marine Saline and Alkaline > Saline | place... | reverse complement strand
ATAGATTTATTAATGCGATGATTCAGATTCGCAAAGAAATTGCCGATGTGGAGTCAGCCAAAATTGACGCGCATAATAATCCATTAAAAAATGCACCCCACACCATGGAAGACATGCTGGACGAAAGCTGGGACAGACCTTACAGCAAACGTGAAGCTGCATTTCCATTAGGTGAGGATGGCTTAAGTAAATTCTGGCCTAGTGTGAATCGTATAGACAACGTGTATGGCGACAGAAATTTATTCTGTTCATGCCCGAGCATAGAGAATTACGAATAGATTGGGTGGGATTGTTATTTACGTAACTGTTGTCGGCCATCTCGATAACACTCTCCGTAACTGCTCACATAGACAGCCGTGACTGATTAAGAGTCGCCCGCGCTGTCTATGTGTCAATTGCGCATCTTACGCAGCTTCTCCATTTGTTCATTTATATGAGTTAGTTTCTCTGAGATTTCTTTCTTACTGTTAATAATCGTTTCGTCGTCGAAATTTTCAAATTCTTTAAACGAGGAATACAATTGAGCCTTGATCTGTTTCGGTCGAATTTCGCGATCAGTTTGGTAATGGCTCGCGTATCTGCGAACAGCCAAGCCAGGAATTAAAACAACTGAGATCGCCACAAGATATGGCATGGAAATCCACAATAAAAAGATCCACCGCACATAGGCAAGGTGCATGTATTGCCACTTCATCCCCAGCATGTAGATAGACACTAGTACGGCGACTGCAGCGATTAGCATGGCAAAAAACCACAGTGAGTCACCAAGCTTTTTTATTTCCCCATCGCCATCGCCATCGCCATCGCCATCGCCATCGCCATCCGGATCTAAGGCATGTTGTAAACTAGGCGCTAGTTTTAAATAAAGCCCGATGATAGCGACAACGGCAAATAAACCCATACCCAAGCTAAATCCAGCGACGAAAAAACCGACATACATCAAAGACAATGAAAGTGGCGAAGAATGAAACTCACCGGGGACACCAAGTAAATGGGCAACTGCGACATTGACAGAAGCGCAGAATAGCCCAGCCAAACCATAGTTATAGTCACTTAACCAATGGCGCACAATATAACTGGAGAGCTGATCGTTACCCTTGAATTTATTGACTGTGCTTAAGCTTACCCTAAATACATCTGTGGCAATGTATAGAGCCATAATTGCCGTGCTGATAATTGCGCCAAGAACCCAACAATATTGACTAAAAAACACGGACTTATCAGCCATGGCCAAATATTGGGCGACAATATAGACACCGCCGATAGCTAGTGAGATTACAGATTTTGAGATATAGCTCAAGCGGCCACGGTCTCTATTGGGGTCGTAGAATGGATAGAAGTCTGTGGTTTTGATTGTCATGTGTGATTTTCAAATAAAGAGGGTTTATCTTCTATCGGCCAATTGTGCCGTGTTTCAAGCTGAAGGCGCCAATACTTACGTTTGCTCAAAACACTAAATCAGATTAGTGCCCCTTGGCTTCCAGATTTAGACTCTGTCGCTATTTGTTTATTAACTACTCCCTTGGTGCCTAACCGCTCCTTAACTGGTCGTTTCTTAATTATTCGTTTCTTAACTACGGGGCTCGTGAGAGGCACTCGCCTTCTTGTCAAATCCTTGCCGGATCTGACTTTAGAGTCAATAAATGACAAGTAGTTTCTAATAAAGGGCGTGGATATGTACTCACGGTAATGCTTGTAGGGCAACTCCCGCTCTTTCAAATAGTTAACGAACGTCACATGAGGAGACACGAAGTCTGACCTGCAGCCAAATGAATTTGCAGAGTAGCTTGACCATTCGTATGCGCCAGCATGCTGTCGTATTCCAGTGTCTAGCACTCTTCGTTCAATGTATTTTTGGCAATCCAATGTAAGCTGGCTTCCAACAACCCGGCTAACTCTCATACTCTTCGCCAGTGGCGAAGATTCTCGCTCATAACGCTCTTGGAAGTATTTCGTATAACTATTCCTTACTGAACGGATTAAGCAATCCAGACCTGTAGACGATGTCGGGGTCACTAATAGGTAAACCTCATTAGCCAGTAGAGTGTAAGAATGAAGCTCAACTTGAAACGGCTTAAGTCCATTAAACAGCCTTAAGATGAAAAATCGATGGCAGTATTTATCAACAAAGGCTCCCCCACACGCTTTTCCTTTTAGATAGACACAATAGGTTTGTCCTGCGCTAATTTTCTGAGTATTTTGAACCATGAAATTCCCTCCTTGGAAAATGGTCATCTAAAATCACTACCTTATTCATACTATGCGCGAATCGCTAGAGGCTCCTCGTCGAGCATTAATTGCTTGTCTGTTGCTCTAAGAAGCGCGGGACTGTGACTAACCAAAATTAGTGTGATTTTGGATCGACGTATCATTGTCAGGAGATCAAGAGCAATACCCTCACTTAAGTGAGAAAGGGCTTCATCAAGAAGCAGTATTTTGGGTTCATAATATAAAGCTCTAGCCAATAGTAAGCGCTGCACTTGCCCAGCGGAAAATAGCAGTCCTAGCTCGCCTATTTGTGTACTAAATCCCATCGGCAGCTCTCTGATGACGTCAGCAATACCGACAAGCTCACAGACTTCCATTAACTTGTAATGATCAAATTTTTCAAGATTTAGATTGATGTTGTAAGCCAGGCTACCCGCTAGAAGAGTCTCCCCGTGCATAATGGCAGCCAAATATCCCCGCCTTTCTTTCATAGAAAGTGTTGTAAGTGCGCGACCACCAAAAAGAACGCTCCCTGATTTAGCATCCTCAAAGTTTAAAAGTATCTTCAAAAAGGTTGACTTTCCACAGCCCGATTTTCCCCAGACTCCAAGGCTTTCCCCAGCATCTAATTCACAATTCACATTGCTAAATACGTTCGGCAAATTCTCGGCGTAGCGGAAGCTAAGTCCTTTTACCGACAAGTTGGCAATTGCTGACAACTCTAAGAGAGAATCGTGCTTTTTGCCGAACTCTCTTTCATGAAGTGTAATATCGGAGAGACGTTCTAGCTCTAAGCTCATGAGCTTTAGTTCAGCCAATTTAGGCACCATCGCCGTGACTGAGCCGATAAAGTGAGCCTTAAGAAAAATAAAGCTCATCAGCTGACCAATAGTTAAGGATTGCTCAAAAACGAGCATCGCCCCAAAGTAAATTGTAAGTATGTGATCAATGCCGAACACCAGCCCTTGCATTGTACTGATCGACAATTGAAATGAACCCAGGTGATAAGCAGAGTTAATAAAGCTGGTATAGGATGACAGCCATTCGTGTTCACGCTCTTGCTCGATACCATTAATTTTCGTTGTAGAAATACTTCTTATATTTTCCATAAATGAAGTCTGTTGCTTAGCTCCTGCAACGAGTGCTTCTTCACGAAGGGTTTTTTCTTTCGCTATAGATGCGCCCCTTAAAATGCAAAATAGCACTATCCCAACTAAGGCTAAGCCACACAGAAACGGACTATAGAGATAAAGAAGAACAAGAGTCACCAAAGAGAAGATTCCGTCCACTACAACCGTAATCATTTCCTGAGTCACCAGCTGTTTGATGCTTTCAAGCGCTGAGAATCTGGAAACGATATCGCCCATTTCTCTTTTCTCGAAAAACCTTAACGGCAGCCTGATAAGATGATGAAATGTAGATTCTGCCAATTGAAATCCAAATTGATTTGAAAATTGAAGCAAAATAATACTTCTAAAATACGCAATTACAGTTTTCGCAAACATGACCAATAGAAACAATGCTGACAACAACAGCACTAGGTCTTCATCTCGTAAGCTCAAGCCTTGATCTATAACTAGTTGAAGATAGAGCGGTGTTAGTATCGACAGCAGTTGGATTAATATCGACATTACGAACACTTGAGCCATGACCTTATAAAAACCAACACCGGGTTCAAAGAGTTGTTTTAATGTGAATTTTTTTTGCACTGATACCGCAACAAATTCCCGGGCCTTTCTTACCTCTATCGCAACCCCGGTAAAATGAACTCCAACTTCACTACTTGAATAGCTTCTTACGCCAACAGCCGGGTCATGCAATACCAGAGTGCGCTTGCTAATTTTCTTCAAAACTACAAAGTGATCTAAGTCCCAGTGCAGGATTACCGGTAATTCAAGATGCCCAAGATCACTTATCTCTACTTTTAACGGGCGACATCGAAGCCCTATTCGCTCGGTTGCCATCATAAGATCTTTTACCGATGCACCAGCTGAAGATAATTTGAAGCTTTCCCGAAGCTCTCCTAAGCCGATTTTTCGTCCTAGATAGCTGGATATCATCGCGATACACGCTAACCCGCACTCGCTGGTTTCCGATTGAAAAATCATTGGTAAAGAGTATCGTGGGGCAAAGAGTCCATTCATAGTATTTTGCCTTTTAGCTGCAATACTGGTCTAAAAATAAACTCCAAAAGGGAAAGGTTCTCCATGACAAAATCCGCAGAGAATTGTATACCACTAACAAGCGGGAACACCTCGGCTCCCTCAACATAGTGCTTTTCAAGCTCTGCTATAACCTTGTACACCGGTTCATTCAATCCGGGTATAGGCAGTAATGTTTCTCGAGGATCCAATGTAGCTCCGCTTATCCGGACCACCGTTGCACTCGTATACCCAAATTCAGAAACGGGGAATGCGTCGAAACCTAACAGTAGTTCTTGTTCGGTATGTATTTTCCCAATTACACTAGAGGGCACAAATAGAGTTGCTTTCAGGTCTTGCTGATTAGGTAGAATAGTCAGCAATGCTTGACCGCGGGATACCGGCGAACCAGCCTCTACTGCCACGCTGGCAACTATCCCCCCTTGTAGGGCTTGAATAGATATAAAGGTTTCCTGATCGAGATTTCTGATCTCACCGGCGACCCTGCGACCTTCACTAAAGACTTTCGATTGCTTACTCTCGAAACCTAGGTTGAGCAAATCTAATTGCAACAGGCCATCCGCAATCTCCGATTCGGCAGTGTTGATTTTACTCAGCACCAGATTCCTTTCTCTTTCAACGCTGAGATGAGTTAGCAGCTCCCGATCAAACCGTGATTGAGATATGTTTGAGTGCTTAAGCAAGCTCGTTAGGGATTTCAGATGATTACTGCTTAGAATCTCTTGCTGGCCTAATAAAGTAGCCTCAAGTCTAAGACTGGATAGTGACTTTTCCGATGCGGCGACACTTAAGCTACCCCTGACTAATTCCCTTTTGTATAGCCGTTCGTCCATAGCCAATTCTTTTGCCAAGCTTTCTTGAGCTAGTTTAAGCCTTTGGATATTTGTGAATTGCGAGCTTTCACCATTGCCATTTAGAATCAAAGTCGACAGAGTCATTACTGTCTGCCCGCTCTCCACTAATTCACCTTCGGTAATAGCGATAGAGCTAACAATTGCTTCACTGGGTGCTTTTATTTTTTGAGAGGGCGATTTTGGTTCCAGTATCCCGCGCGCGGAGTTTGTCTCTTTGTATCGGATTAAGCATAAAACTAACAGCGCTAAGCACATTAAGCCGATACTGCTCCAGACCATTGTCTTAACTGCTGACGACTGACTTATGACAGCGGTGCTTAAGCTTTTTTCGCGCCGATAAACAAGTACTTCCGGTCGAAATAATTCGCTTCGCTCTACTCTCGGGGTTTCCCTCATGCGGCAGACTTGAGTTCTTGGTCCAGGGCTAACACGAGATCGGAAATTGTATGCAATGTGTTTAGCTTATTTGAGCTAATAGTGACTTTATATTTGTCTTCGAGTTCATAAATAATCTCTAGAACTGACAGTGAATCAGACACAAGATCTGACAGAATTAGATCTTTTGAGTCAGCACAATCGTTAAAGCTATGACTGGTATAATCTGACAAGATTAACAACACATTCGAAAGTACAGCTGCTTGAACATCCTTGTTCATAAACTTATCCTTTAGAGGTTTATAAAGTTATTTTTGTTGTTTTTAGTGCAAGCCCTCAATAAAGTATTCAGGCAGATGAGTAAGATAGCGCCACTGCTCTGCATGGCGATTAAAAAAATACTGGAAAAAATCAATCTGAAGTTGCGTCATGCGAGCCACAGCATCCGCTCTAGATTCGCCATCCTTGATTTGAGGCTCAATCTGTCTGCCAATTTCTATTTGATGTGTATCACCATCTTTGAAACAGATAACTGGCAAGATTGGCACTTTGTTAGTCAACGACAATAGCGCAATGCTTTTTGAGAAAGCGGCTTTTCTACCTAAAAATTCGACTTCGATGGTTTGGCCGAATTCACTTGGCAGATCAGCAAACATCACCAAGCATCGATTGGGATTTCGTAAAAACTCAGACAGGCCGCGTACATCGACTTTATCAAGCAGCATTTGATTCTCAAGGCCGGCGCCTTTTCTGCCAAACGCTCTTTTCATGTTTTCAATGTATTCAGCACTTGATTTTGTCTGGCTTAAAACCACTGTTTTGCTAATGTCCCTCTGAAAGCAAATAAATTTATGCAGGCCATAGACAAAGTTCCCAAAGTGAAAGCTAGCGACAATTCTTGATCTTTGGTCGCGGGTCAGCAGCTCCCGAATTTGGCAGTGCTGGGGTATTTCAATGCGCCGGGCAAACTTGGTGGCAGCGGCTATGCCCTGTACGGTATTTCTAAGGCTCTCAATATTGGCTAAGAAAGCCCTGTTTTTGATAAGTGCTTTAGCTGTGGCGTGAATTGGTTCGCGAAGGAAGAATGCGATCTTAACGACGTTTAGCTGGTTCCTGCAGCTAAGGTTAGGGGTAGGGATAAGTTCAGGGATAAGTTCAGGGATAAGTTCAGGGATAAGTTCAGGGATAAGTTCAAGGCTACCGTGCCTTGTTGACCTTTTGGTAGGTACGCGAACAGCCTGCTCTTGCTGGGGCTTTTGTCTCTGTAGTTTTTCTTGCCAGAAATGAAACACACTAGAATCCCCCCCAAGGAATAAGGAAAGACAATGGACAAAGCCGTTACGAACACTACCCTCCAAATAGGAGAGTGCAGGGAAAATGAAGTCTTTCATCGCTGGGAGTTATCCTTAACATATCAGCAAGTGATTAATTTCTAATTTAGATTATTAGTCTAGTCAGTAAATTCCAGCTCCGCCACTATTGTTTGTTTTAGGATCAACATTTAGTGTCGCCTCAGGAGCGTCAGTCAAACTCACGGGCAAGTTATTAAGCGCATTATTTCAGTTTGACCGCTGTGCCACTGATGCTCACCATCATCATTCCGCCTTTAGAACCCACTACTTCATAGTCCAAATCAATTCCAACAACGGCGTCGGCCCCTAACATCCGGGCTTCTGTTTCTAGCTCCTCAAAAGCAATGTTGCGGGCTTTTCCCATTTCTTGCTCATAGGCACCCGCGCGCCCACCGACAATATCTCTAACCGCGCCAAAAATGTCCTTAAAAATATTGGCACCTAGAATTGCCTCCCCTACAACAACCCCTAAGTAGTCTGTAATCACTCGTCCCTCTAGCGAAGGAGTGGTAGTTCTAATCATCTTAAGTTCTCCAATTTGGTGCCTGAAAAAAGTGTAGGAAAGAGCGTAGCTTAAGCCCTCGGTGGAAGTCCTCTTACCATGGTGAGATACTTTAATTTTGTACCCGCTCGGCGAAACTCTGATAGAGCTTGATACTCTTTATCACTGTACCAATCTCTAGCTGCTTGCTCGGATGGGAACTTAAACATTATCGAGCGCCCTGCTAGTGGATCGCTGCCTTCAAAGGTTTCTGACTTATCATCGTAAGTTATGAACTCACCGCCAAACCGCTTCAAAATTGGAAAGAAGCCTTTTTCATATTTGTGATATTCACTAACATCTTCGACCTCCAAATTAACAATTATATACACTTCTACATCGGTCATTTTTTACCCCCTTTTAGGATATTAGATTTTGATTGATCAGCTATTGCTAGCTTGCATTAGCGTTATCCACATCACTAGAACACTAATATTGCCTAAACCAAAAATAATTAGGCGATGGAATACATTGTTATAAGTGAGATGAATAAGTGAGTGTAGTGCTCTTGCAGCCACGAATAGCCATGCACATAGAATGGGTGTCGGCGCGGTTAGCCCTAATGCAATATAAGCCAAAGCGCCTATATAAAAAAGCACCGGTACTTCAAAGAGATTATTAAAATTTCTAGTCGACTTAGCCACCAAATCTGGCATGTCAGAGCCTTGCATCAAGGTAAAGAAGCTAAGGGGTAATTTCCCTGAACTTACCGATGACATCCGAGACCTAAAAGTGACAACCATTACTAGAAAAGTTAACATCACAAGGGCAAACATAGCATTTAGCATTTCTCTCTCCATTCAAATCAAGTTGCGTGCGATATCGTCCTTACCTTAGATAATTACTCGGCTCGGCGAAAATCAAAGTATAATTATTGGCTTATAAGTAGAACAACACGCAGTTTGCGAAGTTGCCTGCTCTCTAGATTATAGATACTGCGCTTGAATCAAAGGAAAATAGACAACATGCCTTCAAAGCAATTATTTGCAGATCATATTGCCAGCTTAGAAAATAATTACCAGAGTGCATTACAGTTCTGTGGAGTACCTCAGGGGCGTTCAATTCTTATACACAGTGGAAGTGAGCATTTCTACTATGCCGATGACCGAGCCATTGCGTTTCAGGCCTATGCCCATTTTTTACACTGGGTCCCTGTCAACAAACCCGACCAGTTCCTACTTTTCACACCAGGCCAGCGACCTCGTTATCTACAAGTAGTACCTTCTGATTACTGGTATGACCAAACCATTGACAGTGCCGATTGGTGGACTGATTCACTAAATATCATCCGCCTAAATCGTGTGGAAGATATCGCCAAGTATATTGACACAGCGAATACACTTTATTTGGGCCAAGAAGCAGAGATGATTCAGGGTTTATTAGGAAATCAGCTCAGCGTAAACCTATTGCCACTGCTACGTTATCTTGATTATAAGAGAGCATATAAGACCGAATATGAAATAGCACAGCTCAGAATAGCCAACGCCAAAGCGCTCATTGGTCACAAAGCAGCCGAGGACGCATTTAACGCAGGTTTTAGCGAATATGGGATACACCAAGCATATTTGCAGGCCTGCGAAATATTAGAGTATGAGGCACCTTACACAAACATCGTCGCCTTGGATGAAAAGTCCGCCATACTTCACTATCAAAACAAACGCCGTGACACCGCCATAGATAGCCAAGTGCTGCTCATAGATGCTGGTTATCGCGTCAATAACTATGGCTCTGACATTACCAGAACTTACGCAAAAGATTCTGCCCATCCAATTTTCCGTACCTTATTAGAGAGCATGGAAACACTTGAAACCGAGCTCGTAGATTCAATTAAAGTTGGCAACAACTATACAGACATACATGCCCTGACATTAAGTAAAGTAGGCGCACTTCTTCGAAAGCTAGATATTGTTAACGCAGATGATAGTGTGATGCTAGAGGCGAGATTACCACAACTTTTTATGCCGCACGGTGTTGGCCATCTGTTAGGTTTGCAGGTACATGATGTGGCCGGCTTTCAGCAAGACCTAGCTGGCACAATGAAACCAGCGCCAGTCTATTCACCGGCGCTGCGAAATACCCGACCAATTGAAGAGAACATGGTTTTTACAATTGAGCCTGGATGTTACTTTATCCCCTTGTTGCTGGAGCCCCAGCGCAATACGGCTATCGGAAAAATGCTTAATTGGAGTCTTATAGATGAGCTCTATCCTTACGGGGGGATACGCATTGAGGACAATATTCGTGTCCATAAGTCCGGTGCCGAAAACCTCACTCGAGGTCCTCACCCAAAACCTAACTCATTCAAAACCCCTGAAATAAGTTAACGCTGGGTAATCTTATTGATTATCTCCATTAGCCTCGGCAGCGCCAATTGGTTTTCGCTTACCAATTGAGCGCCTCTTCGGCCCATACCCTTGGCCACTTGTGGGTCTTCAAGAAGATCAAGCCATACTCTCGCTAACCCCTCTTCGTCTTTCACTGTCTGCAGGCCGCCTGCTTTTTCTAGCTGGTCACAAATTGAGGCAAAATTAAATTGAGACGGGCCGACTATTACTGGCAAACCGATGGCGGCAGGTTCCAAAACATTCTGGCAGCCAGTATCTACCAAACTGCCACCAACAAAGGCGATTTTAGCTAAGCTATAGTACGCCATCAATTCTC
>Ga0075119_1001754_pt1 | contig 10157 bp, 11 predicted proteins | sample AntAceMetag02UK9_FD_69791 | JGI IMG/M metagenome (GOLD analysis project Ga0075119, IMG submission 69791) | Saline lake microbial communities from Ace Lake, Antarctica - Antarctic Ace Lake Metagenome 02UK9 | ecosystem: Environmental > Aquatic > Non-marine Saline and Alkaline > Saline | place... | reverse complement strand
AGAAGGAAATGATGCGAGGAGCTCCTTCGGTCTAAGAAGCCCTGCGTGCCCGAGCTGCCCGCCTTTTCAGCGCCCGACGCTCGTCTTCACTTAGACCTCCCCAAACACCCGAGTCTTGGTTAGTGTCAAGTGCATACTGCAGGCAATACTCCGTGACGGGGCAGTGGGAGCACACAGATTTTGCGCGGTCAATTTGGTCTACCGCTGGTCCGGTGTTGCCGACAGGGAAGAAAAGTTCCGGATCCACTGTTAAACAAGCAGCTTTATCTCGCCAATCCATGCACAATCCTCCTGAAGCTTTGATGGGATTACTTCCCACGAAGTCGTGGTGGCCGAACCAACTCACACCGGAGCCGCTGCTTCGCGATAGGAAACATTGCGACCTGCTTAACGTTGCCATAGGTAGCGCATGAAATCAAGCAGTTTTCGCGATTATTTGGGCGATACCCTTGAGGGCCGCGGCGATGCTCCTGCACTACTTGCGATCAACAAAATTATCGCAGGCAGTGCCAGCTGCATCACCCGAGTAACCCCGGAGGCGAGGAATATGTTGGCCGAGAGGAGGAGCACAACGACAAGCCATGCCGGCCCCGCAATAGCCTTTTTGCTTCGCACGCTGTACATCAAGCCGACCAAGACTGGGATACCGATCGCGATAGCAAGTTGCATGGCGAACCTCATAGGTTCCCCGGTGTGAAGGAAGAAGTATTCCAGCCGGAAATCTCCTTGAGACAGATTCCATCCATAATTCACGCTGAGGACATCTTCGAAAAGGTAAGCACGTAATGTCATAAACGCGCCTATAGGGATGAGACCACCAATGATTGCTTGAGCTCGAAGCCCGCTGAAAAGCGGGATGAGCATCAGAGCTGCATAAATAATCACCACCTCTTTGATGGTGATGCCAATACCAAGTCCGATTCCTGCCAGAATCGGCTGACGAGACGCTATGAGGTACACGGTGAGGGCCCCAATAAAGTAGCTGGCTGGGTCCACCATGAGGAAAGAGCCCGTTTGAATCGTCCCTACGTTAACAATCGCTCCTAGCGCAAGAGTGACGCTGAGTACGGAATCTCTGGAGAGCTTTCTGGCGGTAAGAAAAACTATGCCACCCGTGGCCAGAATAAAAACTAGGTTCCATCCCATGGTCGCAATATAAAGAGAATTGACAAACTCTGCCGCAGTGGCAGGTTGGACCAGTATCTTTGTCGTCTGACCCACAAGAAAAGGGATGGTGGGGCGCAGAGAATAGGGAGGATAGCTGGGTTCTCCCCACGCCATCAAGGTGTACTCCAGGGAGTCATATCGTGCGTTGTTGTTTTCTTCAAGCCACGTTACTCGCAGCTCGTTCTCCTCTATCCCCAACGACCGAGCTGCTTCCTCTCTAAAGTCGCTATTTTCTTGTTGGACAAATCCTGGTTCTGGAGGGAAAAGTGGTGCTGCAACAACGACCATTGCAGTGTGTAACAGAAGAAGCGCTAGGGACAATGTTCTGCGCCGCACAACACCAAAATTGACGGCCACACGAAATGAATCAGTAATGGTAAGTAGCGGACTTTTTGCCCGATATCGGCCCATTATGAAATCCCCCAAGGGTAGAGTGGGAAGTCACCCATCAACGCCGAACGGGGAGATCCAACGTAAATTTCGGTCCCCCAGGTTTTGTGCATTGCTGTTCTCAATGCAGGTAAAAATTGGGACGCCACGAACTGGTTTTCGTGGCGGTCCTCTGTGTCGTGGATTGCCCCCCGGCGCTTCCACGGGTTAAATTCGGCGATTCCCCGCTTGGCCAAATAGTCGGGGTTGATGTCGAAGAAATATTCACTGGAATTCAAATCGACCCCGACCAAGACAATTTTGGAGAACCCGCTCAGCCCACCCAATGTCATCATTCGAGCAACACTCATCCCAGCATCCACCAAGAGCGACGGCGACAATTCCCCCTTCGCGTAGCAACCAAGCATGCGGACCAGGTCTTTCTCAAGGTTCGTCACATTGGAGGTGACAGGTGACACTCGGCCATAAACTCTGGATTTCAACCGGAGAATTCCTGGGATGTCGATGATTCGGCGGGGAGGGGTTCGTGCATGGGGCCTCAACAAAAAAATGGCAGGGCGTCTTTCGAGAATGTCTGGGCGCTCCAGCATTTGAGTAAGGGCATCCCTCACGTCGTGGTACTCGTCACTTTCGACTTCTTCGAAGCAGTAGGCGTCAGCGATAAAATCATGAATGACCCATGAGTTGATGCCCACACTGGTGTGGGCATCTATCTGAGCGAAGTGTTCCACGCTGAGTTCCTCAACAGATGCCCCAGAACCAAGGATAAAAAGCGTGTCACTGCGATTGGGCCATAGAATTCGTTCATTGACATTAAGTAACGGCAAGCCTAATCTGGACGCCATCATTGAGGAGCCCTCAAGGTCTCTTTGAGCGTGGTGAAGAGCTAGTTTGTTACGTAGCGCACCTGCTAGAGGTACCTCTAGCAGTTTTCGAGCTAAAACGCCCATCTGAACTCCCACCGCAATCCCATAACCCGCCGATCGAGATTTAATTCGCGCCCGCCACTAATGGCCGTCAACTAGACTCTAGAGTGTGGAGAGAAAGGTTGTTGCCCTAGTTCCAGCCCGCGGCGGTTCCGTGGGGGTACCAGGCAAGAACCTGGCAGATGTTGGTGGGAAATCTCTGCTGGCGCGAGCGGTCAGTTCAGCTCTCGACAGCAGCTATGTGAACGAGTGTTTAGTTTCTAGCGATAGCGATGAGATTCTCAGTCATGCACTAAGGGTTGGGGCAAAAACCTTGGTTCGGCCAGCGGAACTGTCCAATAGTTCCTCAAGGGCTGAAGACGTCGTGGAGCATTTCCTTGCTCACGAGAGTGGAGCGACGCTCAGGCCGTCCGATGTGATTGTCTATCTGCAACCCACTTCACCTTTCCGCACTCACGAACACGTGGACGCGGCACTGGAAAAACTTATTGAGGGGAAAGTGAATTCTGTGATTGGGGTCAAAGCAGTGTCCGAATATCCTTCAAAAATGGTTTGCCTCGGCCAAGATGGCATGTTGTATCCTCTTTCCGAAGCGAATTCAGGTTCGGACAACCGTCAAGATTTGACTGGTTTTTACTATCCGAACGGCGCAATCTACGCATTTACAGTGGAGGCTTTTCATGGCGCGGGCGGTTTTCCATTGGAAGGGTCTAGTCCCTACCTCATGGGTCCCATCCAAAGCATCGATGTTGATGTGGTCGATGATTTAGAAATCGCCAGAGGAGTCTCTCAGTATGCCCGGATTTGAGGTCGCGGGGACAAGGTTCTCGCGAGATTCTCCCCCTGTCGTGGTGGCAGAAATTGGGATCAATCACGAGGGCCAACTTGATGTGGCCCTAGCGATGGCGGATGCTGCGATTGATGCCGGGGTGCGTTTCATCAAGCATCAAACTCATATCCCTGATGCCGAAATGTCCGAAGAGGCAAAGGGCATTAAGCCGGGCAATGCGGATGTCTCGATTTATGAGGTCATCAGTCGATGTTCGCTTTCGGAAGCGGATGAGTTTGCCCTCAAGGGCCACGTTGAAGAACGGGGCGCGGTTTTTTTCAGTACCCCTTTCTCCCGGGAGGCGGCTGATCGTTTAGCCAGCTGGGATGTTCCTCTCTACAAAATTGGATCAGGCGAGTGCAACAACTATCCCCTGGTAAAGCACGTGGCTTCAATGGGAAAGCCCATTATTCTGAGCACAGGAATGAACAGTGTCGATTCGATTAGGACATCGGTCTCAATTCTTGAGCAGGCGGGAGTTCCTTATGCTTTGCTGCATACCACCAACCTTTACCCCACACCCCATCGGCTTCTTCGGCTCGGGGGAATGACGGAATTGGCGGAACTGTTCCCTCGAGCGGTGGTTGGTCTTTCCGATCACTCGACGAGTAACAGCGCGTGTATAGCCTCTGTGGCTCTCGGGGCCCGAATTCTTGAGCGGCATTTCACGGATTCTCCAGATCGTCCAGGCCCTGATATTTCGTGTTCAATGACACCCGGTGATGCGCGACAACTTGCCCAATCAGCGAATGAGGTTTTTCTCGCCCTTGGCGGACGACGTGAAGCTGCCCCGGAGGAGGAAATCACTATTGCTTTTGCCTTCGCATCCGTCGTCGCAACTATGGCGCTTCACCCAGGTGATGTCCTCAGCACCGAAAATATCTGGGTCAAGCGACCCTCCGGGGGAGATTTTGGACCCACAGATCTAGAAGGGATGTACGGGCGTGTGGTAGCCCAACCTATCGAGAAAAATACCCAAATTTCTGCCCGAAGTCTAAGCCCCCAAAGTGGGAGGTCTAGGTGATGAGGAAACTGCTGTTTGTAACGGGGACGAGAGCTGACTTTGGCAAGCTCAAGCCCCTCATTCGCGAATCCAAAAAGATGCCGGGTTTCACCCCCGAAATCTTTGTCACGGGAATGCACATGTTACAAAGGTTTGGTTCGACGTGGGAGGAGGTGGTTTGGTCAGATTTGGCTCCCGTCCACCCCTTTGTGAATCAGTCTCCGGGGGACACGATGGACGTTGTACTCGCAAAAACGGTCATGGGCCTGTCTGATTTCGTCAAAGAGAGCCGACCTGACCTAATTATTGTCCATGGCGACAGGGTGGAGGCCCTTGCTGGAGCTATTGTGGGGTCGCTCTCCAATATTCGTGTTGCTCACATCGAAGGTGGCGAGTTGTCCGGCACCGTTGACGAAGTGCTAAGGCATGCAGTGTCAAAGCTTTCTCACTGGCACTTTGTGTCGAACAATGAATCGGAAGCTCGACTTCTTCAATTGGGAGAGTCTGAAAATCGGGTGTTCGTCATTGGGTCACCCGACATCGACATCATGGACTCTCCGGATCTTCCCTCGAAAGACGAGGCGTTTCAACATTACGACCTGGATTATGAAGCTTACGGCATTCTTATTTTTCACCCTGTAACGACCGAGATTGCTGAAATTGAGATGCAAACGAGGACGCTCATGCGAGCGTTAGTTGAAGCGGGACACAACATGATTGTTATCGAATCCAATAACGATGACGGTTCCGAACACATCAGAGGGGTGTACGAAGAATTCCGCGGCGAAAACAATTTTCGATTTTTTCCGTCGATGCGGTTCGAATTTTTCCTCTCGATCTTAAAGTCCGCGCGCTTCATGATCGGAAATTCCAGTGCGGGTATTCGAGAAGCACCTCACTATGGAGTTCCAGCAATCAATTTGGGTTCGCGTCAGCTTAACCGTGTGGTCTCGAAGCTTGTCATTAACTGCGAGCTTGAAGAACACAAAATCGTTGAGGCACTGCTTAAACTCGACACTGTTGAGAGAGTTCCCGAGCACAATTTTGGCACGGGGAATAGTGCCGAAGCGTTTAGAAAGATATTGGCCAACTCGCGACTGTGGGACGGGCCGGTTCAAAAGCAATTCGTTGATATCGAGAAAGGGCCAAGGGGCTAAGACGTGGTGAACGAAACAAAATATGGACTTCCCTCCGAAGTGAAGTTCTGCGCAAGGTGTGTAATTAGCAACCAACGCCCAAGCTCCACCAGAGAGTTTCTCGCACGCGCCGAGGATAAGAAATCTACAATTGGCTTTGATGAGTTTGGCGTGTGTGATGCCTGTAGGTATAACGACACAAAAAATGACGAAATTGACTGGGATTACCGCGAAAAGCAGCTCGAGCAGCTGGTGGGTTCCGCGAAGAAAACTGGCGGTTACGACGTGGTCGTGCCAGGAAGTGGGGGTAAGGACAGCGCCTTTACTGCGCACATCTTGAAATACAAGTACGGCATGAACCCGCTAACGGTGACTTGGGCCCCTCATCTTTATACTGATATCGGATGGAAAAACTTCCAGAATTGGATGCACGTTGGGGGACTTGACAATATTCTCTTTACCCCAAATGGTCGACTTCACAGAGAATTGACAAAACTAGCTTTCGACAATCTCCTGCATCCCTTCCAGCCTTTTATTGTGGGGCAACGTATTATCGGACCACTCATCGCGCAGAAATTTGGCATTCCTCTCGTGATGTATGGAGAGAACCAAGCAGAATACGGCAACAATGTGGCCGATAACTTCGTCCCCACAATGGATAAGGGTTTCTTTTCCAAGAAATCTATCGACGATATTCGTTTAGGGGGCTTGTCGATACAGGAAATATTGGCTACGACAGATTTCGTTATTGATGACTTCTCCCCGTATCTGGCCCCCGATGCTGCTGACCTGGAAAGAGCAGGGATTGAAGTGCACTATTTGGGGTATTACTTGAAATGGGACCCTCAAGAATGTTTTTACTATGCCGCTGACAACACCGGGTTCTCGCCAAATTCAGAACGAACGCAGGGTTCTTACTCTAAGTACAGCAGTATTGATGACAAAATTGATCCGTTTCACTACTACACGACCCTGGCAAAGTTTGGGCTGGGACGTGCGAGTTATGACGCATCGCAGGAGATACGCAACGGCAAAATCACGCGGGATGAAGGCGTCGCCCTAGTAGAGAAATTCGACCAAGAATTTCCCTCGCGGTTTTTCCCTGAATTTTTGGACTATATTTCTCACACTGAAGAGTCTTTTCACCGAACGGTTGACAGTTTTCGCTCACCTCATCTGTGGGAATTTAATGACGAGAGTTGGACCTTGAGACACTCTGCGCGGATGTGAATACCCCTTGCCTTACAAACGAATAGTTGCCCGCCTAGATATCAAGGGGGAAAAGGTGGTGAAGGGCATCCAGATGGATGGCCTTCGCGTGATTGGTTCGGTGCTGGACATCGCTAAAGATTACTATTCGCGAGGGATTGATGAAATTGTGATTATTGATGTAGTGGCGAGCCTCTATGGGAGAGACTCAATGGCGGAGATTATTCGAGAAGTCACCGCGGACTGCTTTGTTCCCGTAACTGTTGGCGGGGGAATTCGAACGTTGGCTGACGCGGATATTCTATTCAGAGCGGGGGCTGACAAGGTTGCGATTAACACGGGGGCCATCTCCGACCCTGGCCTCATCGGCAACATTGCCTCAAAATACGGCTCGCAGGCTGTCGTCGTGAGTATTCAGGCAAAAGCAGACGCCGCCCTTGGGTGGGAGTGTTATACCGAATCGGGAAGGGAACCCACGGGGATATCAGTTAAAGCATGGGTATCTGAGGCCGAGTCGCGGGGTGCCGGCGAATTCTTCCTCACTTCAGTGGATCGGGATGGAACAAAAAAGGGTCCAGATTGGGAATTGGTGAAAATGGTTCGCCAATTGACAACTATTCCCCTAATTTCTGCCAGTGGCATCAAAGACGCTGACGACGTGGCTCGGACGTTCGTTGAGACTCAGTGTGAGGGAGTTGCGATCGGTAGCGCGCTGCATTACCGAGCCGCAACGCTAGAACAGATTAGGGCTAGTTGTCGCAATTTCGAGGTCCCAGTCCGAGAAGCGGAGGATTGAAATGTCTAGGGTAGGCGTCCTTGATTATGGCGTAGGCAATATTGAAAACGTGGTTCGCGCACTTAGGGCGATTGGTGCAGAGGTAACTGTCATCGATGAACCAGAGAAACTTGCTGATTTTCCCCGCTTAGTCGTCCCAGGTGTAGGGCGTTTTGATTTTGGCATGCAGCAACTTGAAACGATAGGTTTTGCTGTCTCCCTCCGCCAGGCCGCGCAAAGGGGGACCTCAATTCTTGGAATCTGTTTAGGAATGCAACTTTTTGCAACTTCTAGCTCCGAGGGGGGCGAAACTCGAGGCCTCGGTCTTTTCGGAGGAGACGTCAGGAATATGTCTCAATCAAACGCGAGTGATTTTGGAGAAAGACTTCCCCACACAGGTTGGTCGCCTGTTTTCTGGGCCGCAAGTGGGGATGATGAGAGATTTCGTGTCTTGAGGGATGCTTATTTCTCCCACTCATTTCACCTGGTGCCTGATTCAACGACAGAGGTCTTGGCCACCGTCGACTTAGGCAATAAATCCTTTGTTGCCCTCGCCAGGAAAGGAACCGTTCTGGGCGCTCAGTTTCATCCCGAGAAGAGCGGTTTGGGTGGACTTCGTTTTCTTGACAAGTGGATGGGCTAGGAAACTCAAGACCGGATGCCTTGGTGTTTCTCCGAAATTGACTGCTTAATTTGGCCACATTAGGAGTTTTTCTGCATTTGTGGCGGACTAAATCGACCATGGGGAACCGGTGGCCTGACCCCATGATTTAGTTCCGGATGATGGGAAGCCCGTTGTTTGGTCGTGCTCACGCTAGTTGTAGCCGGAGGGCGTTTAGGCCTTCTTATTCGGTTGGGGTAGGCCTACCCAGGGCATATTTTCACCGTTTCTGTTTATGGAAGCAGACGATACATTAGACTACGGTCGCGCTGAGCTCGACGGTGGCGCCCCACATCTGGCCATTAAAGAGTTCGATCTGCAGGTGGCTCCAAAGGGCGGAATCATGGCCTTGCCAAATAAATAGCCGGCCGGACAAAGCGGAGCGACGACGCATATCTTTCGACGTTGTTCGTGAACGGCCGGAGATTAGGCTGATTATCCGGTCACATCAATTTCGAGCTCAAGGCCGCGAAGGACAGCAAGAAACTGATCGCCGCCCGCATCTAAATCAGCTAACGCTTTTGTCCTTGATTGACGCCACACTGGACGGTGAGGACTCCACCCCAAACAGTGTGAGGGGGTTTCATTAATTCGAGCCATGGCCCAGTACCACACGTCGTCCGCCGTAGGGCAAAGTTCTCTCATCAGTTTACTGTCGCCCGTCATTTCCGGGAGAGAATCTGGAGGATACAGCGAGCCGTTTCCCGGTGGCATGAATAACTGCTTTGCGATGCTTTCTGGGGTCGCCCTGACCCACCCATCTCCAAAACGAACCTCCCCATCAATCGGTCTAATCTCCCAACCCCGCGAGCCGATAATTGTTCCCGGCATACTCCTGGAGGCTGCGACCAGACCAGAAACCAAATTTTCGGGATAAAACTTGTCGTCGTCTACCGAAATAATCGACGAAGACGGGTACTTTCTGTAGGCGGGCCATAGGTGATCGAAACTTTTACCATCTTCTTGTACCCAGATGATTTCGAGGCCCTTTGTGATCTGTTTGTTCAACATTCGAGGCAACTTTCCGCCCGGGAACTGGCCTTTCGTCAGAACGAGAACGATACGAATATCTGTCTCGTCTTGGCGAAACAGACTCTCGAGGGCGAGCCATGCTGCCTGAATTCTCTCCGGATAAGAGGTCATGCAGACCACTACTTTAGAAGAATTTCCCGTGACCCTTGATTGCCAAAAGTCCCTTCGAAACGCTGCTTCTATTTGCAAATCTTTCACAGTACGAAGGAGACGGTTCAGGTTCCGGTTCATTATTGAATCCTACGGCAGCTTTCCGCCGCAAATTGTGGGCGGTTACCCCATTTTGTTCAGGAACGGGCCAAAATGACACGACCAACCCCCCAACCTCGACACATAGCTCAATGAAAAGAAGTGGCCATCAGGCTGGGAAATCCCTGCCGAGATCTTCTTCACGCCGGCACCACTACTTCACTAAATCCACCAGCGGATTTGCAGTTCTGAAAGTTTAAGCTGCGGGGACCTTATACGTTCGCTCCCTGTGATGTTAGTTCAGACGCACCCGGTTAGGTTCCTACCTCAACGTACAGGTGCACCGTTCGCGACGCCTTGCATGTGTGACATCGGGCTATCGCCCAACCTTAAAAGATTCCGATTGCCTGAGGCTGTGTTTTTGGGCTCGGCGCAAACCGCGATTCCGCACCGCATTTTCCTTCGCGATATTGCATATTCTTCGGAGAAAATGATGTTGTTGGAGAACCAAATTCTTTCCCAACACGATTTGTTCGAACTGTTTGTCAGATACCGGAGTTCTAATTATGTCTGCGATCCTCTTGATTGACGACTCAAAATCTGAAAGGTCCAAGATTTGATTGCTTCCCAGCGGAAAATTCTTCGCAATGTCTGAGCTTCCCGCGTAGATCGGTTCGCATAGAGCAAGAAATGGATCCAATATCTTTTCAGAGAACACGCCCAATTGAGTCGTATTTTCCAGCACAATGGTGCGTTCGAACGACGCTAAGCCCTCCCACTTTTCGTCGACCCGATTGATTCCGCTCCCAAACCACACCAAGTCATCGCCAAAATGTTTGC
>Ga0075119_1001750_pt1 | contig 10165 bp, 9 predicted proteins | sample AntAceMetag02UK9_FD_69791 | JGI IMG/M metagenome (GOLD analysis project Ga0075119, IMG submission 69791) | Saline lake microbial communities from Ace Lake, Antarctica - Antarctic Ace Lake Metagenome 02UK9 | ecosystem: Environmental > Aquatic > Non-marine Saline and Alkaline > Saline | place... | reverse complement strand
CGTGACTATGGCACCGCTTACGAAGCCATCGCTCAAAAAGATCGAGACATGAGTTACAAAATGGCCGGCAAATCTGGTACTGCGCAGGTTGTGGGTATTAGTCAGGATATTCTTTCAAGCACTGACATCGTGGTTTCAGATCTAAATCAAGATCACGGTTTGTTTGTTTCCTTTGCCCCAGCCCAAAATGAATTCATTGAGCCGCAAATCGCTATCGCGGTATTCGTCGAAAATGGTTTACATGGCAGCAGTGTGGCCGGGCCTATCGCTAAAGCGGTGACGGATGCTTATTTGCTTGATATCTTGCAGATAGACTTCAGTGCCTTAGACCCTGCACAGCTCATCAGTCAAGCCGATGATTAGTCAAGACTTTGTCCGGCAATCCACCGGTTTGCAAACGAGAGCCAAACACTCTTTCGCAATCTGGCGAACTCTGCACATTGATCCACCTTTGCTTGTCGGTATCGTGTTGATTTGCTGTTTTGGTCTGATGGTACTTTTCAGTGCCAGCGACGGTGATGAGGTGGTGGTAAGGAGGCAGGCATTAACTATGCTTGTTGGTCTAATTGTCATGTTTATCGTGGCTCAGTTTAATGTCCATTTTTATCGGCGCTGGGCACCGCCTGTGTATGCTGCCGCAATAGCGCTTCTTGGCGTCGTTCTGGTTATTGGCGTTGAAGCAAACGGCGCCAAAAGCTGGCTGGATTTACCTGGACTGCCAAGCTTTCAGCCGTCAGAAATAATGAAGTTTATTGTGCCAATGTTGCTTGCTTGGTATTTGGCAAGCAGGCCGCTTCCTCCGCGGTTTAAGCATCTGTTTTGGTCTGCTGCGATGATACTGTTGCCGGCCGGATTAATCATTGTGCAAAACGATATGGGAACCGCAATTATGGTTTCTATGTCGGGTATTTTTGTGGTTTTGCTGGCAGGAATTCGCTGGCGTATTGTTATTGGCGGCGCTGTTGCGCTTTTAATGGCGTCCCCAGCATGGTTCATTTTTCTAGCAAAAGACTATCAGAAGAATCGAATTTTGACCTTCATTGATCCTTATCGAGATCCAACAGGTGCTGGCTATAATATTATCCAATCACAAATCGCCATTGGCTCTGGTGGTGTTTATGGTAAGGGCTATGGCAATGGTGCGCAGTCCCATTTAGATTTTATACCGGAAAGCAATACAGATTTCATCCTGGCAGTTTTAGCGGAAGAGTTCGGTTTGCTGGGCATACTATTTCTTATTACCCTGTACTTCTTTATTCTGCTGCGGGGCTGCTACATTGCCTATTCAGCTAACGATATGTTTAGTCGCTTGTTAGCGGGCAGCATAACGCTAACATTTTTCTTCTATGTGTTTGTCAATATGGCCATGGTGTCTGGCATATTGCCTGTAGTCGGCTTGCCTTTGCCGCTGATGAGTCGGGGTGGTACCTCGGTAGTGACTCTTTTTGTTGGATTTGGCCTACTAATGTCGATTCAAACCCACGGTCGCGAGCGGCTCGGTTAACGGATGCCGCTGTTTACTGATCAGTCTCACACTATCAAGATCAGCCCTGGAATAGTGTGTATCGTCTTCAGGAGGCCGAAAAGGTTAAAAAAAACAGACAATTGGACGCTACATAGCTAAAGCTACATTTTTAGTTAACCATTTAATTAGGTGTCATATGACATTTTTCAAATTTATCGTGCTGTTACTAACTCTCACTGCGCTGGCAGCCTGTGGCAGCGCACCAATGTCCCCTGTTATAAATGAAAATAGCGGCCGTTACAGTATTAACCAAGATAGGGCGCCGACTCGAAATATCGACATGTCATCCGTGGCGGAGGTTATTCCTGTTCATATCACGCGGACCCGAGCGGGTAACCGAAGTCCTTACACCGTGCTGGGTAAGTCCTATAACGTGATGGCTACAGAGGCAGGTTATAGTGAACGTGGTGTGGCATCTTGGTATGGCGAGAAGTTTCACGGCCACAAGACCTCAAACGGCGAGGTTTTTGATATGTATCTCGCGTCGGCGGCACACAAGTCTTTGCCAATTCCCAGTTTTTTAAAAGTGACCAATCTCGACAACAATCGAAGTATCATTGTCCGCGTTAACGACCGAGGCCCTTTCCACGGAGATAGACTAGTTGACCTTTCTTACGCAGCGGCGGTTAAGCTAGGCTACGCCGACAGAGGAACCGCGAGAGTCCAGTTAGATGCCATAATTGCTAATGGTGACAGCGCAAGTTCTGCAGAAGCGCAGTCTAATACGGTTCAAATAAGCGGTAACTCGGGCGCTCGCAAATACTTACAAGTCGGTGCTTTCTCTCAGCGCGCGGCTGCAGAGAAGATCTCTCAGGAATTGCGTACTTTGACGGATAGGCCAGTATTTATTCGCAGCGTAGAGACAGTAAACAATGGTGTGATGCATCGTGTGAGGATAGGACCGCTGAAGGACACAAATGAGATCGGTCGTTTAAGTCAGCGCGTTGCTGCCGCCAATTTAGGAAGTCCATATACAGTAACCGAATAGACATATCTGAGCTATGGATGTTTTTGTAGGTTCGATGCTTGTCAATTTGTTGTTACTATTTTAGTGACGGTTATAACCGCGATTTTAGCCATAATTATGGCCACGATTGTTGTCTCTGTATTTGTTACAATAAATACTCATCAGTGAGTTCTTTAATCCTTAGGAAAACTAATTTTCAATGTTTAATCTTCAATCAATAGCTGATCGATTTATTTTGCCACTTAGTTCAAACGCAGCGCCGAAACTGGGGCTGACTTTACTGCTGACATTCGCCTCATTTTCAGCGAGCGCGGCGCCCGCAATAATTCCGAGAGCGCCTGATATTGCGGCCTCAAGCTATATACTGATTGATGCCTTAACAGGGCATGTGATTGTCGAAAAAAACTCACAAGAAGCGCTGCCACCTGCAAGTTTAACCAAAATCATGACGGCATATATTGCTGTCGAAGAGATTATCAGTGGCAATTTAATGCTGGCTGATCTGGTTCATATCAGTGAAAAAGCTTGGCGCATGGAAGGTTCGAAGATGTTTGTTGGGGTGGATACTCAAGTCAGTGTTGAAGACTTGCTGCGTGGCATCATTATCCAGTCAGGTAATGACGCCAGTGTCGCAATGGCCGAGCATATTGCTGGTAGTGAAGAAGCGTTTGCCGATATGATGAATCAATATGCCGAAGTGCTTGGCATGGAGCAGAGCTTTTTTATGAATGCCAGTGGCCTGGATACCGAGCTGTATTTTAATACAATGTCGGCCCGTGACCTGTCTTTACTCGCCCAAGCCTCTATCGCTAGGCATGGGGACTTTTATCCGATGTATTCGGAAAGAGAATTCACCTACAACGACATACGCCAATCAAATCGTAATACACTGTTGTTTCGAGATCGAAACGTTGATGGTTTAAAAACCGGTTGGACCGAAGCTGCTGGTTACTGTTTGGTGTCATCAGCCGAGCGAGAGGGAATGCGCTTAATTTCTGTCGTTATGGGTACTGCCAGTGAAGATGCTCGCGCTATTGAAACTCAAAAATTATTGACCTATGGGTTTCGCTATTTTGAAACGCACAAGCTCTATGAGAAGGGACAAGTGCTCGCCAATGTGCCTGTGTATTCTGGTCAAGAAAATGCACTGGATTTAGGTATTGATGAAGAAGTCTATGTCACTATACCTAGAGGTCAAGGGGAGCAGATGGCAGCGACTGTTGATGTTGATGAAATCATCCGAGCGCCTATCGATAGCGGTCAGATAATGGGTGTGGTAAACGTTGTATTGAACGACAGTGTTATATTTCAAAGCGACGTAGTTGCAATGCAGGCCGTAGAGCAAGGGGGGATGCTAAAACGCTTCCTTGATTGGTTGTCATTGCTTTTCGGTAGCGTTTTTTCAGGTTAAAGAGACTCTAAATGGCATCAGATAAGCCTCCAGCTGAGCAAGAAGCACCCAAAATTGAGTTTCCCTGTCTTTATCCTATAAAGATTATAGGTATCGCTAGCACCGATTTTCATATACTTGCCGTGAAAGTTGTTGAACAGCACGCCGGTGAAATAGACTCGGATTTAATCGAAATTAAGCCGAGCAAAGCTAACAACTACGTCTCAGTGCGGGTGACAATAACAGCTACCGGTGTTGAGCAATTAGGAAATATTTTTGAAGATTTAAAGAAGCTGCCTGACCTCAAGATGGTGCTGTAGATTGCAGCTATTACAGTATAAGAGTTTCAGCGCTGGCGCGGTTGAGGGCGCAGCTGAAAATCAACCAGAATTGATTGTGCGCCGATTAGGCTTGCAAGAGTACACTCCAATCTGGAAGTCTATGCAGTATCTTGCAGCCAACACCCCCCGCGAAAGCAACCGGGCAGATGAACTCTGGTTCTTGTCTCACAAACCCGTGTACACCCAAGGGCAGGCTGGCGAGAGCGAACACATTCTCAATCCCGGTAAAATCCCAGTGGTTCAGATTGATCGTGGCGGTCAAGTCACGTACCACGGCCCAGGTCAGCTGGTGGTCTATTTTCTGCTCAATCTGCGCAGGCGCAAGCTCGGCAGTCGAGGATTGGTGGATTTGATTGAGCAAAGCCTTATAAGAACACTTCGACATTTCGGTATTGACGCTCAAACTCGCTTGAAAGCTCCCGGTGTATATGTGAATGATGCTAAAATAGCAGCGCTCGGGCTTAGAATCAAAAACGGCTGGAGTTACCACGGGCTGAGCCTTAACGTTGATATGGATTTGGCGCCTTTTGCGGGTATTAATCCGTGCGGGTTCTCAAATTTGGCGGTTAGTCAGATTGCCGATTTCCAGCCTGAGGCCGAGATGTTGATGCAGCAAGCCAGTAGAGTGCTCTGTAACGAGTTGCTGGTGCAGTTAGGCTACAGTGCAGAATATTCGAAACAGTAACAATACGCAGCTAGAGAATAGAATTAGGAATTAATGTCATGGCAGAAAGAATTCGTCGAAATGTAATGATAGAGGGCGAGAAGCTCAGAGGCGCGGATAAAGTTCGCCGCATCCCAATGAAAGTTATTCCAACTTTAGACCTGTTGGCAAAGCCGCCTTGGATTCGCGTTAAGATTCCAACCTCGCCTAAAATCAAACATATCAAACAAAAACTGAGAGAACATAAATTGTCTTCAGTTTGCGAAGAAGCTGCTTGCCCCAATCTTGGTGAATGTTTCAGCAATGGGACAGCCACTTTTATGATCATGGGCGATATTTGTACTCGTCGCTGCCCCTTTTGTGATGTCGCTCATGGCAAGCCCAAGCCTCTGGCAGAAAATGAGCCAAGGGAGCTTGCTGAAGCTATAAAGGAAATGGGGTTGAGCTATGTTGTTATCACCTCGGTAGATAGGGATGACTTAAAAGACAGCGGGGCCCAGCATTTTGCTAATTGCATTACAGAGTCTCGAAAATTTAATCCAAATACTAAAGTGGAAGTTCTAGTTCCTGATTTCAGGGGCAGAATGGATATTGCATTGGATATTTTGCAGCATACGCCGCCAGATGTGTTTAACCACAATCTAGAAACGGTGCCCCGTCTTTATAAAAAAGCGAGGCCAGGAGCTGACTATCAATGGTCATTAGATTTGTTGAAAGCTTACAAAGAGCGTTGTCCTGAGGTGATTACTAAATCAGGTTTGATGCTGGGCTTAGGCGAGGAAATCGATGAGATTAAAGAAGTTCTTCGAGATCTCAAAAACCACAACGTAGACATGATTACCTTAGGTCAATATATGCAGCCCAGTAAAGATCATTTACGTGTGGAGAGATTCGTGCATCCGGATGAGTTTGAGGAGCTTCGCGAGTTTGGAGAGAAGCTGGGGTTCACTCATGTTGCAAGTGGCCCTCTGGTACGTTCTTCTTATCATGCTGATAAGCAGGCTCATGGTGAGGCTATATCCTAGCTCCTAGCTCCTAGCTTCTAGCAAAATGGCAAAATCGCTATGAGAATCAGCCTACAACAAATCGCGGTCAGTTTGGCCGCATTGGTTCTGGCAACAGCTGTAGTAATTTTTGTATCGCAAAATCCCGCACAAATAGGCGCTGAACCTTTATTTGTAAGAGCCTTGATACTCAGTCTGGGCATAGTGTCTGCTTTAGTCGCTGTTTATTCATTAAACCCAATATTTTCTGCTGGCTATGTTGTTGTGGTTTGTCTGCTAGCGGTCGCTCCCGTTTTTATATATTATTTAATTATAATGCCTAGCCAGGCCGGTGTTGGGTTTACCGCTGAACAGCTTACTAGCGAACTTATCACAGACCGCTCCAGCAATGGGCTAGTTGAAGTTGGTTTTAGTTATCCAATCTATACGCCTCGAATTCGAGTAACTAATAACAGTCTATTTACTGAACGGGTAAATATTTTTCTCAGAATGGTTGATGCTAATGGGGAAAACTCATTGTTTAGGGCTATTCGAAACACTGTGCCAGGATCAGGTTTAACTGTTGAATCTGCGGTAAGAGGGTTGGTGTCTGAATCTGATGAGGTTTTATTTTTGCCCTTAGCCGTGCCCCCCTTGGGTAGCGTGTCAGGCCAGTTAGTCTTTGTGATAAGCAATCTCGACGATGGTTCTAGTTTTACACAGGCACTAGGTAGTGCTTATCAGGCTCAGTTTGAAATCCGCTCACCAGGAACTGGGGCTTTGCTGTATGAGTTTCCATTAAATCGATAACGGCAATCTTTGAGTTTTGACTCAGTGCTCACTTCATTTATCAGCTAAATGGATAAATGTTCTTGCTCATCAAAAATAATAATAACTGCTAGGAGAATCGGCTATGCGCAATAGATCCAATGTGATGTTACTTACTTTGTTTGTCATTTTTTTTGCATCAATAAACTCAACTGTCATAAGCGCTCAAGAAAATGAGTTCTCGGGCAAGCGAGTTGTTCCTATATTACAAGAGCCCCGCCATAGGACTGTGCATGTCGATGGCGATATTTATTTGTTGGATGTGCAAATTAATTCAGGAGATATGACGCTTCCTCATACTCATAACGCGGCAATACTTTATACTTTCATAAGCAATGGTGAAGGCCCGTTATTTGGTCGTGTCTCGGGAAATATAGATTATATCGAAGAAAACTTCACTCATGAGGTGACTAACGAAGGTCCCGGTTTATTTAGAATTATCGCGTTAACAAATTATGGGGCAGGAGTTCCAAGCGCTGCTGCGGGTAAAGCTAGAGGCCTGACTGTTGAGCCTGACGTTGAAAACCCTTGGTTTCGCTCTTACCGCATCCGTTTAGAAGCAGGAGCCGAAACAGCGATCCAAACCTTGGCGAATCCGAATGTTGTAGTGCAGGTAAGCGAAGGTAAAGTTCACGTCACAAGAAGTGATGGCATCACTAAAGAACTTCTCGCGATGGGGGAGTGGGCGTGGCGGGAAGCAGCTAGCCCTTACAAAATAATCAATCGCGGGAGCCAAGCAGTCGAACTCGTTATTAATGAAGCAAGACGTTAAGTTAACTGGGGAAGGCCGCACTGTGTAAGCATCTATCGTTGGGGGGCAGCAGAACTTTTTGTTCAGCTAAACTGTCTTGCCTCCTCTAGGAGCGATAGCAGGAAAACTCTACAAATACTCACTGCATGTGGGGTGACTATTTCCTGCCAGATGTGTGCCGGGATGTCGGTCGTGCCAGATGTTTTGCCAGTCATTGCAGCAGGAGCACGACGCTAACAATAAGAACAGGCAACATGAGGCCTAGAGGATCTGCAGTGATTCTTAAAAGCTTATTCTTCACTTCACTGCAAGCAAAAATTCTACCGTGCCAGAGGAGAGTTAAGTGTGTGGGTGTCAGCGACTCTCCTGATACAAATCAATATCAAAGATGGCACTATCCAGATGGCACTTAGCCCAGCACTAAGTGTGCCAGCAAATAATAGTTGGCAGCATATTCCGATCAGGGCCAGCCGCACTAATTCTAAGCCGAAGCCGAAAGGTTTTGATTCTAGCCAAATGCCATGCACATAGAGACTAAACGCGCAGGTCACGACTGCCAGCATCAGCACGCCATAGCCCAAAGTAGATGAATTTATGAGCACGAACAGGCTGACAGCTGTAGTGAAAACGAATTGGGCGAGCACGTAAAAGGCTGTGAAACTCGAGATAATTGGATCGAATTTAGCTGTGAGGTCTACGGGGCTTTTGGCATTTTGACAGCTGGTTTTCATGCCTTCTGGCTGCCACCCTGGGGGCATAAAGCTAATTTTCAGTTTATTGACTAGTCCTGGCGCTTTTATTAAGTCGAGAATTAGACGCCAGTAAACGTGAATATTTGCCCACAGTGGATTCCAGCTGTTAAGAGGTTTACGCAGGCCAAAAACTACCGGCTCTGAGTCTAGCTCATCTTGAAAGCTTCCAAACAACCGATCCCAGAGTATGAAGACGCCGCCGTAATTTTTGTCGACGTAGGATGCGTTTCGAGCGTGATGAACACGGTGATTTGAAGGCGTAACAAAAACCCACTCTATTGGCCCTAGCTTGGGTACGTGCTGTGTGTGCACCCCAAATTGATAAATTAAATTGAGGCTGACGACGGTAAATAAAATTTCTGCTGGATATCCAAGAACAAAAAACGGCAGGTAGAACACAAAGCCGTAAAAATCGATGCTAGTTTGGCGCAGAGCGGTTGCCAGGTTGTAGTCTTCACTCTGATGGTGAGCGACATGGGATCCCCAAAAAAGCGCGACCTCGTGGCCAAAGCGGTGCTTCCAATAATAAGCAAAGTCGTAGCCAACGAAGCAGCTTATCCAAACCCAGATTTCGGTCTCTGGCAATTGCGAGAATTGATAATGTGTCACGGTCCATTCGTAGATCACCCCCGAGAATCCGAGGATCACTAAGCTTTGTAGGCGGCTTAGACTGCCCATCGAGAGGCTATTAATAGTGTCATTGAGCCGATAAGTGTTGCGGCCGCGCCAGGCGCCATAGCCCAGTTCAATAAAGATCAATAAGAAAAAGAATGGGATAGCGTAAAGAATGAGATCCATTTTTGGTCCTTTAAAGCCTCATAAGTCAGTCACTTCTGGGGCTAAGTGAGCGCCAATGAGGCGTGCTTTTTTTAGTCGGCATGTGGCCAGCATTGGTCGCGAAATCGATGACAACAGGGGTCACAATAGCGTCAAAACGGGGTATTATATCCTATCAGTAAAAACGCTATCGAAACACACACCATCGAAATCCCAAGCGGTCCTCCTGGAGATTGTTGTTAAATGAAAAAATTCACTCTATTCGCGTATTCACTAGTCTTTGCTTTTACTAGTGTCACCGCTTATGCGCAAGGCATCCAACAAACCAAAGGAACCTATCAAGACAAGTTTCGGCAGCTTGATGAGGTTCTGCCAACTGCCAATGTTTATCGAAATGCGGCCGGTAGCCCGGGGCATGAGTATTGGCAACAAGAAGTAGACTACAACATTGAGGTCACCCTTGATGAGTCTACTCAGTCCTTAAGTGGCACCGAGACTATTAGCTATCAGAATAATTCGCCCGACACTCTCAGATATCTCTGGTTGCAGCTTGATCAAAATCGCTTTCGCAGCGACTCCATGGAGCAGACTAGCTCTGTTTTCGGCGGTCCAAGCCCCGATGCATCTGACAATACTGCAGGTCGGGTAAGCCTTGGTTACCTGCGTAGAATGCAGTACATGGAAGACTCTGATCTGGGCTATGAGATTAGTTCAGTTACTGACCGTAGTGGAAACAATCTGAGCCATACCATTGTCGGCACATTGATGCGCATCGATTTGGCGCGGCCTCTAGCGTCAGGGCAAGATGTCGAGTTTTCCATTGATTACAGCTACAACATAGTAGACGGCGATGTGCTTAGGCCAAGAAGTGGTTATGAGCATTTTCCAGAAGAAGCAGAGGGTAACAACTATATTTTCGCGTTAGCTCAATGGTTCCCTCGCTTAGTTGCCTATACCGACTACGAAGGTTGGACTAACAAGGAGTTTCTTGGTTCAGGGGAATTCACACTCGAATTTGGTGACTATGAAGTTGCGATGACAGTGCCGGCGGATCATATCGTTTCTGCTACTGGCGAGCTTCAAAATGCCAATCAAGTACTAACAGCAGTTCAGCGAGAAAGATTGGAGGAAGCTGAAACAGCGGCGAGACCCGTTTATATCGTGACGCCTGCGGAAGCGTTAGAAAA
>Ga0075119_1001744_pt1 | contig 10182 bp, 16 predicted proteins | sample AntAceMetag02UK9_FD_69791 | JGI IMG/M metagenome (GOLD analysis project Ga0075119, IMG submission 69791) | Saline lake microbial communities from Ace Lake, Antarctica - Antarctic Ace Lake Metagenome 02UK9 | ecosystem: Environmental > Aquatic > Non-marine Saline and Alkaline > Saline | place... | reverse complement strand
TGGAACTGCTGGGCCGCCGCAGCCCCGCCCCAGCCGAGGACATCGCCCGGCGGATCCTGGGCGAAGACGTGACCCAGATCGACGACTCACCGTCAACGGCGTGACCAGCTACGCCAACGACCACTACCGCCTGTTGGGCGGCGTAGCCGAAGGCTTCTGCGTAGCAGTAGAGCTGAGCGTTGCCGAGCGCGATGAGCTGCTGCAGCTCTGCCGCCAGCGCCTCAACACTTTCCGCGCCCGTGGCCGCTGCGAATGCTGCGGCGCGGGCTGTTGCTCAGCAAATCCCTCACCAGCGGGCCCTGGAGGTGGACCACATCGTGCCCAGGACGATGAGCGGCTCCGACGACCTCAGCACAACCTGCAGGCCAGCGACACCCTGCGCCGCTCAGATCAGAACGGCAAGGTGGCCGCCACATCCGAGAGACGGATCAGCAGGGTGTCGGGGTCGATGGGTGAGGGATCAAAACCCATGTGGAGATAGAAGCTGCGGGCTTCCGTGGACGCTGCATGAACCACGATGCCGCGCACGCCGATCTGTGTGCTGGCCTGCAGCACCCGCTCAAACGCATCGGCGAGCAGTGCGCGAGCGATGCCTCGTCCCTGGACACTGCGGCAGACCGCCAACCGCGCCAACACCACCACTGGAATGGGATCGGGCATGTTGCGCCTGAAACGCCCAGGGGCTGAGGCCACGGCCACCGAGCCGGAGGCCAGGGCTACATAGGCCTTGACGATGTCGTCGCCATTGCAGACCACGAAGCTGCGCGTCGCACCGCCCTTCTGGTTGGTCAGTGCACGCTGCTGAAGCCAGTGGTCAAGGCTGGAATCGCCACAGTCAAAGCCGACAGTGCTGTGATGCTGCGCCAGCGGCTGCGGCGCCTGCAGATCCATCAGCGCTGCCAGGGCTTCGGTGCCGTCATGGTGCGTTGTAGACGATCCGATGGGGTGGGCGGAGCGTCGAGCTGGCGAAGAAACAAGTCGAACTGTTCAGGCGAAATGGCCTGCCAGGCCTGCTGCACCAGCAGCTCACGGGCGGCATTGCGGGCCGCCTGCAGAACGAAGTCGGTTCGGGTGAGGCCAGAAGTACGGACCGCGCGATCGATCAGCGCCTGATCGTCGGGCGTGACCCGCAAGTTCCAGCTGAGTCGAGGAGTGGCAGCCACGGATCAACAGCAGGCGTTAAGCAACCCTAGCCCTTTCAGGTAGACGTTGTCTATCCACATGATCATGGTGCAGGCCGACAGGGGCATCACGCTGGGACTCCGTCGTGGTGGACGTGATGGCAGCGCGAGTGGGCAAGGGTTGGAGCGGATGCTCTTGTCCGTTCCCCCGCTGGATGAGGCCCAAGTGTTGCCGTGGCCTGCCCATTGGTTCTGTAGATGAAGGGGACTGGGGCGGCATAACCACACCCGGAGCCTGGTTGGCTGCAGCCGCCACGCGCCCATGACAGAGAGGATCCCAGCAGGAGCGCCAGCCTGACGGGCCGCCCAAAGCCGGACCTGGCCGGAGCCCCCGGCCACCGCCACCATCGCTCCATGCCCCCTGCCCCCTCCCCCACCTACGAACGCCTGCGCGACGACGTGACGCGGCGGATGCGCATGAGCCCCATCGACCAACCGCTCATGCTCTAGCCGAAGGCTTCCGCGCAGCGGTTGGAACTGCTGGGCCGCCGCAGCCCCGCCCCGGCGCAGAACATCGCCCGCCGGATCCTGGGCGAAGACGTGACCCAGATCGATTGCTCACCCTCAACGGCGTGACCAGCTACGCCAACGACCACTACCGTCTGTTGGGCGGCGTAGCCGAAGGCTTCTGCGGAGCAGTTGAGCTGAGCAGCACCGAGCGCGATGCGCTCACCAAGGCGCGGCTGGGGCAGGGGTTGTTCAGCAATCGGGTGTCGAAACTGGAGCCGGCCTGCCGGGTCACGGGGCTAGCGCGACAACAGTTTCTGGTGGCGAGCCACATCAAACCCTGGCGGGATTGCGACAACCGCGAGCGGCTCAGCGGTGCCAACGGCCTGCTGCTTTCCCCCCATGTGGACAAGCTGTTTGACCGTCACTGGATCAGCTTCGATTCCGGGGGTGCACTGCTCTGTGAGCATGAGGCGGCCCGCGATGCGTTGCGCTGCTGGGGGATCGATGGTGCCAACCTGATCCGGCCGTTCAGCCGCGAGCAGGAGACGTTCTTGCATGCCCATCGGGATGCCCTGAGGCACTGAGGCCGATGGGGTCAAGAGGCTTGGGTTGGTTTGGCCCTATAAGGTTGATCTGGCTGGCCAGGGCGTTTGATCACGGCGTTAATGAGATCTTCCTCCGTGATTTCAGGGATCTCTTCGTATTCTTCGGGTTGGATGACATGGGCATCCACACGCTGAAGATCAGAGTGGATCTCGCCTTTAGTAGAGGTGGGGGAGAAACCGATTTTGCTCTCTTTCATTGGCCTTTCGCATGGAGATGATGTGCCTGATGCCGCAATCCAACGCAGACGATTCTGATTTCACCATAGTCTCTCCTTCGATCGGGGATCTCGATCATGGGCCCGTTGAACACGCTCTCGGCATCAAGAAAATCCAGGTCGCGCTGCTCCAGGGTTCGCAGGCGCTTGGCCGGGTCAAAGCTGATCACCGGGCAAGAACCGCTTGATGAAGGCAGCCGCCGGCATGGGACCGCAGCGGGGACTCCAGCTGCTGCTACCAGGAATCCGACGCCAACACTGCACCTCAAGGTGGGGATCGGTGCCGGGGGGAAACCGCACCCGGTAGCGATACTCGGCATCGGCGGCCTGCTCGGGGCTGGCCAGGGGTTCCGCTTGCTGCTGGCTTCTCAGGAAGGCAACAAGGAACCCGGAGGCGTCAGCGGCTTCACGCAGGGCTACTGCAAAGCGCCAGGCGGCTCCGGTGGGGTAGCCGTCGTGATGGAGGTAAACGTGGCGCTCAGGGTCGCCGGGAAAGCCGGTGAAAGAGAAGACGGCGCGGGTTGCCAAGGGGCTGGGGCTGCTGTAATCGCAAGTACCACCGGTGTATCAGCAGCTCCGCCTGGGCCAGCACGGTCTTCACGGTGCCGACCTCCAGGATCGTCGGGGAGAACGTGACCCAGATCGACGACTCACCCTCAACGGCTTGACCAGCTACGCCCATGACCACGAACGCCTGTTGGGCGGCGCAGCCGCCACCGCACGCCGATCAGTGGCTCGATCAAGTACCGCGTGCTCACCCGGGCCAGTGCGCCCTTGAGGTGGATCACATCATCCCCAGAAATGCCCATGCAATGCCGGCAAGCGCGACACGGATCGCACCGACTTTCGCGGACTCCTCGCCAGCTACCAGCACAGGCAGGAGACCAGAAGCCGGGTGCTGCTGGAGAACGAACTGGCGCTCTGCATCGCCGATGCCTACCCGGTGAGTGAGGGGGCACAGCCTGGTGATCCCCAGGCGCCATGTGGCCGACGGGCTGGAGTTGCACCAGCCGGAATGGAATGCGGTGGTGGAGCTGCTCAAGCGCCGTCGGGAGCAGCTCGCGGCTGATGATGCCGAGATCAGCGGCTGGAATGTGGGGCTGAAGTCAGGAGAGGCGGCGTGGCAGACAGTGTTCCATGCCCATTGGCATCTGATCCCGCGGCGAGAAGGGGATTGTGAGCAGCTGCGGGGTGGGGTTCGGGGTGTGATTGCGGAGCATCAGAGCTATTGAGATGTGCTCTGTAGACCAGCATCCAAGAGATCAGATAACGGTTGCAAGATAGCTTGAAGGAGAAAGCTTGCATGATTCCGAGAAGGCACCAGCAAGAGTGAAAAGACGAGGCTTCACATTGAATCCAAACAAACGGTAGAGATGATAGTGAGATGCTTCTGATTCAGACACCGCAAGTTCATTTCTGGATACGAAGAACGGAGTTTCTCGCCCATATTTTGTTGTTTTTACTTCAATGAGCCTATCGGCGCCAGTCTCCTCATACGAGAGAATATCAAACCCGGTCCCATCCCCCCGCGTTTGCGATGTGTGCTCGACTTTCTCGGCAAGCCTCTCTTTGCCAAGGTTGATCAGCCTTGCACGCTCAAAGTTCAAGACAAAGAGCTCACCAGCAGTACCAAGCGAGCGATTACGCGCTTCTCTCTCCAAGTAGTTGACTGAGATACATGTCCTCGTTGCCTGAAGGCTTTCTCTACTAGGTTCCTGGTCTCGTGGTTGCATGGCTGGCGGTTTGGTGAGCACTCTAAGAATGTCTTCAACTTCCGGCACCACGATCGACCTGTCAGCGTCTGCGGCCGCAACATTCAGGAGCTGGCTATCAGATACAAGTCTCTCGGAAACAATGTCATGCAGCAGGCCTTGATAGTTGGATCGAGGCTTGTAACCAGTAATATAAGGGAATCCCAGGTCAATCAGCACCGCACTGATATTCGCATGTTTGAACTCAACGGACTGCTCCGAACGACCTGAAAGACGCTTAATCAGCGCGCGCCGGTGAGCTGCTTTATTGTAAGGAACCCCGGAGAGTTCAGCAGCAAGCATGGCGAAGTAGTCTGCCACGGTTTCTGCAACTTCCTCTCTTGACCAGTCGGTAGCCATTTCTCGAGACGCTTTGAATACCATCTTTCCCGCTTGTTATACGCCGGATTGATGCGCACTGGCACATTGATCATCCAGCTTGACCCTGGTTATGGGAGCGTCGGAACCTGGGGGGTTCCGACGCCATACTCAACCTGCAGGGACTCTGCTTCCGCGGTGTGCAGGCCAGCGACGCCAGACGTGAGGTGGATTGCGTGTTCTGCGCACTGGAGGGCAGCGGCCGGGTGCTGCTGGAGAACGAGCTTGCCATCTGCATCGCCGATGCCTATCCCGTGAGCGAGGGGCACAGCCTGGTGGTCCCGCGTCGGCATGTGGCCAACTCCCTGGAGCTGCACCAGCCGGAGTGAAACGCCGTGGTGGAGCTGTTGAAGCTAAGGAGGGAGCAGCTGAGCGCCCAGGACGCCACGATCAGCGGCTGGAACGTGGGGCTGAACTCAGGCGAGGAGGCTGGATAGACGGTTTTTCATGCACATTGGCATCTGATTCCAAGGCGGGAGGGTGATTGTGAGGAGCTTCGGGGTGTAGTGCCTGGGGTGATTGGGGGAAGAAGGGATATTGAGACTGGATTCATTAACGTTCAAGATCAGTGGCTGGACGAATCACTACGCATTTACACAACAGCGTTAGCCCCGCACGGTGGATCTTGATGCTAAGTGGGCTTCTAGAGTCTGTCTAGGATAACATCCTCAAGGCCACTGCAAGGACAGCTCTCCCCTCTGCTGGAGGGCTTGTTGGAGGCCTTACCATATGCGCATGGTCCTCCAAGCATCCCCCACGCCCTCTGTTGGGCAACCTGATTCCCAGTCAAGGCTCCGCTCACTTGAGCTGTTTGCCGGTGGTGGGGGAATGGCATTGGGGCTGCATGCAGCTGGTTTTAATCATTCGGCTTTAGTTGAGTTTGACTCTAAAGCGTGTGACACCTTAAGACATAATGCTCGCTGCTGGGCAATTCACGGCAGCAAAAATCAAGCATGGAAAGATAATGCTGTCATGCTCCATGATGTTCGTCATATTGAGCTTGATGCTATTGAGAACTATGATTCATTGGATCTACTTGCTGGTGGGCCACCATGTCAGCCATTTTCTCTTGGAGGCATTCATGCTGGAATGAATGATAGCAGGAATATGTTTCCCGCTGCTCTTGCCTTGGTTAGGCGTTGCAAGCCTAAATTGGTTTTGTTTGAAAATGTAGCCGGCCTATTAAGAAAGTCGTTTGCTCCTTACTTTGATTACGTAGAAATGCAGCTTCGAGATCCAGTGTGCATCCCAAGGAAAAATGAAACCTGGGCTGAGCATGCTGAACGAATCAGAGTCCGCATTTCACGAGACTGTAAGCCTGATTATTACGTTACCAGGCAACTTGTGAATGCGGCTGACTTCGGTGTTCCTCAAATTCGCAAACGTGTTGTTCTAATGGCTGTTCGTTCGGACATCTCCGACTGTCCACTGCCACCGATTACTCCCACTCATTCTGAGGCATCGCTTCATTATTCTCAGTTTGTTTCTGGTGATTACTGGGATCGTCATAACCTTATCGCTCCACCAAGTCGAAGCATAAGCAAGGCAAAAAGCTCATCCGAACAAAGTAATCTCCTCTCGCCAAGACTTGAGCCTTGGCAAACAGTTAGAGATGCTATCGAGGGACTGCCAGAACCTATCGATGGGAAGCCACATCCAGACTATTTAAATCATATAGGAATACCAGGTGCTCGTTCTTATCCAGGTCACACGGGATCAGATATTGATCGCCCGGGTAAAACAATTAAAGCTGGAGTCCATGGCGTATGTGGTGGTGAAGCCATGATTCGTTTTAATGATGGAAAACTAAGATATATGACCGTACGTGAAAGTGCACGCATTCAGACGTTTCCAGATGACTATGAGTTTCTTGGAGCGCGTTCGCACGCAATGAGACATATTGGAAATGCCGTTCCCGTCCAGCTCGCTAAAGAAATTGGGCTTCATATGAGATTTCACTCTGGAATGTAGCCTCTTATGACAAGAGATGCTGCCACGACATCCCGGATCATGGGGAAGATTAAGAGGCGAGATACAACGCCAGAGCTTATCCTTAGAAGAGCTCTACACAGGATGGACATTCGATACAGAGTCGATACTAAGAACGTTTACGGCAGGCCTGATATATCGATCATGAAATATAAACTTGCAGTTTTTGTGGATGGAGACTTCTGGCATGGAAATGAGCACAAGGTCCGAAAACTATCAAAACTCGAAGATCTCTTCCCAACCAACGCTGGGTTTTGGTGTAGTAAAATTCTAGGGAATATCGAACGAGATAGACAGGTAAACCAAAGGCTTATGCAAGAAGGCTGGACAGTAATTAGAATCTGGACCTCAACAATATTTCTAAATCCTAATGAAGCGGCAGAATCCATCTACAAGGCTCTCCAGCACCTAAAAGGGACTAGTAATTCCGTAGATTCTTGCCTAGGGCATTTATCGTGACACTCGTAGATAGATTTTCAGATGGATGTGGCTTATTCGAGTTTGATATTGCGACTCCTCTTTTTCAGCAGTTAGCTTCTGACTTCGATCTACTTGCTCCTTTGCCCTTGCATGATTTAAATCTGACTTCAGTAGAAGAGAGGCCTGGGATCTATGGTTTGCAGCATAACGGCTTGGTTGTCTATATCGGCAAGGCTGATGACAGCGCGAAGAGTAGGTTGGAGAAGCATCGCCGACAGCTACAGGGAAGAATTGGAATCTCACCAGGCGAGGTCAGCTTTCGTTGCCTTCATTTTGCGCACACATGGGATGCATTTAAACCCGAATCACATATGATATCTCTCTATTCACCAAGCTGGAATTCTCGCGGATTTGGCCCTAACGATCCAGGAAGAAGACGAGACAAGACCCAGCTTGCAGATACCCACTGGCATGTCCTTTATCCTGTTGATCCTGAATATCCATGCTCGGAAATCCCCCCGGGTACATACGATGTATTAGAGTTGCTTAGACTGGTTTGCAGGCACACCCCATACTGGATCAGATTTCAAGGAAATAGGAATGGTGACACAGCCGAAGAAAGACGCTTGTACGAACAAGCTCACGCTGACTTTGCGGCTTCCCGGATAATAGTTATTCAAGAAAGTGGCATGAGTGTGCGTAGCCTTCTCCTCTCGGCAGTTCAGTCGTTGCCTGCGCCTAATCAGTGGCAGCTGACTCTCCTTCCAAGCCATATTCTGCTCTATAGAGAAAGAGAAGAAGTGTATCCGAAAATGAGGTTGCTCTGGCCATTACCCGGCTCCACCTAACGCTCAAGATCAGCGGCGGAACAACCACACATATTGACCAAGGAACAAACGCCGTCCGTCCGCTGAATCTTGTTGTGAGCCAGGGCCAAGCACGGAAAGTCTAATGGCTGAATAGTATTCAGCATATCCTTATTCCGCATCACCCATAACGGTTATACCTAAGTCTTGGGCAACGTCTAAAATCTTCGCATTGACCATTGTGAACTGAGGTAGTGCCTGCTCGAAGTCAGCATAACCGTCCACTCCTTCATCAGCTTTTAGAATAAGAATTTCCATTATGCAGTAAAGTTCTTCTACCATCCTAAGTGATTCTAGAGGGAAGATTCGCTTGGCAATTGCTTTTGTATAATTCTTCTTCATGGCTTCACTCTTTCATACCGCTTTGAGGGACTTTGGCCAAGAGGGATCAAATGTTACATTTCCCTCGGATACGGCATTTAAAAAACTGTAGTTGTCCTCAATAGACTTGATACTTCTAATGTTGGCTTGAAGCTCTGCAAGCACTTTGCTCCTAATCTCCTGCTGCTCTTTGTGTTGTGCGAACACTTCGCGAATCATTAGGGCAATCACCGCCGAAAGCAGGGGGCCAAGAAGAAGAACATCTTCTTTTAAGGAAAGTCCAAGATCAAGAAGGGTCGGAGCTAATAGTATAAAGAGAGAAATGATCGCCGCTTTCTTTCTAGTGTCTGGTGAGTCAAAGAAGGCTTGGATGTATCCGTTCTTCCAGTTTACCCAAATCGTGAGGAGGCCCAAGCCAAGTAGAATATCAACAAACAGAGAAGCTCCATGATGACTGATTAGCTTTGAGTGGCATTCTTGCATTGCTAAATTCTCAGTGGAACAACTTACCAACATATCAAACGCGTAAACAGAGGATCAGCCTGCCTCAGGCAAACTTGTAATTGGAAGATTCCGCATAAATCCCCAGCTGCCGCTTTTGCTTCCGCATAAGAAACAGATCGGATCTTGCCTTCACTTAGCCGATCTGTTGCTGGAGCAAGCATCCGGCCTTGTTGGTCAATGCTGGCTTTCATTTTATCCGGATTCGGATAACATCGCAACAATCCAGTCCCATTCCTGGCTGGGGATCCACAGCAACTACAGCAGTTCAGGAGGCTGGTTTCCCATACCCGACTAGGCCCCACCCCCAGGCCTCTACCAGCAACTCCTCACCGAGGGCCTAGAGCAGCAGCTGCGCCAACTCCAGGAAGCCCTGGTCGAAACCATCGGCCTGGATCCCCAGGAAGCCCCGCGCCTGTTGGCCCGGCACCTGGCGGGTCTTGCCCGCATTGCCCTTGAGCACCTGAGCGGTGGCGCCACCCCTGAGCACCAGCTGGCCTTGGTGAACCAACTGGTGGGCCTGCTCCAGAGCCATGCACCCCGGGCCATCTCCACGGGCAACCTGCTGCATCCCTCCGCCCGGCTGCTCTCGGAGATCCGATCCACGGCGCTCCTGCCCGGCGCCAGGCCGCCACCTTCCGCCAGGTGCTGCGCGATGGCTCCTTCGGTGAGCTGCTGGTGGATGGCCAGCGTCCAGGCCAGTGGCGCCATGTGTTCGCCTCGGTGCAGTCGCTCGCGGCGATGGATCCGGCGGGCCTGGCGCCGGGCACGTTCGACGTGGTGATCGTTGATGAGTTCCACCACGCCGCCGCCTCCAGCTACGAGCGCTGGCTGGCCCACCTGGCGCCGTCCCTGCTGCTCGGCCTCACCGCCACTCCCGAACGATCAGACGGGCTCGACATCCTCCATTGGTTCGGGGGCCACACCGCCGCCGAACTACGGCTCGCGCCTCCACGACGGCACCGACCTCTCGCAGATCGAATGGCGCCGCAACGGCTATGCCAGCGAGGCGCTCACCAACCTCTACACCGCCGACGACGCCCGCCTGCGCCTGATCCTGCGCGAACTCGAGAGCAAGATCACCAACCTGCACACGATGCGGGCCCTGGGCTTCTGCGTGAGCGTGGAGCACGCCGGCTGGATGGCCCGCAAGTTCGCCGATGCCGGCCTGCGCGCCGCCTCCTTAGATGCCTCGAGCTCCCGCGACGAGCGCGCCGAGCAGATCCGCCGCCTCAGGTCTGGTGAACTGCAGGTCCTCTTCGCGGTGGATCTGTTCAACGAAGGGCTCGACATCCCCGAGATCGACACCGTGCTGTTCCTGCGGCCCACCGAGAGCGCGATCGTGTTCCTGCAGCAGCTCGGCCGCGGCCTGCGCCTCTGCCCTGGCAAGAGCTGCCTCACGGTGCTCGATTTCATCGGCCAGGCCCATCGCCGCTTCCGCCACGACCTCCGCTACCGCGCCCTGCTCGGCGGCAGCCGCGACCAGCTGCGCCAGCAGATCGAAG
>Ga0075119_1001741_pt1 | contig 10189 bp, 9 predicted proteins | sample AntAceMetag02UK9_FD_69791 | JGI IMG/M metagenome (GOLD analysis project Ga0075119, IMG submission 69791) | Saline lake microbial communities from Ace Lake, Antarctica - Antarctic Ace Lake Metagenome 02UK9 | ecosystem: Environmental > Aquatic > Non-marine Saline and Alkaline > Saline | place... | reverse complement strand
TTTTATATGAAAAAAGATAAAAGCTATATTTTGGTTGCTTTTCTTACATCTATTAATTTTTATTTAATTAGCTATTCACAAGAATTACGTGAATATTCTTTAGTATTTTTATTAGGCATTCTAAGTATTTTATTTTTTTACAAAGCTATTGATAATTTAAGTTCTTCAAAAAATAAGTTTGTTAATTCAGTTTTTTATATTTTATTTTCATTGATAGGTCTTTGTACACATATATTTTTCTTTATTGTAGTATTATCACAGGCAACATATTTATTTTTTACTTATTTCTCAGAGAAAAAAAAACTTTTGGTTTCTTTAATTAATATTATTTTTATTTTAGTTTTTTATATATTTTTAATGTTTGATATTTTATTATTACAAATGTCCATTGACGATCATTGGATTAAAAATCAAGAATTAAGCTTTATTTTCGACCTATATTTTCCAAGATTTTTTGGTTCACACTTAATGGGAGCCATATATTTATTAGTTTTGTTATATTTATTAATTTTAAATAAAAAAACTTTTTTTAAATATGAGAATAAAAACTTTTTGTTAATAATATTGTTGTTTTTTTCATACTTAATACCAATAATTTATGGGAATATAGCTACACCAGTTCTTACAGATAGATATATTATTTATGTACTCATTCCTATTCTTATATTAATTTCAAATTTAATATTTGATTTAAAAAATAAGAAATTAAAACTCTTTATTTTATTTTTAATTGTAGCCCCTACTTTAATTAATAACTACAATGAAATATTTCAAAGAAAAATATCAAAACCACCATTTGAATTAGCTTTAGAAAATATTTCAAAGTCTAATACTAGAAATGTCTTTATAAAAACTCCATCACTTATGATTGAAAAAATTGTAAATAACCATCTAGAGTCAATAAACCTAAATAATGAGTATAATATTTTGTTTAAAGACAAAGAACACAACCTTAGTAAGAATAATCAGTTTTGGCTGTTATGTTATAAGCCTATTAATTCTTTTAACTGTGGTTTAGATGATAGTAGAAGCAGTTTGTGGAGAAATTCAAAAAAAATAAATCTCCATTTATTAGAAAATACTCTTTATAAAAAATAGTTTGTAATTGCTTAAAGTTTTTTTAATTTTAAAAATAGTAAATTTCCTGGAAAAATCTTTATAAGAAAATTATCAATTATTGTCATATTAAGTGATAGTTTAAATGAAAAAAATGCAAAAAAAGGTGAAATTAGCATAAAAGTTTTTAGTGATTTTATTTTAAATTTTTTTTTATCAATAACTTTTTTTATTTTAAAAATATTATATTTATTAATGTGTTGATCTTCATACGAAACTTTTGCAAAATTATTTAATATTAATTCCAATATTGGCCAAGTCGATAAGTAGTTAGGTGTAGTAATAATTAACTCACCATTTTTCTTTAAAGTTCTATGAGCCTCTAAAATTAATAATTTTGTATCTTTATTGTTAAGATGTTCAATAATTTCAATTAGACTGATCGAATCTAGAGAGCTTGATCTTAATGGTATTTCATTTTTACTCATAATTTCAAATCTTTTTGATTTATTAGAATATTTTTTTTTTGCATATTTAATCTGTTTCTTAGCTATATCCATCCCATAACACTTTTTATTTTTTAAAAGACTTAAAAAAGTTCCAGGTCCACATCCTATATCTAGGTGAGTATTTCTTTGATTAATTTCATTTTTAACATATCTAAATTTAATATTATGCCACGCGCTCTGAATTCCTGATTTTTTTTTATAAATTCGATCATAATAACCAATTTTAATATCATCATAATTGAATTCTTTATTTTTATTTATTGTTGTCATAGATTTAATTTAAATAACTATTTTTATTTACCTTACTATAATAAAATAATCATTAATTTTATAAATAAAGATTTAAACTATTTGATGAGACAGTTAACCATAATAATTCCCATACTTAATGAGGCCAATAATATTCTATACTTGATACCCGAGATACATAAAGTGCAGTTGAAATTAAATCTTAAGAAATTTGAAATTATACTAATTGATGATAACTCTTCAGATAATATTCATTCTGTATTTAAAAAATTAAAAAAAAGATTTAAATATTTAAAAATTTTTATTAGAACTAAAAATAGAGATTTATCCAAATCTTGCATTATGGGATTTAAAAAATCAACTACTGACAATATATTAGTGATGGATGGTGACTTCCAACACAATCCTAAATATATAAAAAATTTATTTCTTAAATATACTGATGGGAATTTTGATATAGTTATCGGCAGTAGAGAACTTTTCAAAAAAAAAAATGCAGGTCTTTCTTTTATAAGGAAATCTTTTTCAATTGCATTGATTATTGTGATTAACTTTTTATTAGGAATAAAAACTTCCGATCCTATGAGTGGCTTTTTTATATTTAGGAGAAGTATATATTTCGAGAATAAGAAAAATCTGTATGCAAATGGTTATAAAATTCTTTCTGATTTACTATATTCATCAAAGAAAAAATTAAAAATTGGCGATGTTGCAATTGTTTTCAAAAAAAGAAATAAAGGGAAAAGTAAAATGAATTTATCGATTCTTTTAAAGCTAATTAACTTTATTTTAATTAAGTTTTTAAAAAAGATATTTTGATTTATATCAAATCTTTAACTTCAATAGTTATATGTAGTAAAAAATAATCATTAAATTAGGTTTTGATTTTTGTAAATTTATTTCTTGATTGGAATAATTTTTTATCAATCACTTATAGAGGTATTTAACAAGTGATTGCATAACATACAACTCACAAAGGCAAAATATAAAGAACGATTGTTCTATTCTTGACTTGAATGAAAATAAAAAAGGAAGTAAAAGCTAATGAATTGAGTAGGGCCTGTAGCTCAGTTGGTTAGAGCAGTACACTCATAATTTCTCTTCTTACTTTAAACCAATTCACTCAACCTATAAGCTACCATTAACACGATTTTTTGCCAAGCAATTTAAGAATTTAATTTACCAATCACTTACCAATCAATTACCAATAGATCGAATGTTGTATCCCTATATTCAGTAGCAATGACAACGATTAACACTATATCGAGTCTAGGTTTTATTTTGCGTTTCGATTGTAAAAAAGAATCTATTTCATTGGGTTTTTATGAACAACTTTCGCACCTAAAAAAGATTCAGGAATAGGGTTTAATGGACTCTATGACACCCGCATTTAAGCGTCGAGATAAATTTTAATGCTGTGTTCAATCAAGAGCTCACTCACGGCTGTTGCCGTTCGTTCGCTCCGCTTCGCAAAGCTTTAGCGTATCGATAGAGGTACCAAGCCAATCTCGGTTTTAGAAAGTTAAATGGACCCGTTACACCCTTGCTGCAGAAAGAGGTACTTATAGTTAGGTGTTAATACTAGGTTATGCACAGTCATAAACCTCAAAAAAATTTTAAGTGATTTTAAAGATAATTGATATTTAATTTTAAAACCCCAATCTAAAAAAATGGGGGTTTTTTTTCAAAAAATTGATATTCGTAAAAAATTCACCTCAATACTAGTTCTTCCCATATAGCCGCGGTAGACAACCACGTTGATAGGTTGGTTTTGGAGGTGCACTAATGCGTGCAGCCGACCAATACTAATAGCTCAATTACCTTGATTTATGATATAAAATTTTTAAATGTATTTATTTTTTTTAAAGAAATACGTTATAATTCCCAAACAATACTTAATCAAAATGATAAATTTTATACTAATTATTATTATTTTATATGTAGCAATTGAGCTAATTTTTGCCTATTTGATAAATATCCTAAGGTCAAAAATACCATGGATAATTGTTGAAAAAGATGAATATCCAAACTTTAACAAAAATAAAATCAAAAATTTTTTTAAAAAAACTTTTGATGCACAACTAGGGTGGAATTGGAAAGCTAATACAAAGCACCAGGAAAAAATATTCTCTAAAATTAATAAGATTTCTTTTGGAAAGTTTGGTGAAAGAAAAAACGTTAATTCTATTAAGAAAAAAAAATATAAATTTGCTTCATTTGGTGATTCATTTGTTTTTTGTAGATATGTAAAAAATAGCGAAACATGGCAAGAGCAATTGAGTAAACCGACTTTGTTTCAAGGGCTTAATTTAGGTGTTGGAAATTATGGATTAGATCAAGCTTACTTGAAATATTTGAACACCAAATTACCTAAAAATATAAAGACTATTTTTATTGGGTTTGTACCAGAAACGTTATCTAGATGCTTATGTAACTGGAAACATTATCATGAATTTAATAATATTTATGCTTTCAAACCAAAATTTATAAACTATAAAAAAAATCTAAAATTAATAGCTAATCCAATTAAAAATAATCTCAGTTTTACTGAGATAAAAAAAATTATTAATAAAACAAAAGTAGGTGAATTTTTTTACAAAGAAAAATTTTTAAAATATAAATTAAATTATCCCTATTTTTTTTCATTATTAAAAAATCCAAAATATAATTTTAAATTAATTTTTTATTCAATATTAAGAATATCAAATTTTAATAAAAATAAAATTTATGAATTTATCATAAAAGAAAACTGCATTAAAAATGATAATTATTTTAATTCAAAAAAAAACAATGAAATTATTAAAAAATTGATGTTTAAAATTAACAAAAAATCAAAAGAAAGAGGTCAAAAAATTGTATTTTTGATCTTTCCACAAAAACATGATTTAAATCTTAAGAAAAAAAACTATCATAAATTTTTTTTAAATCAAAAAAATTTTTTCAATGTCATTGATTTTACAGAAACTTTTAAAAAAAAAAGTAGTAGCGAAATCTATTTACCCGATCAATATGGTGGACATTTAACAGCATATGGAAATAAAATTGTTGCTGAAACAATATTAAAAAGGGGTTATGTTTAATGATTATATGGTTTACAGGGCTTTCAGGATCTGGAAAAACTACATTAGGTAAAAAATTTTTTGAAGTTTTAAAAAAAAAATCACAATCTACAATTTTTTTAGATGGTGACGAATTTAGATCAATTTTTAAAAATGATATTGAGTACACTTTAAAAGACAGGGATATAAATGCTTACAGATTGACCAGACTAGTTAAGGCTTTGTCAAAACAACGAATAAATATTGTAATTTCTGCTAATTTAACAAACTTTAAGTTTAGATCCTGGTGTAGAAAAGAAATCAAAGATTATTTTGAGATATATCTTGAGGCAACTAAAAATACACTTTTAAAAAGAGATTATAAAAATTTATATAAAAATGCTCTTAAAGGAAAAATAAAAAATGTTGTTGGAATAGATTTGCCATTTACTAAACCCAAGGGTTGTGATTTATATATAGAGAATAATTTAATGAAAAATAAACTTTTTGAAAATGTGAAAAAAATTTTTATAACTCTTAAAAAAAATAAGATTAAAATATTCTAATTTTATCAATACTTAATGCAAATATTTAAAAAAATTTGATATCAACTTATTCCTATACTATCCTATAAAATAATTATGGCTTGGTACCTCTATCGATACGCTAAAGCTTTCCCGTTTCCTTGATATTGAATTCGATACAAAAGTTTATCTTTCGTAAATTCAAAACTCGTATCGGTTATTATTTCTCGTTTGCTGTATGTTCGTTTCATTCTATTTCCTTTCTGTGAATGAAACGGTTTTAAGATAGAACTCTTAATCGTAGAAAAGAACAACCACTCGTGTTGATAGAAAAATCCCTTACCAATAGATTTACCAATAAATTCCAAAACATACGGAACACACAAGCAACATTAGTAAAACAAATGTTCTTGCCTAAATAACAAAGCCGTTGTAGAACCTTACTAATTGAGTTGGGCCTGTAGCTCAGTTGGTTAGAGCAGTACACTCATAATGTATTGGTCCCAGGTTCGAGTCCTGGCGGGCCCACCAGTAAAATCAACACTTATTTACGTTGAGTAAATAATACAACTGGCCAGGTACTCACATAGGTACTCAGTCCGAAAAGAACTAGCATCTATTTTAATTAATTATTTATAGTTATACTGCTTGTTATATGAGCGATATATTTTGTAAAACTTGTAACAAAGAATTTTTACCTAATAATCATAGAGAAATATATTGCAGTGAAGTATGTAGAAACATTAGTAAAAGAAAATATTCTAAAAGTTGGCAAAAAAAAAGAAGAGTTGTAAAATTTAAAAATTGTAAAGTTTGTAACAAAGAGTTTGAAATTATTGGTAATAATAACACTTTTTGCAGCAACAGCTGTAAAGAATTATCCTTTTCAGATAAGTGGAAACCTAAAGTTAAAAAAAGAATTCATAAATGCTCTATTTGTACTAAGGAGTTCGAAACTAATAATAAGACCAGCAAATTCTGTTCAGAAGATTGCCGAAGAGAGGGAAAGAAATTATACAAAAAATCTAAACGTAAAAAAATAAACAAAAAAAATATCAACAGAGAAGATGGTAAAAAAGTTTATAAAACACCAATGTATCAAAATATAAAATATTCCGCTAACGAAGATAAAGCTATTAATGCATTGGTTGGAAGTGGTTTTAATATACCAAGCATAGCTGAAGTACTTGGAAGAACAACAACAAGTGTAATAAATCGAAAAATGGAGGTGAACATTCAAAATTTTAATTCACCCGTAAATAACAATATTGATAAGAGTTTGCATTTAAAAGAAATAATTGCCAAATTAGGAAAAAGCCAAAAGCCTAAAGAAGCAATTTCAAATCATATTATCTATAATAATTTAATTAGAGAAGGGTTTGAAATATTCAGAGTTACAAGAGAAGGTGCTGAATTTGATTTAGTTGCTTTAAAAAATAATAAATTTTTTAAAATTCAATCTAAAACTGCTGGATTTAGAGAAAGTATAAATACTTTTAGAGTTGGAGCAAATATATTCTTTAAAGCAAAATTAACTAAAAAGGGCCCTGTTTATGGAGAGTATAAATATCACAACATTGATTTTTTTATCTTCAATTGTCTTGGTATCAATACATCTTATGTGATCCCATCTTTAAAAATAAAAAATATACCTAAGACGGCACAACTGGCATTTTATCCTCATAGAAATCAACATAAACAACAAAATAAGTTTCTTGATACTGAAGTTTATAAAGAAAGGTATGATTTAATAAAATGAAAAAACCAGATATTGGAAACATGGATCTTGGTTTTTTAACTGAAAAAATTATTCAGGCAAAATTAGTTTCAGAAGGTTTCTTAACTTTAGAGCCAGTTGTAGAAGCAACAAATATTGATTTACTATCTTATAAAAAAAATCTTTTTAAAAAGATACAATGTAAAACAGCTATTTTTGAAAAACAAAATGACAGATATAAAATGTCCCTACAAAGAACTAGGCATCAATTATACGATTTAAGCAATATCGATGTATTTATTACCTATCTTTATGAGCTTGATACATTTTATGTAATTCCAACATTTGAAATTAATAAGGTGGGCGTTATAAATCTATATCCTCATAGAAAGACAAAATACGATTCTATTTTTGAAAAATATAAAAATAATTTTTCTTTACTAGAAATTTAAATATTTTTTTGGACTCTTACAGGTACTCACTAAACACTCGTTTTTGGTTAGTTTTAAATTTTTTTTATTATATTTTTAGCGGCTTATTTGTTTTTGCAGTACACTCATAATGTATTGGTCCCAGATTCGAGTCCTGGCGGGCCCACCAAAAATTATTTTTATAAATAGTTATTTAATAAAATCTTTAAAAGTAGAAAAAAGAGCATTGATATCTCCATCATTACTTTGAATGATAGAAGAAAATTCTTCTTTTTGAGTTCTTCCAAGACTTAAACCCTCAATAATCAAATCTCTAATTTTAGGGTTCTCTGGATTTTTAGTATAGATTCTCCAATCAATTTTGACTTCAGGCCTTTGCTCTGTTGAAACTAAAACACTTGAAACCATTGTATAATTTTCATTTAATTTTTTTTTAGACATTACTTTTATTTCAGGATTTGAGTATTCAGCTAACCGACTTGAAAAACTTTTTAAAAAGTACTGTCTAAAAAGAAGTTTATATTGCTTTAATTGTTCATCGTTAATATTCTCTCTATAAGCACCTAAAGTATAATAACCAATACCATCTATATCTACTGTATCACTTGCAATTTCTTTAAGTTTTTCAATTCTTTCAACTTTTGTAAGATTACCACCAAGTGTTTTTGTTGCTCTGTTTACTGTTGATTGAACAAAAATGTCTGGTTCAATTGAATATACCTTTCCAATACTGGAAAAAAAAATTATTAAAAATGGAATAATAGTTAAAATTTTTTTTGATGGCACTAGCTCTCCTTGTGTAAACTTTAATTTTTTTTATATTTACTTGTTTTCTATTTCTTCCCAATCACCTTCGTATATAACTTCAATAGTTGGATTTTTATTTCTAATTTTTCTTTGTCTATCTTGTAGGTATAAACTTTTTACAGATGCATAAAAATCCATAGAATTCTTTTCTAAATTATCAAATGAGTCTATCGTTTTTGATCTAAAATCAACTGCTGTTAAAGTTTTTGTTAACATGTAATCGGATTTATCTAAATATTGATTATTACCATGAGTTGACACATTATAGTAAGGGTCTCCACCCATTATATTTATAAATGAACCAGCGGTATCTCTAACAGTTGATGGCCCTAATAGTGGTAGTACTAAATAACAACCTGCACCCACACCCCATACTCCAAGTGTTTGACCATAATCTTCTTTTTCATACTTAGAAAAACCCATTTTTTTAGCCACATTAAATATTCCAAGAATACCCACTGTTGTATTGATAATAAATCTTCCAGAATTAACTCCTGCTGTTTTAAACTCTCCTTGTAAAATATTGTTTGGTACAGTTATAAGAGAGGAAAGATTAACAAGCACGTTATTTGTCCCAGTTCTAACTGGTGACGGTAATTTTCTATATCCTTTTGCAATAGGTTTTAAGATTACTTTATCTAATCCTTCATTTAGGGCAAAAGTGCCTCTATTTAAACCTTCAAAACAATCTTTAACTGGTTTAGATTTTTTGTAAATATTATTTTCACCATCAGTGCCAGCACTAGAATTTGACAAAAGCATTATTGAAATTAAAAATGTTATTATAATTTTTTTCATTACCTAATTGATTATATAGTCCTTATTATAGTATTGTAAATCTTGATTTAGCTTTAAATATGACCCAAAAATGGCATTAAAAACAATATTGAGTTACTCACCAAACTTTAATTCTAATAAAAGAATTTATAAAAAGATAAAATTCATTATTTTTCATTACACGGGAATGAAAAAAGAATCAGATGCTATCGATCGACTTACAAATATACAATCTGAAGTTAGTAGTCATTACTTAATTAAAAACAATGGAAGTATAATTGTTTTAGTACCAGATTTATATATAGCTTGGCATGCTGGAAATTCTTCATGGAAAAATCATAAATCTTTAAATCAAAACTCTATTGGAATTGAAATTACAAACCCTGGGCATGAGTTTGGTTATAAAAAATTTTCTAAAAAACAAATTTCTTCTCTTTTAAGACTAAGTAAATTTTTAATAAAAAAATATAAGATTAATTCTAAAAATATTTTAGGACATTCAGATATAGCACCACAAAGAAAAAAAGATCCTGGAGAAAAATTTCCATGGGAATACTTGTCTAAAAATAAAATAGGCCTGTGGCACACATTAAAAAAGCAAGAATTAACAAAAAATAGAAAACTTAAACTTAAAAAGTTAGAAGAAAATTTTTTTTTTAGTAATTTATTTAAAATTGGGTATCCAAAAAAAAAACGGAAAGGTACAAGCAATGATAGTTTTTTAAGAGATGTAACCAAAGCTTTTCAAAGAAGATTTAGACAAAAGTTAGTCGATGGCAAAATTGATAGAGAATGCTTGCTCATTAGTAAAAATCTTCTTAAGAAATATGATTAAATTTTTCTTGAAGTTCTATAGTTTAGTAATAAGTTAGATTTGCTAGATGAACGACTTATCGCTTTAATTTTTTTAAAGAGGAAAGTCCGGGCTCCGCAAAGACACAGTGCCAGATAATACCTGGCAGGGGAAACCCTAGGGATAGTGCCACAGAAAATATACCGCCATAACATGGCAAGGGTGAAAAGGTGTGGTAAGAGCACACCGGTTCTATTGGTAACAATGAACGCTGGAAAACCCCACTGG
>Ga0075119_1001734_pt1 | contig 10211 bp, 12 predicted proteins | sample AntAceMetag02UK9_FD_69791 | JGI IMG/M metagenome (GOLD analysis project Ga0075119, IMG submission 69791) | Saline lake microbial communities from Ace Lake, Antarctica - Antarctic Ace Lake Metagenome 02UK9 | ecosystem: Environmental > Aquatic > Non-marine Saline and Alkaline > Saline | place... | reverse complement strand
TGTAATAGAAGCACCATCTTCAGAAATTTCAGATGAAGAAAAAGCTCAAATTAAAAAGGATAGAGACGCTGTGGAAAGAAAAAGAAAAGGTAGACGTTCTACAATATTAACCGGTCCACTTGGAATACAAGAAGACCAAGAAGATGCAACTAATACGTTGCTAGGAAAGAAATAATATGCCTATTGGAGATTATTCAGGAGGATCAAATAAATCATCTAAATCATCTAACTCAAATGATAATAGAGAAAATAATAGAACTTCTCAATATTCAAGATATTCACCTGCTCAAGTAAAAAGTGGAAAAGCAAAAGTAGCAAAAGACATAGCTGATAAAGGAAGAAACGATCTTAACAGTTTAAAATACAAACCAATTCCAGCTATTGTTCCAGGTTCAACAATTTTAAATTTAGTAGGACAAAAAGGTTTAGAAAAAAATAGAACTTGGTATCAACAAAATGTTGTAGGAAGAGATAAAAAATATACAAATACTCTTGATGGATATAAGGGTTATATGTCTGCTAGAGGAACTGGTAACATAGATGCTTATGGAAGAGTTGCTTCACCTAGAAGTATTAACAACAATCAACAATCAACATATTTAAAATCAAACTTATTACCCGGTGGTGTTGGTGGTAATGAAATTCAAACTACTCAAGCTAAAGTAGATAAGGCAGCAGAATTAACTGCAGAACAAAAATTACTTAGAAATAAAAAAAGAGGAAGATCACAATCAATATTAACAGGTTCAAAAGGTGTTACCAAAACATCATCAGATTATTCATTAGGTAAAAAAAGTTTATTAGGAAGAGTATAATTATGGGTTCAGTTTTTGAAAAAGGTATAAATAAAGCAGAACAGATGGGAGTAGTTAAAAAATTACCCTCAGATATAGGAAGTTCAAAAGGTAGAAAGTTTATTTCCAGAACTCTTGCTTCAACAACACAATCAAATGGTAATGGTACTTTGTCAAAAACTGACAAAGGTAATGTACCTAGTGCATTAGTTACAATTGCCAACCTAGACCCAAAAGTAAAAGCATTAACTGCAAATAAAAAATTATCTGATAATTTATTAGGTAAATCAAGTTTATTAGGAAAAGTATAATATGGCATCAACAGATTTAACAAAAAAATTATTATCAAGATTTGGTAGACTAAAATCACAACGAGCAACTTGGGAATCCCATTGGCAAGAAGTAGCTGATTATATGATGCCAAGAAAAGCGGATGTAATTAAAACAAGATCAAAAGGAGATAAGCGTGGTCAATTAATATTTGATTCATCACCTCTACAAGCCTTAGAATTATTAGCAGCATCTTTACATGGTATGATGACTAATCCATCTAGTGCTTGGTTTACTTTAAAATTTAAAGACACTAACATGGATCAACAAGATGAAGCTAAACTTTGGTTAGAAGCAGCAACTGAAGTTATGTACACAGCATTTAATAGATCAAACTTTCAACAAGAAATATTTGAACTGTACCATGACCTAATTACATTTGGTACTGCTTCAATGTTTATCCAAGAAGATGATGAAGATTTATTAAAATTTTCCACAAGACACATCAATGAAATTTATATTGCAGAAGATGAGAAAGGTAGAATTGATACTGTCTACAGAAAGTTTACTTTATCAGCTAGAGCATTAATACAAAAGTTTGGCAACACAGCTTCAACAGAGACTAGAGCCATTGCAGAAAAAGACCCATATCAAGATATGGATGTTTTACATTGTGTTTATCCAAGATCAGATTTTAATCCTAATTTAAAAGATAAAGAAAATATGCCTTTTGAATCTGTCTATATGGAATACAAAGGTGGTAACGAATTATCTGTATCTGGATTTAAAGAATTTCCATTTGTATGTCCTAGATATTTAAAAGCATCACATGAAATTTATGGAAGAAGTCCAGCAATGACTGCCTTACCAGATGTTAAGATGTTAAATGAAATGTGTAAGACAACAATTAAAGCTGCACAAAAACAAGTTGATCCACCTCTATTAGTTCCAGATGATGGATTCTTACTTCCAGTTAGAACTGTTCCAGGAGGATTAAATTTTTATAGATCAGGTACAAGAGATAGAATTGAACCTTTAAACATTGGTGCGAATAATCCACTAGGTTTAAATATGGAACAACAAAGAAGAGACGCAATTAGAGATATATTTTATGTAAATCAATTACAGTTGCAACAAGGTCCACAAATGACTGCAACAGAAGTGATACAAAGAAATGAAGAGAAGATGAGATTACTTGGACCTGTACTTGGTAGACTTCAATCTGAATTATTAAAACCATTAATTGATAGAGCATTTAATATTCTATTAAGAAAAGGTGCGTTCCCTGAAGCACCAGAATTTTTATCTGGTCAAGACATTGATATTGAATATGTTTCACCATTAGCAAAAGCACAAAAATCTACAGACTTAAGTTCTATTAATAGAGCTATGGAAATGTTAGGTGGTTTGGCAAATGTTGCACCAGTATTTGATTACATAGACTTTGATGCTTTAGTTAAACACATTGCAGACGTAGTGGGTTTACCTCAAAAATTATTAAAGAGACAAAGCCAAGTTAATGCAGAAAGAGAACAACAAGCAGCACAAGCTGAACAACAACAACAAATGGCACAGATGCAACAACTTGCACAAGCCGGAGGACAAATCGCACCACTCGCAAAAGCAATGCCAGAAGAAGCAAAAGCATTAGTGGAATAATATGGAAACAGATAAACAGTTAGAAGTAAATAAACAATTAGAAAAATTAATAGGGGAATTAAAAACAACTTATCAAATTACATTTGGATCAGATGAAGGAAAGAAAATTTTAACTGATCTTGAAAAAAGATGTCATTTCTATGCTACCACAAATATAAAAGGTGATAGCCACGAAAGTGCGTATATGGAAGGACAACGTAGCGTCATTCTATTTATTAAATCAATGCTGCGAAACCCAAAAGAAAAAGGAATATAATATGTCAAGCGAACAGATAACACAAGAAGCTGTGCCTGTAGAAGTAACAGAAGCAGTAGCAACACCATCTAAAGTTAGTGGAGGAGATACTCCTGTTTCAACATGGAAAAGTTCTATTAGTGAAGAATTTAGAAACGATCCTAACATTGAAAAATTTACAGAGATAGATGCTTTAGCAAAATCTTATATCAATGCTACAAGAATGATTGGTCAAGACAAAGTTGTTGTACCCAATAAAAATTCAACTGATGATCAATGGAATGAAGTCTATTCAAAATTAGGTAGACCAGAATCTGCAGATAAATATAAATTAGAAATGAAATCAGAATCTGTAGCAATGGATGAAAGTGCAATGAAAAATTTTGCAGAACAATCTCATAAACTTGGTTTAAATAATAAACAAGCTCAAGGTATCTTGGAGTTCTATAAAAATAATATGGAAGGTTCTCAACAACAAGCAAGAATTGATACTGAAACTGCTCAATCACAATCTGAACAAGAGTTAAGAAAAGAATGGGGTAGAGATTTTGATTCTAAAGTTGGTAAAGCTGGTGCATTAGCAAAAGCAAATATGAATCCAGAAGTATTAGATTTACAATTACAAGATGGAACTAGAGTTGGTGATCATCCAGAAATTATAAAAGGCTTTGCAAATATTGCAGCTATGCTTTCTGAAGATAAACTACTTGGTACTGAAAGTGAAGCGGCTGGTAATGTTACTGATATTCAATCTGAAATAACAACACTTACTAATGATACTACTGGACCTTATTGGAATCATAAACATCCAAACCATGATAAAACTGTACAACAAGTGTATACTTTAAGAGAAATGTTACAATCAGAGAAATCATAACTTGCTAATAGTTTTAAAATACTGTAACGAATAATTAGAAAGAAAATTCGCAAGAACCTTTCTTGGCAATAGGGAATAGACCTATAGTCTAAAAGACTTTAAATCCAAGAATTGCCTATCATTATTGATGGAGAACTATTCTGTTTTTTATAACAATAATAATAACAATAATGAAATAGGAGACAAATATGTCATCACAAATAACAACAGCGTTTGTAGAACAATATTCTGCGAACATACAAATGTTATCTCAACAAATGGGATCACTTTTAAAAGACACAGTTAGAAATGAATCTGTAGTTGGAAAAGATGCTTACTTTGACCAAATTGGTAAAGTAACAGCAATTCTAAAAACTACTAGACATTCTGACACACCACAAATCGATACACCACATAGTAGAAGAAGAGTTAGCTTAGCTGATTATGAATTTGCTGATCTTATTGATCAACAAGACAAAATTAGACTATTGATAGACCCAACTTCATCTTACGCAAAAGCCGCTGCATATGCAATGGGAAGAGCTACAGATGATGTTATTATCGCAGCAGCACTTGGAACAGCTAATACTGGCGTATCAGGTGGAACAGCAGTATCTTTTCCTGCAGGAAATATCGTTGCAGTATCAGTTGGTGCAGTTGATAGTTCTACTACTATGAACATTGCTAAATTAGCAGCAGCAAAACAATTACTAGATGCAGGTGATGTTGATCCTTCAATCAAAAGACATATCATTGTATCTCCAAAAGAGATTGCTGATTTGTTAAACAATACTACTGTTACTTCAAGTGACTTTAATACTGTTAAAGCATTAGTACATGGTGAAATTGATAGTTTCATGGGATTCCAATTCCACGTTTCTAACAGACTTACTGCTAATGGTTCTGGTGATACACAATGTATAGCCTTTGCTGAAGATGGTATTTTACTTGCAACTGGTAAAGATGTAACTGCTAAGATAGACGAAAGAGCAGATAAATCTTACGCTACACAAGTGTACTACTGTCAAACAATAGGTGCAACTAGAATGGAAGAAGCGAAAGTTATTTCAATTTTAGCACAATAATAGCTTAATATAAAAAGGAGAAATAATTATGGCTAATTCAATACAATACGCAAAAACAGTTAGTACGCCTTCGGTAAAGTTGGACACTAACGAACTAACAGGAAGAGTAAGAGTAGCTTTTGCTGAATACGAAGCAAGTGCAGAACAATCAACAGTTACCATGTTTACTATACCTAATGGTGCTAGATTGTTATCTGGTGCTGTTTCGCATGATGCACTAGCAGCATCTACTACACTATCAGTAGGCTACGCAGCTTATGTTGATGCGGCAGGTGACGCGGTAGCAGTTGATGTTGACGGATATAAAGCAGCAGCAGCTTCTACAGCAGCAACAAGTTCTGATGCTTTAGTTACTATGGCTCTAGGCAGAAACGCAGTAGTTGATGCTAACGAAGATGGTTTACCAGTTACAGTTACATTGGCAGGTGCTAATGGTACTGGTACTATTCAGTTACAAATGTTTTACGTTTTAGATTAATACAAATTCTTAGGGGGTCTAAGCGAGAGTTGAAACCCCCTAGAGTGCATGAAGCAGATTAAGGATTTAAAACCTGTACTACATTTTAAAAAAGACAATCATGTATATAGGTACGTTTTAGTAGATAGATTCCAGCATGATTCTAAATTTCATTATGGATTTGATATTAAAGAGGAAAAGACAAAAGAAGAAATTTTTGCGTTAGAAAAAGATAGACAAATCAGACGTAAGTATATTATAAGGAAGTAATATGGCATCAGTAGTAGGAATATGTAATGGAGCATTAAATCAACTAGGAGCTTCGACTATACTTTCATTAAACGAAGATTCAAAAAACGCTAGACTTTGCAATGCTAGATATTCAGAAATAAGAGACGCAGTATTTAGATCACACGTTTGGGGTTGCTTACAGGCAAGAATAGAACTTTCATCATCAGTTACAGCACCTGCTTGGGGTTATACTTATAAATATGATCTACCTGGTGATTGTATTAGATTACTTAGAATATTAGATTACGATTCAAATTACAAAGTAGAAGGTAGAAGTATTTTAACTAATAATTCTACTATGAAAATTTTATATATTTCAAGAGTTATTGATCCTAATCAATATGATGAATTATTAAGAGAAACTTTATCAGCAGCATTAGGTGCAGATATTGCTTATGCAATAACATCTAACAATACTACTTCACAAAATATGATTACATCATATCAAGAAAAATTAAGAGACGCTAGATTCGTAGATTCCACAGAAGGATACAATGTAAACCCTGAAAATGGAATGTCGGATGTAATGTCTGCAGACACATTTATTAACTCAAGGTATTAAAAATGGCTAGAGTAGCTGCACAACTTACCAATTTCACAGCAGGTGAATTATCGCCACGTTTAGATGGTAGAAATGATTTAGCAAAATATTCTGCTGGTTGTTCAATAGTAGAAAATATGGTTATCTATCCACATGGAGCTGCTGCACGTAGACCAGGAACACAATATGTTGCTTCAGTAAAAACAGCAGCTAACTCTACAAGATTAATTCCTTTTGAATTTAACACTGAACAAACTTACATATTAGAATTTGGTGATCAATATATAAGATTTTATAGAGACAATGGTCAAATATTATCTGGTGGAACTCCTTACGAAATATCTTCACCTTATTTAACAGCAGAATTATTTGATATTAAATTTGCACAATCTGCTGACGTTATGTATATCACACATCCTAATCATCAAACTAGAAAGTTATCAAGAACAGGTCATACTGCATGGACATTAGATGCTGTATCTTTTACTAATGGACCATTTTCAGATACCAATACAAGTACAACAACTTTTACACCGGCAGCAACCACAGGAACGGGAGTAAATATTACTGCTTCTGCAATAGCCGAAGTTAATGGAGGTTCTGGATTTTTAACAACTGATGTTGGTAGACAATTAAGAATAGGAGAAGGTTACGCAGATATAACAGCTTATACAAGCACAACAGTTGTTGTGGTAACTATTACTACAGCTTTTTCTAGTACAAGTGCTTCAACTGATTGGTCTTTAGGAGCATTTTCTACAACAACAGGTTTTCCAGCAACAGTATCTTTCTTTGAACAAAGATTAGTTTTTGCAGGTACAATTAGTAATCCTCAAACAGTTTATTTTTCTAAGTCTGGAGATTATGAAAACATGGATGCAAACATTGGCGGAACTGTAGCTGATGATGATGCTATTATTTATACTATTGCTTCCAACCAAGTAAACTCAATTCGTTTTTTAACTTCAGCAAGAACTTTAATTGTTGGTACTGCAGGTGGTGAATTTGTTGTATCAGGTGGTGGTGATAACAATGCTGTTACTCCAACAAACATTATGATTAAAAAACAATCTAATCATGGTGCAGCAAATGTAGATGCAATATCAGTTGGTAATGCAACACTGTTTTTACAAAGAGCAAAAAGAAAAATTAGAGAACTAGCTTATAACTTTGATGTAGATGGTTATATTGCTCCAGATTTAACCATACTTGCCGAACACATTACCGAAGGTAATATTGTTGAAATGGCATATCAAGAAGAACCTTTAGCAATCATATGGTGTGTTAGAGGTGATGGTCAATTAATTGCCTTAACTTATCAAAGAGAACAAGAAGTAGTTGCTTGGCACAGACATATTATTGGTGGTGCATTTGGAACTGGTGCTGCAGTAGTGGAAAGTGTTGCGGTAATTCCAACTGAAGATAGTGAGTATGAATTATATATGGTTGTTAAAAGAACAATCAATGGTTCAACAGCAAGATATATAGAATACTTACATACATTTAATTTTACTCAAACAGACAATACAACATTTAATTTTTTAGATTCTCAATTATCTTTAAGTAAATCAGCAACAACTTTAACTGCTGGTATTGATGCTAGTGTAACTACTGTTCCGGTTGCGTCTGTTACTGGAATGAGTGCTTCTGGTAAAATAAAAATAGGTGGAGAAATTATTGCTTACGCTGCAATATCATCTCTTAATTTAACAGGTTGTACTAGAGGTTCGGATATAACTACAGCAACAGCACATTTATCTGGAGCAGTTACAAAAGAAGTAGTAAAAATTATATCTGGCTTAGATCACTTAGAAGGTCAAACAGTTTCAATACTTGCTGATGGTTCTACTCATCCTACAAAAGTTGTGGCAAGTAATCAAATAACTTTAGATAGATTTGCAACAGATGTTAAGGTTGGGTTACAATATACATCATTATTAAAAACAATGAGAATAGATGCCGGTTCTCAAGATGGTACTTCTCAAGGAAAAACTAAAAGAATATTTGAGGTTACTGCCAGACTATTTGAAACAGTTGGTTTAGAAGTTGGACCAGATTTAGATAACATGGAACGAGTACCTTTTAGAACTTCTGCTAATCCTATGGATCAAGGTATTCCACCATTCACAGGAGATAAACAAGTAGAATTTAGAGGAAACTATGATACAGATGGATTTATGATAGTAAGACAAACACAACCCTTACCTTTTACTCTTTTATCGTTATACCCAAGATTAATAACTAATGATGGATAATAAATTGAATATAATACCTTACACAAAAGAACATGGACAATTTATTTTATCTTGTCAAATGAATCATAAAATTTTAGAAGCAGATAAAGATTATATAAACTGTGAAGGAGATGCTAAAAATTTAGAACAAGATAATTTAGCTTTTACAGGTATGGTTAATAATAAACCAATATTTGCAGCAGGTATGAAAATAGTTTGGGGTAACGTAGCTGAAGCGTGGCTTATTGCTACTGATGAAATGTGGGAACATCCCATAGGTATTGCCAAAGCAATTAAAAAAGATTTTGCTAGAAATGCAAAAGAACATAATATAAAAAGAGTTCAAACTGCAATTAGAAAAGACTTTAAAGAGGGAATCAAATTTGCTGAATGGTTAGGAATGGAAAGAGAAGGCTTAATGAGAAATTGGGGTTTTGACGGATCAGATCAATATATGTATGCGAGGATTATATAATGGGAGCGCCATCATTATTTACAGGAGCAATGGGTATAGCTCAAATTTCTGCTCAAGGTAAAATTGGTAAAATTAATCAATCAATCGAAGAAAGAAATGCACAAGTTTTAGAAGGTCAATCAGCACAATTAGAATCTAAAAAAGAATTTGACATAGCTCAATTTCAAAAAGATTTCAGACAAATGGAAGGTCAAACTACAGTTGCTCTTGCAAAATCTGGAGTAGAACTTGGAACTGGTAGTGCTTACAATATCAAATTATCAAATGCTTATGAGGCAAAATTACAAGAAAATTTAATTACTTACAATTCTAAGGTTGCTCAAAGTAATAAAATGGAAGAAGCTAACTTTGCAAGAATTAGAGGTACAATGGCAAGAAACAATGCTAGACTAGCACAGATTGGAACAATAGCTAATACAGGTTCACTTTTATATAAGATGAAAAATACATAATGCCAAAAATACCTACATTTAAAGCTAAAGGATCAATAGAACAATTACAAGGTACTACATCTAATATTCAGATGGGTTTAAATAATAACTTAGCAAGTGCTTTATCACCTATAACAGAAGCTGTTGTTGATTTTAAAATAAAAGAAAATGAATTAGAAAATAGAACAGATGCTCTTAAATTAAAAAATGATTATATTTTTGAATCTGATAAAATTACAGATCATATTAATCAAGACCCTTTTCTTTCTACAAATAAAAATGCTGCAAATAAATATTTAAAAGATAACACAACTTTATTAATGGATAAATTTGCTGCACAAGCATCAAATCCAAATTCAGCACGAATGTTTAAAAATAGTGCATTAAATGATGTGTCAAATCAAATTGTTAGTTTGGATAATGATATATCAAATAATATTTTAGTTAAAGCAGATACAACTTATAACCAATCAAGAATAGATATAACCACAAGAGCTTACACAAAAGGTGGAGTTTATAGAGATAATTTAACAACAGATTTACAAGATTTAATTATTAATTCTTATAGCTCTAGGATAACTTCTCCAGAATTACAAAAAATGTTAGCTGATGTTCCTGGTCAAGTTCAAATGTTTGATGGATTTGAAATGGCACAAAAAACTCCTAGAAAATTATTTTATTTTTTAAAAGATGAAAAAAATTTTCCAAATATAACTTTAGAACAAAGACAAAAATTAACAGAAAAAGCATCAGTAGTTATAAGAGAACAGTTAAATACAGAATGGGAAAATTACATGGCAACAATTGATACTGGTTTTCCAGAACCTTATTTTGATATGAAACTTGCACAACAAGTTTTTGGTGAAGAGGTTGGTCAAAAAAT
>Ga0075119_1001730_pt1 | contig 10232 bp, 8 predicted proteins | sample AntAceMetag02UK9_FD_69791 | JGI IMG/M metagenome (GOLD analysis project Ga0075119, IMG submission 69791) | Saline lake microbial communities from Ace Lake, Antarctica - Antarctic Ace Lake Metagenome 02UK9 | ecosystem: Environmental > Aquatic > Non-marine Saline and Alkaline > Saline | place... | reverse complement strand
CTGACCTGTTTTTTCTGCTGACTGTAGGCTGTAAAAGACAAGATGCTGACCATGATTGGATCTATGACAGATGCCGAGAAGTGGAGGCCAACCCTGATGGCCACTTGGATCTATGGTCTAGAGAGTTTTTTAAAAGCTCTATAATTACATTTGGCAAAACCCTGCAAGACATACTCAACAATCCCAACATTACTGTCGGTATTTTTAGTCATACCCGGCCAATAGCGAAGGCGTTTCTGGCTCAACTCAAAAGAGAGATGGAGATTAACACCTTTTTGCAGGGGCTATTCCCGGAAATTTTATATAAGGAGCCAAAGAGTGAAGCTCCTAAGTGGTCATTAGACAGCGGTATTGTCGTAAAAAGAGATAGTAATAAGAAAGAATGCACAATAGAGGCCTGGGGGCTGGTGGACGGTAGCCCAACCTCCAAGCACTTTGATTTACTTGTTTATGATGATGTTGTTACGAAGGCATCGGTGAACACTCCAGAGCAGATTGCAAAAACAACTGAAGCCTGGGAGCTATCTCTAAACCTGGGGGCTCAGGGTGGAAAGAGAAGATATATTGGCACCAGGTACCATGCCTGTTTGCCTAGCTCAACTAAGATAATGAACGGCGATTGGTCTCATAAAGATATTAAAGACGTCAAAATTGGTGACTTTGTTATTGGATGGGAATTGCGAAATGGATCAAGGTATCTAGTTAAAACTAAAGTTTTAAATATAGGTATGTATAAAAATCAGGATGTATTTAATTATAAGTTGGATAATGGCGAGACAATAACGTGTACGCCAACCCATAAATGGTGGCGCGGTCCCCGTGGTGGCGGGCTAGAATATGCCAACATCGGTTTAAATTATCATGACATGAAATCCATAAGAAAATTAACTACTCTTTTTAATAAAGTAGAAAGTCAAGATGCTGGATATTTGTCTGGATTTTATGATGCTGATGGCACATTTAGGAAAAATACACACCACAAAAGCGGATCAATTCATTATGTTCAATCAATGCATTATGATGGGATTTTTATAAAAGAGATTGAATCAAGGCTAACTAAGCTGGGCTTTGAATATTCTAAAACATGGCGAAAAGATGCAAATCCTAAACATAAGGATGTTTGTTGTATCAATATATGTGGTGGGTGGAGAGCAAGATATAAGTTTCTTAGGGAATTAGATCCTATTAAGTCCAAGCAAATACATGATAGTTTGTTTTCACAACTACACACTAAAAAGGTTAATTTGTTATCCAAAACTAAAGGTAATTGCGATGTTTTTTGGATAGAGACTGAGACTGGCAATTATATTGCTAATGGTTATTGTTCTAAAAATTCTGACACCTACAAAACCATGATAGACAGAGGATCGGTAGTGCCTAGGATATATCCGGCCAGAGTTGGTGGAAAAATAGACGGTAAGGCTGTTTTTATGAGTGAGGAGCTATTGCAGGAGAAGCGCCGAGACATGGGGCCGTTTACTTTTTCAGCCCAGATGCTTCAAAACCCAACAGCCGACAAGGCTATGGGATTTAAGACAGAATGGCTCAAGTTCTATCAGACCAAGCCCACGCTAGATGAAATGAATATCTATATCTTAGTGGACCCAGCCAGCACCAAGAAAAAGACCTCTGATTATACCGTTATGGAAGTGATCGGCTTAGCTCCTGACCAGAATTATTATCTCATTGATGCCATTAGAGACCGATTAAGCCTAACAGAGAGGGCGGCGAAGCTCTTTGAATTCCATAGAAAATACAGGCCTTTGAAAGTTGGTTATGAGAAATATGGAATGCAGGCTGATATAGAGCATTGCAAATATGAAATGGAGCACCAGAATTATCGCTTTAGTATCACAGAGCTTGGCGGCAAGGTTGGCAAAGTTGACCGCATTCTTTGCTTGGTGCCACCATTTGAACAGGGCCGCATGTGGATGCCTAAAACGCTTCCCGTGATTAACTATGAGGGTAAGCACTTAGACTATGTGGAGATGTTCATTAATGATGAGTATGACGCCTTTCCAGTGCCGATGCATGACGATATGTTGGATTGTCGGGCCAGGATAATGGACCCAGGCTTAGGCGCTCAATTCCCAGAGGAAAAGAAGCCAGAGCCAGAGGTGATGTTTCAGCAAGGTGGCTGGATAGGGTAAAACCTAGCGCAACGTCCTAATAATCAACGCTACACTTGATAATTTATAATTTTTACAAAACAATGTGGCGTGGCCAGCGATAAATCAGATGAAAAGATATTAGAGGTAGCTCGAAGGCGTTATAAAGCGTCCGAAGAGGCTGAGAATGACATCCGGCAGATGGCCTTAGATGACGTGCGATTTCGTTCGGGAGACCAATGGGACACCAACGTCTCAAGCGTTCGCAAACGCTCTAATAGACCTTGCTTTACAGTCAACAGAATGCCTCAGTTTGTTCGGCAAATCACCAATGATCAAAGACAGAATCGGCCAGCCATTAAAGTACGGCCCATCGATGACAAAGGTGACATAGCAACGGCGGACGTCCTACAGGGAATGATTCGCCATATTGAGCTACAGTCTAACGCTGACCAAGCTTATGACGCCGCTTTTCAACATGCAGTTGAGGGTGGTTTTGGCTTCGTTAGAATTACGACTGAGTACTCTAACTCAGACAATTTTGATCAAGAAATAAGAATTAAAAAGGTTAATAATCAATTTAGCTGTCGTTTAGATCCAGCCTACCAAGAGCCGGATGGCTCAGATGCAACATGGGGCTTTTGTGAAGAGCGTATGTCTAAAGATGAGTATGAAGCCGAATATGGCGACTCCCAACTGGCTAAGCAAAGCGCTTGGGATGGTTTGGGCGCTGATTTCACAGACTGGGTATCTCATGATGAGGTTAAGGTCTGTGAGTATTTCTATAAGGAATTCAAAAGCCAAAAGATTGTTGAGCTTGTTGATGGGACCATCGGCCCTGAAAAAGAGCTTAAGATGCAGTTTGAGGGTGAGAAAATACCGCCTGAGGCAATTAAGCAGACCAGAAACGCCATCGTTCCCATAGTTCATTGGTGCAAAATCAATGGCTACGAAGTGCTTGAGAAAACTATTTGGTCCGGGTCTTGGATCCCTATCATTCCTGTTCTTGGTGATGAAATCATTGTTGATGGGAAGAAAATTCTAGAGGGAGCTATTCGTCACGCTAAGGATTCTCAGCGTCTTTTGAATTACTTCGTATCTAGTGAAGCTGAAGCCATTGCCTTGTCACCAAAAGCGCCATTCATTGGCCCGGCGGCGGCATTTAAAGGCTATGAGAAGAAATGGGAAACGGCTAACCAAGAAAACCACGCATTCTTACCATACAATCCAGTTAGTGAGGGCGGCTCGCCTGTCCCTCCGCCTCAGAGAAACTTTGGCGAGCCAAACGTGCAGGCCATTTCTCAAGCAAGGGCTACGGCTGGAGAGGACATCAAAACAACAATTGGCATTTACGATGCGGCTATGGGCGCTCGGTCTAATGAGACCAGCGGCGTGGCCATTCAAAGACGTAATATGCAGGCTCAGACAGCCAATTTTCACTTTGTGGATAACTTATCAAGATCAATTAAGCATATTGGCAGGCAGATCATTGAGCTTATCCCCATAGTTTACGACACAGAGAGAGCAGTTAGAATTATCGGCGAGAGTGATGAGGAAAAGATTGTCATCATTCAGCGCACTGTAGACCCAGAGACCGGGAAAAGCACCAGTGCTTTAGACACCGGCAAATATGATGTAGCAGTTGATGTTGGACCTAGTTTTCAAACCAAAAGACAAGAGGCTACTGAATCCATGCTTGAGTTTATGCGGGTTTACCCTGCTGCGGCTCCTGTTTTGGGTGACCTTATCGCTAAGAATGGCGATTGGCCGGGTGGCGAAGAAGTTTCAAGACGTCTTAAGAAGTTGGCACCTCCTGGGATTATCGAAGAAGAGGATGGGCAAGCTCCACAGCTTCCGCCTGAGGTACAACAGCAATTAGAGCAATCTAGTCAAATGATTGAGGGCTTAACTCAGCAATTGAATGAGGCCAACACTAAAATCGAAAACAAAGCTATGGAGTTAGAATCTAAAGAGAGCATTGAGCTTTTAAAATCCGAAGTGAATCTCAAGATTGCAATGTTGAAAGACGATGCGGCTGATTCACGTCAAATTTTATCGGCTCAAATGAGAGAAATAGATCAAAGACAAAAAGCATTAGATTTAAAATCTGCCCAACGGCAGGTCCAAAACAATCAACCTACTGGCGGGTCAGCACCAGGTCCAAACACACAGGAGCTATAAAGCTATGTCGGGAATGAAAGTAGTAAGCAGCGATGCGCCTAGAAACGAAACGGTTGAAATATCTATAGAGGATACTCTAGAGAATGATGACCAAGTAGTTCAAGAGCAGCGTGAAGAGGATGAAGTGTCTGAGGACTCTGATGAGGACGAAAAACCTAGCAAGTCAGACAAGCTAGAAAAAGGTGATGACGACTCTGGCGATGATGATGCCGATGATGAGGACGACAAAGAATCTGAGGATGATGAATCCCAAGACGACAAAGAGTCTGAAGAAAAGGCAGAGAAAAAGGCTAAGGGGAAGCGCAAATCAGGATTCCAAAAACGTGTAGACAAATTACGAGCTAGAGAAGAAGCCGCAAATGAAAAGGCTGAATACTGGCGTAGGGAAGCTCAAAAGAACTCCCAACCTCTGAAAGATGAGGGAAAATATGTCGACACAACGGAAGCCGTACAAGCTAGTGAGAAACCAAACGTTGATGATTTTGAAACTTATGAAGATTATTCCGAGGCCCTAACGGACTGGAAGGTTGATAAAAGGTTTCAAGCAATGGAGCTTAAAAACGAACAGAAGGCTATGCAAGATAGAGTTTCTGAGCGAGTGCAGCTTCACAATGAAAAGGTGGATGACTACAAGGCTGAAAATTCTGACTTTGACGATGATGTGGCTGATTTCATAGCTGAATATGGCCGAGACTTTAATCTATCTATGCCTTTAGAAGAGGCAATTACAGAGAGTGAGCTAGGTCCAGCAGTAATGCATGAGCTATTGAGAAACCCAGATGAATTTATGAGAATAAATTCTCTCGGTGTAATGGCTACTGCCAGAGCGGTTGGACGATTAGAGGCTCGCATTGATAGTAAAGCGTCACCAAAAGAAGGATTGAAAACAAAGAAAGAAACAACGAAAGCCAAAGCACCACTTAGTTCTGTGAAAGCAAAGGGCGCATCGGCTCCTAAGTCTATTTATGACAAAGGATTAAGCCAAGCGGACTATGATAAAATCAGAGATAAACAAAATGATGCTAGGGGTAACTTTAATTAAACGGAGAGTAAATCATGAGTAACTCAATTTTAACAAGCGATATCATTGTAAAAGAATCGCTACGCGAACTAAAAAATCAGTTGGTTTTAAGTCGCAAAGTAAATCGTCAATACGACAAGCAGTTTGCCAAAGGTGGCGCTAAAGTCGGCGACACTATCAACATCAGAAAGCCTTTGCGCTACTCTGTAACTGATGGTGCCGCTCTTGAAATTCAGGATTCAGCCGATCAATCGGACACGCTGACTCTTGATAGCCATAAGCACGTTGGAATGGCGTTTTCTAACAAAGATCTGACCTTGTCGGTTGATATGTTTAGAGAGCGTTATATCACACCTGCCATTACTGCCCTTGCAAACAACATTGACTATAATGGGTATTCTACTGTGTATAAATCAGTATTTAGCTCTGTTGGTGTTCCAAGCGCGTCCGCTTTGCCTTCTGACCTTAAGGGTTTTACGCAGGCTAAAGCTAAGATTGCTAACTTGGGTGGACCAATTGATGAGCTTTGTGCCATTGTTGATCCTCGCACTGAGGCGTCTATGGTTGAAGGTCTTAAGAGTCTATTTCAAGACTCCTCTGAGATTTCTAAGCAGTACAAAAAAGGTGTTATGGGATATGCCGCTGGCGCTGAGTTTAGCATGAGTCAAAACGTAGCTAAGCACACAGTCGGCGATCATGAGGGAACTCCTGCGATTGATACTACGGTAACAGCCAATGGAACTGCCACCCTACATCTTGATGGTACTTTGGGAACTGTAACTGGTTGGGCAAAAGCTGGTGATGTTATTACAATCGCAAATGTTTTTGCTGTGAATCCACAGACTAAACAGTCAACTGGTGAGCTTGCTCAGTTTGTTGTAACTGCTGATACGGATTCAAGTAGTAACGAGATTGCGGCTTTGCCTATCTCTCCAGCCATTTATCTAACAGGCCCTTACCAGAATGTAAACCGTGCGCCTACTAATGCTGATCTCGTGACTATTTTTGGTCACGCTACAAATTATGCAAATGTAGTATCGCCGCAAAACCTTGTTTTTCATAAGGACGCTTTCATATTGGCTATGGCTGATTTTGAGCTTCCACAAGGTATGGACATGGCGTCTCGCGCCAGTGATGAAGAAAGTGGATTATCAATCAGCTTCGTAAGAGGTTTTGACATTGTTAATCACAGATTCATTTCTAGGCTCGATGTACTTTACGGATGGAAATGCATCTATCCTGAGTTTGCGTGTCGTGTGACTGGTCAGCCAGCATAATATCAGTGATTTAACTTACTCGGCGTGATGCCGGGTGAGTTTTAACTAATTAATTTTAATAGGAGATTTAAAATGAATACAGCTACAGATAGTTTAAAAGTACAACACGAGCTTAGCGGCGGTGGTGTAGAAGTTGGCAAATCGGCCACCGACAAGGTCGGGTTTTATGGTGCGACTCCAGTAGTCCAAGCGGCAGCGGCCATTCAAGGTGCCATTACAGATTCATCTGGTGGAACAGCTAACCTTTCTACAGGTCTTGCGGCTCTCACAGGTACATATAACAGTGTGCTTATGGCAAACTCAGTGGCAACACTGGCGGCTCAATTAGAGGACATTCGTGCCTCTCTAGTTTTGCTTGGTGCCATTAAAGGTTCTGCATAATATGAAAATATTCGTGGCCATGCCTGTCTTTGATGGAAAGTTACCTCTAGAAACGGCTTCTAGTCTTTTACAAGAGCAGCTTTTAGCTGGGCAGAATGGCCATGAATTAATCCTATGTTTCCTTCCTTCCTGTAGCGTTCCAGCTACGGGTCGGAACCAACTTGTAAAGCTATTTATGGATTCAGACTGTGACCGTCTTGTTTTCTTAGATTCAGATATTAGTTTTCCCGTTGGATCTTTATTAAGAATAGCTCACCAGCCGGAAGCATTTGTGGGTGGTTGTTATCGCTATAAAACGGATGATGAAAATTATCCTATTGGCTGGTTACCGGGCAAAGAGCTTTGGGCTAACGAGCATGGATTGATTGAGGTTGCCACAATGCCCACTGGGTTTTTGGCTTTATCTCGGTCTGTATTTGAGAAGTTCCAAGAAAAATATCCTGAGAGACATACAAGCCATCATGGGAGACCACAGTTTTGTTATTTCCAAATGGTCTTTGCTGATGGGCAGGAGTGGTCTGAGGATACTTATTTTTGTAAAGAGTATCGAGAAATGGGTGGCAAAGTCTATGTTGATCCAGAGATTCCCCTTTCCCATTGGGAAAATAAATATACAGCCCACGAAGGGCATATTGGGAACTGGGTTAAGCGTTTACATAAAGAGGGCTTAGAACATGGCAACAGTCAGGGATAAGATTACATCGGCTTTTAGGCTATTAGGGACTCACGCTCAAGGCGAAACGCCAAGTGCTAATGATATGAATGAGGCTCTAGCTAGGGCTCTTGATATGCTGGACTCATGGTCTGCTGATGGGAAAAAGATCCATTATCGCATTAAAGATGAGCTTACTTTGGTGCCTGGAACTGCCAGCTATACATTCGGCACGGGCGGCGACTTAAATAGTGCTAGGCCTTCAAGGGTTATTAGTGTCTTGCTGAAACTCAGTGACGGTACCGAACATCCTCTTGATATTATAGGCGCTGCTGAATGGTCACGCCTACAGCTAAAGACTTTACAGAATACCATTCCAGAGGCTGTTTACTTTGAGGGGACATTCCCATTAGAGACTTTAAATCTTTATTACGTACCTAGCGCCGCTGAAACTTTAGTGATTTACTCTGAAAAGCCTTTTACAGCGCTGACTTTGAGCACTACTTTTGAATTTCCACCATCATATGCAAAAGCCTTTAGATACGGTTTGGCCATTGAGTTAGCTCCCGAGTATGGGGTGCAACTCTCACCTGACATTTACAGAGGCTACACAAATGCAATGGACTTGCTTGAGCGCAGAAATACTCAAGACATATTGATGAATTCAGACCCATTTGGTGCCGCTGCGGACCAGGGCAAAGAATACGATATCTTATCTGGGTGGTACTGATAAATGAGATTTCCTGGCTTTGTTGGTCCTTCATATCACTTAAATTCTGTAGCGGTTGACGCTCAAAGATGCGTTAACTGGTATCCTAGGATTAATGAGAGTGGGAAAAGTAAGGAAGCCGAGGTTATGGCCCTTATTGACAGGCCTGGATACTCGGAGGCTGTCGATGTTGGCGCTGGGCTTCCACAAAGAGGATCGATGACTGGCACCAATGGCGTTTATTATACCGTTAATGGTGCAAAGCTTTATAAAATTGATTCTACATATACAGCCACCCTTTTGGGCACCTTAAACACCTCAGAGGGTCATGTCTCTATGGTGGATAATGGGGCTACGCTTGCCATAGTGGATGGCTCTTTTGCTTATTACTTAACTTTGGCAGATGATACTTTTGCTGCAAATGCTGATGCTGATTTAGAGAGCTTCATTCAGGTTCTTTACCAAGATGGTTATTTTATATTTATAGGCGCTGATAAGTTTCAGATTTCAACTCTTTTAAGCACCGATGTTGATGCCTTAGACTTTGCAACAAGTGAGGGGTCGCCGGATGATATTGTGGGTGGGATCAGTCTTGAACGACAGCTTTATGTATTCAATGAGCGGACTACAGAGATATTTTTTAATAGTGGGAATGCTGATTTTCCTTTTGAGCGTATGGAAGGGGCCTTTCTTGAAGTAGGCTGTGCGGCGAGATTCTCAATTGCCAAAACTAAAGATCATGTTTTTTTTATATCTCAAGACAATGAGGGCTCTGGTGTAGTTTATAAGGCTAGGGGCGCTAACATGGAGCGTATTTCCAACCATGCAATCGAACAGACTTTAGCTAGCTATGGGGATATTAGTGAAGCTAGGGCATATGTATATCAGGCTGAAGGGTCTAGTTTTTACGTGTTAAACTTTGTGGGCGCTAACACCACCTGGGTTTATGACATAACGACTGGAATGTGGCATGAGCGCACCTATACAAATAATGGTGTGCAGGAGCGAGACCGTGGGTATTCCCATGCTTTTGCTTATTCAGAGCATTTAGTTGGCGACCATGAGTCAGGCTCTATTTATAAAATGAGTCGGGATTATTTCTCAGATAATGGTGAGGAAATCGTATGTTTTAGAACGCTTCCCCATCTATCTGCCAGTGGCAAGCGCATCAGATACAACTCTTTAGAGATAGATATGCAAAATGGAACTGGCATAGATGGGCTGGGCCAAGGTGTTGACCCAAAGGCTATGCTAACCTTTTCGAGTGATGGTGGATATACTTTTGGCACAGAGCTTTGGGCTGACATCGGCCGGATTGGGACAACAAAATCGAGAGTGAAGTGGTTTAGATTGGGCCATGCTTATGACCGAGTTTTTAAACTACAGATTGCAGATCCGGTAAGACGGGTCATTATTGGTGCGAACTTCGAAGCCGTTGTGGGAAATAGTTAAGTGGCTTTAACGGCGCTAGAGAAAAGGGGTTTACAAGAACCTCCATATAAAGAGCCGGTGCTAGATGAGAGGGGTTTTTTAACCCCAGCATGGCAGCGGTGGATAAATGAGATTTATATTAGAATGGGGAAAAAGCAGGCATTAAATAATGAACAGCTTGAGACATTGTTAACAGAGTTGGATGTTCGGGTTGTCGCTTTAGAACCATAAGCATGGAGGCTGGGGAAAATGGGTTTATTAGGTAGCATTTTAGGGACTGGTGGGGCTGGTGGACAAGCGGCCGCTGCGGCTGAGGCCAATAAAGTTCAAAAAGAAATTTACGACCAAACCCGTAGTGACCTTAGTGGTTACCGTGATCTTGGGGCTGAGGGCATCAAAGGCATTTCTGGCCAAATGGATGAGCACACTAAAACCTTTGGCGCTGGCGATATGCAAAAAGATGCTGGCTATA
>Ga0075119_1001721_pt1 | contig 10270 bp, 13 predicted proteins | sample AntAceMetag02UK9_FD_69791 | JGI IMG/M metagenome (GOLD analysis project Ga0075119, IMG submission 69791) | Saline lake microbial communities from Ace Lake, Antarctica - Antarctic Ace Lake Metagenome 02UK9 | ecosystem: Environmental > Aquatic > Non-marine Saline and Alkaline > Saline | place... | reverse complement strand
CAATATCCTTTTCAAGCTGTGCATTCTTCACTTTCAAATCTTCGATTTCTTTTGATACATCAATAGAAATATCTTTTTCAGCTTCAGGTTCTTCTGCTACTTCAGGTTCAACTTCAGTCAGTTCTTTTTCAAGTTCTGTCACTCGTTCCTGAGATTTTTCTAATTCTGCATCAACAGAGGCCTTAGATGTTTCAAGGTCCAAATACTCTTTTTCAGTATATATTTTTTCTTCCATTTGAGTTTCCTCATATAGTTTTTTCTCGAATTTCTTAGCCATAGCCATAGCCATTCCATGTCTATTAGACGGGATTGCTACAAATGAAGCTTCAATTAATTCAAGATCAGTATAAACATTAACAGATTTACCGTTAATTTTTTCTGTTTTTCTATCTTTTACAATAGCACCGATTGATATTCCACATTCAGCACCATCATCTAATAACCCTTTAATCATTTTTGCACTTGGGTTTGATAAATAGAATTTTGGTTCTGCAACTAAGGCAGTATGTTCACCAATTTGTTCAAGACGTTTATTAGTCCATTCACCAATTAGGTTTTCAATCTTATTTTCATGGTTTAAGAGTATAGCAGTTTTTCCTTTATTGTCACCACACACTTTTTGTAATGCAGCTTTAGATACTATTTCGCCATCTCTGTCTATTGAATCATCAGAAAGAATAGCGAGATATTTACCTGTACTACTTTTTATAAGTGATTGGAATAGCTCAATTTTCTCAACAGTTGATTCTGTTGTTGATTTTTCAATATTAGATTCTACCATAAGTATATATAATATAACAATTAGTATTTAAATAATTTCAAGAATCAGGCTTTATTTGACGAAATTCTATCGCACTTCTGCAGTTTGGATGTCCGGGAGGATAATCAAATCTTTGTCCTGTTACGTCATCAACAAACTGTTCATCGTACGGGATACCTTTATCGAAATATTTTTTATGAAGTCTATCACAAAGCTCAGAAGTATGATTATCATGAACAGATGTCCAAGCCTTATTACCTTTAACACCGGATTCTTCATACCCAGTTATTTTTCCTTCTGAAATGAAACGTGTTGTTTCTGTCCGTGCGATTCGTTTGGCTTGTGATGTAGCAACACCGTCAAAGATTTCTTTAATATGGTCTATCATAACAGTCTTACTTGTTTGAGTTTGTACATCTTCAGCGATTTGTCTCAAAACTCGAGCCTGAATCTCTTTAGTAGCGCCTTTAATACCGTACCACATCTTACCATGAATACTATATCCGTTTAACTGTTGATTCTCTAAAATACTTAGCTTACTTGAAAACTTAGCAGTGAAGCCAATATCAACACCAGTCTCAGTTTCAGCTGATTCCATACCAGCAGTCATACCTTGTTTAACGTATTTTCGAACTACACTAAGGAACGGTCTTGTATTTATCGTGTTCAATGTAGCTTGTACGAATTGACCGAATGTTTTCTTTAAATACGATTTGTCAACCGTTACATCTTCCAATCGTTTGGTTACTTTATGTTTCCATAACTGAACGTTCTTAACAAAGAAATCAGAATAATCATCTGATTCTTCAACTACATCTTCACCAGCGTCTAATTCTTTTTTGAAATTTACTTCAATATATTCATCTTCGTAAACAACCTCTGGTTCTTCAAGTCCTACTATTTCTTCAATCTTGATAGCATTAACTAAATAAGTATTAAAAAAGTGGTTAAGTACTGCTTCGTATTCAATCTCGTCTTCAACAGCGAAATCTAATATACTTTGTAGTTCTATGATCGTATAATACCCATTTGTATCCTTAGCTTTAAAATAAAATAAATATGATTCAGCTCGTTCTATGTAATGCATCTTTGTATGATTACTTAACTCACGTTCATACATTTTCCAAAATCCTTTAAAATCTATTTTTATCATCATTTTTTCAAAACAGATATTGAATAGTACTCAGTATTATTGTAAGTATTATTCCTGTGATGGCGCTATATTTAGCAATCTGTACTTTTATATCTAACATATCTTTTGAATGGTCATCTTTTATTAGCTCATTTTGAATTCTATTTTTGTCAATATTAATAACATTAGTTGCCACTTTACTATTTAATTGTCGAAGATGTTCATTGATAGAAGATATATTTTCTCGTATAAATATTACATGTTTTAAAATTTCGTCTTTTTGCATAATAATCCTATCTCATATTCTTTTGATTTATCATTTCTTAAACCCGTATAGTATGTAATACCAAATCCACCCAAACAACATAACGAACGTGCCGTATAATGTTGCCCATGGCCAATGATACCATTTTGTGCAAGACTGGTATAGTCTTTTGTAAAAATTAATGTTTGATTGCCAGTATGACATAGTATGAGGATTGAACTCTAAATCATGCATATTACATGCAAATTTAAACGGTCCATCTGGTATAATAACATTGAAAGGGTCTGGTCCACATCCGTTTGGTTTAATCTGTCCTGGTTTCATTTTTGATTACCACGTTCAATTACTGATGTTAATTGTATTATTTTATAATGTCATACAGTATTGTCCGTATTGAATCAAAACTGTTTTTAAATCACCGAAAGTAATTGTGTGGGTTGTTCCTGAAATGTCTTTTATTGGAACTATATATGCATCAGGTTTCCCGGATACCGTCATAAGTTGTATAAGTCTACTAAATGCGTTCTGATCATGGTCTTCAACAGCTAAGCTATATCCTAACCCCGTATCGAATCCAGTATCTACTGCTGTTTTCTTAGCTTGTGCATCTGCGTATGTATCTTGTTCAGCCTGTGTTTTAGCAACTATGCTCCATGATATAGTTAATGCACCTTGTGATAATGTTTCTACTCGTTGTAAGTTTTGTGTTGTTACATCAAAAATAGGTTGACTTTCTGTAACTAAGTCTACCCATCTCCATTCTGTAATTACCATACTAGATGGATTGTCACTAGAATTTCTACGTCTTCCATTTATAATTTCTATTTCCATATTTATATACCCCACTTAGTTGATAAGTAATCTTCAATATCAGATACTAATTGTGTACTGTAATCATCAAATATAATAAACTCTCCTACTTTTGTATTAGGCTCTGCGTTTTCTGCTCTATTAGTGTTCAATAATAATTCTTGTACATCATCTAAATCTGCACTAAATGACGCCGTTCCTAATTGAGTGCCATTATATCGCATGCTTGCTGTACCTGTTCCATCGTATGTCACTAACCAAATACCATCACCATCTCTATCAACATCTGAAACAACTACGTGTCCTACAGTTGAATGAACTCGCCCTCTGAAATAACCCGCATTCTCTGCTTTTAACTGAAAATCATTCACCGAATCTGTACTAAATAATGATTGTAAATCATTACTAATTGAATCAATTGTTCCTGCCCAAGCAAATATGAAAGCATTATTAAACCCTGAAACCGAATCATTTTTTAAATATTCTGCCCCTACAAAAGTTAATACATTATTACCGTTAATTGTATCAGTACCTGAATCAGGACCTGTACCGGGTGGCGTTAAATCATATCCGTTCCCACTTTTATCATCAATTTGTGTTACTTCACTACCACTTGTCGTAATTGTACCCGTATCACTTGCATCATACCAAGCAATCAAAGATTCATCTGAGGGGTCCCAGCCACCAGTTACAAATCTATACGGATTAATTACTGAAACCATTTTATGTTAAATACCCCACGAAATGAATTTTATATCCAGCACCAGCAATAGTACTTCCGACTGAATCTTGATCAACCGTTAATAAATCACCTTTAGTGAATGTGTAACTATTAGTTGCACCTGTAAAATCACCAGTACTTGCTTCTGCAGTGAATGCGGATGCACTCATACTAATAACTGAATTAAGAATAGTTGTACCACCGTCTTCAACATCGACTGTTGCGGCACTACCTGTTGGAGCTGTAGAAGCTGTTAAATACACTCGAGTAATAACACAATCAAAAGGTACCCGGTCAGATATTTTCTGTCCTGTTGTTTGTGCTGTTGTTTCGTCACCAAGAGCATACGAGAATAACGGTAGATTTTGAACCGTGTTAGCTGTCAAATCAATCGTTTTATTAGTTAATATTTGTGTAGCTGTTAACCCTACTAATTGTTCTGATATAGTTGCAGGGTCGTATGTACTCGCAGCCAGGGCACCGCCAGCACTTGCGAAATCACTAATCAACACTTTTTTTAAATTATCAGAATCAGATGTATCTCCAATTAAAACATAATCAGAACCAACCGCTGTTACTGTTGATTTACCAGAGATTGCGGTTTTGTCAATAGTTAATGCGACTGAACCAGTTACTTCTCCTGTATGTGTTGCGTTAGTCACCTTAGCACTATTAATAAGAACAGATGTGGTGTTTGAAACAGTTGTAGAAAAATCAGTTATATCACTCGCTATATGTGTGTGCCCTGGCTGTGATGCACTATCAGCAGTTGTACCCTGTGCAGCTGTTGCATAATCAGACGAATCAAAGGCTTTAACTTGTGCCAAATTTGTTACCTCAGAATCCATTAGTGCTCCTGCTGCCGTAACGTTAGTTGTGTCAGTTACATTAGCACCAGCCTCTACTCCTGTGGTTGCCCCTACAGTAAGTCCTGCTGCTGTACCAGTAATGTTAGTCCCCACCAAAGCTGATGGAGTTCCAAGAGCCGGTGTCACTAAGGTTGGAGAAGTTCCAAAAACTAAAGCCCCCGATCCTGTTTCATTTGAGATAACCCCAGCTAGTTCTGCTGAAGTAGTTGCTGCGAATTGATCTAATCCATTTGAAGTAAGAGCATCTCCCCCTGCACCAGCACTTGCCCATTTAACACCAGCTGCTTCTGTAGAATCTGCTGTTAAAACTGTTCCATTAGAACCTACAGCTATTCGAACGTCTTCTGTAGTGTATGATAAAATATCGCCTTTGGTTGTTAACGGTGTTGAACCGGCTATACCACTTACAACTGTCTGTTTAATCACTATTGGTGTACTTGTCCCGAATTTAATTATGTTGCTCATGATGTTTTGTTTGTTATATTAGATTCAACTATAAATTCGCCTACGCCTAATATACCGTTTACTCCTCCGTTTATATATCGAATATCAAAATAATAAGTTTTTGCTCCTATATCTGTATCGCTTGTAGTTAATGCAACCGAAGCTGTACCACCTACACCACTAACAATAGTAGCTGTTTTTTGGATTATAGCATTAGCATCTGTTGCTTCTACATCCGGTGTACGTTTAACTGTGAAATAAATAGTAGCACCTGTAATATCAATAGCAGACCCATCTGATTCTAATTCAAATGTATAAGCTAAACTATTATTAGTCTTTCTAAATATTTTAATCGGAGCTAAGTCTGTGCAAGTCATTGTAATAAATCCTCAAATCGTTTTTGGAATTGTTTTTTCTCTTGATCTAAATCACTTTGAGATGGATCCTGTTGTGGGGTGGTTTGAGCCTCGTTGTCTTTCATACCACTTCCAGAATTGATTGGTTCGTCACCCCATTCAACAGGGTCTAAGTTTCGACTTTTACGGAACTCGTTGACTGTCATAATACCAAGCTCGATTAGTTTTGTGTCTTGTTCGAACACGATTTGTTCTTCAACATGTTCTTTTGGTTTATATACAAACTTAATTCCTGGGTCTTTTTCTTGGAATAACTCAGGAATTATATTGTTTGTCGCTTGATTCTCAAATAATCTTAATTGTGGTTTGATACCGTTCTTAACCGTGATACGTTCTTGACCAGCTTGGTTACCTTGGTTTGTGTTCTCATGGAACCCTGCTTCAACAGGTGATACACCAAAAACACCAAACACTAAATGGAAATACCATTTCTGACCTTCTAACCATTCCATGTCACGAGCGTTTGTCGCGAACGAAGTAAAGTTAGCTTCTTTATTTTGGAACATCATTTTATGTGGTTTTCCTTTAGTACTATTCAACCACGATTCTTTAGCTAATTTAAGTTGTTCTTTATCAATACCAGGTATGCTTACGATACCGGACGGCATTGCGTTATTTTTAAAGAAATCTTTATTCCACCTTGTAGCTTGCATTAAAGTTTCAATAACTTGCATAACAGCTTGTACTGGTGAAAAACCATAAAGGGAAGAAGACTTCTTGTTCATGTAGTAGTACAACACTTCATCAGGTTCAAAACGTTTGGGATTAGTTCTTGGATTCCTAAAGCTGTACTGATAATACGCGAGTAAACGTCGATAAATATCAATCTGTTTTAAGAACGTGGAACCGTCTGCCGGTCGTACTTCTAACAATGTCCTCTCCCCAAATGGTTTCAGACGAATGTCTGTTTGAGTATTAATTTCGTTACCGAACTCGTCGTACAATGGCACGACTGTTTCTTCGTAACTATCATTTGAATATATTTTAACCAATACACCTGCATCTATCTCACCAACATCAGTCAACATCATAGAATGTAAATCGTTAATTGTTTCTTTATCTGAATTTATATTATTAAAGAAGTCTGTTGCTACCTTGATTTTTTCTTCATAATCAGCAGGTAATGATTCTGGGTCTTTAGGGATTATCTCCCAATCAATAACAGATACTTCACGTTTCATGGTATTTAATACCATTTGTACCCATGGAGATTTAGCAAAAGCTCTTACTTCTTGAATATTAATAGCTCGAGGTTGTCCTATCTTTGCAGAGAAATACCATTCTGGAAAGATAGGCATGTTTCCTTGAACTGGTTCTTCAGAATAAGCCCAACCAAAGTATTCATTAATCGGTTGTGTTAAAGATTTAAATGTATCAACTAATCCCATAAGTATATATAATATAATAATTAGTATTTAAATAATTTCAAAAAAAGACGCCCTTTACTGGAAAGGGTCGTCAAAAATAGGGTTTTCAAAAATATATAATTTTATATATTCCGAATGTATCTCTTCTCCCGTACGTGCATGTGTAGCTAACGCATGTTGGAACCGTTGATACCTTTGTCTGCCGTTTTGTTCTTTAGTTAATGCAGGGTCTTCCTTCAAATCAGTTATTGCTTTTTCTTTACATTCTTCAGTGATAGCTACGATTAACGCTCTCAGTTTAGCTTTCTGTAAATTAGAAGCCCAGTCTTCAAACTTACGTAACCGTTTACATAAATTGATTGTACCTTCTTTTATTTGTTGGTTTTTAGCCTTTTGTGCATCAATTTGTACAATCTGACCATCAACCTTAGCAATCTCAGATTCGAATTGGGCGATAGTGTCCATAACTTGTTTACTATCTAACTTCTCTTTCTCAACAGTTGTACTAATCTCAACATGATTATCACGTTGTGCAAAACTACGGTTCATATTACTCATTTGGAATAAACTCCTCTACCTTGATAGGTTTTCTATACTCGATTGTCTCAACAACTTCTTTATCATGTACATACTTAGACGAAATAACAATAGTCTTTTGATTACCTTCTGGTGTATCCACGTTAGCTACATTATCTTCAATCACTTTATCACCTTTTGAATCTGTCTTAAACACAGTATATGTAATAATACCGATGTTATTAGATATCTCTGCCTCTAACTTAGTCAAAAACATCTTAGGTTGACTAGTGTACCATTTAATAGACCTACCGTGTTGTATCTTTTGATGTCCAGCTGAACCTTGTTCTTTTATTTCTCTCATACGAGACCGTACTCGAGCTTGAACAGGTTTAAGAATACTTAAATCAGTCGTATTCTTGATGGCATTCATTGCAGTCTTCACCATATTAGGCGATCCAATTCCTTGGGTTTTTGTTTCAATTGTTTCTTCTGTTACCATTGTCATAAAAAATATAACGTTTGCTACGATGAGCTGTGTCATACTTGAATATAAATCCTTCACGTTTTACAACGGAAGTACATGCTCGGGTCGTGGCTTGTATCCCAACACCAAGTATTTCTGATAATTGTTTGGATGTGTACAACTTACCAGGATTGGTCATTAATACCTCAATTATTTCTGCTTGTCCGATTCTAATTCACCTCCACAAACGATGCAAATCTTAGTTGGTCGTTTGAGTATAATATCGTTGTGACAGTGTGGACATTTAGTTTGATAACATTGTCCGTTCATTATATCTTTATATTTTTTCATCTTTAAAACACATCCATGACAAAATCCATGCTATCCATCTCAGCACGTTCCAGTGCGTACCCTAATGCTATAGGGATATCACCATGAACACCGGTTTCAACTAACTTACCGTCTTGTCTTGAATATGTACAACACTCGTCCATTATCTGATGAGCGATTTGTTTATCATGTTCCGTCTTATACGGAATCACTAATTTTTTATTCTCAAACTGTGTCGCTAACCGGTTTATCATAGATAGTTTACCAACAGTATGACGTTTACCCTGGAACTCGGGGTTATCTTTCTTCTGTTTAGCACCATCAGCTGCAGCGGTCCAAAATAAAGTGAACGGGAATGTATATTTGTTTAACTCGTTACTCATACTTCTAATACTGTTTTCTTCCAAAGCGTTATCGTTATATCCAATCATACCCGATATTTGTTCAATATAATCAAACTGTTGTGTTATAGTCAATCCTTTTTTTAATATACATTGAAACACTTCGTACTTTCCTTCAATCCTACCAATACCAACGTAAGCAGACTTATCTGCAGTTAATCTATCACTGAAAGCGAAATCAACACCTTGGTATAATTGTTCGTAGTTCGGGTTTTGGTTATCATAAAACGATTTAGTATCATCAAATGATTGTAATACCCAATCACGTTTGATTATACTTGAAGTGTCATCAACTGGGTTGTTCATATACTCCGATTCGAATGACGATGACCCCATTATCCGTTTCCGTTCAGCTAACTTCTCTAATGAATATAAGTCAGGGAATAATGGCGACCCGTCAGGTAATATAGCCTTGTATATCTTCCCGTCATGAAGACGTAGTTGTTTAGCTAATAAAGAATCGTGGTGTAGAATAGTACCAATCATCTTAATCTTACCATCGTCTGCTGCAACCGATGGTACTATTTGTTTGTTTAGTTTATCAGAATCCTTACGTCGTAGATCGGGATTCAATACTCGTTGGTCGTCTTCAATATCATCTAATATAATTAACGTTGGACGTTTAGACCCGAACTTTAAACCACGAATGTTTTTCTCAAACGATAATGCTTGAATACGTATCCCACGATAATCAAAACAATCTTCACGGTCACGTTTACCTAACTCGTCTGTATCGTCCTTAATTGTTTTAATCTTATACGTTCCATAGATAAACCCAATCATTTTATTGTTTTGTAGTTCATGTTTAATCGGTTCAAGAAAATCTATGCTCTTTGCGTGGTTCTGTGATGTATAAATTATGTAGTCTTCTTTCTTATATATTGTCAACCATAACACATACCCTAGCCCTATAAGAGTAGACTTCCCGTGACCCCTTGGTGCAGCAACAACTGAAGATTTATTCGATATAAAACTATTTATTATTTCATTATGAAAATCAACAAACGGTTTAGTGAACGCATCAGGTAATACTACCCGACAGAAAGTCTCAAAGTTTTTATGGTATTCAAACAACTGATATAGATATGTAACCAGTTGTCCTCGACTCTTACCAGAAGCTAATAATCGTTTCACGTCTTCAACTGTCACTTCTTTCTCAATCATCCTTATTATCTATAAATTCTAATAACTCCTCAACTTCTTCTTTTTTCAATGCAAGGTTCACGTTTAATGTTTTCTGGTTTATGTTTATATCCTGTCTGTCTGCATACCCTCGTTCTCTACCTATGGTTGCAAGGGCAAACTTAGTAGCCCACGGTTCTTTAGCCTGAACCTGAGAAAATAACGAGTTTTCTGCTATATCAATTATACCTTCTCTTTCCTGGTCTAATATAAAATCAACTTTCTTTTTAATATCAGGTGGTTGATTTCGCATCCAAGTTAATAAGGTTGACCGTGAACAATCGAGCTTTTTACAAATATTAATAAGTACACCACCTGAGTTTTTAGTAGCATCTTCAAACATTTTATAATTTTTAATCTTCGGTTTTCTACCTTGACCTGGTTGTATTCCACCCCATCCTTTTCTTTCTATACCATTCTTATCAATCATATATCTAAATCTCTATTCTCACATTTCACTTGTATGTCAGGGTTAAGCGTCCTCTTGTAACAAACTTTGGAATTCAGTGGCTAATGCATCGAAGTCAAACTCAGATTCAGCCGACTTATTATCCATAATTCTAAAGGCTTTTATCTGTTCTGGTGGATGTT
>Ga0075119_1001717_pt1 | contig 10302 bp, 10 predicted proteins | sample AntAceMetag02UK9_FD_69791 | JGI IMG/M metagenome (GOLD analysis project Ga0075119, IMG submission 69791) | Saline lake microbial communities from Ace Lake, Antarctica - Antarctic Ace Lake Metagenome 02UK9 | ecosystem: Environmental > Aquatic > Non-marine Saline and Alkaline > Saline | place... | reverse complement strand
AAGAGGCACACGCTCAGACGAAAGAAGAGACAAATGCGACTGATGATATTCTTCGTTTAGCCCAACAAGCGTTGACATACGTTCCGGTAAGCAATCAAGAAGCAAATGCGACTGATGATATTCTTCGTTTAGCCCAACAAGCGTTGACCCACGCTCCGACGAAAGAAGAGACAAAGGCGACTGATGTTATTACTTCACAACAAGAAACCACGTCAGCATCAGTCGCATCCGCATCAGTCGCATCAGCACCAGCAGAAGAAAATACAACAAGTCCTCCCCAAAAAAACGACGTTCTAACTCCAGAGGATATAAATACGTTGAAGGATAATCTTTTGATTAATAAAAATGTTTTTACTAGAAAATTTGGAAAAATTATGTCTAACTGGCCGCCATATTTGAATTTTATGAAAGAAGAATTGAAAAAAGAAAATATTAATTTACCAGAACCAAATGATTCTAAATTAAAAGATTTTTTTACTGGCCATAAAAATTTAAAAAAAAATTATAAAAAAGTAAAAGGAGTGTTTGATACAAAAACATTATCAGATAATGATAAAAAAGAATTAAACAAAATATTAAGTCAATACACTCGTGCATCAACAAAACGTAAAGTACAACATAGAAAAAATCTTGATAAATCAAGCAAACCACTTGGTACATCGTTAAACGAAATAAAGTTAACGAATACTAGCAAGTAATGATGTCAGAAATCCTTTATTATAAAATAATATTACATAATATAATGAAGACGCGTAAGAAAATGAAACTCGAAAACACCGTCGAAAAAATGTTGGAAATGTTGATGTATATTAAAATTTATCATTGGAAAACAAGCAGTTATGCCACACACAAGGCGACGGATAAATTATATGCTTTGTTGAATGAACATATGGATAAATTTGTAGAAATTTACTTGGGTAAACAAAGTAAAGACGTTCCTTTAGTCGCCAATTTCTCGGCGAAGTTTTTGAATGAGAAAAAGTTCATTTCAAAAACAAAATCATTTATTCGACATTTGGAAGGATTGCATATGGACGAAGATTTAATTAGTGTCCGCGATGATCTTGTGGGCGATTTGAACCAATTTTTATATTTACTTAGTTTTAAGTGATGAACGAGAGAATAATTGATATGAATTTTAATAATAAAGAGTTGGACGATAATAATAAAGAGTTTGACGATAATAATAAAGGATACGAACAAGAGTTGGACGATAATACGTTAAGAAAATTAGTAGACCATTCCAATACTATAAAGTCTTTATGGAAAAGCGAAGATAAAATTTTAAAAGGTCAATGGTTTTTTTCCAATATAGGTCATATTTCCGATGGAAAAAAGAAAGAAACATGGCGAGAATTGGAAATATACAAGGCACTAAAAGAAATAGAAAAGATTATACTAAACATGAATATAGATAATGAAGATAAAGTAAAAAGTTTTTTTAAAATTCTAATGAGTATATAATCAATCATAGTTTATGATGGGGTTCCATTCGCAATATGGTATAGCTTTCGTTGTCGGGCGTTCCAATGCCAACAATTGTTCCAGCGCCTTTTTCCTTTTTTCCAAAGGAGGTAAATGTATTCTTCGCGATAATTGTTTCCATCTCCATTCGAATTGAAGTGCACATTGCCATGTAGGGAATCCGCTTACATAACAAACACGACGCCATATTTTTCCTTGGTTGACTTTTATAGACGTTGCGTGGGCTCCGCCTTTTATTTCTTTGTTGTGTTGTCGCAAGCGCCTTTCCAAATCTATGGTGGCGCCCACATACGTCGCTCCATCGCTACATTCTAATAAATATACATAATAAGACATATAATGTATATTTATTTAAAAAAGGTTCCAATAATTAGGTGGATTCTTCGTCTTCGCGTTTTACTTTACACCCCCTTTCGTGTGCCGACAATCCGGCTTTCTTCGAACTAACAAACCCACAATATTGACAAACAAATTTATTTGTAGAAAAAGAATAATACATAGACAAATAATTTTCTAAATCCGGTAATTTTAATTCGTCGACTTGCTTCAACAATTTACTTTGAGTTTCTTTAATCATTTTATGTAAAATGTCTTTTTGATTCCTATAGTGATTGTATTCTCGGTGAATGCCGTCGAGAACTTCTTTTTTAATGGTGTTGACATCTATATTGTCATTTATTTTATCTAAATTGGATTTAAAGTGGTCAATAATATCTATGCCAACTTTTACAATTTCTTGGTCGTAATTCACATTATGAATATACAGATGAACGTTCCCGTCGTGAATGTCCATTTCAAAGTTTTCTTTGTTACATATTCCGCTGTGTTGAGACAAAAACAGACCTGAGCAATTTTGTAGTTCACAATCACGAATGAATTTCTGGACTTCGCTTTGCGGTACATTTTTATCCCAGTTTTTATTTTCAATCAAAATCGTACATTTGTCTCGGCGTTCAAGAATCACATCGCCCGTTTCTTTTTGGGTGCCCACGGAATCAATGGATGCGCTAGGGTAAAGAGTTTGTAAAATATGAAACAAAATATTTTCAGATAATTTACCTTTGGACGACGAGTTTTCCATTTTGCTTAACAACGAAGATACGTTTTGTTGATTCATATTGGTTAAGTCTCGGATTTCTTTGAATCCGTGTTCCATTTGACTTTCGCTACGGATCATTTTATCGTTGGTGTCTTGAAGCGTCTTGTTCAGTTTTGTTTCAAGCGTTTCAATGAATGCTTCGATTTTATGTGGGTCTTTGATTTGGCGTAGTTGTTCCATAAATGTATTTAATTCGGATTTCACATAATCTTGTTGCTTGGGCAGTAGTTCATTCAACAAAAGTGTTGTTTTTTGGATGAACGTATCCGTTTGGTCTTTAAAAATAGGGTTTATTTTTTCAGACAAATTATTGTTCAATGCTATTTTCAATTGTTCTACATATTGGTCTTTCATTTCCATCATTTTTAGAGTCAAATTGGTTTGGGTGTCGTTTTGTAGTTTGGACACGTGGACTGTCATAGTGTCCATTTTACTTTGTAAATGATTCATTGTTTTACTCATTTCATTCAACAACGACGGTGAATGTTCGCATTGCAACATTTTTTCAAACATGTCTACCATAAACACATTGACTTCTTCGAATGAAATGTGTTCGTTCGATTTATAAAAATCAATCACTCTTGGATTGGTAATATGTAGAGACATAATATATATATATGTATAAACTCTTTAAATAATTGTAACTATACATGTATTAACTTTTTCTTATTGTATAGCATCATCTTTATGTTTTCTTTTATCATAAGAAGCGTTTCTTCTTGCGATTTATTATTCAAATATTTGTCAAACTTTTGTCTCAGTTTTTCATTGCCATAGGTGTCTAGCCAATCTTCTAGCAACATTTCTTTTTCGTCGTATAGTTCGTTCAATTCCGGTGTTTTGTTTTTGATATTCCAAATACCATCTTCGTAGATCATAATGTATTTATCTTTCATATTGGAAATATAAATATTCATATTTTCTGGTTTCAAAGGATTAAAGTGGATTTTTTCAATCATGTCTTTAACACATGAATTTACTTTTTGGATCGCCTTTTCATAATCTTTGTTAGTCAAATGGGATACGTCGGTGTCTCTATACGACAATATATTGTTTTGAACAAATGTATTGTTGGTAATGTGGTTGACTTGTAACTTGTCCATCAACTTGTCGATTTGTTTTTGTTGTTTTTCATTTTGTTTTTTTTGATATTCTAATTCTTCGTCTTTTTGTTGAAGCTGTAAGTTCATCAATCGAACCAATTCTTTCAAGTCTTCGTCTTTATTTTGTTTACAACTATATTTTATATGTTTACTCATAGACTGCTTATGTTTAAATAGTTTGTCGCAATATTTACACACGTAATCAGTGCGGTTTTCGTCTGGGTCGTAGGGAGGGGGTGGGCTTACTTTTGGCTTACTTTTGGAGGTGTTTGGGCTTACTTTTGGCTTACTTTTCATAAGTTCAATATGCTTCATTGTCTCCAAATGTCTTTTGTAATTGTCACGGCGTATCGTGTGAAAATTACAAAAATCGCAATTGTAGGTCATTATATAGAAAGAGGGATATTTTTTTAATACTCTTTTTTAATTTTACATTATGATAATTAGTGTAATGCGACACCTCCAAAATGTGGGAAATGACACCATCCCTCTTTTTGGGCTGGGTTGCGAAAAATAAAAAGAGGAGGAGAGAGAGATGACCCTAAAAAACTTTTTCTAAAATAAAATAAGAAAAAGGAAACAGATTTCAAGGCTTATGTGCTACTCTTTTCCGAAAACGAATCTCTGTCGAGAAGATAATCTATGAAACTATGGAGTCAAGATTTGGTGTGACCAGTTTGACCAACGCGAACGAGACTTTCTAAACGTCGTAAGAAGCCGAACACACGCTCATCTAATGCCTCGTGAAATTTATAAATTTTATAGTAAAAGTGAACCCAACGATACTTATGTGAAAATAAAGGAATTGTTACATTGTAAATTTCACAATTTATGGATCAGTTTGTATAATATTTAAAAAAAAGAAGAAAATTTATTATCATTCCAAACAAATGATGAAGTATGAAATCGAGTAATGGGTACATCGAAGATTAAGTCTGTATGATAAATTCAAGTAATATTACCACAATGGTGCGAATTCATATTTTTATCAGATATGTATAATCACCACGAAACAAGATAATACCGAAAAGACACATATTGTATAAAGATGTAATAAAAACAGAAGGAACACTTGAAGACGTAGTTGAACTATTTATGAAGAGATTTTAGATGCGACTCTCATAATATATGAATTCAAACATCAACGGCCTTTATCTGGTATCATGGAGTGGTAATGAACTTTAATAATGTCGTGTATTAAATCATATTATTTTATTATATATATATATAATGTCATCTCATACAAAAAGTAAAGTCAGAAAAACTGGTCACACCAGAAATGTAGATGAACAGCAAAATGAAAATAGTTTTCGTAAAAATAGTGGTTCTCATTTGCCAAATTCAACTGCTTCTATAGTAGAATCAAATTTTAAACTGATGAAAAATGAAAGTGCCCAACCAACCACATGGCAAAAGCCTAGTGTACACGCGGAACAAATTCAGCTTCTTAATGCCTTTGGGACGTCTAGACCATTTCAGGTATTTATTAATAGTATGAAGCGTGGTACATATACTGCTGCGAATGTTGATTTGCTTACTAAAATATATCAAAAAGGTGTAAGTAAAGGATGTGGAGATATATCATGTCTATTTATGACTATTATAGTACATTTAATGGGTACACGAAGCCAATTATTAAAAGACCAAGGTCGCCTTGAAACAGGATTAAATGAAAAAAAAATTGAATTTTTAATGAATAAAACAACATTAAACGATTGTCCTGTATTAAAAGTAACAAAAAAAAGTCAAACAGAAGACAAACATACAGATTCCAGCAGTTCGGTTGTTTCAAAAAACAAAGATGATAGAGTTCCTACTATTCTAAACCCTTTTGGTGCGGGAGACAATGAACCAGTTTCTTTAGCATTAATTTTGAAATTTGGAATAAAGGACCCGTATGGAAATATACGCCTTACAGAAGATGTATATGAAATACTAGCATGTATTGAACTATTATTATTAAAATATGGAATAGATGTAGTAGATATTACAAATTTAGAATCTATAAAAGATTTTCTTATTTGGAGTAAAATAAAAATTACATATGGTTCAGGTAAATTACGTATGCGTTTTGATATTGCTCCCCCTTCTACTGGAGGTAAAATGATGTCTTCCATAGAATGTTTTAATTTATTAAACAATGAAGAAACCAAGAAAGATATAAATAATTTCATTTTTAAAGATTTTGATACATTAATGCATTTAATGTGGGCATCATTAACCACTACATCTTCCGCCAAGATACTTAGTGCGTATGGTATAGTGTCTACTATATTAACTCACGATACAGATGAGATGTTGGATAAGGGTGGACAAAAATTTGCGGCGGAGGTTTTACTTCGTAAATTATTCAGTATTACAGAGACCGTACAAAGTAAGTATACCTACCTAAATAGGGTATGTCCTTTTTATCCTAAAAATGGTGACACCTTGGAGGTAAATAATGTAACCATCGGTCTTATTCATTGGGATGGTAGCCAATGGATAGGAGAAAAATTTAAAGTAAATAACATCTTAACGAATACAACTCCGCGAGATATGTTCCCTGTTAAGGCTTTGTCGTTTTCAAGTAGTTTTTTCAATGGTATAAACAGTAATTTTTTAGTATATGGGTTTGGTTATGAAAGAGAAAAGTATAGTTCGCCCGCAGAGGATATAGCTACCATTTCTGTACAAGTATCACAGAATGATTTCGATGCCGCTACTGCTGCCGCTACTGCTGCCGTTACTGCTACTGCTGCCCCTACTGCTGCCGCTACTGCTGCCGCTACCGCTACTGGTGCCCCTACTGATACTGCGGTTATACTTAAAGATATGAATGATTTCTACGGGGACAATGTTCTTCTCCCGCGTTTTTTAACAAAAACAGAAAAAGACCGACATATAGTACAATATATTCCGTTTAACTCATCCATAATAAGAACTCCGGCACTACAATTGAACACCATTATAGACAGAATGGTGCCAATATTTTATAAGAATTATATTAAACCGGAACCCAGTAGAGGACTTCGCGTTCATTCGGTAAGAAGAAGTCAATTATCGGATGAATTAAAAAAAAGAAACGATAAAAATAAATTATCGGAGGAATACGATAGCTTAAAAGAGAATATCGATAAACCTAGTTTCTTTCATGTGAGTACGGAATTTAAAAAAATTATGGATGTTTTAAATGCAAATGAATATAACCAATTATTTGAAGTTGAAAAATTAATTGTCCAATTTAATAAAGAAGACGAAGAGAGGCTCGAAGCAGCCCAAGGTTTATTGGCCTTTACTGGAAGACAGTTTAATGTAAATAAAGAAGTAGATGCCGCGAATATTTTGAAAAACTTAAAATTCGTTGCAACAGAAGAAGAAGTGGAGAATGCGGAAAATCAAGGGGTTCCGGCGGCATCCAGCGTGTCATCCAACGAGTCATCCAACGAGTCATCCAACGAGTCATCCAACGAGTCATCCAACGAGTCATCCAACGAGTAAATCAGCTTATAATCCAACGGGTGATCTATGGATTTGTCACGCGTCTAGTTGGCTTTTTAACGCGTCTTGTGTTTGGTTTTTTAACGCGTCTAGTTGGCTTTTTAACGCGTCTAGTGTTTGACTTTTTAATCACGTGTGTAGTTTTACCAGACCCCATACGGTAGATTATTGGTGATAAGTAGTCGCTTAAACAATTGCCTACTTTATCTATGTAGTATATACAAACGTTCCTTTCTAATTCATCGTCGATAATGTAGATTGGACGTTTATCAATGATGATATAATCTCCATAAAGTGATACATTATATGGGAGGGCATCAGATTGTCTATAAGAAAATATATTTATGGGAATCGTAATTTTTTTTAATTCTAGATTTTCATCTATAAATTCATAAATAAGATGAACCGCGCCTTGTGTGGATTGTGAACCACCTGGATGAAACGAAAAATGTTGCGATGGACGATTTGTTAATGAATTCATTTCAGATGAATTCCAATATATGTCTCCAAATCTCGTTTGGTTTACTGTGCCATCAGGCATACAATATTCTAGATGTTGTTTAAATTCGTGCGATTTAAAATTGTATAAAATAAAGTCCATAAGATATCCAGATATTGTAGGTTGTCGCGTAAGTGATCTAAGTGAGGTCATATATATATATAATAAATTATTTTAAAAATTGAATTAAATAAAAATAAATAAAAAGAACATGATGGACTATTATTCACAATTTTCTGGACCTACTCGCGACGGAGCGATCCAAGAAATGAATGACAAGATTGACCGTTGTGAGAAAAAACAATGGCTAAAAAAATACATATCGTTTTACGTAGACGACGAAATTTCTAAATATGGCGGACTTGGTTCATATACCGGTTGGTTGGTAATTACTGAACCCATTATTTGGAAAAATTTATTATACAAAGAGAATATTTACAATAAATGGAAAAAGTGGCTTCGTGTTTTGCGTATGTATAATGTATTTATGAAAATGTACATAGACGTACATTATAAACCTGAAGGTATTTATATGAAAGAAATGAAAGATAAATATGGACTAGTATTTGTATAAATATCACTGGTAATCCTAGTATAATGAATATACATTAGTTGTGTTGGTAAATTGTTTGAGTTTCAAATATTTCTTTTAAAATATTGTCCAATGATACGCGCCTTTTTCCAATCCAATATGTATTTTTAAACATAAGTCTTTTTCAAAAAAAATAAATAATTTGAACGTTTTATTTTTTTTGAAAATCGCGAAGAGCATAAACAAGACGATGTCCGAATATTTCCTTGATAAGGTTATAACTTAAATATTATGAATAGCTGAACACAACATAATAGACGCAACCATAAAGCGTTGCGAAGCTTCATTTGTCTCGTTGCTTGAAATATACTTGGATAAACGGATATTTTTCAAATAAAGCCTATCAAATTGCCGAAGAAACACTTGGTCTTTTACGCGAAATCAAAAAAAAATTCGGCGGTCAACGCTTTATGGTCGCATCCAATACTATGAGTTCTTCCATGCCTATTTACAAAGTATTAAGTGCTTGTATTAGTCCATTTAAAGGATTAAAAGTAGTAGATCACATTGCTCTTATTTTAGAGCACTCTCTTTTATCTGGATTAAATGATTTTCAACAAAAAGAAAAGGTAAATATTTTATATTTAAACGAAAAAGAAATTTGTATGCAAAATGAATTATCTTGGACAAACGACCTTTGTCTCCATATTATGTCTCATTGCGCGTTAGATGTTTAGAAAATCCTGAAACGCTTGACTATCCAACACAATATATATGAAACTACTTTGTTGTGTAACCAAGAAAATATATTTGAAGCAATAAGTTGTATTTGTATCATGATAATCGTAAACATACCAATGAGTTTATTGGCTTATATAGCACGCTATGCGCAACATTTTTTTTTAAGCGAACAACAAAAGAAATATGCGAAAGGTTGATTAACATTTATTAAGTAAATTATTACCGCAAGCATACTACAACCATTTCATAATAATGAACATATAAAGATATATACAACACTTACTACATTTAATAAAAAACAAACCGAATATACAACCTATTATAGTGGAAAACAATGGACCGTTTAAATTGTGCTTTATACAGATAATAATACTATTCAATGTAAACATAAAGGTGGTAATGAATTAATGAACGTAGACTTCATACATTTTTTTCACAAAATGATTATGGCGCATTTGTAAATTTTTTTAATGTAGCTAAACATAGTAATATTGGTTTGTTATGGTTGTTTGCTATAAAGTGTAAATATTTAAAACAATTTAATTATCACTATGAAAATCCGCAGAAGTTGACTTTGCTACTTATGTCAAATAAATGTGGATTAGAATGTTGTTTCGTCAATAGTTTACAAATATTAATTGTATAAGTAAGAGTCAAACCATTGTAGGCAATTCGTGGATGGATTCGGAGTGGTCGACGTAGTTTTGTAATATACACTATCCGTCCACGAATCGCCTATCACCACAGCATCCAATGTGGTTCCGTGTTTGTATTCAGCATATACATAGTTTTTTGATACTCATTTACATAGTTCGTAATTATTTTCCGGCACTTCATTTTCTATAATTATAGTTTATTTTATTAAATCATTTTTATAGTGCCATATTTATGATTTTTCCAACACCTTGACCATTTCAAAATCTAGTGTATAAATCATCCAAATTAAATTTATCAATATCTTATGGTTCAATGTCCGTCGTGTATGGTTTTATTAATGTTATACCTAATATATTTTGAATTACATTTTTCTGAAATCAAACCTTGTTTATCTAGATGTGCCGTTGTCATTCATCTTTTTTTCTTTCTAGTGCCATAGTTATTTATAGTAAAAGAATTTACAATTATATTTCAAAGGCAAACGGTCATTTATTATAGGTCTGTAAATTAAACAAATCAGATTTGTCTCATTAATGGTTTGAGACAAATAAAAATATATAGCATGACGCCGCCTGAGAATGCTGGGTCATTTTGATTTAGTTTTTTGTTAGTTTTTTGATTTAGTTTTCATTTTGATTTAGTTTTTTGTTAGTTTTTTGATTTAGTTTTCATTTTGATTTAGTTTTTTGTTAGTTTTTTGATTTAG
>Ga0075119_1001713_pt1 | contig 10317 bp, 22 predicted proteins | sample AntAceMetag02UK9_FD_69791 | JGI IMG/M metagenome (GOLD analysis project Ga0075119, IMG submission 69791) | Saline lake microbial communities from Ace Lake, Antarctica - Antarctic Ace Lake Metagenome 02UK9 | ecosystem: Environmental > Aquatic > Non-marine Saline and Alkaline > Saline | place... | reverse complement strand
AATTCTCTGTAGTCTTTAAATATCTCAGTTTTGTACGTATTCATATCCATTCCTATTGCTTAGTTGATAAACCCGCTAATGAAATTAAAAGGGTATGTCGTCGTCCCAGTCATCGGCTTTACTTGACGAAGCGGCTTGATTATTCGCCTGCTGAGCCATTTGTTGCGATGACTGCTGTTGCGTTTGCTGCGCTGGCTTATCTTGGCCTTCTTGAGCGCCACCGCGACTATCCAGCATTTGTAGCTCACCGGCGACAATCTCGGTGGTATAACGATCCTGACCTTCCTTATCTTGCCACTTGCGTGTTCGCAGAGAACCCTCAACGTAAACCTTTGAGCCTTTCTTCAAATATTCTCCAGCTATCTCGCCTAAACGATTGAAGAACACCACCCGATGCCACTCAGTGCGCTCTTGTAACTCACCCGTGGTTTTGTCCTTCCAAGCCTCACCAGTCGCAATGCTGACGTTGGTAATAGCCGCACCGGCTGCGCTATAACGTGTCTCCGGGTCTTGACCCAAATTACCGATTAGAATTACTTTGTTTATGCCTTTGCTCATAATTGCCTCTAATATGAAATAACTGAATGTCGGATTTTCTTTTGCGCTAACAATTTGACCGCTAGCTTTGCTTGATCGTCGCTTAACCCTCCTTCGATAAAATCCGCTTTAGCTTCATTGTTAATCTTGGCGTGGTGCTTTTTGTTGGCTTCACGTTTAGCTGCTGCGGCTACCTCTGCGGCCTTTTCTGCTTCGATACGTGCGCGTTCAGCATAGGCGGCTAGAGTTGCTTTCTCAACTGCGCGGGCTTCGGCCTCGATAGCGGCTGTCTGCGCTTCTTTTTCGGCTACAGATTTATCAATTGCGGCCTGTTCGATTGCTCGCTGCTCTCGTAGCTTGGCATCTTCAGCGGCGCGCTCTGCGGCTTCAGTCGCTTGTTTAGCTTCAAGTTCACGCTTCTCAGATAACGCCTTTTCTTTAGCTGCGGTTTCTTCTGCGGCTACACGGGCGTCATCGGCGGCTTTTTGTGCAATGGCGTCTTCGCGTTCTTTTTTCTCAAGAGCCGCTTTTGCTTTGCGATCAGCCTCCTCACGCAAGGCATTGGCGGCGCGTAACTCTTCAAGTTCTTTTTGTTCGGCCTCGCGGGTTTTAATCTCAAGCTCTTTAGCGGTAAGGGTTTCCATTGCAGTGGTTATTTTTTCTTTTGCGTGGTCGTCAAACTCTTGCCAATCACGCTTGCAGTGATCCGCTAAGTTTTTAATGGCTTGAGAAACTTGGCTAGACTCGATAGCCATAAGCGCATTAGATACAATTAAATCAATCTGCTGGATAGCTTCGGAATGGACTTCTAACCGCTTATCTTCCGCAGCTTGCCAATCGTCCAAAGGTTTTTTGATTTGGTCACGCATACCGTCTAAAGAGTCGCGCCAGTGCTTACGCTGAGCGTCCACAGTTTTAGCTTTGGCTTTCCACTCGCTAACCATTTCTTTACCTTTATCATCGATATAGGTTTTCGAGCGGCTAACCTGGTAAGCAAGGCTTCCGATTTCTTTACGGCCTTTTTCAGTTGAAATATCTGGTTCATGCTCTTCAACAACAATGGCAATTTGCGCAATCATTTTATTGAGCATTTCAGGTTCGCTGAATAATTCAACAGCGCTCACAGTTTCTAAATTAGCGGGAAGGGTGTTCATAGTTTCTCCATTAAGGCGGCGTGTCGCTCATCAAGTTCTTTGCTGAATTTATGTAAGGCGCTAATTAGGCTGACTAGATAGCTTTCGTCGCGCTCTACTCGAATAATTACTGCGGGTAAATCAGGATGGTAAGCAATGAAGTCGCACCACTTACGGCCTGTAACTAATAGTTGGCCGTGTATCTGACTGGCATAGGCTGAAGGTAGTTTTTCAGGCTTCTCTAAGTAGCCGATATGCGTGGTTGCTATGGTTGATTTAATCTCTAACAATCCATCGTCGCCCACCAAGCAATCTGGACTGGCGCCAAACTGCGCTTTGTCATCGGTGCAAAAGCCTACTTCGGTTAATTCATCGCCGGACTTCATCGCATAAAATGCGCGCGCTTCCGGTTCAATTTCATGGCCTCGCTCGGTGTAACTGTTACCCTCAAACCCGCTTGGCTTTCCGGTAATACGCTCAACTAAAAGAGATTTCATGTAACCATCTTTTTGAGTGCTGGCTTTTCCAGTTCCGGTTAATATCTTGCTAAAGTTGCTAGCAGTCGGAAGCCCTAAACGCGACTTGTGCCATTCTTCACTGCCTTGCTCGTAATCGTGAATAATCATTACTTAGCTGCCTCGTTCACTTTTTCAATTATTTTTGGATAGATCCAAGTTTGAATTTCTTCAACAGAGTTTATTTTCTTGGATTTCAAGTAAGCCTCTAAGCGCGAGATATCCATACCAGTCTTTTCGCATAGCGCGTAAAGCTCTTGCTGCTGATCTTTGTTAATGTATTCAATCTGCGGCTGATCGACAGCATCGCTATCATTACCGGCAGACAGCCCAAGTAAGGCTTTGAGGGTGTAGCGCTGCAAGTAAGTTACTGTCGAGCCTATCGACTGTATGGCGTTTTTATTGCCGCTATTATCAGCACTTGCAAACATCGATGTTTCTTCGTAGTGGCCCATTGCATGAGTCACACGGCAGATAACTGTTATCTTTCCTTCTTCCTGATTCGTTTTAAAAGTAGGCGCGATGCCAGCGGAAGAGAGTGCGGGCGCTATTGTTGTTAAGATTCCGTCGAGCGTTTCATAGCTGTAATTTGTTCGGCCTTTAGCGCCAGTAAAGTCAACTTCTGCATTCTTACTGATTGATGGCACTTCAGCTCTAAACACTGCCATTGCTTGGGCGTAAGCTTTGCGCGCTTCGTTTTGTTCCCAGTCTTTTTGCACTTGCAGTAACTTGTCTAATGTCTCAGGTGAGAAGTCACCTTTGCCCATAGCCATAGTTACCATTGGGTGCATTGCGGCTTGTTGTACTGGCTGCAATACTGGATTGGCATCTAATACCACTGCGTTTGATTCGTTCATACCCTTACCCCGTTATAAGTCACCAGGCGAATGCTAGGCTTATCGTTCATTAAAATGTTTACGTCTTTTTGTTCGTATTCTTGTTGGCGCTTATCGGCTTTGGCCTCGCCCTCAAGAATTAGCTGGTTTTTTAAAGCTGCTGCTTTATCTCATGTCTTCACAATAAATATCCCCACTTAATAAGCCCTGTTTGAGATCGTCCATAACCTGGTCCTTAACCGCATCAGTTATATCCTGGTTCTTGTCACCGTTAGCAAATAGATAAAGGTCATCAATTGAGGCATAACTGGCAGGGCAATCGCTAGACTCTGCCTCGGCGCGTATGTAGGTAAACTCGATAAGAACGGGAAGCCCTTCACCTATAAAATGGTTGGCGTTCATGGCGTAGTCATCAAGTTGGCGAATTGCGCAAGAACTACTGCCGCAGCTAGTAGCACTGCAATCATTTCGGCTAATTCGTAATGCGTTGATAGAAATTTGTCTAAGCGTTTCATCTTAATACCCTTGATTGTGGTTAGCGGCTTCACAAAAGCCATTGTAAAGCATGTCTTTAATTACCTGCTCCGACATACCATCTCTAAGCGCATTTGATAATAATTTAGCGCTGCAAAAGGTTGATATCTCATTAATGCAATACTCCGCATAAGCTTCATCATCAATAAGTTGGCTCTCTGCTTGCTTGTCTATTGCTGCCGACATCTCTTACCCCTTGGTTTGTTTAGTTGATGAGATAATAGTAACCCCCAGTTATACCCTTGTCAATAACGTTCGGTTATTTATTTTAAATAAATTACTTGACCAGCCTGTAACGCGGTGTTACATTTACCGAATGAACTATATAACCGAAGTGATAAAAATAGCGGGTCTGCAACCAACGGCCCGAAAATGTAATGTAAGCCACCAAGCTGTAAGGAAGTGGGAGGCGGCGCATACGCTACCTCGCACTGATTACACTGGCGAGACTACTTATGCGAAAAAACTTGCCGCTTTAACTGGTAATAAGGTTAAAGCAAAGCAACTTCTTTCCATGAAGCGCAAAAAAACCTAAAAAGTTTATCTTGTTATATGCCCTTCGGGGCTTTTTTAACACGAGTGGAGTTTACCTAATGACTAAGCATGGCGAAAAGCTACTTATCGAATTAATTTCTTACGTTGAATCTCAAGCGTTCACACCTGATCGAGCGGTAATTCTAAAAACACTAAAAGAACTAAAACATTTTGAAGTTTCACCAGACAACAAAAGCGTAGGCGGTTCAGCCTATACGTAAAGGGGTCAAGTATGACTATCGCAGCTTGCCTATCAGTAACCATCTTTACCGGTTTAATTATTTTTATTCTATATAGCAATGGAGATTGGGTATGACCCGTAATGAGAGCGTTTTAAATTACTTAATCAATCACGGATCAATAACATCTATGGAGTCCTATAGCGAGCTATCCATAACCACTCTAACTGAGGCCATACGGGATTTAAGGGGGCAGGGTCACGAGATAGACACCCAAATGAATTACCCGGCTGGCAAGTCTCGCTTTGGGCGTTACACGTTAATTAGTTTAGCTAAAAAGGCTGCTTAGTGAATTTCTATCCTCATCACATAAGCGACTTTAACAACGCTACTAGACATTTAACACGTGTTGAACGGAGCGTGTACAGAGATGCAATAGAGTTGTACTACGACACCGAATCAGCACTGATTTTCGATGTAGGTAGACTCGAAAGACGTTTAATTTGCACCGATGAGACCGAAAAAGAAGCGCTAAAAAGCATTTTAAGTGAGTTTTTTATTAAAACCGATGAAGGTTTCATTCATGAGAGATGTGAAATAGAAATTGCTAAATACCGCGCAAACACTAGCGCTAAGGCTAAAGCTGGTATTGCAAGCGCAGAGGCTAGGCGGAAAAAGAAAGCAGAGCGTGAACAGAAATCAACAGGTGTTGAACACACGTTAAATTACGTTGAACAAACCATTAACCAAGAACCAATAACCAATAACCAATTAAAAGATAAAAGAATAGATCGATCTACGCTCGATCCTGAATTAGTCGATCATCTTTTTGAAAAGTTTTGGAATGCGGGAATGGTTAAGACCGGCAAGAAAAAAGCAAAACCGATTTACGTCAAGATTCTTAAAAACCTTAAAGGCGAGTCTTTGGCTGATTTTACATTACGGATTGTCGGAGATATCAACGACAGAATTAATTCTAATCAACTTGGTTTTGATTCAATGCACCCATCGACTTACCTGAACGGCGAGCGGTGGAATGATCAAATCGTTATTAGCAAGGCTCATATCGCTCATATTGGCACAGGAAAAGATCCAATATTTGAGCGTCACACAAACCAAGCATGGGCAGCGGAGGCACTCAAATGAAAACCGCCAGAGAAATTTTAATGGTTCAAATCCTGCCACTCGTCACCACAGACGGTTTAACGACTCGACAGGTCAGCGAGGCAATTGGAGCAGACAAAGCCACAACGTTGCTAGCACTCCAGCAGTTAGAACTTGACGGCGATATCTACTTCGACCGCAATGGAGATCCTAAGCAATGGCGGCTTGCCATGAAAAACAATAAGTCGCGATATTTGGCTGTTGTCGTTCCATGGTTGGAAGTGATTGACTTCAATTATCCGAGTTACAGGAGATAGGGGAGTTTGAATTATGACTAAAGTATTAAATTACATGGGAGAGAAAATACAAATGACAAGCTCTGATGATGAAATCGAAGACACAATAATAAATTTGGGTTTGTATGATGATATTTATCAGTGTTGCAAGTGTGGTTATAAATATTCTCAATCAGTAGACGCGACAGATTCAGAGAATGAAGAGCGTAAATTTCACAATTGCAACCAATAGGAATTTGAATTGTGCGAGAAACCCCGGACAACATAGCTCAAGACGAAATCGACGAGCACAAAAAAGCTTTTAAAAAGTGTGGCGGCAAGGTCGAAGAGATAGAGCAAGGCGTAAGCTCGCTTGTTGAGGGTATGTTTTTAAAGGACAAGAAGAACTCGCAGAAGAGGGCTAAGAAGAAATGAAACTACACAAAGAGGAACTCGCGCTAGCTTTGGAGTTATTCGGAGAAGGCTTTCAGTGGAAGGTTATAGCAGATGGTCTTGGGGTACACCCGGACACTTTGACTAAGGCGATACGAAAGGCAAAGCGCGAAGGCTTGTCGAGTTTTAAGAGTTACGGGTATTAGTTATGAGTGGAAGAAAGCCACACACAGATAGCGGTATGCAAAATGATCCATCTGTGAGAGAAGTGGAAAAGAGAATGAACCCTGATGGCTGTATCGACAGGGGAAGAACTTTTATGGCAAACGAGCCTTGCTTGAAATGCGGTACTCGCTGGCGAAAGTGGGAGGGCCACAGGGCTTCGATATGTATTATGTGTCAAAGCAACAGATTGGAGTGCAAGAGAAGGAACCTTGTCTCAGATGAAGATAAAGCCGCTAACGAGAGGCGGCTAGCTATAGAAGATCACCAAGAAAGACTTAGAGAATTAGATGAGTTTGAACAGTGAGGGGTAGTAAGTGGTTAGTAAACAGTGACAAAAGTTGCGATGATTTTGTTGAATTTGCAAAAGACGTTTATAAGGATAATAAATGGGTCACGTTTACTTATCAGATCGGTAAACAAAGGACGTTACCGCAGAACGTATTATTTCAGGTTTGGGCTAGGCAATTGGCGGCCCATATAATGAATTGCAAATCTAAAGATGTGCCAGAGGGGGATCACGAAGATATGAAGCGGGCGCTAAAAAGTGGTTATTATCGATTTTCTGGGGAGCAATCAATGATTAGGCCCGCAAGAAAAAACCCTTTGACGGGGGAGATGATGAAGCCCGTCCCTGAATCAAGCAAAGACTACGAGCGGGGGGTGATGTTTAATTTTATGGAATGGATTCAAAATTATGCGGCTGACACCTATAAATGCTATTTGGAGAGTGCTGGCGAGTATCAGGATCTAAAAGTGTCTCAACATGATTGCTAAACACCCAAAATGTAAAGTATGCAAGAAGCCAACTCGATCATTTAATTCGCTAAATGCTTATTGTTCGTCTGATTGCCAGATGGTTTGGCTGAAGTCCACAAAAGGAAAAAAGGTAGTATCGATTACAGCGAAGAGGCGGCACAAGGCAAAGTTAGCTGAAGTGAGGCTTCCTCACTGGCTTGCAGTAACGCAGAAGGTTGTTAATCAATATGTGAGGCTAAGGGATTATGCGCAACCCTGTATATCTTGCGGCAAGTGGGATTGGGAGCTAAAAGACAGTTTTTCGGGCAAGTGGCATTGTGGGCATTATAGAACCGTAGGTGCTCGCTCACAACTAAGATTCAACACTAAGAACATGAATAAGCAGTGCGTAAGCTGCAACGCCTATAATGGCGGGTCTCTAACCGGTCAAATTGAAGGCATTACGGCAAGATATGGGATAGAGCGCCTAGACTGGCTTGATGGCCATCACTCGTCTAAGGAGTATGACACTGCCTATTTGAAGAGAATGAGAAGCGTCTTTAATAAGAAGATAAAAATCATGCAAACCAGAATAAAAGACAAATAGTCTTGATTTATTGACAATATTGATCTTAATAGTTAAAATCTAACTTAGTTATGGGTCTTTTTGTGTTAATTCCCTGCCTTCGGGCAGTTTTTTTAATTTCAGGCTAAACCATGAAGATCGACTATCTCCAGATGGATTTTATACATCCAACCTTAAAAGCACTATTAACGTGGCTTGAGCAGGAAACTGGCGTCGAATACACAATAACAAGCATTTATCGAGAGGGGGATTCGGGCGTACACGGTCAAATTCCAGTTCGCGGTATTGACTTGCGCATAAGGAACAAGGCTTTAGGCGCTCATATTGTTGATTTAATAAACGATAATTGGCAATACGACAATGAAAGACCTGGTATTCAATGCGCTATAGCTCATGGCAAAGGTTACAGTTTCCACATTCACACTCAAGTTCACAAAAACACAATGGAGATCACATGAAGTATTTATTAATTTTGATGTTATCGGTATTTATGTCGTATACATCCGCAGATGTAGACATTGATTTAGACGTAAGCTTGGGCAGCGAGATTGGCGACAATGTTTCCAGCGATGAAATTATCCCATTTTGGGGGCAGATTGAAGCGGGTTACGAGGTAGGCGCGGTGACGCCTTATGCAGTTTATGGCCATACTTCTTCTGCTGATATCAATGGCGGCGTTGAATATGCTGGTGAGTTTTACGGCATTGGAACCGAGTTGCTAATTGACCAATTCTTTGTCTCTGCGCAAGTGGTTAAATATGCTGACAATACGATTGAATCAGAAGGTGTTGAAGTGCAGATGTACGAAGTTGGGCTTAACTCTGAAATAAAGGGTGTACCGCTACGATTTGCAGCTTTTTATGAAAATGCCACCTCTGGATATCTTGAAAGAATGGGCTTAAAGTTCGGTTATGAGTTTGATTTGAAGTAATTTATGCCATTCAGGTCAAAAGGTGTACATACTGTAACCTCTGAAAGTGGGCTGTTTGAGCTTACCGAAGTGGTTTCTTACCACAGTAGAAAATTTGACGAGTTTGTTACCGTTCCTATAGGGTTTAAGACTGACTTTGCCTCAATCCCACGCATAGCGCGTGTATTAATTAACAGAAACGGAAAATCCAGAGAGGCGGCGGTAGTTCACGATTATTTGTATAAGAGGCATATTTATTCCCGAAAAATTGCCGATCATATATTCTTAGAAGCGATGCAAGATTCAGATGTGAATGTATTTGTAAGAAGATCGATGTATATGGCGGTCAGAGCTGGCGGCTGGATTTTCTTTAACAAGAACCAGTTTGAGTAGTATTGGGGACGTAATGAATCATGCGGACAGAAACGTATCTAAAGATGAGTTCGGTAGCATCCGTCATAACATCGATTGCAGTTGTGGCTTTTGTTCTTCGGGGGAGCAACTACATAGACTCCACTCTATCGAACAGAACTGTTTGGCACAAAAACGAGCAAGCCCAGAAAGTATTTCGTTGCAGGGTAGCAAGGGAATTAGAGATAAGCTCAGTGGAGGAAGACCGGTGTGGAAGAATCGACCCTCGAGTGGATTAAAGCATTCGACAGAGGGACGATCGAAGTATTGCTCGTCTTCTCAGTTGCGGCGGTCCTTGGTATGGGCGCACTTGTCATCAGTATTATTAGGCGTAGTGTTGGCATTCACGTTTCTCTTGTGCATTCTTTGGATGAACGCTGCCGACGCATTGAAATCTACCTGGCCAAGTCTTTTGGATTCGACCCCACAGAGTGAAACGATTGTATTTCACATTGACGACGACACACCAGAGTGCCTTTTGTGTCCTGACTGGCACCTTGAATATGTAGACTGCTGATTGTAGGCGGCCATGACCCACAAATTAAGACAACTAACGGAGAAAGAACTTGAATACTTTAAAGCAGAAATTGACCTCATTTGCAGCGGTAAGCACCCAGATATTCGCTGGAATGCTCGCGAGTCTGATCGTCTTGTTAAGTTTGCTGATACCAACAGCCTCGACTCAAGCACAAGAAGGGACATGGAACATTGAATTTAGTTGGCCCGCTTCGGCTTGCGATAGCAGTTGTGTTAGCGTTGATGGCTACCGGCTTAGCGTTGTTGGTGGTGGTGTCGTTGCTGATACAGCTAACGTGCTAGGCACTGTTGTTTCAGATTACGCATTAACAGTGGGTCAGGAATACTGCTTTACTGTAGCAGGTTATAACAGTGCGGGTGAGTCTCCACAAAGTGATCCGGCTTGTTTGACTGTATCTCAGACGGTGCCTAGTAAGACAACCTTAATCATTAATTTCCCTGTAGTTGGATTATAAACAATGAAGAAGATTTTAAGTTTATTGCTAGTTTTATTAAGCCCTGTGACTTCAGCAATAGATGTTTCTCTGCTATCTGAGTCTGGTTATAGCAACTCGAATTTGCGATTACTCGGGTGGTCAGGCACAAGCCCTTCAGACTGGGAGTTCTTTGAGACCAATATGATCCCTGCGGGGGTTTTCATTAAAGACACGCTTATTGTCGAAACTGCCTACAGCACCGGCCGTAGAGTGTGGGCTACTAGTCCTACATTGGGGGTTAGTGATGCTACTAACTTACGTGCTGCGTTTGCTTATGCAGTGGAAGCGGTTGAGGCTGGCTTTGATGCTATCTGGTACATAGGCCAAGGTAACTACGAGATTCACCAGAACGAAACAATAGGTGGTCCATCAGGTGTACAGATAAATGCAGGTAGTA
>Ga0075119_1001712_pt1 | contig 10325 bp, 6 predicted proteins | sample AntAceMetag02UK9_FD_69791 | JGI IMG/M metagenome (GOLD analysis project Ga0075119, IMG submission 69791) | Saline lake microbial communities from Ace Lake, Antarctica - Antarctic Ace Lake Metagenome 02UK9 | ecosystem: Environmental > Aquatic > Non-marine Saline and Alkaline > Saline | place... | reverse complement strand
TCCTTGTGTCCATCAGATTCAAAGTAGAGTCTAAACTCTCTGCCTCTACCTCTTAACTTCATCTTATGCACTAGTACTGGCTCACCATAGGTGTTAGGTTCAGTGCTACCAGTAGGTAGGTAGGACCTGCGGTACTTATATGTCTGGTATGGAGTAGATAGCTTACCTGTACTGTTCTGATCCATCCAATCCCATCGTACAGAGAGGAGGGTACCTCCATCTACACTAGGTTTAGACATACCACCATTGAGACCTATCCATGATGCTGTTACATTACGGTTATGAACTACAATGTAGTTGATCTGTGCCCACCTTATCCCTTCTCCCGGTATCATATGGTTAGTTAGCATGTATGCAGGGATAGGATCACGAGGGGTAGTGTCTGATGTAAGAGGACGATAGTCTGCAAACAGCTCATCTTCATCTATACCATTATCTACCCAGTAACCTGTCCTACCCGGATTATAAGAGAAGGTAAGGTCTACCTCTGGATCTACCTCTACCCCCCACCCTGTATTGAAGAAGGTAGGGAAGTTAGGAGCACCTATCAGATATCTAAACTTATTGTAGGTAGTAGTCTCAGCAGTATAAGGTACAGTAAGTAAGTCAAAGACTCTACTATCTGAACCTAAGGTATACTTATACCATGCGTTATGATACATAGAGAGGGTAAGAATAGGTTGCCCCTCTCCATCTACATAGTCATTGTCTGTCTTGGCTCTGAATAACCACCTTACTACCCTAGATTCTGAGTCATACTCACATACAGGACTAGGCCACTTCTGTATAATACCTTCATACCCTTGCATTAGTTTCTTATCTAGTAACCTTGTTACCTTGACAGTGGTATTACCAAAGGAGGTGCTCTCTAATACAAGAGAGATTATCCCCTCATCTGTAGCTACGTGTACCTCATCCCCTGTACTAGTGAAAGCCTGAGTACCTAGTACCTGTGCACCTGCTACCTTAACAAACTTGAAGTTAGCAGCAGTGAAGACTCCATTACTACCGGGTCTTATTGCCCATACACCCCTGTCTGTCATGAGGAGTAATGAATCGCCTAGTACTACTAGGCCATAATGTGTACCACTGTCAGCAGCATTGATGTAACCTCCATCAGAAGGTACTACTGCATTGTCATCACCATCTGTAGGATCGGCAGCAGCAAAGCATAAACTCTCCTTGTTTAGCTTAGTATTCTGTGAACCACCTGTACTAGTGTCTACTATCTGAGAGTAGTATAACCTATTATGAGTATCTGATGTCTGCCATAGACGGCCTGCAAAGAAAGCTCCTGTTAGTGGCTTACGTGCAGTAGTTCTATAATCAAAAGCAGAAGCGAATGAGTGTAATGAATGAGGGAAGTACTCAGGAGATGGATGCATGTACACCTCTACTAGTGTAAAGTTAGTATAAGATACTAGACTTAGATTCTCATAGTCAAACTTTAGTACATACCCATCAGTATCTGTTATCTCTGCATCCTGTATACCAGAGAAGCCACCTTGATAAGTCTTACCACCCTTTTCTACAGTAAAGGATAGGGAGTGTACAAAAGCCTTAGTAAGGATATCTGTCGCTGTAGCTACATAGCTCTGTCTCTTATCAAACGTTACCTCTATAGTATTAAAGGTAGTGGTAACATTGGTATGTACAGAAGAAGTAGTCTTATTAGCAGGCTCCCCTACCAATGTACCAGCAGGGCCAAAGTCAGTAGTACCTATACGAGCACCCATAGGAGGCATACTCTTGTTCTCTTTAGCTTGTACTAACTGAGGAAAGGAGAATTGGTTAGTACCCCTCTCATCTACCTGCCTACCTGCAAGGTACCTGTCAGTGACAGCAGGCCATACAGAGGGGTTGTTAATAACACTACGTACACCAGCTAGACCTAGATCAACTTCAGTAATAGTGGCTAGGGTAGAAGAATACGCTGAAGAAGGGTCTCTTACTACATAATCTTTACCTGACTGTTCCTTAAACTGTGATACTGCTTTAGCATCCCACCCTGTATTGCTTAAATTGTAAGCTACCTCCAAACTAAGACTAGCAGAGATTCGTATCTTCTCATTTACATCTCTATATGGTATACCTGTAGCATAAACAGCATCTGTAACCTCACTATTACGTCTATAGTCTATCTCTTCTGTTTGATCTGAACCATTGTAGTCACGTACCCACACCCCTATAGGTGTCATACGAAGTCTGTTAGTATTAAGTAGCTCTACCTTAATAGTACCTGTTCTAGAGTTAAAGATGTAGAGCGCACCATTACCTTCTGTATAGGTACAGGGTGAGTCTACAAAAGGAGTGGAGATATTTGCATCAATAGAAGTATGACCCCCATCACCGAATAGGTCTAGTGCCAGCCTGTCCTCATCTATCTCATTAGTTCTGAGATAGCTAGGAGTATTATGATCTATTATATAGAACCTGATCTCTTCATTGATCTCTTCACAGAGAATAGACATATTATCTCTGAAAGAAGGAGTCTTCCAGATATAGCTAGAACGTTGTGTAGTATTGATAGATCCTATAGAACTACCATCCTCCTCTTGTACTATAGGACGCCTACGTCTACGTGTTCCATCACGTAGTAGTTCATAGTTACTTTCATCAAGGTTGCTCTGCTCCGTGTTCATCAAAGCATTGCCGTCAGTTACTAGACCAGCTATACTGGCAGAGGATACCTTGGTGTACGGAGTAGTTGCCATTACCTTACCTTTATGTTATATGCGTAGACCATCTTCTGTAAAGCACCTAGCTCTGTGAACCTAGCAGTAGGTCCCATAGGGGAGGGAGCTACACCACCACCTAGACTACGTACTTTGTATAGTCCACCTGCTACTGGTTCTATTACCAGACCCTCAGTTGAAGAGAGGCCCGCCCTTACTTGTTCTGTTATATCCAGACCCGTAGTTCCTACCGTTGCCAAGCTGTCTTCCTTTACCGGTTGAACCATTGTATCCCTTGTCCGAACCGTCTGTGATTGAAGCAAAGTGTCTGTTCCTGTGACCTTGCCTTTCGCTCCTCTTGGTACGGACTTCGTTACTGATTTGACGTTGCTCATAACTGTTGACCTCTTTGATCATGTTCATATACTGCGGGAATAGCTTGACAGGTACATCAGGGATGAACGCATCGTCTAGTGTAAACTCTGGTATGATATACGCTATCACAAGAGAGCTATCATTATGTAGGGTGGTATCTCCCTGTGTTACTGTGTCGATAGAGTCAAACATAAGTGTCTCATCATCGAAGGTGGTATAGCAAGTAGGTCCTCTATCTGTACGGTAGGGTACACGTACATTACCAGCCAGTACATTCTCAGCTATGGAGGCATCACCTACCTTTAACTGTAACTGTGTGTTAAGGAACACTGCCTTCTCTACGAAGGGTATACTCTTGAAGAAAGTACTACCACTTGAATCAGTGTGCTTATACTTTACTTCACTAATGTCTGTAGCATTGACAGGGATAGACATCACTGTTGCTTGTAGGTTATCACTAAGCCCTACTAATTGGGTTAGTACTTCAAACTGTGGTACTCGTTGGTAGGTAGCTAACTCATAGAACTGCTCCTGTGCAGTAAGGGCAACCTGCTCACTCTCGATAGTGTCACTAATAGAATCTACAGCATCAGAGTCCATGCTACCTAGGGTACTTTGTACTATCTCTAGTAATGTCTTCTTACTCATGGCCTCTCCAAAGAAGGGGACCCGAAGGTCCCCATATTACTACGCTACTTCGCTAGAAACAGGACCTGTCTTAGACAGTACCCCACCATCGCCTTCTTCAGCAGTGATGTACTCTACGATAACAGTAGCACGATCACCAGCAGTGATAGTACCTGTTACTTGAGTTTCAGCCAGTGTACTTGTTACTGGTGTAGCATCTGTATCCCACAGACCAGCACCCGGAGTCAGTGTAATAGTACTGGCTGTATTAGCCAGTGCATCTACAAAGATAACAGCAATGGAGCTAGCCCCAGTACTATCAGCATGACCATAGGCATGGATATTGGTAATGAGGGAACCCTTTGGGATGGTACCAATATTACCGTTAGCGAAGTCAGCAGTCAGAGTAGGAGACTGATCTCCATCCATCTGAACTACTACCATACGCTTTACCCACGACATAGGCCGTTGGCTAGCAGTGGTCTTGTTGGTCTTACGAGGACCATAAGAGGTAGTAGCCAGATTACCAACTACGCCTCCAGTTACTACGACGTTTTGTGCATCTCTAGTTGACATATGTTATACCTCTTAGTATTTTGTAGCAGAAACAAGACAAGTAGCCAAGGTCTGTGGTCGTTGCATACCAAAACCATAACGAGTCGTGAGGTAATAGATATCACGTCGCTTAGGTTCATCACGATAATGGGTCACGGTAGGTGTACGTCTCCATGCACTCATGTATGGAGTGGTCATATCATCAGATACAACCATGAACTGCATAGCATAAGCATCAGTAGCTGTAACAGAACCAGTCTGTACACCTGTGTCACCTAAAGGAGCTGCAACACCACTATTGAGAGTAGTATTGACGGATTCAGAGGCAATACGTGGCAGACGATTGCTCATGTATACATCTACACCGAAGAAGTTACGAATAAACTTCATACCTTTAGCAAAACCTGTCTCTACAATACCTTCAAAGTGAGGGTTGTTAGATACGTTAGCCAAGCTAATCAATCGATTCAATGACATCTCTGAGATAGGGTCTACGATAGCTATGATACCTAGGTCAGGTGCCTTAGCTTTAAGGAATGCTGTCTTAGCATAAGCAAAGTCAGAAATACCTAGAGTACCACCAGTACCAGAGGCTACCCAGCGATGGGCAAAGCCATTGATGGCATTAGGATCTCCCTGTGTCTGACCTACTTCACCAGTCATCAGAAGATCTGTCTCATATACTTCCTTCAGACCATGTAGCATCTTACCGGGTACTGCACTATCGAGCTGTTGGATGTAGTAGCCGTCTTCACGGTTCTCATCAGTGATAGAGAAGCCAGAACCCTTGTGCTCACTGATCTCTAGTTCGATACGACCAGTATCAATAGAGTCAACGGGAGTTTCCTGATCTTCCATAACGTCCTTAATTACAATCTCACCAAAGGTGGGGATTAGTAACTTAGCACCATCCGGGAAGTCAGAGACATCGCGGGCCAACCCTTCAGGCAAGAAGCCCTCAGTTAGTTCATCGAGAATCACACTAGAGTACACCTCTTGACGGTGTAGTGCTTGTGTGTTTGCTGTGGTATTTCCAGCCATATTATATATTTCCTAGTTTAGGTTTCATTAGATAGGGCGGCATATCGCCGGTCCATATTAGCTATTCGCTCTTTGTTGCTCATACGCATGTAGGACTTCTGCTTCACTGGGGCATAAGCTGCTCCCTGACCTGCGTCACCATTGACAGTATTACCTGTATCTGGAGAGCCACTAGGAGATCCTGTTGGTATGTAGAGGGCCTTGAATACTGTAGGCTGGTTCCTCGCCATGTCCATAATCTCTTCTAATGGCATACGATGCTTCTCTCCCAGTGCATCTATCTTGGTTCCCCAAGCATCACCATGCGCTGTTTGAGCTAGAGCGATACAAGCATTGAGGTTAGCCTCTTGTTGATTGGCTACCTGTTCTGCTTTAAGTACTCCTACCGCTGTCTCTGCTGCTGCGTTAACAAGATCCTCTCTACTAATCTCCTGTGTAGGAGATGGTTCAATTGGTGGGGCAACGGGAGCTGCTTGCGCTGCTTCTGTTACTAGCTTATCTAATGCATCGGCTTGATTACGGCCTTTCTCTAATGCTTCAATACGATCAAGTAACGCTAGGTTAGCTGATACGTTCTTTGCATTTTCCTGCTCTAGGGTTTGGATATGCGTGTCTGCATGTTCAATCTTCTTAGCAGCAGCCTCTGGTTTATAGACCTTACCATTGACTACAATGGAACCGTCCTCTACTTGAGTTACTTGAGGCTGTACAGCAGGGGTCTCTGCTGGGTTAAATGAAGCAGCAGGGGTCTCTGCTACCGCTTGTTCAAATCCTGACATAGTATTATCCTAATGGTTGTGGTGGGCCTACGCCCTCGGGGTCTTCGAGTTGTTGTTGAGCTATACTGGCATTGTCTACCATTGCAGCACCGGCTTGTTGGTACTGGGCCGCCTCAACCTGTTCTACTATCCTACCAAACTCCTCATATATTCCGTCCTTCTGTCCGAAGCCACCGAGTAATGAGTTAAAGGCTTGTGCTATCTTCTTAGGTGGGAAGTGAACCCTTACCTCTGGATCAGCACTAGTTACATTCATGAAGTTACTGAGCTCTTGCACCATCCGGGCTTGTTGAGCATAGTGTTGTGCTCCCTTAGCTATAAGGGAACCTTTGTTCTGTATAAGGTCTGGAGTAATATCCTCAAAGATATCTCCCTCTTGTCTTGAGGTAAGTATCGCTAGGTTATTATCCAAGTGGGTCTTAGCTAGCTCTAGTTCAGCGTTAACTGATGGCTCTACTACTTCCCTCTCAAACTTCTTTATTCTGTTTTGGAATATACGAGCTGCACCATTGATGCGTTCACTGACCTCGAACTTAGTCTGCTCTCCGGGAGTCTTGAACCCAAAGGCTTCAGGGGGTACACCAGCGTACTCTTCCATCTGTCTCTCAAGGGTACCAATCTGGAAGTCTGCTTGGAGGATAGTTGTATCAGGAGCAATGTTATTAACAGTCCCCCCATCATGAGCATAGTAGTATGTAGATCCATCTGCATTCTTCTTCTCATCCTCTAAGTTATTAAACAATCTATCTGGACTAACCATCTTATCAAAGGCATCAGCCTTTGTATTCTGTAGGTGGTTAATCATATACTGCATACCAGTGAGGTTCTGTAGTGGTCCCATACCAAGGAGAGTATTAGGTCTCTCTCTCCATGTACTATGGTATATATGTGGCTTACCATCCCATGTCTCAATAGGTTCATCCATCAGTACCCATGTACGATCAATGATTACTATCTTACGGTTGAGCATTAACTTCTTATTTTCTACATCATAAATACTACCGTAGAAGGTGAGGAACTCTACCATGTCACCAGTACCAAAGTATGTACCATTAGTGCCAAAGCCAGAGAACTCTTCATTCATCCAGTCTTCACCTAGTGTAGTATTATAGTTAGAAGCGTTGTGTCTGAACTCTTCTGCCTTAATTAAGACTTCCCTATACTCTTCACTTAGTGTCTCATCAGTGATATCCTTTACTATATCACCTCTGGTCTTGACTGACTGTACTACTTTCCAACTGTCGTGGAAGGAGCTAGCCTTAGTATTGAATGCTACCTTACGTGGGTCTAATCTACGTACGTTAGGCCCTATGTAGGACTTACGTAGTATACCATTATCCTCTTGAGCTGTCTCTGACTTCCATAGTACCTCAAGGAAACAGTTAGACTCATCTACCCAGTCACGTAGGAGGAGAGCCATCTCTTTCTCATACCCTGCTAAGGAATGACGTGAGTGTATATAGGTCTCTATTAGTCTACGTGTCTTCTCATGGTTAGCTGTCTGATCACCGGGGGTGAACTGTAACCAACTAGAGTGAGGGAAGAGAGCATCGAAGTAGTGTGCCTCTAGTGTATCAGCTATCTGAGTAATCTTAGGTAGGTGAGTACTATGGCTTAGTGGATTAGCACTGTTGCTAGTAGTACGTGTATCAGTAGCGTACCTAAAGTTGATTACTTCCTGTACTTCCTCTCTCCACTTCTGTCTCTCTGCACTACGGTAGAAGTCTACCCATTGCTTACAAACATAGTTAGCTAACCAGTCACCCTTATCCCTAACCTCTAGGGAGACAGCATCTAGTACGTCACCTGTGCCTTCACTCATTAACGTCTCCCGCCAAAGCGGGTGTTAGCCGCAATTACATTACTTGCATCATTACCAACAGCCCAGTGGCTCCTGTATGGTTGCTTTAGTTTATCTATAGCCATTGTTACTACATCAAGTAGATCGTCGCTTGCAGGTCGTTCCTGTACTAACTGATTCTCTAGCTCTGTAGTCCAACCACCTTTATCATGATAGACTATACCCTGCTCATAGCGAGGGATAGTAATAGAAGCATGACGTTCATTCTTACTGACACCACGAGGAGCTGGCTTACCCTCTACTATGAGAGAGTAACCATCTCTTCTACACTGCTCCTTCATACCTTCAGCTATAACCCTACCAGCGTTCTCTAACTCTATATCTATTCTCTTAAAGCCCCATCTCTTCCATAGTTGGATTACTTTATCATAGTATACTGTACGCTTGTCGGTTTGAAACTGTTCAAGTTGGAGTACATAGTAAAACCCTTCGGTGTCGATACCAACAACCGCAAGGGCAGTGTAATCATTCTTCTTCGCATTCCTAGAAGCTGCATCGGTAGTAGCGGCATCCATGAAGCATCCAAGGGTGAGCTTCTTACCACTGTATTCCCATCCTCCCTCTTTTGGAACAAGGTACTTTGGATTGTAGTAGTTAAAACTATCATAACGTAGACGATGACTGCTAGGATCGTTTGCTTCCATGTAGTACTGTGCATAGAACTGAGCACTCTCTCCATTAGATATATACTCTGCTTTCTTCTTACTGATAGATCGTATGTCCCAACCAAACCATTCCTTTAGTCCAGGATTCCATACTCTAGGCCAGAGGTAGTTACCTGTACCATCACCATGATCCTCTACCTTATGTTCGATCACATACCAGAGTCTCTTCTCTCCTATGTACTCACCATCGTCTGTATAGTCCATATAAACACTATCCTTCCATATAGCATACTGGTCCTTGGGATGGTATACTGTACCCACTGCGGTCATGAGAGCATTACTCTTGGCTAGGGACACAGCTTCGGAGGCTCCCTTCCTAACCTCACCTCTACCTAGTTCAGTATATGCGTTGTTAGGGACTACCAAGTCATCATAGATAATCTCATCAGGGTGCCGTCCAGTCTTATCAGCTTTGACGGTCTTAACCGCTATCGTCTCATCTCGGATGTTCCTCTGCACCCGCAGTGGGTGATCGGTGTTCAGGGCTAACCCTGTCCATTTGTTTCTCCTTCCCATCTCAGGGACGAAGTGATCAGGCCAGAGTGCTCTGAACTCTTTGGACTGAAAGATGTTCTGTATGAATGACATCTGTAGCTTACCAAGATCCTCGTTAGCTGAGATGTACAAGATAGTGTATGCTGGATTACGTGCTACTCTCCAACAACTATATACTGCTACCATTACGCTCTTGAGATGATCACGAGGGATCAAGGCTAGGACATTAGGGTGATCCTGTATCCTATCCTTGCTCCCTATCAGCTCAAAGACTTCCTTGTGTATATCTCCAAAAGAGAAATGAGGAAGACAGAACTTTGCAAACATCCAAAGGTCTTCTTCTAATATCTTCCTTCTTTCTGCTTTAGTCATAGATCATTTCCTTATTAGGCGTTAGGTGGTACGCTTACATAGAGTCCTTCTACTAGTGTGACATTGTTCTTCCATGCCATGTATCCTACTATCTTATCTAGGTCAGTTTGTATGGTACCTGCTGTAGGTAAGATATACTCATAGATTGTGCCATCCATTCCCCTAACACCAGATATTTGTGTGTATAGGATCTTCCATGTAGTAGCTCCAACACTTGTGAATGCAAATCTATCTATACGCTTAGGCCAAGGTAATGCGACCTGAGTAGAAGTACTAGCAGCATTGATGTATGTATCTCCTGTCATAGTGATTGAACCATCAGTCCAGAAGTTCTCATCATCATTTGCTTGTATCTTGTCATTACTATTAGAGGCTCCTAACAGAAGGTTCACGTTCTCATCAAAGGTAGACTCTGTACCATTCTTATATGCTGCACACATGATTACACCATCTGTAGCTACTGATCCTGTATCACCTAGTTCATCAGTATTAGCTAGTACTATACCCGGTAACTCTGAGTGTAGAGTACTGGATGCTTCATAGAGACCTTCCTTACCTACTGTACCTGTTAGATGATTAGTACCATCTGCATCATTGATTACTGTTACATCAGTACCTGATAGGGTGAGAGTAGCTGTGTTAGCTGGATCAACCCATAGTGCAGTAGTGATGTCACTAGGTATCCAATGATGTAGTGAGTTACTACTCGTAACTGTCACAGCCCCCTTGGTTACTTCACAACTGAAGTCTGCACCATTGAGAGTGTAGTCTACTACGTATGTAGAGCTAGTAGCTCCACTAATATCACTGCCACCTTGTAACCACTGATACGTAAACCCTGACTGTTCATTCCAAGTACCGGGATCACATGTAAGAGTCT
>Ga0075119_1001710_pt1 | contig 10329 bp, 12 predicted proteins | sample AntAceMetag02UK9_FD_69791 | JGI IMG/M metagenome (GOLD analysis project Ga0075119, IMG submission 69791) | Saline lake microbial communities from Ace Lake, Antarctica - Antarctic Ace Lake Metagenome 02UK9 | ecosystem: Environmental > Aquatic > Non-marine Saline and Alkaline > Saline | place... | reverse complement strand
GATCGGCAGTGAACCAGTCGCAATCCTGTACCCTGAGACATTTATGAATAACTCTGGTGCAGCGGTGGTCAAACTGGTACCTGTCACTGAAGTGACAGATTTGATTGTGCTGCATGACGATATTGACTTGGCGTTTGGACAAATCAAAATCAGCCAAGGTCGTGGTGGCGGCGGCAACAACGGGGTGACGTCGATTATAGAGAAGTTAGGCTCCAAAGACTTCGTCCGGATTAGGATTGGTATCGCACCAACTAGTTTCTGGACTGGCAAAGTTAAGCGACCCCTCGGTGGTGGTCCACTCGAGCGGTTTGTCCTCAAACCGTTTACTCCCAGTGAACGCAAGCAACTGCCAGAAGTGTTCAAGCAAGTCGACGCAGCTCTAGAGACAATTATAGGGAGAGGGGTGGCGGCGGCGATGAATGAGTGTAACTAAAAGAACGGCGGCCCGTAGGGCCGCCGTTCTTACGTACATCACTATTACTTGACTACTTCACTTCGTTCGCTTCTTTGTATGACAGGGTCATCTTTTGTTCGGTTGGTTCGAACAGAGTAATTTTGAACTTCTGTACTCCTCCGAGCGATAGTTTACTCTTGAGGTTTTCTTCGGTTTCAAATTCTGATACGTGCACGAGTCCGGCGACGCCTTCCTCGATTGACGCCAGCGCACCATGCTTGTTGTACTTGATCACGACACCATTGACGATGTCACCTTTCTTGTACTTCTTGCTGGCTGACACCCAGGGGTTTTCTTTGAGTTGCTTGATAGACAGGCTGATCTTGTCGTCTTTGACTTCAATCACTTTAACTTTGACGTTGTCACCGACTTTGTAGAGCGCTTTGGTGTCTTCGACTAGTCCCCAGTCTAGTTCTGAGATGTGTACCAATCCTTCAAGACCTGGTTCTAGTTTGACAAAAATTCCAAAGTCTACTGCACCAGTTACTTCACCATCGATGATGTTCCCAACGTCGTACTTGTTGACCTTCTCTTCCTTGTCCCCCTTCTCTTGCAGACCTTTTTCAGAGAAAATCAACTTGTGTTCCTTCTGGTCAGCGGTGATCATCACCACTGAGAGGTTTTTGCCGACGAGCTCGTTGAGGGCTACCAGGATCTTGTCTTTATCACCGTCACTTACCCGGGGGTAGTTCTCGGTTGAAAGTTGTGAGGCGGGCAGGAATCCGGAAATACCTTGCCATTCGATGATTAGTCCACCCTTGTTAGCTTCCTTGACTTCGAGGCTGAGGATTGCTCCGCTCTTGACTGCGGCTTCGGCGTCTGACCAGATCAATGCCTGGCGGGCTTCTTTGAGTGAGAGTTCGATGTGTCCGTCCTGGTTTTCGCTCATGACGACCTTGGCTTCGATGTTGTCGCCAACGCCGACTTTGCGCAGGATGTCTCGCGCGTTCATGTATTCCTTACCGTAGATGATACCGGTCCCGATCTGTGGGATGTCGATATATACGCGGGCACGGCCGATAGCTGATACGGTTCCGGCGACAACGTCACCATCAGCCGGAAGAGTTTTTACTGCTTCGATGTAGCCACTCATGATACCGGTTAGAGCTACGGGTGTGGTTCCAACCGCTGCCTGCACTGGGGCATCGATTGTTGCAGAAGAATCTTTTGATCCAAATCCAAACATATTTTTTATTGTTTAATCCGACGACACGCGTCCGCGCAACTGTTGCTCTGGCCATTGTCCGTGAGCGCGGGGTTTAACGTGTGTCGCTAGAATTGATAATTACCTAAAAGGTGCAGAAAATATAGCATGGAATAGGGGAATGTACAGGGGATTCCGCTTATGGTTATGCCCGTGGAAAGCTGTCCGGCAAATGGCTCAAAGGCTTGGATGTTCACCACCCTTTATAAGTACGCTAGCCCCGCCGATCATCGCCATTTGCCGGACAGCTTTCCACTACCCTTAGATAAGGAAAACCACCTGGTTAGGGTGGTTGTAGCGAAAGGGCGAGCGGGGCAGGTGTGTATCGGCTCAACATGTAGAACATCGGGTTCTATTCAAATGCGATCACAATACACACCTGCGTCATAAAGCTTCGAGCTACGTGCGTTTATTATGGGGGCAAAACCAATGTAAACAGCTCTAGGCCTCGACACCGTACCTCGCGAGATACGGCCAACTAGAATATCTACAACTAATTATACCTGGGTGTGAGTATTTGTCTAGGGTATTTGGTTGTAGGGTGAACAGGTGGAAATCTGAAGGATTTCCACCTGTTCACCCTTTGCGGTATACTACCCTCACTATGGTTATTTCATATCACGGGGGGCAGTGCTTTAAGGTTTCTTTTGGAGACACGACGTTGGCATTTAATCCAATTTCCAAACAATCAAAATTACCCGAAGTTAAGTTTGGCTCAGACGCGGCGTTTGTGTCGTTCTGGCATCCAGACTTTAATGGGGTCGACCAGGTGGCGCACGGTAACAAGCAACCGTTCGTGGCTGATACTCCAGGTGAATTTGAGATTGGCTCAGTCGTCGCGCGCGGGTTTGGGGTCAAAACTAGCTATGACAAAGGTGAGGGGTACAACACTATTTTCCAAGTCCGGCTGGAGGAGATGAATCTGGTGTTTTTGGGGGCGCTGGGTGACCCAGAGATCGACCCCAAAATCCTTGGGGAATTGGGCGATATCGATATTTTGTTTATCCCGATTGGTGGTGGTGATGTGCTCGGGGTACCACAGGCGGCCAAACTAGCCAACAAACTTGAGGCAAAACTGATTATCCCGATGAGCTACGACGCTACCGCCCTCAACACCTTCCTTAAAGAAGAAAGTAAAGACGGTCTCAAACCAGTTGATAAACTAACTATCAAGCGCAAAGACGTGTCGTTGATGGAAGGGGAAGTAGTGGTGCTCGCGGCCTAAATCCATTATGCTGGCTCACCTGTTTCGTTTTGTGCGGCAAAAACCCAAAGCGACTCGTGATTGGTATGCCCTTGGCATCGCCGTTGGGTTTACGGTTTTGGTTGGTGGTTGGTGGATGGTTGGAGTGGGTGACCGAGTCTCAACCGAGGTAATCGACGTCGAAACTGTCGAGGGGTCAGGGGTGTTCTCCAGCTTTTTTGATGAGGTGAGTGGGCGGTTCTCAGAAGCGACTGAACCGCTGGCGGACTTGGTGCCGGTGGACGAGGTTGGTGATGTCGCTGACGCTCCGGTTACCAGTACCAGTACCAGCACCGGGCCACTCGATATGGAGGCTATTTTTTCCACGAGCACATCGACCACGACCCCGACTACTACCCCAGCGCAGCGGTCAATCCGCATCGCGACCACTAGCGCGGCTACCACGCCGCCACAGTAATATGCTAGAATAGTTGCAATTTTGATTATCCGTAACTAGCCGCCAATCCCTATGCCGAAAAAAACCGTCAAAGAAGAAGCTATCCAGCTGCCGCCTGATAACATCATCCCACAAGGGATTGTGGCTGAAATGGAAACTGCGTACCTCGACTACGCGATGTCGGTGATCACCTCTCGCGCGCTGCCTGATGTGCGCGATGGTCTCAAACCAGTGCACCGCCGTATCTTATACAGTATGCGTCTCAACGGACTCACCTCAACAGCTAAGTTCAAAAAATCAGCGACGGTGGTAGGAGATGTTTTGGGTTCTTTCCATCCCCACGGTGACACAGCGGTGTATGAATCAATGGTGAAACTGGCCCAAGATTTTACCACTCGGTATCCATTGATTATTGGGCAGGGAAACTTTGGGTCAATCGATGGTGATAGTGCGGCGGCGTATCGATACACCGAAGCCAAGATGTCGAAATTATCAGAGGAGTTACTCCGTGACCTCGAGAAAGACACGGTTGACTGGCGGCCGAACTTTGATGGGACCAAAAAAGAACCAACTGTACTGCCAGCGGCGGTACCCAACCTACTTTTGATGGGCGGACTGGGGATTGCAGTTGGAATGGCGACCAACATCCCGCCGCACAACCTGCGCGAACTCGTCGCTGCCACTGACCATTTGATTGATAACCCTGAAGCGACTACTGACGACCTGCTCAAACACGTCCTAGGGCCAGACTTCCCAATGGGCGCGATGGCGTTCGATAAAAAAGCTATCGCGCACGCGTACGCAAACGGTCGTGGTGGTGTAGTTGTCCGCGGCTACGCGGAGATTGTTGAAGACAAACGTGGTGCGTTTGCAATCGTCATCACCAGCATCCCATTTCGAGTGAACAAAGCCGACATGCAGGAGAAAATCGCCAACCTCGTGCGCGAGAAGAAAATCGAAGGTATCCGTGAGATGCGTGACGAGTCCACTGACGACATCCGGGTTGTGATCGAACTAAAAGTAGGCGCTCAGCCGCAGACGGTTTTAAATAAACTATACAAACACACCCAGCTCGAGGACACCTTCCACTACAACATGGTGGCGCTGGTGGACGGTGTTCCGCAGACCCTGGGTCTCAAAGCCATCCTCCAAGAGTTCATCAAACACCGCGCTGAGGTGATCCGGCGTCGGACGCAGTACGACCTCAACAAAGCCAAGGACCGCGAGCACATCTTGCTTGGGTTAAAAAAAGCTCTCGATCACATCGACCAGATTATTAAACTGATCCGGGCGGCCAAAGACGTCCCTGAAGCCCACGCTGCCTTGATGAAAGAGTTCAAATTCTCTGTTATCCAAGCGCAGGCTATCCTCGACCTGCGCTTGCAGAAATTAGCTGGGTTGGAGCGCAAGAAAATCGAAGACGAGCTGGCTGAGGTCCAAAAACTAATCAAGGCGCTTGAAACCATCCTCAAAAGCAAAACCAAAATGATGCAAATCGTCAAAGACGAAATGCAAGACGTGGCGGATAAGTTTGGTGACGACAGGCGAACTAAAATCGTCAAAGGCGGTGTTAAACAAATGAACCCAGAGGACCTCATTCCAGATGAAGAGTCGGTACTCGTGCTGACACAGGGCGGGTACGTTAAACGCACCAACCCGGCTGAATACAAAGTGCAAAAGCGCGGTGGCGTCGGTGTAGTTGACCTCAACACTAAGGAAGAAGACGTTGTCACGACGTTGCTGACCACCTCATCGCACAGTGATCTGTTGTTCTTTACTGATGCTGGTAAGGTGTATCAATCCAAAATGTATGAGATCCCCGAAGGACGCCGTGCAACCAAAGGCAAGTCAATCATGAATTTCCTGTCGCTGAGTAGCGAAGAAAACGTCACCTCGGTCCTAGCGGTTCGTAGTGAAGAATGGACAGGCGACTGGAGTCTGATGATGGTGACCAAAAATGGTATTGCTAAGAAGTCAGACGCCGCGGTGTTCAAAGATGTCCGCCGCTCTGGCCTGATTGCAATTACTCTACGTGACGACGACTCGCTCATTGCGGCACAGTTTGTTGGTAAGGGTGATCAAGTGTCACTGATCACCAAGCAAGGGCAAGCCATCCGGTTTGAAGAATCAGACGTCCGCCAAATGGGTCGCACTGCTACCGGTGTTGCCGCGATGAAGCTCAGCAAAGACGACCGAATCATGTCCGCTGACGTACTCAAGAAAGACGGCGTCGACCGCGAGATATTGGTAGTGACCGAAAACGGCTTTGGTAAAACCACCCCCGCCAAAGAATACAAAATCCAGAAACGAGGGGGAAGCGGGATTAAAACCGTCAAAGTCACCGCCAAAACTGGACCTGTGGTCCGCGGACTGATCATCACTGGCGAGGAGCGGGCTGAGGGTGAGCTGGTGATTATGAGTAAAAAAGGCCAAGTCATCAAACTACCACTCAAACAAGTCCCCGCCCTCAAGCGTGACACCCAGGGAGTGAAAGTGATGAAAATGCGGGCCGGTGACTCGATTGCGTCAGTGGTGTTTGTGTAGGGTTAGAATCCGGAAAATGACTGGCGGGGCTATCTGCGGATATCCCCGCCAGTCATTTTCCTCAGTGAGCCATATAGGCTGTCGATGAGTGCGGTATACTATGCATATGAAATTCGTCGTTCCAGAAATTGTGGTGTCGCAGTTCCACTTGCATCCAGGTGACGTGGTGGCTGATTTTGGCGCTGGTAGTGGATTCTTTCTCAAGGTGCTTAGCGCGGCGGTCGGTGAGGGCGGCCGGGTCTATGCCTGCGAAATCCAGAAGCAACTGGTCGAAAAACTCGGTACCTACGTCCAGACCAATGGGCTACTCAACGTCGACACCCGCTGGTGCGACTTGGAGTCAGTCGGCGGTACCCGATTGCAAGCGGATGAGCTCGATGCGGCTATCGTCGTCAATACGTTGTACCAGATTGATGACAAAGTAGCATGTATCAATGAAACCGCCCGGACGCTGCGGATCGGTGGCAAACTACTGATTATCGATTGGTCTGACAGCGACACGGGGATTGGTCCCACCAGTAACCACTTGATTGTATCGGCAGACTGCATTGCTCTGTGTGAGTCGCATGGATTCGTGCTTGAGCGGGACTTCCCGGCGGGTGACCATCATTATGGATTAGCCTTTAGAAAAGTGTAACTATGAAACTTCGACCATTTGAATTAGCCTTGGTGATTATTTTTATCGTCCTGGCACTAGCGGCACTGGCGATACTTTCGGGCTTTGAACGTGGTCCGTCGACACCGGACGGATCGGTAGGGTTTACCGGCGACGTGCAGATCTGGGGTGTCATGCCAGGTGATGGTATGTCGAGCGTCCTCAAGTCACTGGCCGAGCAGTACGAGTCGTACCAAGACGTGACGTATCGATACGTTCCACCAGCTGAGTTTGATGAACGGTTGCTCAATGCGTTGGCTGATGGCACTGGACCGGATATCATCCTCATGTCGCATGAGAATCTGGTTGATATGCGCCGGCGGATTGTCCCGTATAGTTACGAGATAGTGCCCCTACGCGACATTAGGGATTTGTATATCGAAGGGGCGCAGATATTCGCCTTGCAAGACGGGCTATATGCGATGCCGATTGCGGTTGACCCGCTGGTGCTGTACTGGAACCGCGACATGCTGGCGACCGAGGGGTTTCTTGCACCTCCGCGGACTTGGGAAGAGTTGCTCAACGTGCAGTTTGACGAGCTGATCCAGCGTGACTTCAACCGAATCATCAGCCGCGGTGTGGTAGCGATGGGGGAGACAGTCAACGTCCGGAACTCATTTGGTGTGATGTCGATGTTACTGGCTCAAGGGGGAACCAGTGGCGTGGTCGAGACCGACCGCGGGTACGACATCAGGCTGCAAAAATCAGCCGCGAGCACCAACAACCCGCTGCGCTCAGCACTTGATTTCTACACGCGGTTCAGTCAGCCGGTCAACACGTATTACTCTTGGAACCGCTCACTGCCAGAAGACCGAGCGGCGTTCGTCGGCGAGCAGTTGGCGTTTTACTTTGGCTACGCTAGTGAGGCCCGGGAGCTCGAACGCCTCAATCCCAACCTCAATTTTGACATCGCCGAAGTCCCTCAGGGCGCTACCGCCTCGGTCCGTCGCACCTACGGACGGTTTTACGGCCTAGCGCTTCTGCGCAGTAGTGACAACCCTAACGCCGCCTACGCCGTCATGGCTCAGCTCAACAACATCCAGACTGCGGCTGATATAGCGCAGATTTCTGGTTTGGCTCCAGCCAGTCGCCAGGCAATCGCGGCAGGCACCAATGACACCTACGGCCGCGTAGCGTACCAGTCAGCGGGTATTTCTTATGGTTGGCTCAACCCAAACCTAGCTGCGACTAACGTCATTTTTGCCACTATGGCCAGTGACGTCAACCAAAACCGTCGCACAGTCGACCAGTCAGTTATGGATGGGTTAAAACGGTTAGAACAGACGTTCTAGGGTATACTTATATTTATGTACCCAGTATTGAAAAATATTTACACTCGCCTGACACTGTGTTTACTTTCTATTTTACCCTTAGTCGCCGGCGCGCAGCTTGGTCCAGATTGTAATCCTGGCACCCCAAATTTTCCAGGTTGTGCTGAGAATGGCGGCGGCCTGAAGTACAGCTTACAGAGCCCCCTCGCTCCCGGCATCGGCTCAATCGAAGCACTCTTGACCACCATCCTCAATGTGTTATTGGTGCTGGCTGTACCCATCATTATTTTCTTTATCATTTTTGCTGGGTTCACGTATGTGACTGCTCAGGGTAACCCGGAGAAAATCAAAACCGCCACCCGGTCACTGACCTATGCCATCATCGGCGCGGTTCTAATCCTGGGCGGGGTAGCCCTCTCGGAGATTATCGCTGGGGTTGTCAACTCGTTTAGAACCTAGGTATGTTTAACACTGTATTGGCACAAGGTTCAGAAACATTTGAGAATCCTCTAGGTGGAGTAGGTACGCTCGATGAATTGTTTTTTCAAATCGTCAATGTCTTACTGGTGATTGCGGTACCCATCATTATTTTCTTTATCATATTCGCCGGGTTCACCTATGTGACTGCCCAAGGCAACCCAGAGAAAATCAAACTTGCTTCCCAATCACTGCTCTACGCTGTCATCGGCGGGGTAATCATCCTGGGATCGTCTGCTATGATGGTGATTGTCCGTAACCTCGTTAACGCGTTTTAATTCCTTTTATATGACTCCACCCCAAACACCCACCACCTATGCTGGACTGATTGATATGTTGATCGATTTTATCAACATCCTCATCCCGGCGATGTTTGCGCTAGTGTTTGCGTATTTGGTGTGGAAAATAGTCGACTGCTGGGTAATAAACGCTGGTAACCCAGAGAAAGTCGCGCAGGGGCGAGTGTTTGCAGTCACGGCTGTACTAGTGCTAGTGGCCGCGCTTAGTTTCTGGGGAATTGTGGCGTTGATCCGGATTTCGTTTCTCGGTGCGTAACCAGCTACCTTGACCCCTGCGTCTGTAGTATAGTTACAGTTATTATTTAGAAATTGTCCTATGTACAAAGTATTCGCTTTATTTGCTGCTGTTGGTCTCCCTGGCGTTGGTGCCGCTCAAGGCATCGCCCAGAGTTCTGACGCTGGCCCGTTCCAAGACTTGCTCATCAATATCCTGGATTTCTCCAACGACGTACTGATTCCGTTTATTATCGGCATCGGGTTCCTGGTGTTCGTCTGGGGGATTTTCAAATACTTTATTTTTGGCGGTGCTAACGACGAGGCCAAAGAGTCTGGCAAAAGCCTCATCATCTGGGCCACGGTGGGGTTCGTAGTTATCATTATTTTCTGGGGTATCATCAACCTCCTGACCGAGAGTACCGGCCTCGCTAACAGTGAACTGCTCAACATCCCCGCAATCGACGTACCGTAACCGTGCACAACTCGGCTTGTGTGATGTCGGTAATCTCTCTATACTTTACTTACTTACTCAATAATTCATCAACCCATGAAAAAACTTATTAATCTCGCTACAACGTCACTGCTGGCACTCGCACTGCCAGTACTTGTGTCAGCTCAAGGCGGTATCGTCGCCACCGGCGGCCCGTTTGGGACGTTACTAGGAAACATCCTAGAGTTTTCAAACACCGTCCTGATCCCCTTCATCCTCGGCATCGGGTTCCTCGTATTCGTCTGGGGGATGTTCAAATTCTTCATTCTCGGCGGTGCTAACGACGAAGAAAAAGACAAAGGCAAGAGCCTCATGGTCTACGCCACGCTCGGGTTTGTATTGATTATTGTGTTCTGGGGGGTAATCAACCTGGTGGCAAGCAGTACCGGGCTTGACGGGAAAGGTCTCGACAATACCCCCAGTGCGGCTGGTATTAACTAATAACGATGATACTTATGCAAAAATTCACCCACAAAATAATCGCCTTGTCGCTCCTAGTGCTGCCTGGAGCAGCGGGTGCCCAGGGGTTAGCTAACTCGCCCACGGGTGGTGACTTCGGTGGTCTGTTGGTTGACATTTTAACTCTGACCAACAACATCCTGATTCCTTTTATCCTCGGTATCGGGTTCCTCGTGTTTGTCTGGGGAATGTTCAAATTCTTCATCCTTGGCGGCGCTAACGACGAAGAAAAAGACAAAGGCAAGAGCCTGATGGTCTACGCCACGCTCGGATTCGTACTGATCATTGTGTTCTGGGGAGTGGTCAACTTGATTGCGAGTAGTACAGGGTTGGATCGAAATACCGACGGTATTGACTTCAACAACAATGCGCTTCAGAACGTTGAGATTAGCCGAGGTGGTGGTTTTGTAGAGCCTTTTTCTGGCCCACGGTAAACTCGAACGCTACTTTCTAGTAGAAAACCAAACCGCGTCAGCGGTTTTGTTTTGTGTATTGTGAGGCAAAGTTGTCCTCAAACCAGGTATACTAGTCAGATATGGATAACGCCACCACCCAAGCCTACAATTTTGTGCAACGCTTCAACGAAGTGATTTTGTTCCCCACGATTGCTTTGCTCTCGG
>Ga0075119_1001707_pt1 | contig 10348 bp, 16 predicted proteins | sample AntAceMetag02UK9_FD_69791 | JGI IMG/M metagenome (GOLD analysis project Ga0075119, IMG submission 69791) | Saline lake microbial communities from Ace Lake, Antarctica - Antarctic Ace Lake Metagenome 02UK9 | ecosystem: Environmental > Aquatic > Non-marine Saline and Alkaline > Saline | place... | reverse complement strand
TAATAGCTAATGCGCTAGGGGCATATTCAACCTCTAGTTCGCCAACCTTTTCTTTAAGTGTCTTCCTGTCTTGGTTTGCAAGGGGATTTACTCCGCCATCCAAAGCAATGCATAACTCCATCTCAGCTTCTTTAAGAAGTACGGGGATAGAATTGGATACTATGTAATAATTGTCAATCTCAACGCCCGTTCTGGGCCATTGCAGACTTTGTTCTAAGGTTGATTTAGTGCCAATAAAGTTCTTAGACTCTAAATAATCCATAGCTTGAATAATTAGAATTGAAGGTGTACCGGTTAAGGTTATGCCTCTATCTGAAGCATAAGTAGCTAATTCTGATTCTGATACATACGAGTTGGCAGTTGATGAGCCACTGCCTGTCTCTACTACTATCGTAGCCATTTGTCTTCCTCAATTAAAAAGGCCACCCCCCGAAAGAGGCGGCCAGATGTAGACTTAACCTAACAGAAGAGCAGTATGCTCTGGCTTGATGTTCTTAACACCCCAAGCAAGACCAACTTCGTAACGAACTTTTCTGTAGCCTTTGTACATGGCAAATTCCATGCTAAGACCAGAGCGAGGATCAGTAATTACAATTACGTCAGTCGCCATGTCACCCTCAGAAGGACGGGCAGGAGCGCGAGAAGCTAGAACGATTGCAGAGCGGTTAAACGCCATGTTACGAGCAGAAGCAGCAGTAATAGTAATTGCTTTGTCGCCAGAGTCTTGAGCTACCTGCAATCCAGGAGCAGCAATAACCAACGCTCCGCCACTTACAGCAGCAACACCAGCAGCAACAACATACTTGTTAGTGTCGCCAGCAAAAGTAATTACATCGCCGGTAACGATAGTACCAGTACCAGCAGCTTTAAGAGTAATAGCTGTTTGACCTACAACGTGAGCGCCAGCACTTACGGCGTTAGCTGAAGTTCCAGCAACAGAAGTATTAACCTGTGCAGATTCACGAATAGGCATGCCATTTACATCAAGCAGTACGCCTTGACGCAAGATAGAGTCGCTACCAGCATCAGCTACGTTTGCTTGCTTGCCAAGAAGATTAACGCCAGCAGCAGTGTTGATTACAAGCTGGTTATCTTGCAACGGTGAGCCGTTGTCTTTCAGTATTCTTAATACGTTAGAAGCATCGGTGTAATCGTTAGCAGTGCCAAAAGGGCTAGTGCCAGCTGTGCCGTATGCGCGAGAGAATGTAGACTGCAATGCACAAAGATCAGTCTCTACTTCGTTGGTTACTGCACGAATTGCCTGCGCAATCTTAGCAGCACGAACATTCTGGTAACCAGCGCCTTGCAGACCAAGCTGCTCATCACCGTTAAAACCAAACTCAGCCGCACGGGACTTAGTGATGATAATGTCGGTAGAACCAGAAGTCTGGCCAGTAGGGTTAGGAACGGTCATCGCAGGAGTAATGTCTGACACGTTACCAACAGGCTCAACGTCAACTCGGATGTTTTGACCAACAGCAGCAGTGTTTGCTGAAGCGTTCATAGTAGCAGATGGGATCATGCCCGTTAGTTCACGGGAAACAATGTCCAGTGCTTCGTAGATGTCTGGCACAAGTGCCGTAATGTTATTAGCCATGTTAAATTACCTTTCAATTATCAGTTATAGTTCCGCCGGACTTCACAAATTCCATCCTTTTAACGGGGTTAAGTGCCTCAAACTCGGCACGACTTCTTACCTTTGTGGCACCGCCACTATTTGAGCCACCAGAAGCACCGCCACCTGATGATTGATTGCCTTTTAACAATGCAGCGTATCTTGCATCGTTTTTAAACTCATTCTTTAGGTCTTCAAATGAAGACACGGTTAGACTTCCATTAGCATCTGTAACTTTAACACCGTCATCATGGAACTTCAATCTGCGTCCAATAAACTCACTTAAAATCTCAGCATTTGCGCCGTCTGCAAGGTCAGCAGCTAACTTTAATGCGGTGTTATTTTTCTTCTCGTTTGCAACGCCTTGACGAAGACTATCTAGCTCAGTAAGCGTACTTTCATACTTTTCTTGAGCTGATTTATGTAGTTGTTGGTAATCGCCCTGCTCTTTTGCTACCCGCTCTCTTTCTGCCGTTGATTCCGCCTCTATATCGCGCTTGGCTTGCTTTGCTCTCTTGGCTTCAGTCAACAACTCGTCCATTTTAGACTTCATTGATGCATTTTCTGCCATTAAAGTTGCCAACTCACTGCTATTATCGGTTGAGTCGTTTTCAACTACTGTATCGGTTACTGTTTCTTCTTCACTCATCTTAATCACCTTTGGTCACAAACCAAGCAGCCACTGGCCGCTTATAAAACGGGAAGCAAAAGTGTGTTCTCACTCCCCAGTATAATAATAGTATAAGCTGTTACGTTAAAATCAACAAATTTATCCCTTTAATGGGTCAAATTCATTTGAATCTGTTGGTTTCTCTTCGGTCACAAGAGGGCTTTGCGTAGAAACATCTTTGTCAAGGTCTTCATCAGTGCGTTCATGTCTAATTAGGTTAGACTTACGCATCAAATAGCGAACATCTGACTTAGCAATGACTCCACTTTCCATTAATTGAATGTTAGCCATCAATAATTGTGGGTCAATAGTGGCATCGTAGAATTGCTTGTTGACTTCAATCTCTGGTTCAGAGCTTCCGCCCATATACATCATTGACCATTCCAAACACTTTTTGAATCCCGATTCTACGTTCAGTATAATTGATCCAAGCTTACTATTTTGCCCAGCAAACCGCATTTTAGCAGCTTCAGCAGTTTCTTCGCCGCCGCCGTCCTCAATAATACGGGTTCCAATTTTAACCATCTGCATTTCTTTCATTTCCATGCCTTTAAGCGGCATTTGGTTTGCATTTGCCTGCAATAAAGACGCTCCGCCACCTTCCGGCAGCAAGATAGCGGCTCTGGAGCCAAAAGATATGCCATGCGACATATTCTGATCAACCCAAGATTGAGTTAGCCCCGAAAAAGTAGGGGTAGGCTGTCCAACAAGGAAAGATGACTCTTCGTAATCAGCAGAATTACGGTAATGAGAAATATTGATTTCGGCAATGTCATATAAAGGCGCTTTATCAATGGTTTCGTCATTATTAATTGATCCAATAAAGGAAAAGGGTATTTCGTCCCATAACGATCCATCGGATTGACGCGGGTATATGTCAGGCCCGCCCGCATACATTACTAAATCACCGTTTTCGTCATATAAATTCTGGACATAAACGCCATCTCGCAGCATAAGAACGCGGTGATACATACATTCTTCGTAGTCAAAGCCATCTTCTGAGGGCTTGAGTGTAGGCTCTTGCAGTACAACCAAAGACAGCTTTTTAATGCCGCCGTATTTAGATGTTCTCCAGTTAATGATAGATTCGGCTGGATATGGCAATATGCTGGCCCGCAAATATAGGGCGGACACTTCATAATCAGTCAATCCTTCTGGTGCAGACGGGTAATCAACTAAAAGTCCGTATCTTCCAACCATTAGTGCGTCACTAGCCGCATCTTTAATCATCTGATCCAAAGACAGGCCGTCACCGTTAGCGTCAACAAGCATGTAATCAATAGACTTGTCTAAGCTAATGGTAGAAAGCTTGCGGAAAACCATTCCAAGCATGCCTTCTTTTGTGTGGCCCGTAAAATTTACGAAGTTAGCCCTTTGTACATAGGCTTGGTATCGCAATTTGTTTTCTTCAGAGCCATCATTAGCATTTGGCGGCGGTAAATAAGCAGTGCCTTTTAGTGATCCAATAGCACTGTCAGATCCGCCAGCTCTAAGCTTAACGGCATAAGCGCCATCATCGCAGTCTCTTACTAGCCTCCACTTACTAAGGCATTTTTGGTATTCGGGATGTGTGCTATCTACTGGCATAATTTTTATCTCGCAAATCGGACTCTCAGGTCAGCCACGGGCTTAACCACTGGAATTTCAAAGGCTATGGGATATGTCCCCGCGTCAGGCAAGTGATCAAGGTTAGATTTCTTGTCAGGAGTTCCATTGTCATCATAAGCCAATTGCTCAAGGCATCTAGCGTAATCAGGACAGAGTGTATCGTTGACAAAAAGCCTGCCTTTATCAAAGGCTGTATTCGCGGCTAAAATCCTATCTTTCACAAACGGGTTAGCTTTATTTGCATAAACGGCAAACCCCGCGCTCTCTAATAATGATATGTCAGATATAGAGGCATCTACAGTTTTCCTACTCCGGCCGCTGGCATCAGGGTAGATTCTTACAACGTGATTAGGATACTTCTCTTGTATAGCCCTAATCATTGCAGGGGTATCATAAATCCCCTTAAATTCATTAACGGCATGCCACTCATCTCCGTGAACAATATAAGACACGGCAGACATATTGGTGACGTTAAAATCCATTCCTATACGGACTAATGTCGAATCGTCAGCAGTCATGCTTGATCTGCATGCAATTCTATCATAGTTGTTAAAGACCGTCCCAGACTGAAGGTTAACAAACTTGCCCTCTAGATAAGCCGCTAAAAGGTTAGCAGGATAGATGTCCCTCAAACTCTGGACATAATCCTCTGGTAAGTGCGGGTTGCTCATTGTAGAAGCTTGGATTATCTCATAACCTTCTTTTGGGTCTTTTACCCAAGTGTTATACACAAACTTAAAGCCTTCAGGGGTAGTGGTAACTCCAATAGTGTTCTGCGCTCCACCTTCTTTGTTCTGTCTGTTTCTTGCTACGATCTGTCGCCACGCATAGGCCGCATCTTCAGCCTTCATGGTATCCAGCTCATCTACGTCAGCATCTGCATGCTCGTAACCAATAATACGATGTGGGGCATCCATAGACCGGAAATAGATTCTCCCGTATCCAGAAATCTCCAAATAATTAAGGGGCGACTTATAAAGCCTGTAGCCAATTCCCAACTGCTCTAAAGCCTGCTCAAATCTAGGAAAAGCAATCATGCGGATCAAATCGTAAGTAGGTGCGTAAAAACCTCTGTCCGTTTTAGGATTCTGGATCTTGCCTATTATAGAACGGTTAACCGCAGCGTCAGTCTTGCCAGCACCAAACCCCGCCACTAGAGCAGGGTATTTAACGGTGGTAGTAATGTAATCAAACTGAGGAACTGTAGGGGTTATTGTATTCATTAGGTAGGCTGAATAATATTAATGCTAATAGGCTGGGCATTAGATTCGGCTTGCTCTTCTTTCCATCCGCCTTGAGTCTTCAAATAGAATATGTTAGCTGTGACGTTACCATCCATAGCCAACTGAACTAAATTCTTACCCATAGACGCTATTTTAGCTGCCCGCCCAAATTCATAAGCCTTCCTAACTTCAGGCTGTCTCTTTTCAATATTACTCAAAGTCCTTTCTGTTATACCAAAATAAGCAGCAAGTTGACCTTTATTCAAAACACTAGCAAGGTCTTCTAATTCCCTAGTCATATCATAATCAAATACAATCAATGCTTTATCAGGGTTACCGCCCCCATCTCCTTGATTACCTTTCTTAGCCATCTTATATGCCTCTAAATTGCGTTCTAAGCCCTTTTAAAAGCTTACTGGATCGATTGTGTGAATATACAGCAAAGCCTTAGACAACGGAATAGACAAAGGAATAGATTAACTCTCGCATCCAAACTTATCGTCACAACCCTTTAAAAAGCTGGCCGTACTTAGGAGGGGGTCGAGGCTCTCTGACTGGATATGACCCCCCTGTACCCCCCATTCAGTTTGGTGATGCTCAGACCCTTCATCATCGGTTTGAGTGATGTCACGGGTTAGCTCAGCGGTTCGGGTATCTACCTCAGCACACCATTCAATCAAAGCGGTACGCATTGTCGAGCCAGCCTCGGGGATATCCATCAGCGCATTCGTTATGCCGTCCAAGTGATCGACCAGATCAATCCAATCATTGTCCAGGCAATCGGTTAGCCGATCGCTTATGTTGATATTCTGTATCATGCCCATGCGGTAACCCTCTGATATCGTTACTGTTTACGGTTCAAATAGTGTTCGATTTATCTTGATATTCGATGGCTTTTGGCCGTCTTAAAGTCTAATCCATTCCCTTTCACTTATAACCAAAAGGAATGAATGGCTTAATAATAGGAACAAACTGGTACAAACGCAAATCTAATGGACCAAGACCGGATTTTTTTAGCCTATATAACAATATAATATTGATAATTGATTGATTAATTTGATACAATAGAATCATGGAAAGGAAAGAGAATAATCACTTTAACTAAATAGGCAATCTAATGAGCTACTACACTAAAAAGCGAAAGCAACGGGAAGAGATCAAAAGCGCATTGATGGTCTTGGCTGTATCTGTACCATTGGTGATGTTCGCCTATATTGTTCAATTAACACTAATAAATTAAGGGGCCAGCCAATGAATAAATCAGACAAGAAAGAGATCCATAGAGCCATCAACGAATTATACCTTGATCGAGTGACTGAGAAGGCCGCTATGAAGTATCTAGCCGAGAAGGAGATGAATAAACGCGAGATGAATAGGATCAACATAGAGACGGCCTATATCGCCTTATCAGTCGCAGCGGTATTTGCTTTGATATGGATCGGAGTTAAGTAGCGATATCAAGAGCATTCGAGAGAGTGCTCTTTTTTATACCTATTCAATAACCTAAAGGGAACACCGCAATGAATAAGACAGCCATTAAGAACATGATCGAAGACGGATACTGCCGCATGCAAAGGTTTGATAATATCGATTGGAGGCCCTACCGAGAAGAAATGTATCAGTCGGAGCTGAAAAGCGAACGACAGCATAGAGACAATAGTCCAGAAAATTACACGGCCGCATTCGGTAACCCCGCGTCATTGTCCGCTAAATACTTCGTGATCAAGTTTTTTGGTCAAGCGTTAGAATCAACTAACATGCGCCCTAGTGACATCTTACACTGTCGCCCATCCTCGCTAATGGCTAAAGGTCTGGCATATCAGTGGCCAGAATATGCCGCTAAAGCTTTTTCCGGTTTCGACTGGGATACGTTTAATAAATTAGACTACGAACTATGCGGCATAGTATTTAATGACGAGGTGACACAATGAATTATCGAGCATTAATGGGCGTACAGTTAATAGATTTTTATATGGACTGGTTCAATAATTATCTGACAGTGGAAAAAATAGCGGAGCATCACGGAATTGGTGTGGACGATGCAGAAGCATTGATTAAAATGGGGCGATACATGCACCAAAGACACGTTGAAACGATGAATAGTGGGGTGGAATAATGAAATACAGATTACAGGTAGATTTTGAAGATGTTGGAACAGGTTTAGAATTTGAAAAAAATGGTAACCTGTGGGTTAAACAATCCACGCGCACCGCTAAGATAATTAAACCTGTGGAATATTCTAACGTATGGTTTTATTTTAGCAAGCGAGAAAAGATCAACGTAAGTGAATGGGCGGAATAAAACATATACAGGCGCTTGCTTATAGATTCTCAGACGAACATGGCTTCAAATATAGCCATATAACCTGCTATAAGGGCCAAAAGTAATACACTACAATCGCCGCAAAATTATCGACCCCATATTATAAGGAAGTTTAGCAGTTTTTGAGATTGCCGCTTTAATAGTGGTAATTTTTAAACCTACTAACCAAAAAAAGGGAAACCCATGAATAAAGAATATACGATAAACATGCACCAATTACAGGCTGAAGTGGATCGATTAGCTACAATTGTTGATTATTACCGCGCAGAAGCTGGCCATATTACCCCGAAAAATGGCGCGCTCATACTTTTGTTAATAGAGCGCGCATTGTGCGACACTTTAGGAGATTTGAACGGCTGGTCTGATATGTCGGAATCTACTGCAGAACTATTAAACGAGCATTACAACCACTTAAAAGAGGCTAAAGCCGAAACCCTAAGTCTATGCCCATCGCTGGAGCTTTAATTATGTTTTATAACTGCGAAGATCCTAACCGTACCGATCCGCCGGAAGAATTTAACCCTTTCAAACGCTTCCTTGATCGCCTCACAGAGCCTGAACATAGATACAAGGATAAACCCGAAGATTATCTACCAATGTCCGCTAATGAACTAGAGGCCGCAAAAGAGCAGGCTCTAGAGAACGACCGGCTTTTGGTGTTGGCGCTGGAAAGAATCAACAATCAGCACAATAAAGGCCTCCACAGAACCAAATAAACCCCATGCAAAACCGCAACCGCCCCTTAATTGGGGTTTTTTGCGTGAACCAAATAAAAGGAAATACCAAATGAAATACGCCAACCTATACAGTCACACCGATATCCATCCACACGAAATAACGCGCACCATCTCCCCAAAATGCTTAGAAATTCGCCCAATGCAATGCAAAAAGGATCTGTCTATTGATCTAGTATTCGAGGCCGGTGGCTTTTTTGGGCATTGTGCTAACCAGAACCACCAAGAATGGACGATTAGCAGTAATCCGGCGGGTAGAGTGTTCAGCATTCGGTTAGGGTCGAAGGGATGGAAATCTGCAAATGGTGAGCGGTTCCAACTATCCGAAAAGCCGCGCCGGTTTTATGACTTCAATTTCTAGCGCAAAAATACCGAAAAAGTAAAACTGCCAAATGGGCAGAAACCCCAATTTCCCTGGATTTTTGGGCTATTTTTGGGTGCAAGTCTCACTTTGCCTGAATTTCGAGCCATTTTCTGGGAAATTTCGACATTCTGGCCGATTTGGGCAGGTGTACGGGTTGCGTCATTAGGTGTACGGGTTGCGTAATTTTCTAGGTGTACGGGTTGCGTCATCAGGTGTACGGGTTAGCGTACGGGTTTTTCCAAAGTGTACGGGTTGCGCCATTTTACAAGTGTAGGGGTTGCGTGATTTAAAATAAGTGTACGGGTTAGTAAATTTAAGTTGTTAATGTATTAAAAATAATGTTTAATGTGCTCATATTCAAAAACAAAGGGAAAGAATAATGAAAAGACTTATAGATGACAAAGAAGCAACAGTGGCGCGCCTGCATGAGCTGTATGGTAGAAATGCTTTCGGAGAAGTACGGTTTGACAAGTGTATTGAGGAGCTATATGCGCCTATTCCTAATTGGAAAGACAAGTTGAACCCAGAAGATACTAAAACTTGGGTGTTGTGTTTTGTCAGTGACTATAGCCCCACATGTCGGGAGGATACCGCATGGGTTACACATTGCAGGTCTGGATACCCCTTTCCATTTACCACCGTCCCTTGCGGGATATACAAGTACGCCACACCAATAGACCTTAACATTCGATATAGGGATGAAGTGTAATGAGTATACAAGAAGCGTTTGATAAGCACACTGCAACCATACCCAAGTTAGATGCAGGTATGTTCCTAAGAGGAGAAAAGGACTGCCTTGATGGTGTAGCGCATGAAGATGGGAAAGGTAACGATTACGATAGGGGCTATGCTGCCCGATATGAAATGGAACAATTACTAGGGGAAATACGATGAATTCAAGCAGTGAAATTAACGATTTAGCTTCTGCACTATGCAAAGCTCAAGCACAAATGGGGGGAGCAGTCAAAGATTCGGCTAATCCTTTCTTTAAATCTAACTATGCCGACCTTACCTCGATTATTAAGGCTATTAAACAGCCTTTTTCGGACAATGGGCTTAGTTATACCCAGTTTCCGATCAACGATGAGTCATGTGTAGGGGTTGTTACCATGCTTATGCACACTTCTGGTCAGTGGTTGCAGCAAGAATACGTTTTACCTTTAGTGAAGCGTGACCCACAGGCTGCTGGCTCGGCTATAACGTACGCAAGACGGTACGCTTTACAATCAATGGCAGGAATTCCTACCGCAGATGACGATGCAGAAGCTGCAATGATGCGCGGTGAGGACATTACTCGCAAGATTACATCAGAGCAGGCAGAAGCAGTTAAAGAGCTACTGGAAGTGACTGAAAGTGACGTTGAAAAGTTCTGCAAGGTGTTTAAATGTTCTGCTGTTGACCAGATGCAAGTGCAGCACTATGAGCGCGCAATGTCAGCTTTGCGAAGTAAGATCAAGTGATTATCTTAGAAATGGAACAGGGAAGTGATGAGTGGTTGGCTGCACGTTTGGGCCGGCCATCAGCAAGCATGTTCTCTAAACTTATTACGACTAAGGGCAAGTCATCTACTCAGGCCGGTGGATACATTAACAAACTGGCAGGAGAGCGTCTTTCTGGCGAGTCTGAAGCGTTTTACACTAATGAGCATATGGTTAGAGGCACTGAGCTTGAACCTGAAGCCAGAGAAGCCTACGAGTTTATTTCTGGTAACGATGTTCTTGAGGTTGGGTTTGTCGTAGACCCCAGCTTTGAGTATGGCTGCTCTCCAGATGGTCTGATTGGGACTGATGGCGGAATAGAGATTAAATGCCC
>Ga0075119_1001706_pt1 | contig 10352 bp, 7 predicted proteins | sample AntAceMetag02UK9_FD_69791 | JGI IMG/M metagenome (GOLD analysis project Ga0075119, IMG submission 69791) | Saline lake microbial communities from Ace Lake, Antarctica - Antarctic Ace Lake Metagenome 02UK9 | ecosystem: Environmental > Aquatic > Non-marine Saline and Alkaline > Saline | place... | reverse complement strand
GGGTCGCAAGATGTACCAAGCTCAAGCGAGTCACTTGCCTTTAAAGATCAATATGGCAGGTGTCATTCCAGCTATATTTGCGAGCAGCATTTTATTGTTTCCTGCCTCGCTTGGTCAGTGGTTTGGCCAATCAGAGGGGGCTGAATGGCTGCAAGATTTGGCTTTATTAATAGGTCCAGGCCAACCTCTTTACATTATTATTTTTAGCGCGATGATTATTTTCTTTTGTTTCTTCTACACTGCGTTGGTGTTTAACCCGCGTGACGTCGCAGAGAATCTAAAGAGGTCAAACGCGTTCATACCTGGCATACGTCCAGGTGAGCAGACAGCAAAATATATTGACGGCGTTATCACTCGCTTAACTATGTTTGGAGCAATTTACATCACCTTGGTTTGTTTGTTGCCCAATTTCATGCAAATGTTGGCGAATGTGCCTTTTAATCTAGGCGGTACAGCATTGTTGATTTCTGTGGTGGTTACCATGGACTTTTGGTCGCAGGTGCAATCTCATTTGATGTCACATCAATACGATTCACTGATGAAGAAATCGAAACTGGGCAACTATGGTCGGAGCGGGATATAGAGCCTTACCGGCATCTAGTCTGCTAACAGCGGAGAAGTATTATGAAAGTTAGAGCATCTGTAAAAAAAATCTGCCGAAACTGTAAAGTGATTAAGCGTAACGGTTCTGTTCGTGTTATTTGTAGCGCGGAACCACGTCACAAGCAGCGTCAAGGCTAAATTCTACAAGTTAAGCAGTCACTGAGACAAAGAGAGTAACGGAGCAAGTCTATGGCACGTATTGCCGGGGTTAACATACCAGATAACAAACATATCGTGATTTCACTGCGGTATGTCTATGGCGTTGGGCCAACTACTGCTAGCGCAATTTGCGAAGCAACTGCCATAACACCTTCAATGAAAACTGGTGAGCTTAGTCCAGAACAGTTGGATGAGATTCGAGCAGAAGTTGCGAAGGTAACTACTGAGGGTGATTTGCGCCGCGAAATATCAATGAATATTAAGCGATTGATGGACCTCGGTTGTAACCGTGGGATTAGACATCGTCGTTCATTGCCTGTGCGTGGTCAAAGAACCAAGACTAACGCTAGGACTCGAAAAGGCCCAAGAAAGCCAATTCGTAAATAATTACCATCCTGAGCGATTATTTGCTCAGTTCAATACGAGAATTGACGGAATTTAACTATGGCAAAGCCAACAGCTAAGTCGACTAAGAAGAAAGCGCGCACTCCTGTCATCGACGGGATGGCATTTATTCACGCTTCTTTTAATAACACTATAATTACGATTACTGATCGGCAGGGTAATGCGCTAAGTTGGGCAACTGCTGGCGGCTCCGGCTTCCGTGGTTCTCGTAAAAGTACACCTTTTGCAGCTCAGGTAGCGGCGGAAAAAGCAGGTAAAGCGGCAGTCGAGCTTTATGGCTTAAAAAGTTTGGATGTGAAAGTGAATGGACCTGGCCCAGGACGAGAGTCTGCGGTTAGAGCGCTAAACACTTGCGGGTTACGAGTTGGTAACATCACTGATGTGACTCCAATTCCTCACAATGGATGCCGACCACCGAAGAAACGTCGCGTATAAATCAGAAGCTCTTCTGAAAATCTAAGAGCACAGGAGAAGAAAGTATGGCCCGTTACCTCGGCCCAAAATTGAAACTATCTCGTCGTGAAGGAACAGATTTGTTCCTCAAAAGTGGCGTGCGCCCAATCGAGAGTAAGTGCAAAGCTGAAAATATTCCAGGACAGCATGGTGCAAGACGTGGACGTCTTTCTGACTATGGTGTTCAGCTACGTGAAAAGCAAAAAGTTCGCCGAACCTATGGCGTTCTAGAAAAGCAATTTCGTGGTTACTATAAAGAAGCCGCTCGATTAAAGGGCGCTACAGGTGAAAACTTGCTTCAGCTTCTTGAATGTCGCTTGGACAATGTTGTTTATCGCATGGGCTTTGGCTGCACACGTGCAGAGTCACGGCAGCTTGTTGCTCACAAGTCGATTACTGTTAACGGCGTAGTAGTGAATATTGCGTCTTACCAAGTGTCAGAAGGTGATGTAATTGCGATCCGTCAAAAAGCTAAAGAGGAGCTTAGAATTAAATCTGCATTGGAGTTGGCCGCACAGCGCACCGATATCGATTGGGTGTCAGTTGACCAAACAAAGTTGGAAGGGCAGTTCACGCGTAAACCTGAGCGAACTGATTTGCCTGCCGAGATCAACGAAAGCTTGATCGTCGAACTTTATTCCAAGTAGTGAATTAGTCACACAAAAGGTGGATTACATGCAAATTTCTTTATCAGACTTCCTTACACCACAGTTGATAAACGTTGACGAGTTCGATTCTTGTCATTCGAAAGTGGTCTTGGAACCATTAGAGCGTGGTTTTGGCCACACTTTAGGTAATGCCCTGCGCCGCATTTTGCTATCTTCTATGCCTGGCTGCGCTGTCGAAGAAGTTGAGATCGATGGGGTGGTTCATGAATACAGTACTATTGAAGGCGTTCGCGAAGATGTTATCGAGATCCTACTTAATCTTAAGGGTGTAGCAATAACGTTAAACGACAAAGATGAAGCGGTTCTTACTCTGAACAAAAAAGGATCTGGCATCGTAACGGCAGGCGATATTGCTTTAGATAACGATGTTGAAATCGTAAACCCTGATCACGTAATTGCTCACCTAAATACTAACGGCGAGCTCAACATGCGTTTGACCGTGCGTAAGGGCAGAGGTTATTCGGCAGCGGATAGTCGTGTGTCAGAAGATGACGAAACAAGAGCGGTTGGCAAGCTAATTCTTGATGCCTCATATACGCCTGTTATTCGAGTATCTTATGCTGTAGAAAGCGCTCGAGTTGAGCAGCGAACAGATTTAGACAAGTTGGTTATCGATCTCGAGACTAATGGTACTATCGATCCAGAAGAGGCTATTCGCCGGGCGGCGACGATTTTGCAGCACCAACTTGCTGTTTTTGTTGACCTGCAAAGTGAGATTGCTTCTGAGCCTGAGGTCCATGAGGACGAAATTGACCCGATTTTGCTACGTCCAGTAGACGACCTCGAGTTAACTGTGCGTTCAGCGAATTGCCTGAAAGCAGAAGATATTTATTACATTGGTGATCTTATTCAGCGTACGGAAGTCGAGTTGCTGAAGACCCCGAATCTAGGTAAGAAGTCACTAACCGAAATTAAAGATGTATTGGCTACACGTGGATTGTCTCTAGGTTTGCGTCTAGAGAACTGGCCTCCATCTAGTCTAAAATCTGACGATCGAGCGGCGTAAGCAACTCGAGCCAATAGAAGAGAAAATAGGTAATTAGTTATGCGTCATAGACAGAGCGGTCGCCAACTCAATAGAAATAGTTCGCACCGACAAGCCATGTTCCGCAATATGACTACGTCATTAGTGGAGCACGAAATAATTAGAACCACACTCATAAAGGCCAAAGAGCTTCGCTCGGTAGCTGAGCCTTTAATAACCCTTGCTAAGCAAGATAGTGTAGCGAACCGTCGTTTGGCGTTTGCTCGGACTGGCAGTAAAGCAACAGTGGGTAAGTTGTTCAGTGAACTAGGTCCGCGCTATGCAAATCGCCCAGGTGGTTATATTCGTATACTCAAATGCGCCGATAGAACTGGTGATAAGGCACCTATGGCGTATGTCGAGTTAGTTGATCGCCCTCGTCGTACTGAAGATGCCGCTGACCAGTAAGTTCTGAGCAGTTATAAAACAAAAAAGCCGAGTTTACTCGGCTTTTTTGTTTCTGTTGGTTCAACGTATAATACATAGCTTAACGTAGAGACTCTTTGGAGGAGTCATAGCCTTAGTATTATTAGGCTTAGTATTAAGCAGTTGATCAAGACTCAGATTTACGGCAGTCAAGGCTCCACTTTTCTCCAACTTTTGCTCACTCTAGGCCCATTTTGACTCTAACTAGGAACTTACATGACCAATTCTTTTCATCCGCCTCTTAGAACCCTTATGGGCCCGGGCCCTTCAGATGTTAACCCTAGAATACTCGAGGCGCTTAGCCGTCCGACTATAGGTCATTTGGATCCGCAATTTATTCATTTAATGGATGAGATAAAGGAACTGCTGCAATACGTTTTTCAAACGACTAACGAACTCACACTGCCAGTGTCTGCACCGGGATCAGCGGGCATGGAAACTGTGTTCGTTAATCTTTTGGAGCCAGGAGATAAAGTGGTGATCTGCCAGAATGGGGTTTTTGGCGGGCGTATGAAAGAAAACGCGATACGCTGCGGTGCCGTACCCGTAATGATAGAGGACGAGTGGGGCAAAACCATCGATTGTAACAAAGTGGAAGAGACGCTTAAAAAGAACCCAGACGCTAAGGCTTTGGCATTCGTGCACGCAGAAACATCCACTGGGGCTCGAAGCGATGTGGAACTCCTATGCGGGCTGGCCCAGAAATATGGTTGTCTCTCGATCGTAGACTCAGTCACCGGATTGGCAGGTATAGAGTTGTATGTTGATAAGTGGGGCATAGATGCCATTTATTCAGGTACACAAAAATGCCTTTCCTGTGTGCCGGGGTTATCACCGGTAAGTTTTTCTGACCAGGCGGCTGAAGTTATTCGTCAACGCAAAACCCAGGTTCAGAGCTGGTTTTTAGATTTAAACCTAGTAATGGGTTATTGGGGTGGTGCTTCTAAGCGGGCTTATCACCATACAGCGCCGGTAAACTCCTTATATGCCCTACATGAATCGTTGGTTATTGTAAAAGAAGAGGGTCTTGAAAACTCGTGGGCGCGACATGCTCGAAACCACGCTGCTTTTGCTGCAGGTATAAAAGCACTAGGCCTTGGCTTTGTTGTTGATGAAGAATTTAGGCTCCCACAGTTGAACACGGTGTCGTTTCCGTCAACGATTGATGATGCAGCACTACGAAAAGCCTTACTAACTGACTACGATTTAGAGATCGGGTCTGGGTTGGGGTCTCTTGCTGGCAAGGTATGGCGAATTGGTCTAATGGGGTTTGCAAGTAACCAGCGCAATGTGCTGTTCAGTCTCTCGGCACTTGCCAATGTTCTCTTCAGTCTTGGCCATTCTTGTGACGCAAGTTCGGCAGTGGCTGCGGCTAAGGCTTCCTATGAGAATGACTAAGTCGTTTTAGCCTCTAGCTCGTTTGTTCTACAGTGCTGTTAGTGCCGGAATTCAACATGAACTCACCCACTTTGCGGGACCATGCGGAGCTCGCAATCTTCGTGCGATTTGGGGGACTTCTTTCTTGTTCTTACCGGTATCTTCGTCTGTTTAGGGGCGGTGTTCTTGATCTAAATGCGCGTACTTAGTGCGCTGCTGCCACCTAATTTGTCTTCTTGCCTGTGCATCCTTAAGTATCGGTGCAGGTTTTACATCGGTGCTTAACCTCACAGTGCCTTTTTTGCGGCAACCATCGCGTGTGTGTTTTTCTCCAGAGAATGCCGTTAACGTCGGTATTTAGGCTTAATTGTGGGACTTATTGGCGTTGTTTTTTTGTGTTTGATCCTAGCAGTGACTCATTGCTAGCTTCAAATAGAAAGGCTATTAGTGCCGGCATAATTCGCGATGTTCTATGGCAATTAGGAGAAAATAACAGCCAATAAGCTGCCAGGAATTAGCGGGTTGTGCGTGGCAGGGGGAAGCCTATTTTTTGTGAGTGTTTGCCTGGCGTCATTTGCGGTTTACTCCGTGCCTCTGGCAACGCCACCCGCTTCGATAGGGTTTAGCGTGATAGCTTTGGGAGTAATGTGCAGGGGGTGTTGTGTATTTGATGTGTTTTAGACTCATAGTGCGAATTTGTTCTCATAAGACGATAACATCGTCGGTTATGATTCCTCTATTTCGTGGGTCTAGGGAGCCTTATTCCTAGTGGCAACTATTACCAGCTTTATGGTATCAGGTTGTATTTTGGATCTTTTTGATGTAGCTATGACGTTGGAGGTTTATATTCGGCTTTAAGGTGGCTTAGAGTAAGGCTTATTGTCTGCCTAACCGCGCTAGAAGCGTTTCAATTCGGTAGCTGAGCAGCATACCGAACACGCGAACGAGCAAATTGTGCGCTATATAAATTCCTGATACAGTTATCTAAGGTTTCATTAACACCAGTTGTTGCTAGCCCGTTCGGCTTTTTAATAAAACATTAAAACCATTTGCCTATGGTTTTTGTTATACCCGTACTAATTGAGAAGAATCTATGCCCGCAAATACAGCCTTTATTCCACAACAACCTGAAAAAGCGTCTCAGAACGAATTGGTAAACGGGCTTCGTGTTGATTTGCAGCCACCTCCATTCGCCGAGGTGCATGAAGGCGCGGATTACACCAGTACACCGGTAACGGTAGAGCTAAACGATTCTTTGCGAGTTAAAGGCAAACTTCTGTCGTTCGATACCTCATCAGAGGTGATCAGTGTGATGGAGAATCGAGCGAAGGTAGCGACCTTAATAGACATGAGTGCAGTCAAGTTTATGCGCTTAGAAAAACCTTACCAACTCATTTTGTCTTCTGGGTCGGGCACTCCAGAATCCGGCCACGAAGGAATTGATGTCGAATCTGATTCTCGGTCTTTTGAAGTATATTTTAAAGATCGTACAGAGATAACCGGTAAGACCTATGGGTCTCGGACAGATAAAAATGGCATACATTTGTATGAGCAAACAAAAGTAGGCCGAAAATGGCGTTACTGCACTCATTTATTTGTATCAAAAATGGCAATACAGAATCACATTATCGGCGGTCAGATCGGCGACATGTTGGTTCAAGACAAGCAAATATCTCAAGACGTGTTGGAGATCGCTCTACAGGACCAGCAGGTCGAGCGCTCCCGCCTCATTGGTGACTATCTTATCAATCAAAAGATCGTTGATGCTGATGAGTTAGAAAATGCGCTGTCCAGGCAAAAAAACATGCCTAATTTAAAGCTCGGTGAGATCTTAATTAGCGAAGATCTGGTTACCGAGTCTCAGCTTCAAGAAGCTCTTAAAGAACAAAAGAAGAAACGTAAAAGCGCCCTAGGTCAGATTTTGGTCGCGAAAGGCGTGATCGCAAATAGCGAAATTCAACAATGTCTTGCTAAAAAGCTAGGTATCCCGTTTGTTAATCTGCGCGAATTTATTGTCGAGCCGGATGTCATTCGGTTGCTGACGGCTGCAATTGCTTTTAAGCTTAAGGTAGTTCCTCTATACGTTTTTGAAGGGAAAATCGTAGTCGCCATCGAAAACCCAATGGATTGGCAAATTACTGACGCTTTAAGTTTTAACGTTAACAAGTATGTAGAGCCAGTAATGGCATCCCCGGAAGATATTAATTGGGCGTTACAGTTTTATTACTCATCCGAAGACATACAGTCGACAATATCAGATTTTGATGAAAACGACGGTGAAGGTGACGGCGAAGATGAGTCATACGATGCAACCATTTTTACGGCAGCTGAAACAGCTCAGGTCACCGATAATGTCGTTGTAAGAATTGTTAATAAAATTGTCGAAGATGCCTACCGTCAAAAGGTTTCTGACATTCATATTGAGCCGGGGTTGGGTAAGCAAAAAGTAGTTGTCCGATTCAGAAAAGATGGTGTTTTATCTACTTACTATAAGTTTCCTACCAAATACCGAGCGGTTTTTGTATCGCGTATCAAGGTAATGGCTCACCTAGACATTTCGAACAAGAACAAGCCTCAAGACGGTAAGATTGACTTTCGGCATTTCGCACCAATTGACGTGGAGCTTCGTGTTGCAACAATTCCCACAGCTGGTGGTATTGAAGACGTTGTTATTCGTCTGCTTAGCGGCGGTAAATGCATGCCGGTTAATGCGATTGGGTTAAGCAGCAAGAATTTGGACATGCTATTGGATGGCATTTCCAGACCTCATGGACTTTTTATTGTTTGCGGACCTACTGGCTCTGGTAAGAGTACAACGCTTCATTCCGTCTTAAATTATCTTAACAATAATGAGCGTAAAATATGGACTGCTGAAGACCCAGTAGAAATAACTCAGCCTGGGCTTCGTCAGGTAGAAGTTAATGAAAAAGTTGGAATGACTTTTTCTGGCGCCATGCGAGCATTTCTGCGAGCGGATCCTGACATCATAATGGTCGGTGAGATGCGTGATCAAGAAACTGCGAAGACTGCCATTGAAGCGTCATTAACCGGCCACTTAGTATTATCCACACTGCATACTAACAGCGCATCAGAAAGCATAGTGCGGCTGCTGGATATGGGAATGGATCCATTTAACTTTGCCGACTCGATTGTGGGGATTTTATCTCAGAGGCTCACAAGAACTCTTTGCACTTCTTGTAAAAAGCCTTATGTTCCAGATCAGCGCGAACTGGAATTTTTGGCAGTGGAGTATTGCCGAGAAGCTGTTCCCGATGGGTCAAGGTCAGATCCTGAGGATGAAGACGTGTTTAAGCAAATCGAAGACTGGAGGCGAGATTTTACTCAAAAAGGTGAGTTTACATTGTACAAAGCACCGGGCTGTCTAATTTGTCTTGATACCGGTTATAGAGGTCGAATGGGTGTTCATGAATTGCTGATGAGTACTCCCGAGGTAAAAAAGATGATTCTGCGGAAAGCGCCGGCTGCTGAAATCCACTTCGAGGGTATTAAGAGCGGCATGCGTACTCGTAAACAAGATGGCATAGAAAAGATACTCATGGGCTACACTGACTTTTCTCAAATCAGAACGCTATAAGGTCGGCGCCAATTTTATGACATGCCTTGGTAGTGCAGCTTAGTGTCAGGTGTCATAACTACGAACTGCAGTTAACAACAGCTGAAAGTAGCTGCCAGTAATTACAATAAAAAACCCGGTAGCTGTTAAGCGGCCGGGTTTTTTATTGATAGTAAATCAATTTGTTTTAGTGTGCGCCACCGTAGCTAGATTCAACCCCTGGCAACGCCATGGCGGTAAGCTTCGATCCAGTTTGCAGTATGATGTACTGATGGCCGTCGTGAACCCACGTACTCATTCCATAACGGCTTCTCGCTGGCACTTCTACTTCGGCCATAACGTCGCCACTGGCTTTATCAATAGAATACAGTACCGGCGTACCATCTGTTCTAACATCAGAGTAGATCAACATTTCTGAAGTAATAGTCATAGGCACTAAATTTCCAGTGCCGGTATTGCCAATATCAATACCTTCTAGGGCCGGGTTGTTTTTCACTCTTGCTGGAGTCTCGCCAGTGGGAATTACCCAGGCGTGCTCGCCAGTGTTCATATCAATCGCGGTGATGCGGCTATAAGGCGGCTTCCAAATAGGAATGCCGGCAGGGTGTCGAACCACTCCCGCACTTGGGCCGTTGGCATAGCGAGAGAAAGTCGACCCTGTAGGCGCACTGTACTGCAAATCGGCTTCTTCACCTGGCACCAATTGTATTGGACTACAGCTGGAGCGTGAGGAGACGTAGAGATAACCAGATACGGGATCGGCAACCGGTGGCGCTGTAATATTGGCGCCGCCTCCGCCGCCTGGGCAAAACAATGAGGCTCTTTTCCCAAGCGCATTACCACGTTGAATCGCTGGGTTAAATAACGGTCCCATCTCAAATTCTGCCAAAGCTTCAATGGCCTGTTGGCGCAATTCAGGAGTCCAATCAACTAGGTCATCTAAGGCAATGCCCTGAATGTCAAAAGGTGCTGGCTTAGTAGGGAACGGCTGAGTAGGGGCCAGTTTTTCACCCGGTACAATTGACTGTGGAACCGGGCGATCAACGATGGGCCATAGCGGCTCACCCGTTAAACGGTTAAATGCATAAATGAAACTTTGTTTGGTTACCTGTGCGACTGCCGGTACCTTGCCTTGCCCAGGTAATTCCAAGTCCAATAAAATCGGTGCGGTTGGATTGTCGTAGTTCCAGATATCGTGCTTAACAGTTTGAAAATGCCAGCGCCTTTCGCCAGTGCTTGCGTCGAGGGCGATTAAGCTTGTGCCGAAAAGGTTATCACCGGGACGAAAACCACCGTAGTAGTCGATGGTCGCTCCGTTGGTCGGAATGTAGACGATATTATTCTCTACATCGGCTGATATGGGGGCCCATGAAGAAACGTCACCGGTCCACTCCCAAGCGTCGTTTTCCCAGGTTTCATGGCCGTATTCGCCAGGTTTAGGAATCACGTTGAATTTCCAGCGCAGTTCGCCGCTTCTTGCGTCGTAAGCTAAGATGTCACCGGGTATGTTTTCAATCCTAGATTGGTGATAGCCCTGTTCTGCGGAGTTGCCCACAATTACGACATCGTTGACGACGATCGGTGGTGAGGATCCAGTAATATAGCCGGTCTCTAAAGGAATGCCCTTATAGGGATCATAGGGATGACCTAGGTCCGCCAACAG
>Ga0075119_1001690_pt1 | contig 10409 bp, 10 predicted proteins | sample AntAceMetag02UK9_FD_69791 | JGI IMG/M metagenome (GOLD analysis project Ga0075119, IMG submission 69791) | Saline lake microbial communities from Ace Lake, Antarctica - Antarctic Ace Lake Metagenome 02UK9 | ecosystem: Environmental > Aquatic > Non-marine Saline and Alkaline > Saline | place... | reverse complement strand
TGTTTTCAAGAGCCCCTCTATTGAGAAAAAATAAAGGGTAAACTTAATAATCGCACGCCATGATTTAATACCTGTTTTCATATTTATAGTATACCAGAGATGAAAGTATTTTGAGAAAAGAAAATACCAATAAAATTGAATATTTGGTATTGGTATTGGTTTTATTAAATTAAAGAATGGGATAGAGAATGCACACCTACACATAACAGAAAGAATCTGAGTGTGAAATTAGGTGTGATTCTCTAAACCCGAACCGTTATTAGTATACTCTTTATTTTTTAATTACGCAAGAGACTATCAATTCTATTTTGAAAACTCATCTTTGGGATCATGGGTCCTTGGTACAGAATAAAAGCAGATCTTACAAAAATAACAGTAGGAAGACTTGTAATATAAAAGTGTTTTACGATATCATGCTCGGTATCAGAATTTACAACAAACCAGTCAGCAGTATTATTCCTATTTTCGTCAGATAGATCCTCAAAAATAGGTTTGACTATTCTACACGAATCACACCAATGAGCAGAAACTATTATAATTTTAAGTCTGTCATCTTGAAAAATATACTTTTTAAAAACTTCAGAATACAAAATTTTTGGCTTATTCTTTTTTCTTCTTTCAAAAAAATTAAACATACAATTTTAATTAAATTCTACAAACTTCTGTTAACGCTTGAATGTCCTGTTTTGATAGTTCCCCTAAATTATTTTGGTCATTAAGCATAAAATGCATAACTGATTGAGGGTCATCAAGGTGGTCAATCCCTAAAACATGCCCGAATTCATGTACAAGTAACGTATGCAACTCCCCTAATGTATTATAGCTATATACATTAATCTCAGAACCATTTGTGTTTCCTGCGTCAAATTGACGCTCTTGAGAAAAGAGTTCATTGTATTGATTTACATCTTTGTTGTAATCTTCAACTTTTATATTTATCTGATCAGCTAATATATTTACTCGCGATTGTAACTCATTAAGCGTCGAGGCTTGATTGTCGAGGCCTTTCTTTTTTGACTGTATTTTTACATATTCACTAGAAGGGGCTCCTCCTTTTGTATTCCAGTAATCAACATCTTTCTCGTATTGAAAAATAGCTCGTTCATATTTATTTAAAGAACTTTGATACTGTCTTAGTGTTGCATCATACTGACCCTGTATTGATTCAAGTCCTGTTCCTTTTGAGTCTAATTTTTGAGTAAGATTCTGTCCCTTATCAATAATAGATTGCTCTTCACTGTATAAGATTTATTTTAAAATCTGCCCCTGGAGAATAACTAAAAAGTTCTCTTCCAGAAATTTTTTCCCATACTTCTTCGCTTCGAGTGATGGCATCAATAAAACCTTCTCTTTCTATTCCAAAACGAGTGTCGAACTTTCCAATATCATATTTGGTTATTTTTTTGCATTTTGACTGTAGTATAGTTTGCCATAATAAAAAAAGACTCATTATAAGGCAACCATACAAAACCATGGCACGAATAATTTTCATAGGTTAAGCATACCAAAAAAAACACCTATGGACACTCTTTTATAATATATGACAAATTGCCTTGGGTAATATACACTGCCTGCATATGAAAAAAATACTTTTATACCTAAGGCCTGAAAAAAAGATACTTTTTCTTGGCCTCTTTATGGCAAGCCTAAATCAAGTATTTTCACTTTTAAATCCTCAAATTTTTGCAAAAATTATAGATGGTTATGCATCAAAGGTTAGTGAGTACACTCAAGATGATTTTATTAGAGGTGTTAGCTTGTTACTTGTTCTTTACGTAGTGGTTGCCCTTATTTCAAGAACAGCAAAAGCGTTTCAAGACTATTTTGTAAATGTCATTTCTGAAAAAATTGGTACAAAAATATACGGTGAATATGTGAATAAAGTCTTTTCGTTACCTTTTGCTATTTTTGAAAATGAACAATCAGGTTCTATTTTACAAAAAATGCAAAAAGCACGTGACAGTATTAAAAAGCTTATTGAAAATAGTATTAACGTAGGGTTCTTTTCATTGGTGGGTATGATTTTTGTAATCGCATATGCATTTATGATTCACTGGTCTATTGCTCTGGTATTTTTACTTTCCATACCTATTTTAGGAATTATTGTTTCTGTTATTGGTAAGGGTGTTAAGGAGGCTCAGCAAAAAATTGTTATTGAATCAGCAGAGCTTGCGGCCTCAACAACAGAAACACTCCAAAATGTAGGTCTAGTGAAGTCCTTAGGTCTTGAAAATCAAGAAATAAATCGTCTTAACGATGTCAATCAAAAGATTCTTGGACTTGAGATTAACAAGGTTATTATTTTAAGGAAACTTTCGTTTATACAAGGAACCCTTGTAAACACAATTAGTTCGTTAATTATTCTTGTGAGTATGTTTCTTGTTTTTGAAGGTACAGTTAGTCTTGGTCAATTTTTGACTCTCTGGTTTTATGGATTCTTTGTTTTTGGACCTCTTTCACAACTGAGTACTCTAGTGAGCTCTTACCAAGAAACAATGGCGGGGATCAAAGAGGTTGAAAATATACTTGCTAAACAGAAAATTGCACCCTCATTAGGAATAAAAACCATTACCTCTCTTAAGAAAGTCGAATTTAATAATGTATCTTTTAGTTATACAGAGAACCAAAGGAAACCAACAATTTACGATTTTTCTTTGGAGATATCTAGCGGAGAAACTATTGGACTGGTTGGACCTAGTGGCTCTGGAAAGTCAACCATCCTTAAATTAATGCTAGGTTTGTATCAAACAAATTCTGGATCCCTGGAATACAATTCTATAAACAGTGAGGAAATAAATATGATGAGTGTTCGTCAACAAGTAGGATATGTCCCTCAAGATACACAAGTTTTTGCAGGGAGTATACGCGACAATCTTATTTTTGTAAGACCAAAGGCAAGCGATGAAGAGTGTCTAGTGGCATTAAAACAGGCTCAGGCTCTAGGAATTATCGAACGTACAGAGCAAGGACTTGATACTCTCGTAGGTGAAAATGGGATAAAGCTCTCTGGAGGGGAACGCCAAAGAATCGCAATTGCCCGAGCCCTTTTAAGAAATCCAACTCTTCTAATTTTTGATGAGGCAACATCAAGTCTCGATTCACTTACCGAACAAGAAATAACAAGAACAATCAAAGAAATAAAATATAATCTCCCAAATTTAATGATGGTAATTGTAGCCCATCGACTTTCAACGATAGAGCATGTTGATACTATATATACTCTCAAAAATGGAACCGTTTACGAATCAGGAAGCCATATGGAACTTCTAGAAAAAAAAGATCTTTATTATAGTCTTTGGAATCAACAGGTATAAAAACAGCTATAAGCTGTTTTTATTTAAGTAATAGTTCTATTTTATTAAACATGCTCTTTTTTGATATGATTATTAAATAATAACCCTAATGGAGCAAGGGGGGTGATGTCTCTCCAGAATTATCCCTCGAGCTTTCTTCATTCAGTTTAATATTTTTTTACAAAGAATCACCCAGGGTAACCAACTGGTGGTTTAATATTTTTTCTATATAACTCTCCATAGAACTTATTTAATTCCTATTTCTGTAATAAAAATATCTCAACAGCGTCTTATTATTTACGCATGAAAAAAATAATTTTAATCATATTTATTACCCTTAATTTCTTTCCAAATATAACTCTTGCAAAAAATACAGAGAATATATTCTACTACTTTCCGAACACAAATGGTTACCGAGATGTTGCGCTAAACCATAAAAAAATAGATATCCTAGCACCTCAAATATACACAGTAGGCTATGATCTAAAACTTGGACCTGCAGAAGATGAGAGAATTTTAAAATTATCCAAAGATCAAAAAATAGATGTCATGCCCCTTGTTGTTCAGTGGGGTTTTGATAAGTCTGTAATGACGCGATTACTAGAAAATACAGCAGTGCAAGACGATCTCATTAATAATCTTGTTACCGAAGCAAAAAAAAGAAAATTTATTGGGTGGCAATTTGATTTTGAAAATATAAACCATCTAGACCGGAATAAGTATACTGATTTTATAAAACGATCCTCTCAGGAGTTTAAAAAGAAGGGGTTAATATTAAGTGTTGCGGTTATCCCAAGAACGTCTGATTATGACAAATTTGCAGCAACGCAAGATTGGAGCTCTGGGTATAATATTGGAGATGTTTCAAAATATACAGATTTCATAACAATTATGTCTTATGATGATCCAAAATCTCAGGGTCCGGTTGCTTCGCTTGATTATGTGAAAGAAACGCTTGAACATACCCTTAAAACAACCTCTGCAGAAAAAATATCTCTTGGTGTTCCCCTTTATTGTTGGCAATGGGAAATTGGTAATCCAAAAAAAATAGCAAATATTAGCTATAATAAAGCTCTTGAGACACAAGAAAAATATAAAGATAGTGGTGTGTTCTCTCTGTACATCACGGATTATGGGGTAGAAGTTTTTGTCTTTATAAAGGATAGAAAAAAAATTAACCTTGCCTGGTGTGACAACTATCAATCACTCAAGGCAAAAAAGGAAATTATTGAAAGGAAAGGTCTACGCGGTATATCAGCATGGGCTGTTGGGCAAGAGGATCCGCGTATTTGGAGGCATTTATAGGAAAAACACGGAACCATATCTGTGCCTTATTAGTAAGTGTAAGTTACTTAAATTAGACTCCTTATTCAACTGAAACGGCACCTTAGGGTACTTATGGAATATAGGCTATTTTTTTAAAATAACAGCTGTCCCAGAAACAGATACCATAAGCATTTTACCAATAGTTTCATAGTCAATGTCTACAGCCAAAATAGCATCTGCACCCATACGCTCAGCCCTATTTTTCATTTCAGTAATCGCTGCGTCTCGTGCTTCTTGAAATACTTTTTCGTACGACTCACTTCTTCCTCCAAAAAAATCAGTAAAACTTGCAAGAAAATCCTTTACGAAGTTTGCACCAATAACGACTTCTCCGGTAACAATCCCTAGATAGTTTTCAATATTTTTATTCTCTAATTGTGTTGTTGTGGTAATAATCATATACTATCAACTATACCACACGAGTATTGGTTTAATAAAATTACTATGAACATTTCAGCTGAAACTATTACCGAATTATTTTTCTCCTTAACTCCATTATTAAGGTATTTTCTTATTTTCCTTTCGGCCTTTGGGGAAGGTTTACCTATTATAGGTTCGTTTTTACCAGGTGGGACAATTGCAATCCTTATAGGAAGTCTCTCAGAAAAAGGTTTTATTAATCCACTTCTTGCTATTAATATTATCGCACTAGGGAGTTTTATGGGTGATTTAACAGGTTTCTATTTTGGCAGATATCTCCTACATATCCCCTGGGTAAACAGAATTGTCTATCATGAAAAACATCAGAAAAAATGGGATATTTTTGATAGACACGCGGCTCTTGTTATTATTTTTGGTAAAATAGTGCCAGTAATTCGATCAACACCAGCACTCTTTGCTGGGGCACGTAAAATGAACATCTTTAGATATTCATTATTTGTACTTATCGGTTCGTACGCATGGGCGATATTGGGAATTTATGGGGGGAAATATCTAAGCAAAATATTTGGTGATAATGCATTGGTTATTATTTTAGGAATTTTAGTTATATCGGGACTTATAGCGCTACTTTCAAATAAGAAAAAGAGTGTTTGATTTTTTAACGTTTATTAGGATAGATAAAAAAATAAAATAAACAGAAGAAAAACTAACGACAACAGACGCTTGAAAAGTTCCTGTCTTACAAAAAAATTACCTGTGTAGTTGCTTTTTTGCGACAGCTCAAAAAATTACTTAGCACAAAAAAAATAAGAAAAGTTGCCTAATAGAGCGTACTCCATTATACTAATATTGTTATGTATATAAAAAAAAAGGGATTTACACTTATAGAATTATTGGTAGTCGTTGCTATTATTGGTATATTAGCAATAGTTGTACTAAATTCACTTAGTTCTGCACGAGCGCGAGCGCGAGATTCGAAAAGGCTTTTAGATATCAAAAATATTCAGACAGCATTAGAGGTATACTATTTAAGTAATAATGTCTATCCAAAACTTGGTGGCTGGTCAGGAAGCCATACTGGTGAGTGGGAGAATCTTGCTAATATATTAGGGGTCTCACTACCTACTGACCCTACAAACACTTCTACAACCACAAACGATAGTGCCGCAAGTATTGGTAACTATGTTTATAGTTATTACGCTACGAACTCACCGGATGGATGTCGTGGTCATTCATATATGATTGTTTTTAACCTTGAAGGGAGAAACGGTGATGGTCAAAACGATGGAATGAGCGGTTGCCCACCTAGTCCACCTATCTATGATTATGGTAACTCATTTGTTGTTGGTGTAGGTGAAGATGGTATTTTAAAGGGAGCAGATATTTCCGGAACAAATAAATAAAATTGTATAGTTTTTTTGGAATAAAATAATTTTAAAATCAGAAATTTAGATAGGGATTAAAAAAAATAAATATAGTATACTAAAATCTATGAATACAAACCAAAACCTTGCTGTTCTCATTGATGCAGACAATATCCCCTCGGCATATATAAAAGAAATGATGGAAGAAATTGCAAAATATGGGAATCCTACAGTAAAAAGAATTTATGGTGACTGGACAAAGCCTCAGGTTGTAAAATGGAAAAATATCCTCTTGGAAAATGCTCTTAATCCAATACAGCAGTATGGATATACTACAGGGAAAAATGCTACTGATTCAGCCATGATTATAGATGCTATGGATATCCTTTATTCGAACAAGGTTGATGGTTTCTGCATTGCCTCATCTGATAGTGATTTTACAAAACTTGCTATGCGCTTACGCGAGGCAGGTAAACATGTTATTGGTATAGGTGAGAAAAAGACGCCTGAGCCCTTTATTGTTGCTTGTGATCGTTTTATCTATCTTGAAATATTGAAAACTAGAGAAAACGAAGAAAAAGATACCAAGGGAATAAGAAATAAAAAGGAAGCGAAAACAGTAGACAAAATTACCAATAAACTGATCACGACACTAAAGATAACTATCGATGATTTAGCTGACGAAGATGGCTGGGCTTATCTAGGGGATGTTGGGAATCTACTACAAAAAAAACAACCTAACTTTGACGCTCGAAACTATGGTTTTCAAAAACTTACTAAATTAATTGATTCAACGGGAATGTTTGAAATAGAAAAACGTGAAAATCAAAAAAGCCAATTCAAACTAATCTACGTACGAAGTAATAATCTGTAGGACCTAATCAACATTAAAAAATCACACCCATATAAGGTGTTTTTTTATTAAATTAAATTTTAAAACTAAACTCTGATAGAAAAAATCTACCTTACTGAAAACCCATGAACCTTAAGTCTCCCTGAATATAGCACTTTTATCTATAAAAAAATATACCAAAAAACTTAAATTTTTTACAAATAAAGAGGATTTTAAATTAAAAACACATATGTAAATATGTGTTTTTAGAGGAATAACGTGGATCAAATTTACCGTTAGGATATTTAATTACAACAATTGATTTAATCAGCGCGCAGAGCGTCTACTGGCTGCAATTTTGCAGCGTTACGCGCTGGATATATACCAAAAACGAGACCTACAATGAATGCCACCAACGTAGCATTCAATACTACAGACCACGATAACACAACACTTATAAGCGAATCATCTCCAAGTATATTATTAGCAACAATTGATCCACCATAAGCTAATAAAATACCCAAAATCCCACCAATACCAGTCAAGAAGACTGATTCAACAAGAATTTGATAGAGAATATCTTTATCTCTTGCCCCAATAGCTTTTCGTAAACCGATTTCTTTTGTTCGTTCTGTCACGGTTGTTAACATCATATTCATAGTTCCAATACCCCCAACAAACAAAGTAATTCCACCGATAATTCCCAAAAACAATGTTAACATTTGAGTTGTCTCCTGTGCTGACTCTATGGCGTCTTGAGAACTATTCACACTAAAAAAATTCTCACTGTCACGAGGTGCAGAACGTGACGTGTTTAATGATTCCAAAATATTTTTTCCTGCAATTTCATAATATTCTTGATTTACTAAATTTATTCCTATTGAGGAGAATTGTTTTGTATTTGTTAGTAATCCCAGAGCAGCTGCATAAGGAACAATAACCGTACCATCACCCCGACGACCAAATCCTCCTGTCCCACCCTGGATAACAGAGACAACATCAAATGATTGTCCGTTAATTATTATTCTTCCCTCTGAAACATCCACACCTGATTCCTCCTTAACCCTCTCAAGAAAACCTTCGTTTATAATAACTTTTGGTTCGTTATAACTAACATCACTAAAATCAAACAGCTCTCCTGATACTATTTTGCCACCTCGTACAGCATCGTAATCCCCGATATACGTCCGTAGACTTGGAGAAATACTTACATCACCAACTGTTACCTCAACGTTTGAAATACTTTGGATAGCCAAGGATCCAGAGATGTACTTTTGATTATTAACCCACTGGAGATCATCATAACGTAGGTCTCCAGAGACAGTAATATCCCCTGTTGAAAAAGAATTAAATCTATCAAGAATATTATTACTTAAACCTTCGCCTAATGCGAGCATAGCAGTAACAGCAAAAATTCCAACAACAATACCAAAAATAGTTAATGAGGATCTTAGGGCGTTTGAACGAAGTCCTTGTAAGGCTTCCTTAATAATAGAAAAGAAATTCATATATTTTCCACGATTACTCCATCTTGCAGATGAATTACTCTGTCAACGAGGTCAGCAATGTATTCATCATGGGTTACAATGACAATAGTTGTTCCAAACTGAGTGTTAAGCATTCGTAGCTCCTCTAACACATTCACCCCTGTTTTAGTATCAAGATTTCCTGTTGGCTCATCTGCTAATAGTAACTTGGGTTGTGCTACTAAAGCCCTTGCAATAGCTGCTCGCTGCCTTTGCCCACCAGAAAGAAGGCTGGGTTTTTTATGCCATTGATCTTCTTCTAATTGAGCACGATTAAGCGCTATCTCAACATACTCTTTTTTACTTCCCTTAAAACTACGCTGATAGTGAAGTGGCAACATTACATTTTCGTAAATAGTTTTACCTGGCAATAAATGAAATGACTGGAAGATAAAGCTAATATCAACTGATCGTAATTCAGCCAATTTATTTTCAGACAAAGAGCTAATAAGCTGATTATCAAAATAATATTCTCCACTTGTTGGCACGTCAAGACAGCCAATTAAATTCATTAGTGTAGATTTTCCTGACCCAGACTTACCAACAATGGCTACCATTTCTCCCTGATCAATATCACATGAGATATTTTTTAGAACACTAATGATAACCTCACCAAGATTAAAATTCTTATTTATATTTCGTAAAGATATTATTTTTTTTACTCCTTTATTCATAGCATATTTTTATTCGCGTGGACGACCTCTAAAATTGGCTTGCTGAACAACTTCTTTTTCTTGATCATTTTGAGTAGCAATAATTTGCATACCTTCGCTGATTCCAGAAATAATTTCAACATAAAAAACTCCATTAATCCCCACAATTATTTCCACAGGGTATGACGGAAATATACCTGCCTCAGAGCGAATAATCCCCAGGTCAGAAACTTCTTGTTGTTGTTTTTCGTCAAGTGCATCAATAACATCCACAAAAGCTTTCCCTTTTTCATAGCGAATACTTGATTTTGGAACTCGTATTGCTCCAAAGACTTCCTCTTGAACGATTTGTACATCCGCCAATAGCCCTTCTCGTAGCGAAATATCTAGACCTTTTGGTAGCTTAATGAGTGCCTGCACTTCATACTGAGCTATATTATCACTTTTAGGTAACGAACTAATTTCTGTAATTACTGCTTCCAAGGATTGAATATCTTTAAAAGAAGTAATGTCAACGATTACTTTTTGACCAAGTATTGTTTTTGCAACATCTACAGCTGAGAGTGAGAATTTCACCATGAAGTCATTAGAAATAAGCGTCCCAAAGCTAATTGGGTCATTTGTATCACGTGTGGGAGTGGCACCAACGACAACATTTTCTAGTCCCTCAATTGTCCCAGAGAAAGGTGCTATAATATTCTGATCCTGAACGACATCAATATTCTCTGAAAGCTCAACGCGAGCTTGGGCTAATTCTGACTGAGCTCTTTTCAAGGTTAACGATCTGAAATCCTGGTCATCAGAAAACGATTCATCTCCAAGTGACTGTTGTGCATTGTCTAATTCTATTTTAAGTGACTGTATTTTTTTATCAAGATCAATAATTAACTTTTTATAGTCTTCTTTGTTTTTTAAATAAGAAGAAGAATAAGTGTTTGGTAGAGCAAGTACCCATTGAGATTTACCCTTAATGACCCCAGAAAAAACTAATTCAATACCAAAATCCCCTATTGCTATTGGTGCATTAAGGTAAA
>Ga0075119_1001687_pt1 | contig 10428 bp, 13 predicted proteins | sample AntAceMetag02UK9_FD_69791 | JGI IMG/M metagenome (GOLD analysis project Ga0075119, IMG submission 69791) | Saline lake microbial communities from Ace Lake, Antarctica - Antarctic Ace Lake Metagenome 02UK9 | ecosystem: Environmental > Aquatic > Non-marine Saline and Alkaline > Saline | place... | reverse complement strand
CGTAGCTCATCTTTGGACTCCTTGTTATCGTTATCAGGAGTCCATTTTCATTTATACGCTTATTTTCTTAAATATTTATTTGTCTGAATCGGCCGATCCTGATTAAATCAACAACGCCCTAACAAAGCTAAGTCAGGATCATCAGAATATAAGTGAATATTATTTGAAGTAAAATCATAATTATCAAGATATATTCCAAGATACTTAGTAGGTAAAAGAGTATAGGCTAGTGAGCTAAGTAATCCAAAAGTACATTTACTTAAGGTATTCGTATGAGGATTAGAAAAGACCCTTGAAATATTCTTAAAAGGATCATACTCATTTACATTAACTCCAACATCACTCAAACCCTTTTCTTCCAAAAAAGTTGTGACTCTATTAATAGTTTCATCAGAAACATTACCTGAGCATAGCTTACTGTTCCAAAAGAGGATTTTTTGTGGAATAATGCATAAATTTCTCAGCCCGTTTGCAATAGGACTCTCATTTCCACGACTCACTTCTACTTTTAAAGTGGGTTGTAATCTTGAATCTTCCGAACCGAAACTGATTGTAGACATAGCAAATGCTCCTTGATTTTTTAATATAAAGCACAAGTTTAGGCTTTTTTTATTAAGAAATGATAAAGATTGAAAGCGATAAATTCAAATAAATCGTAAGATTCTATTTATAGGTTATTTACAGCCTAAAGCCCAGTAAAGGGATTAGATGAATTTGAAAAGTCCTGAGCTTTTTGCCGTCTTTTAATTTCAGACCTCAGAGAATAGAGAAGGTCTTGATCAAAGTCCATGTGAGCGGCCCACTTTAGGTATTGCAAGGGGATTTCTTTTAAAGGACGACCTTTATGTTTACCAAGAGGCATAGCTTTGAGTCGTACTGGTTTCTCTAAGATTTTCTTGAGTTCTTCAGCACTCTTATATTTAGTAGCAAGTTTCTTAAAAACTTCTATATTGACGATTACATCATTGAGTGCTCTATGAGCCCCTTCTTCATTGATATTGAAATGCATTCTCAAATATTCCAATGAGTTTTTAGGGCTCTGTCCATATAACCTTGCCATCCTCAGAGTATCAAAGAATACGTTACTTTTGATGGTACATGGGATATTGTGTCTTTTTGCATCTCTGTTAATAAGATGGATATCAAAGCTCACTCCATGTCCTACGATAATATGATCGGAGATCATACTAATGATTTTAGGGAGGACTTCTTGGACCTTAGGCTGCCCTTTTACCATATCTTGTGTGATGTGGTGAATTTTCATAGACTCTTCAGGAATTTGTCTTCCAGGATTAACTAAGGAGTCATAGACTTCTATGTCTTTTTCTATAGTAAAAGTCATAGCGGCAATTTCTATGATTTCATCGCCTTCCTTATCAAGTCCGGTAGCTTCACAGTCGATGCAGACAAATTTTGTTTTATTCATCAGTGACATTTAGTAGAGCCTTGAGTTCAAATATAAGTTCTTTTCGCCCTTGATTTTTAGGGACTGAATAATAGACTTTGGGTAAATTATTTCTTCCTAATTTAGCAAGATTTTTTTTAACGCTTTCCGCAACAGCAGCTTTAGAGATCTTATCCACTTTTGTAAAGACCAAGAGAAGAGGGATTTTGTGATGCTCAACCCAATTAAAAAACAGAAGGTCTTGTTCACTAGGAGTCCTTCTAACATCTAAGAGCATCAAAATAACTTTTAGAGAGCTTCTATTTTCAATGTAACCTTCAATCATTTTCCCCCAAGTACTGCGCATTTCCAATTTAACATTGGCAAAACCGTACCCTGGAAGATCACAAAAAATAGCTTCATCATCCACTTGAAAGAAATTCAGCAATCTTGTTTTTCCAGGCTTCTGAGAGGTTTTAACGAGATTTTTCACTCCAAACAGGTGGTTTAATAGAGTCGACTTTCCTACATTAGAGCGCCCAGCAACAGCAATTTCAGGCAAAGGGGTACCCGATGGCCCTATCCCTTTGGGACAGCCCTTTTGATCTTTTGAACTCGTTAGAAAACTAACTTTTTTAAAAACAAATTTCTTCATAAAAAGATTCTATTGTAATACTTCTAGAGTCATTTTGATGTTCCATCAAAATGTCTATCCGTTCACTGGGTAAATAAGCCTTTATCCGCTCTGACCACTCTATACAGCAGATACCACCCGCTGTTAAGTACTCATCAAACCCCATATGTAAAAACTGGGCGGGTTCTTTCAGTCGATAAAGATCAAAGTGATAGAGAAGATAAGAGTCGCTTTGATAAATATTTAAATAGGTAAACGTAGGACTAGAGACATCTTCTGATTGAATGCCTCCTAAAGCACTTGCAATTCCTTTAATCAAAGTAGTCTTACCTGCTGCTAAATCTCCATAGAAAGCAAGAACACTATTTGGGCGAAGTTGCTTACCGAGTTTAACTCCCAAGTCAAAGGTTTTAGCCGCAGAGTCCGTGAGGAGTTTCAGTTTCATTAATCTTCAAGCCACTTCTGAACATAAGGGAGAAATTCTTCATATTCAGAGAGTGTTTCAATAAATTTTGTAACTTTAGCTTCAGCTAGTTCGCTTTGGATAAATTGAAGAAATTCGCTTTCAAGTTCATATCTATTTTGATTTTGAATCTCTTCTAAAGAAATAGACTTCACAAAGTTCTTCTTGAAATCCTCAATGATAACTTCTTTTGAGTTATAAAGAGCTCCTGTAATAACAGAAGAGAAGACAACTTTAGTAATAGGTTCATCAAATTTTTCAATGTAGTTTTTAATCATCTCAGGATCTTCTGAAACAAAAAAGCGTTTAACAACAAGTCCATCATTTCGCTCTGTATTTTGTGGGCAGTTTGCAACCCAGTCATAAATAGCATCTTGAGGATTTGGGTGAGTGTTGTCTGCAAAGACTTTTCCAGAAAAAGGACAGATATAGATCTTTTTAGTTTGGTCATTAACAAGAGCATGTTCTTGTCCGATACGCACTTGAGTTTCTCTCCAAATACGTCCGTCCCTCTCTAAAACTTCCATAGCTTCATCGAGGTTTTTGAAAATCATCTTATGTTTAGGAGAGACAATTGGATCAATTTTATACTTTCTGGACACAAAGTAAAGATAGTTGGTCAATAGATCTAGCTTTCTTTTATGTTTCAGATAGCCTAGAAAATCTTTTCTTAGGTCTTCTGAAATGACCTCTTTAGTCATAGTTACCTCTGTCATGTCTTAAATATACATTAAAATTAAAAAAATATGATTAATAATAACTGATTTTGACATTTTACCTCAAGAGTAATTTCAATTCTCTCTTTACTAAAAATGGCTAAAAATAATACTATATAGTGATATATAAACTGATTGTAAATTAATTTATACTCATTGCACATAGAGTTTACTATCTGGTGAAATTTATATTAATACATTATTAAAGAACGGAGCATTCATATGGGACTACATATAAAAGAGCTTAACATTAAAGATTACGAGCAAGTCATTGAGATCAAGGACCCTTCTTGTAATTTCCATGCCTTTATTGCCGTCCATAATACAACTATGGGCCCAGGTCTCGGAGGAACACGTATTCTACCTTATACCTCAACAGATGATGCTTTAACTGATGTTTTAAGACTCGCCAAGGGAATGACCTATAAAGCTGCTCTTAGTAATACTCATACCGGTGGAAGTAAAAGCGTCTTAATTCTACCACCTACAGGGAAAACTCCAGAATTCTTAAAGGCCTTTGCTGAAGCAGTTAATTATTTAGATGGTAAGCATATCTGTTCAGAGGATATGAACTGTACCGAAGACGATTTACGCATTGTCAAAGAAACAACCAAATATTGCTTAGGCTTACCTGAAGATGGAACAGGAGACCCTGCTCGTTTTACCGCCTGGGGTGTTTTTAAAGGGATACAAGCGACTGCCAAGCACCTTTGGGGTTCTGACTCTTTAGTAGGGAAAAAGATTGCTCTTCAAGGGATAGGTGGAGTTGGAGGCAAGCTTTTAACCCATTTATTTTGGGCAGGGGCAGATCTTTATGTGGCCGATTTTCAAAAGAACCTAATCAAACAAGCAGAATTTGAATTTGAAACAACGACGCTTTCTCCAGATGAAATTTTAAGTTTTGAGTGTGATATTTTAGCACCTTGTGCTCGAGGTGGTGTTTTAAATAAAAAAGTTATTGAGAACTTAAAATGCAAAGCAGTAGTTGGAGCTGCCAACAACCAACTCTTGTCAGATGAAGACGCCCTACATCTTCATGAAAGAGGGATTCTTTATGCGCCTGATTACTTGGTTAATGCAGGAGGCCTCATTTGCATAGCCTCTGGACTTGATCCAAAAGCTCCTCAATCCCAGAAAGTTTTGTTTAAAACAAATCAAATTTATAATAGACTTTTAGAAATATATGAATTGGCTAAAAAGAAAAATATCTCACCCAATTCAGCTGCAGATCATTTAGTTGAAACCTTATTACAAGAAGAACAGAGCGAAAAAAATGCATTGGTCTAATCCCCCTTTTATCCTTTCAGAGCTTGAGAAAGTATTTTCTGATCTAATTCATACAGCTTATCCAGACCTATTAAAAGATCAGATAAAAAACTCTTTAGAGATTACTCCCTCCAAGCCGGGCAGACAATCACATTATCAATGTAATAGTGCCCTAAAGCTCAGCAAACTTGTGGGTGACAATCCAAGATCTATTGCACAAAAGCTAATCCCAAAAGAAAGTGTATTGATTGCCGCAACAGAAATAGCAGGCCCTGGTTTTATCAACATTACACTTAGGACTTCTTTTTTAGAAAAAACACTTAAAGACTTAATAGAAGATCCGAGACTTGGTATTTCTAAAATCAAAGCTCCAAAACGAATCATTGTGGAATTTTCTTCTCCCAATACAGCAAAGGAATTACATGTCGGACACTTGAGGTCTACAATTATTGGCGATTCTCTTGCAAATCTATTTGAATTCTTAGGTCATGATGTTTTACGTCTCAATCATATTGGAGATTGGGGAACCCCATTTGGAATGTTGATTTGTTATCTCAAGAAGTTTCACTCAAATGTTTTAGCCGGCAAAGAAAAAACGGACTTATCACATTTAGCTCAGTGGTATAAAGATAGCCGAAAACTTTTTGATTCTGATGAAGTCTTCAAGAAACAATCGCAGCTAGAAGTAATAGATCTTCAGGCTCGCAAAAAAGAAACCATGAATGCTTGGAAAATCATCTGCGAAATTTCAAGGCAAGGCTACTCTGAAATCTATGATCTTCTAAATGTTCGTATACAAGAGCGAGGAGAATCTTATTACCATGACTCTTTAGCGAAGACAATTAAGTATTTTGAAGAGAAGGGGCTTGTCTCTGATTCCAAAGGTGCTAAGTGTATTTTCCTACCAGAATTTGTGAGTAAAGAGGGCTCCCCTCTTCCTATAATTATCCAAAAGTCAGACGGCGGCTACAATTATGCTTCAACAGACCTAGCAGCTCTTTATCAAAGGATTAATGAAGAAAAGGCAGATCGCATTTTACATGTCGTTGACAATGGTCAAAGCCTACACTTTCAGATGTTCATCAAGGCAGCAGAACTTGGAGGATATTTTGAAAATCAGACGACGCAGGTAGAGCATATCCCCTTTGGACTTGTTTTAGGAGCTGATGGTACAAAATTCAAAACCCGATCAGGAGATTCTGAAAAACTAATAGATCTTCTAAATCTAGCGATTTCAAAATCCTATGATATTCTTAAGGAGAGATCTACAGACCTTTCAGAGGATCAAAAAAACAATACAGCCAAAGTGCTTGGAATTAATGCTGTTAAATATGCTGATTTATCTAGTTTAAGAACTAAAGACTACCAGTTTAGCTATGAGAAAATGCTTCAATTTGAAGGAAATACAGCTGCTTTTTTAATGTATGCTTACGTACGCATCAACAGCATCCAAAGTAAAAGCTGTTTTGACCTTGAAAAGCTTAAAAAAGAAGCAATTGTTCTAAAGGAGCCCACAGAACTTCATTTAGCTCTCCATTTGCTGCTACTCGAAGATATTTTGAGTTCTATGGCAGAGACTCTATTTCCCAACAGGCTCTCAGACTATCTTTACCAACTGGCCAACCACTTTCATGCCTTTTTTAGAGACTGCCCAGTTATGGGTTCAGAATATGAATCTTCAAGGCTTCTTCTTATCCATCTTGTTAAACAAACCTTTGAGATTGGGTTTTCCATTTTGGGTCTAAAAACTGTTCCTAGAATGTAGACTCTAGTCAGATGACTTTGAAACGCCTCTATAGAGTCCGATAGCTGTCAAAAGACCTAAGGGTATAAAAGAAACGTAGACATACCAGGGTAGAGGAACTCTCAAGACAATCAGAACAAGAATAGCAAGCTGAGCTGCTGTTGTAATCTTACCCCAAATAATCGATCTAAATTCATACTTCTCCCAATTTTTTGTCACGGTGAGATAAATGCCAAATACAAATAGAAAGAAATCTCTAGAAATTATAGCAAGCATCGCCCAAATAGAAAGTTGATAGGTAGCGACTAAAATACCCAATGCGAAAAAAACAAAGAACTTATCCATGATAGGGTCTAAAGCAGCTCCTAACTGACTGACTGTCTTATTTTTTCTGGCAAAGTATCCATCTAAGCCATCACTTAGCATGGCAAGTAAAATGGCTCCCAGTTTTACATACATATTATCAATAATAAAAAGAAACGCTGCGGGTAATCGCAGCAAAGTGAGTGCATTAGATAGAGTTAACATAGGACTGTCTAAGGGTTATCTGCTTTCTTCTTTTTTGCCTTATATAGCCTATAGCAAAGGATGACAATGCCGAAAAGAAGAAAACACACAAAAAATGTAATATTAATTTTGTGTAAAAGAGACATGAGCATCGGATAGTGCTCTGCGAGATAAAAAGCGAGAAAAAACAGGGTCGTATTAGAGAGGAGGCAAGCAATACCATCTACGAGCATAAACTTTTTAAAACTCATACGTCCCATGCCTGCAGACATAAAGAGAAAATTACGAACACCAAAAGGAATAAAACGTCCTACAATGAGGGTTAAAACCCCATATTTGGCATAAAACTTATTCACCTTATCAATTCGTTTTTTATCGACTAATTTAGCTAAAAATCTATTTTTCAAAAGCCAAGGGGTCAGTTTTCTCCCCATCCAATAAGAGAGCCAGTCAGAGAAATAACATCCCAAAAAGACAAAAATGAAGAGTTTAACAAGATTTTCAGGGATGACGGTAGCTGCCATCACTGCGCTGGTTATAATGAGTAAATCTTCACTAATAGGAAGATTTAGCCCAGCTAAGAGAAGTAAGGAAAAAAACCACCAATGAGCGTGGGCGGCATTTGCTGAAATAAAGCTTAAAAGAGTGTCCATCAATATTTTTTTTAATTTTAGCTGCTAAGTATAGTTAATTTGCCCCTATACACTCAAGGTCATTTTAAGGTCTCTTAGGGGGTTCAGAGGGTGGGACCATTTGATTTATGAGTTCACTTGGAAGATCTATTGTAGTTGTTGGGTAGGCAATTTCAGCCCCATGATTGCGGATAATTTTCCCAACATTAATTAAAATCTCTTGCTGGATTTCAAGCCAATGCTTCCAAACCTTTGTTTTCGTAAAGGTATAGATGAGGATATTCAATGAAGAAGGTCCATATTCATTAAAGTCTACTAATAGGTGTTGCTTAGGATCAATAGCTTCATGATTTTGAAGCATCTTTTTAATTTCTGAAACAATACTTTCAACTTCATCAAAATCTTGGTATCTCACTCCAATTGTATGCTTTATACGTCTATTAGTCATTCTAGAAGCATTGATAATCATTTTGGAGGAGAAAAGAGCGTTGGGAACATAAAAAGGTCTTTTATCTAGGCCTTGAACCACAGTAAGATAATAGCCAATATACTCTACAGTTCCATCTAAAGAATGATCTGGCGTATAGATCCAGTCCCCTATTTTAAACGGTCTTGTAACATGGATCATGAACCCACTAAAGTAATTAGCTACAACATCTTTAGAAGCAAAACCAAGTGCCAAACCTCCCACTCCACCAAAAGCAATTAAGGTTGCTATATTTACCCCTATTGTCTGGAGAGCAATTAAGGCTGTGATGAGAATAATGAAAATAGAAGTTAGTTTTGAAAGAAGCTCAATTCTTCCTTTTTCAGCTATTTTATCTTTATTTTTTTTATTCTTTTCCCACGAAAGCTGGGTTTGTTTTTTGATTTCAAAGCAGAGCCATGAGACACAAAAGATGATAATAAGGTTACGCAGCTGTATAAAACTGGTATCAAACTTTGCCTCCGTTTCAAGACGTAAAATGAACAGATAGAGCATGTAAGAGATACCTACAAACCAAATCATAGTTCTTAGAGGCTTCGCAACCCTTGAGATAAAAGATTCATGAAGGAAGTCCCCTCTTGCAACCTTGACCTGAGAATAAGTTTTTCTAATAAAAAATCGGACAAGGAAATTCAAAACGAGAATTAAAGCAAAGATAGCCCCTTCTTCGATAATAATCCCAAGGCTTTGATAAAATATATTTCTTAGAGGTTCCATAAAAAACGATCTTTATTTAATTAACTAGGCGAGTTTATACTATTTTAGTATAAACTACAAGATTTCTAATCTCTTCTCTAACGAGTTTAATCGAAGTCCTAGATAAAGAGCTCTTATTTTTTAGCCTTTTAATTTGGTTAATGCTCGATTTTGCCATTTGTTGCAACTGGAAATGCTTTTCATATTGAACAAATCAATAGTTTTTATATAAAATTCAACCAAATTAAAAAACATCCTTTATTGGAAGGTTTTTATAATGATAAAAATAAAAAAAATTTTATTTAATATACTACTTCTTACTTTTTCTTTAGCCCATGGAGAAACCCCTATTACAAATCACATTAAAAAAACACAAAATCTAGACATCGAAGCCTTAATTGAAACCTATGTAGATAAAATCACTGGAGTGGCTGTAGCTATCGTTGATCAAGATAAAACTCAATTTTTCACCTATGGCAAACAGTCCATTCTAGATAATCAAGCGGTATCTGAAAACACTATTTTTGAAATATGTAGGAGCAAAGCTAAAATGTCCGGATCTGGCTAAGTAAAAATGTCCTGATTTCGCTATATTAAAATGTCCTAAAATTAAAAAATGGACTTAACTATGGAGAAATTATTTGAAATGACCAAAAAAGAAATATCCAGGTATCATGCTTTAGAAAATATTCACCACCAGCATATGTCACAAAAAGATACAGCAGAACTTTTAGGACTTAGCGAGCGCCATGTTAGGCGCTTGCTAAAGAAATACCAGACACAAGGGCCGGATGGTCTTGTGTCTGGTCATAGAGGTAAGAAGAGCAATAACTGCTTGCCAGATGCTTTAAAAGATAAGGCATTAGACCTTGTGCGTAGCAAATATTGGGGATTTGGACCAACCCTTGCCAGAGAAAAGCTCATTGCCTACCATCAAATAAAAGTATGTGCAGAAACGCTTAGAAAATGGATGATTGAAGCCGATCTTCACAAGAGGAAACGGCGCTCTAAGCCCAAACTTTACCAGTCGAGGCTGCGTAGAGATCGCCTAGGAGAGCTTATTCAAGTGGACGGCAGTCCACATGCATGGTTTGAAGATAGAGGAGCTAAGTGCTCTTTATTAGCCTTTATAGATGATGCAACTTCGCGCATTATGCATATGCAGTTTGTGAATTCAGAGTCTACTAAGAGCTATTTTGAATCTTTTAAAAACTACCTGCTTTTTCATGGGAGAGCTCTCGCTTTTTATACAGATCGTCACGCTGTTTTTAAAGTAAATGCTAAAAACGATAAAGGGAGCGGCTTAACACAGTTATCTAGGGCTTTGAAAGAATTAGACATGGAGCTTATTTGTGCTAATTCTCCTCAGGCTAAAGGGCGGGTAGAACGTCTTTTTAAGACGCTTCAAGACCGCCTAGTTAAAGAAATGAGACTTAAGGGTGTTTCTACTATAGAAAAGGCCAATGAATACTTACCTGATTATATCCAGGCTCACAATGCTCAATTTTCTGTTTCTCCAAGAGATCCAAAAGACGCTCACCGCCTTTTGGATCCTAAGCAAAATTTAAATGAAGTTTTCTGCTATAAAACGACTCGGAAACTGACTAAAAACCTAGAACTAAGCTTTAGGGGGCAAATCTTGCAAATACTAGAAGAAGACACTCGTAGCTATAAGCTTAGAAAAGCTACTGTCCAGTTAATGGAAAGTTTAAATGGAGAACTTACAATTTATTACCAGAATAGAAAGTTGAAATATAAAATGCTGCTAATGAAAGATCATCAGGGTCAAGTTATGAACAGAAAGGAAGTGTTAGCGAGGACCTTAACAGCTTAATTTAAATTTGAGATTAGGACATCTTAACTTAGATAAAAACCGGACATCTGTACTTAGCACTAACA
>Ga0075119_1001685_pt1 | contig 10433 bp, 21 predicted proteins | sample AntAceMetag02UK9_FD_69791 | JGI IMG/M metagenome (GOLD analysis project Ga0075119, IMG submission 69791) | Saline lake microbial communities from Ace Lake, Antarctica - Antarctic Ace Lake Metagenome 02UK9 | ecosystem: Environmental > Aquatic > Non-marine Saline and Alkaline > Saline | place... | reverse complement strand
TAATCCTTGCCCGTTAATTCTCTCATCAGTTTCTTGTACTTAACTTTCTTTTTTCTAGACCAGTCTTCACTCACATCAGCCCCGCCATAAGAACCAGTATTAACTCGCTGGCATTTGTCGCAGTAGTATTTTACGCATGGCTGGCCCATAAATAAAACTCTAGTTAAAACCATGTAGGTTAAAACACCTAAGCGGTTACAGATTATGCAGATCATTCCGCACCGACCTTTATTGATTCATAAAAGTTAGTTAGATTGTTTTCATCAAACTTCTTCGTGAACCTAATAATTTCATAGTCAACATCGCTCTTATCTTTCAAGCATTTTTTTACTTTGCCCTTACTCATGTGCATTTTTAATTTCTTAAAAAAAACAACTATAAGCTCTCTCTCATATTCTGATTTAACATTAATTAAGTTCATTTCGATTCAAGCCTAAGCTTCTTTAAGTATTTTCCTGCTTTGTATTTCATTAATCTACCCTTTCCTTAATCATATTCAAAACTTCTCTCCTTACATTTTTATTTTTAAAAAGATTTCTTTGGAAGTCAGCCATAACACTAACTGAGTCCTTTAAAAACTTAGGAGCTTCGGGTTTTATGTGCTTTTCAAAATCAACCCAGAGTAATATTCTTTTTGCATTCCCTCCACCTGTACCAAACGGCGTGTTTATAAATGGAGCTGACTTATCTACGAATTTATTAGCTCTCCAGTAACTCATTCCGTTTATGTTCTTTTGTGACGTTTTAAACTTTTTACCCCACGCTGATTTAATTGAGCCAGCATGAGCATTAGGTCTTTTAAAAAACTTAGCTTGATTTTCAAAAGAAACTAATCCTGCCATCCTAGTCAGCTCTAATATTTGTTCATCTTCCCATTCCTTTTGAAGTGGCTCAAAAATCTTATACCTTTCAACTATAGACCTTATATTAACATCTTCATTTTTGAATTTCTCTTGTGTTTTTTTCTTTCCATTTTTTTCATAATAAGCACAAACTTTTTTAACTAATTCAGGCTGCCTTTTGTATTTGTAATAATACACAAACTTATTTTCAGGGCATGACCTTTTAAGGTTAGATAATGAAACATTCAGAGCCGCAGCTATCATATCTCTAGGCATTGTTCCTGCCATTCTTTTAGCTTCCCTAACTTGAGCTTTTGTCATGCTTCCCTTTGGATTTCTTACGCTTGCAGCACGACAAGGCTCGCACCTTTTTTTATTAAAGTGTCCTGTCAATTTGGTACTACAATTTAAGCATTTTCTAATCACCTTCATCTATCTCTCTTGTCCAAATTATCCTTCCACCAACTTTACCTTTCCTTCCAGTTATCTCTTCTTTGATTTCAGTTACCCCACTGCTTCCTTTAGGGAAGTTTTCTTTTATGTGATCTCTTATCCTATCAAGAACGCCCTTAGTGAAATTTATTATATTGTCTCTTTCGTTATCCATTGCTTCTTAAAAACCTTGCTGCGTCCATAGTCGTATTCATAACTTCATTCATTTTAGAAACACACTGACAAGCTGCCATTACAGTTGCTGGGTTCATTTCATCCTTTGTTACTCCTTTCATCATTGAATGAAGATGGTTAATCACCTCACCAACTTTAAACTTTTGGTCTATTGCATCTAGTGAAGAATTGTTCTGATTTATTATTTGCATATTGCTTTGTTCTGCACCCATTGGAAGTCCTTCTGTTTTTATTGTTTCTGTTTTATTGTTAACTTTGTTTTTATTATATACTTGCCCTAAAAGCTCTCTTCTGCTTTTTACTTTTAGTTTCTTATAAATATTCGTCCCATGAAATCTTATAGCTTTATGCGTAACAAAAAGTTTATCAGCAATGTCATTAGTGCTTAAATTTAAATCTAGAAGAAGCTTGTAAACCTTCATTTCTTGCTTGGTTAAGCTTAAAGAATCCACTCGCTGGCCTCCTTATTAAATATGTTTAAAATTTGCTGATCTTTATTCATTTTACTGCCTTTATTTTCATCGAACACATTTTGCAAACCACGTAACCTTGCATTGGGTTTTCGTTTACTTGAATCCACACTGCATCTTTTAGTCGAGTATCTCTTGAGCATTTGTGACAAGAATAATCCGAATCAAATTTATTCATCTAATTCACCGTCAATCGACTTCATAAGTTTTAAATTTTTATTCCCGTAAATGCTTATTTCTTTAGGTATTTCTGGCGGCCTATCTAATTGACCAGCTCTTGCTTTTGTCATTAGGCCTTTTGCTAAATCTCGATATTGAGCTGTAAGCGTTGGGATCATTCGATCATTAAGCGTTTCACAAAGCTGGCCCCAGCCTCCGGTCATATCCACAACTTTCCAGCCAAGGTCGCCAATATAGGTTTTTGCATCTTCTCGATTACTCCAGCCAAACTTCTTAACAGCTCCGAATATTCTTTGGGCCACTTCATTAGAATTATCTAGATCTGTGGTTTTTGGGCTTAGAACTGAGATTATCTTAGCAGGCATAGGAAACCTGCTCACTTTTGGATCTTTTCTTAAAGTAGAAAAGGCGTTACTAATATCAGCAGAGCTGAAGTCCTTTAAATCGGACGCATACATATCCAAAATATAATCATCTAATGTTATTTGATAATAAGCGGTCATCATTATTAAAACTTTTTTTATCTTAGTGTGATTATTCATTAACAATCCCCATTCTTTTTGCTTGTTCTTGGTAGTAATTCATTTTCTCAGCTGAGGAGGCTTGCTTAGATGACATTTTAACGCCCGTAAACCACTCTGTGCGCAGTTTCTCGGCGTCGCTTAAGCATAGGCCTATGTCATGCATCTTTTTAACGTAGAAGGCATTGTCGTGATTCAAAAAGAAACAAACGACTTGAGGTGCTTCTTTACCAAGTCTTTTTGATAACTGAGAAATCTGTCCATTAACTTTAGCGTTTCTAACAGGCTCAGCTCCATAACGATTTTTATAAGAGTCTGAATAGCCTTTCCAAATTTCAGAATTTAAATTACTGGGGACATCTTTCAACAAAGTTGGAAGTGAAGGTTTTTCCGTTTTGTTGTTCTTATTCTTAGTCTTTATCTTCTTCTTATTCTTTATCTTTATCTTAGGCACGGCAGCGGCGCGGTCCTTGCGCGCTTTATTGAAGTCTCTTGACTGTAATTCCAATAAGATAGGAGCATCGAACACATACGTTTGATTTTCTATGTGAAGTTGACCTACTAGTTCAACTGAGTTCAACACCTCCATGAACTTAGTTAAGCTTGAGTTCAACCTAACTTGAAGTTGCTTTGAAAGTTGTCGAAAGTGCACTTCAAAGGTAATTGACTCACCATCAAAGTCTTCACAAATAAGCTCCATTAATAGCCAATATCTAGCATAAGCAGTTAACCCTAATTTATCGACAAGCTTATTAAGCTTTACCGAACTAGACGCATTTGCGTAGTGCTTCATCCACTGCATAATTCCCCCGAATTGTATTCATGTTGTGTTTTAAAATGTTGTCTAAAGTTGTAGTAAATGATGACTTGCTTAAGTAAATATTGGGCACTAATCTACGAGCCGACTTGAACAGTTGCTGTAGCTTTAGCCCTGTAATAGAATTATGGATTAGAACACTTTTAGAACAGTCTTGTCGGTTGATGCGGTGCTCAGTGTTTAAAAATGAGACGATGCTGGACGATATTGAAAAACCAGCTAAGTAGCTCTCAGTAAGGGTTTGAGGCCTGTAGATAGGATAGATTTTAGGTGAGTGATTTTTAAACAAAACTAGGAATCTGAACCCGCTAGGCTCCACCATTAGGCTTGTAACTCTTTGAAATGAATAAAGAAGTGCATTTAGGTTGAACACTTTTAGAACAGTCTTGTAACTATTCATCTCGTTCACCTGTGATTTCAGAAGACTCTACCGAGTACTTATCTATATCGACAGAATCAATAAACTTCTTTAAAGAGTATGGACTGGGCTTAGTATAAACGCTGTCGTAAATCTTCAAAGACATATCTAGTATACGGCAGGCCACCACTGGAGGCCAGCCATTTTCTGCTGTCATAGTAGCAAAGGTCCTGCGTAAATCATGGAATGTTTTTCTCTCTGTAAGTCCAATTTCTTCTTTTAAAATCGCAAAATAACTAGCAATAACTTGCTGTGAAATCGGCTTAGCCCTGTCTCGAATTGAGGGGAATAAGTATTCGCTTTTCTGGTTCTTGCCTATTTGTGCCATAACTCGCTTTTTGATTTTCTTAGGAAGTGGCACATTTCTGAACTTCTTGTTTTTAAAGGACCAAAACTTAATGACTAAGATACCCTCCTCATTTTCATGGATAGCGTCTTTCTTTAAAGTGATGATTTCTTTCTTTCTTGCTCCAGTAGTTAAAGCAATGGCCACGGGCAGCCCGCAAATGTCGCACTCTGATGACATTAGCTTACTCACCTCAGCTTGAGAATATGTCTTACTGTGGACCTCTCTCTTGTTCATCCTGTTTAATATTGTACGATCTAGGTTATCAAATTCAATATGCTCTCTGATTAGGTTTTTCTTTTTGAGCCAATTCTTAAAAGCAACAATGCTCTTTCTAGTGTTGAAATATCTCATTTCATTTTTATTCTTAATGAACCAGCTTTCCCATTTTTCAACTTCAGATTGAGTAAAGTGAGTAAGCCTTTTCTTGTCCCAAAAACCGAATATATGCCTTCCAGCATTTCTATAGATCTTAATAGTGTCTGCAGACACCCTGTCTTTTTTAAACTCTAAAAAATCATCCCATAAAGATTTGATGCTTGGATCAGTTACACCCGTGGCTTCTCTTACTTTTTTATAGTAATCCCCGCCAGCCTGTAATTTTCGGATTTGCTTTTCTAAACGCTCGGACTCATTTCTAGCTTCTTCAAGCTTAGTCGTTCTTGTAGACTTCTTATATCTAATGCCGTCAATGGTCTTTACTAGATAGTAAATGCCAGAAGACTCCATTTTATAGAGGTGCTTGTATTTAGAATGCTGTGTGAAGTCTTTATTAGACATTAGTTACTTTTCTTTGAAGCTTCCATTGCTCTATTTCAGAAATGATAAACTCATACTTTCTAGGCCCTGTTTTATATGCAGGAAAGCCAGAATCTTTAATCCTTTTTAGAATAGTGTTTCTGCTTATTCCAGCGTATGAAATAGCCTCATCCCAACCAACAAAGTCTTCTTTAATTTGTTTTTCGCCCATGTTACTTACTCCCCTTACGCATTATATTAATATTGTAAACGATGATGATTAAAGCAATTACAAAGATGAGTCCCATTAGAATGGAAACTCTTCTTCTTTGCTTGGCTCTTCTTTATTCTTTGATTCCAGAAACTCAACATTTCTAGCAACGATTTCGGTTGTGTATCTATCTATGCCCTTGTTGTCTTGCCATTTTCTAGTTTGCATTTCACCAACTACAGCAACTAAACTGCCTTTTGTAAGGTACATATTGCAAGACTCTGCTTGTTTATTCCACACCACGCATCGAATCCACTCTACATCCTGGCCTCTATTTTTCTTAACAGCCAAGTTAAAATTGCAAACAGACTTATCGCCTTCTTTTGTGTTTACTTGTCTTACTTCTGGATCGCTTCCTAATCTTCCTGTAAATGTGCAGATATTCATTTTATATTCCTTTTTTTATTTGTTTAGATTTTTGGTAAGGGCTAGCACAAGGTGCGCACAAAAAACGCTCTTCTCTTTCGGGATTTTTTGAATTGTAAAAAAACGCCTTGACCAAAATCAATGAATCTAGCTTAGACTTTTTTAGGCACTCTTCGCATCTTGATTTGCCATTTTTAACTAAAATCAATTTAAAACTCCCTTAAATAAATATTTAACTTCTTTTCTGTTTTATTTAATACATCCTCTGTAATGCAATCTTTCATGTCTTTTTTATCTATATTTAATATTAAACATAAGTCTTTAATTCTATTCATTGGAGGTTTAATTCTGTCCGATTCCCACGCCTGGACTATGGACACCGAAACACCAATATGTTCTGAAACATCAGCCTGAGTTAGAGTCATAGATTCTCTTTTATCTCTAATAAGTGATGCAAAATTACTGCAAACAGTGCTTTCTTTCTTGGGCATATCTACCTTGTAATCTCGCTGACCACTAACTAGGCCATCAATCCATTTCTCAATAAAATCACTTCTCCAAGCTACCGACCTATTTCCTAATTTAACAGGAGCTGGAAAATCTCCCACCTTAATTTTTTCATAAATTGAAGACCTTGGTAAACCAGTTACTTCGGACACCTGAGAAAGCCTCATAAGTTTAATCATTTTAAAACTCCCTTTTATAATCTGAATACTTTTCGTATCTTAATTTTATTAGTGCGCAGCTCTCATCCAATATAGTTTGCATCTTATTTATATATTCCTCGTCGCGCTTAACCTCTACTAGAAAACTCTTAAGGTCAGGATGGTAACTAGAGAAGATCCATGTATCAAAACCAGTCACCAATAGGCTGAACTGAATTTGCTGTATGTATTTGTCTGGCAACTTTCCCCCAACAACATAAGAAAGATGATTCCAACTTAATGGGCACTTGATCTCTAGTCCTATTTTTTTATGATGATCTATTCCGTCCGGCGAACATCCGTAGCCTTTTCCGCTATCGAGAAACCCCGCTTTTTTAAAAGAAAATTCATAAGTAAAATTAATAAAATCCAATGCAGAATCTTCTAAATCACTGCCTCGTTCCATTGCTGGGGACACATAAGTCTCTTCAGGTTTTCCAATTATCCTTTCAGCTACCGCCCTATTTATTAACTCTTCTGCGCTTGAAGATTTCTTTCCTGTCTTTGTAATTAACTTTGGAGCGTTCGAGGCGGTAATTTTGCCCAGACGATCAAGTAGCCAAGATTCGCTATTTTGTGGGTTAGTTGATTCTTTAAACACTTAATGCCTCCTGTTTTCTCTTTGCATAGTTGATAGCTGCACGCTCTGAAAATTTTTCTTTATTCTTCAAATAGTACTGCCTTCCATATTCTTTTAGTTCATCTTTAATTTTATCAGTATAAAGCTTTCTGCAAGGCATACATATACGGCGATTGGATGATTTATCTATATGAACTGTTTTCGGGTTAAACTCGTGCCCTCTTTTGCAGTGAGTTTGGCCATGAGACCTGTGCCTTCGCTTACTAACCATGTCATTCATATTGTCTTGATTAGTTCCCCAAAATAAATTTTTAAAGTTATTGTTTTTAGGGTTGTCATCGATATGGCAAACTATGGGCATATTTTTTTTATTAGAAATAAACTCCTGTGCAACTAGGCGATGAATTAAGAAACCTTTCCTAACCTTGCTTTTAGTTAGGGTAACGGATAAATAACCTTTTTTACTAATTGATGGTCTTAGCAGTTTACTTTCTCCAGGCTTAACCTTAACAAAGCTCTTAACTCTGCCAAAATTAGAAATTTGGTAAAGTCTTTCATACCCCTTAATATCTTTCCATATTTCTTTATTAACCATTGCTAAGCCCTACTCTTCTTATTCATTAATGCATGAATAGCTTTACGAGCCTCTGATTCATTCAGCTCTTTTAGATCTTGAACTTTAAGATAGTCTAAGAGTTTAGGCACATCGGTATTTGTCTCCTTAATAAGATCATTAATTTCATCCAATTGGTTTGAACTAATCGGGTCATTACTTACACTTCTTGCTTCTTGTGGGGAGGCAACGTCTAACATTTCTTCTGTGCAATATTCAAAGCCTGCAATAGCATCAGGAGCAATAGCTCTAATGGCTAAAGTTGAGCACCTAGCAATAAGCATCTGCATTGGCATTTTTTTCCAATTAGATTTATTGGTAAGCCCCTGAAGACCAGCGTCTTCAATCGTGTAAGTAAATGTAGAGTAATCATCTGACTTATCTCTTCTAATTTTAACTGTGCAAGTTTTAGAGTTTGATTCAACAAATGTAATTTCTAAGGTATTAAGATTTTTATATGCAAGCGCCCTAATAGCGTTAGCACTCAGAGAGGGCTTGCCTTGGATAATGTTCACGTTTTGAAGTGTATACATAGGAGATAAGCCTAGTTCTTGCCCCTGCTTAACCACCATGTAAGCTGTAACCTTATCATTTAGCCCAGCACCAACTTGATTTTTTGCAATCATACTGGTGATAACATTCATTAATTGAGCTTTGCCATCGGTATTACTCTCGTCTTTCGCTATAGCCTTGTCGCTCATAACGCATCTCCTTTATAGGGCTTCCCTATATTTTTCATATTCATCATCTTCTGTGTTATCGCTTTGCTCAGCTTCATGTAGCTGAATCATCTCTTTTCTAATTTCATCTAGTGAGTTTTCAAAAAGGATGTTTAGCATTTCTGGAGTTCCAGAAACCTTCTCACCCTCTGGCCCTAATATTTCCCAGCCAGTTAAGACATAAGAATACTCATCCCAAAGCCATGACTTATGGCCTTTCAAAATAATGGGCGTATCCCAGTCCATAAAATGACTTAGGCTTGTATGCTCAGCCGTAGTCTCTACTGTAAAAATTGATGATTTCATGTAGCCAGTCCTTGTAAAAATTTCATTCAAACGTAAAAGTGCATCTGCGCTATTGACGCGCGTAGTTAATTCATAATATTAAGTATTTATTGGCCTTCCTAGCCAGTTGCTTTGTTTAAAGTGGGCAAGATGCCAGCCTTTTCAAGCTCCTGTTCGATGACTTCCCTCATCGCCCCAGTAGGCTCTTGCGGATAAGCACCCCTAGTTAGCTTATCCACGGCTGATATAGATATTCTCCTGCCCGTTAAGCAGGAAACAGCTACGTGTTTACCGTCTCTCTTTACCCATTCTGTAATCATTTCTCTTATGCTTTTTGTTTCCATAAAAAACAATATACAATCAATTATGTGCATTTGTCAAATAAAAAATGAGCATTAGTTTATATTTAATATTAAGCCAGTATTAAGAAAAAAGGACCGCTTTCCCGTCCATGGGAGTACAGCCCCCGGCCAGTACTATTGTACTATAATTTAAGTGAAATCACTTATTTTATATCAAAGTTTCTTAATTTTCCGCCAATTGCATTGATGTCTTTCTTGACCTGCTCGACATCTTTGAATTTTTCAGTTAGGACAGCAACGTCTTTTTGTATGAGCGAAGCCATTAGGAAGATTTCTTGCTGTTTTTTAGATATATCTATAAACTTAAGCTCGTCTGACTCTAGCTTTTTATCTGCTGACTTCACCATCCGATTTGCAAACCATATTAAAAGCCCCAGCAATGTAGAGGGCACGGCACCAGCTATTAAAATAAATTCTTTTTCCATTTAAGCCCTTACCTCTAGCATTCTAAAAATACCTTTTAGATATTCTATATCGAAACCAGGGCACTCTTTGTCTGAAAATGAGCTGTGTGGATACCAAAGTTCTGAATTGATGCCATGCTTTTCAAGGCACTCTAAGTACAGGTAGCAAAGCTTGTGTATCTGAGCCACGGTCGGGAAGTTCATTCCCTCTAAGCATATTCCTATTGACCTTTTATTTTGACCAATTGTGTGAGCTCCTGTTTCGTGATCTTCGCGGCCCCTGTGCGCTATTCCATCGCGGTCGATATACCAATGGTATCCTATGCGATCAAAGCCCCTAGCTTTGTGCCAGGCGTCTATTTTATTAACTGAAAATAGAGATTTAACAGAGTCTTTGGTAAGAGCATGATGCAATATGATCTTCTCTGGCTTATTCATCTTTTTGGTTCGCCTCTAATTCTGAAATGTAGTTAAGGATTTCAATCATTACTTCCTGCTTAAAGCACAGTCTATTCATCCCCAGAACCTTCACTAGAATTGGCTTGTTCACTTCCTTCTGGAATAGATCCGGCCTTTTCTTCGGGCTTCCTGCGCATCCAATTATCATCAAAAACACTAGAGGGCTTATTAAGATGCTCATCTTTAAATGCTTCATTCATTGCCCCCTTGTTTAGTTCTTTGTCTTTTGAAATGCGCTTTTCTTTTTGAGCCTTATACCATTCCTTAATTGCTAAATTAATTAGCTCCATGAAACGATAAAGGGCCGCAAAGAAACTCATTATTTAAGTGTTATTTGTTTAGAACTTACGAACCTTAAAATAATGTTAACAACCACAAAAATGCTGCTGATAACTTCTGGCGTAAGAACTTCTTTAATTTGAGGTACTGCTACTGCAACGACTCCCATAATTAAATTCGTCCAAAATGTTTTACTTAGGTAAAATGCTTTGCTTTCCATGTTTATAACTCCTTTTAAGTTAGTTTAAATTAAAAAATAAAATCCGATATTCTAACTCTGAACCATAGAGACATCTTATTTCCGGCTGAAATTAAATCATTACCGTTCGCAACTGTTATTGGTGTTCCTGATGATCCGTTATTTCTGCGCCCAAAATAAACATTAGATACAGATGTTGCGGTTGATGCCATTACTGAATAATCATTAGTTGT
>Ga0075119_1001683_pt1 | contig 10449 bp, 10 predicted proteins | sample AntAceMetag02UK9_FD_69791 | JGI IMG/M metagenome (GOLD analysis project Ga0075119, IMG submission 69791) | Saline lake microbial communities from Ace Lake, Antarctica - Antarctic Ace Lake Metagenome 02UK9 | ecosystem: Environmental > Aquatic > Non-marine Saline and Alkaline > Saline | place... | reverse complement strand
TGCACCCATTTCTCGAAATATTTCGGGCTCACACGTCTCATTTCTGTAAGCCTCGAGCACTCTTGGCGCCAGTTTTGCCTGCGCATATTGCTTCGCAGTATCGCGCACCAAACGCTCTTCCTCAGAAAGTTGCTCTTCCATAGAAAAAGGGTCTTGCCAATTGAATGGTATATTGTCCGATCTAACCGACATGGGTCTCTCCTAAATTAATTCTCACCTGAAAATAGAGCAGGCTCTCTAGTTTGCCAAAATAACTACCGGCCTAGTACTAACTCTAGTAGCGGCGGCAGCCCAGTGGGTCGATTACTTACATCACGCAACCCAAAACAGCCCTCTATACTAGCAAATTGTTTGGGTTTTCTCTAAAGCGCATTGCATTTTTAGCAGCTGATTTGGCAGTTAGTTGTCACCATAAGCTGTTAATTCACTTTCAGCACTAATAATCTAAGATTCTCAGCCCCGATTTGCTAGAATACGGCCCCATGGATGTTTCCCACATACTCGACTCTTTAAACGACGAACAACGCAATGCCGTTGCTAGTCCAACGAAAAACCTTTTGGTACTTGCCGGGGCGGGCAGTGGTAAAACACGCGTCCTAGTCCACAGAATTGCATGGCTGTTGCAGGCTGAGCAAGTCTCTCCTTTCGCAATTCTCGCGGTCACCTTCACCAATAAGTCCGCAAGAGAAATGCGCGGGCGAATTGAGTCACTGTTAGGCCACTCCGCCGGTGGCATGTGGGTGGGCACTTTCCACGGTTTAGCCCATCGATTACTACGTGCGCACTGGCATGAAGCAGGACTAGTAGAAGACTTTCATATTTTGGATGCAGATGATCAATTGCGTCTGATAAAACGACTTAATCGCTCACTTAACATCGATGAAGAGCGCTGGCCGGCTAAACAGTGCCAGTGGTATATAAATGGTCAAAAAGATGAAGGGCTGAGAGCTAGCAATATCGATCATGAAAATGACGATTACATCAAAACCATGCTGGACATATATCGCGCCTATGAAGATGCCTGTCAGCGCGGGGGCATGATCGACTTTGGCGAAATCTTGCTTCGGGCACATGAATTGTGGCTGCGTAGTCCGCAAATTTTAGACCACTACAGAAAACGCTTTAAACATATTTTGGTCGATGAATTTCAGGACACCAACTCAATCCAATATGCCTGGCTTCGCGTTTTAGCCGGTGACCAGAATAATCTAATGGTTGTTGGTGATGACGACCAATCCATCTATGGCTGGCGCGGCGCTAAAATTGAAAACATACAGCAGTTCAACACCGATTTTGAGGGCTCTGAAGTTGTCAAATTGGAACGCAATTATCGCTCAACTTCTACCATTCTCAAAGCGGCCAACGGTCTTATTTCACACAACCAGGGCAGACTGGGTAAAAACCTTTGGACAGATTATGGGGAAGGCGAACCCATTAGTTTGTACGAAGCATTTAACGAACAAGACGAAGCCCGTTTTATAGTTGATCGAGTTCATGATTGGTTCAACTCTGGCAATCGCCGCAGCGACGCGGCAATTCTTTATCGGTCTAACGCACAGTCCCGTGAACTGGAGGAGGCGCTGATAAGAGTTGGAATGCCATATCGAATCTTCGGTGGGCATCGCTTCTATGAACGTTTAGAAATTAAGAACGCACTGTCTTATTTGCGCCTGCTTGTTAACCGCAACGATGACACCGCAATGGAAAGAGTCATCAACGTACCCACCCGCGGTATAGGCGGCAGAACCATCGATCTGATTCGCGACCTAGCCCGCCGTGAAGGTATTTCACTTTGGCAGGCCTGCATAGACAGCGTTAATAATAAACTTCTCACCGCTCGCGCTGCCAATTCGGTGCTAGCATTTCTAGAACTTATTGATTGCATGGCGGCCGAATGTGAAACCCTACCACTACATGAAAAAGCCGAGCATATTGTAAAAAACAGTGGCCTCATCCATCATCATGAAAAAGAAGGTGGTGAGAAAGCGCGCGGGCGACTAGAGAATTTGGAAGAGCTCGTTAACGCGGCGAGTAATTTCGACGAAATAAATAGCGAAGACGCTGTCGATATTACATCAAACGCAATGCTAGCGGCCTTTCTTGATAAGGCCTCATTAGATGCCGGCGACACTCAAGCAGAAGAGTCTGAAGACGCTGTTCAGCTTATGACTTTGCATACCGCTAAAGGCTTGGAGTTTCAATTAGTCTTTTTAGCCGGTTTAGAAGAAGGTTTATTCCCCCATAAAATGTCGATGGATAGTCTATCCGGCTTAGAGGAAGAGCGCAGGTTGTGCTATGTCGGGATTACTCGTGCAAGGACTAAGCTTTATTTAAGTCACGCAGAATCCAGAAGACTTCATGGCGATGTTAATCTTTGTCGCCCTTCTCGATTCATAAAAGAAATACCTTCGGATTTGATAGATGCCATCCGCCTGAAATCCACTATTACCAGACCTAACGCTGGGGGATCCCAGCTTGGCAGTGGGTCCATAAGTCGAATGAGTGGCAATATAGAAGTGCCTGAAACCGAACTGTCATTAGGTCAGCGCGTCGCTCATGGCAGGTTTGGCGAAGGAGTGGTCTTAAATTATGAAGGACAGGGCCCTAACGCTCGTGTACAAGTCAATTTTGACGACGTCGGCAGTAAGTGGCTAGTGCTCTCCTATGCCAAGCTAGAAATAGTTGGCTAATCGGAAGATTAGACAGCAAAGATAAAAGAACTAAAGTGAGATAATTGATAGATGTTAAGGGAAAGTTAAAAGAGTGTTAGACAAGAGCGAAGAAAAAAATTCCCAGGATTAAGTCTTAACACCAAGTGTTAACGCTAGGTATTAACAATAGGTCAGCCGTAAATGAATAGATTGTCAAAACTCAAAGCACTGATCATTACATGCTTAGCCCTTGTCGTAATAGGCTGTGGCGCAGAGCAGGCTAGCAGTCCAGTTGCCACATCAAATACTCAGAATTATAGTTGGAAGCTGATTACTTCCTGGCCTAAAAACTTACCCGCCCTTGGAACTAATCCTGAGCGATTCGCAGATTTAGTAAGGGAAACGAGCGGTGGTCGTTTAAATATTCGCGTATATGGGGCCAATGAGCTTGTTGGCGGCTTGGAAGTTTTTGATGCTGTATCTCAAGGGGTTGCAGAGATTGGCCATACAGCTTCCTACTATTGGCAAGGGAAAGTACCAGGGGCACCTTTTTTCTCTTCAATCCCTTTTGGAATGACAGTGGTTGAGATGAATGCTTGGCTAACTCATGGCGGCGGCGCCAGTCTGTGGAAAGAAATTTATGAACCATTCGATCTAATCCCTGTGCGCGGCGGTAATTCAGGAACCCAAATGTTTGGCTGGTTTAACAAAGAAATAAATTCAGTTGAAGATCTGCAAGGTTTGAAGATGCGCATTCCTGGATTGGGCGGCGAAGTGCTGCGCAGAGCTGGGGCAACACCTGTGACTATGCAGGCCAGTGAAGTATTTACCGCTTTGCAAACCGGAGCTTTGGATGCAGCTGAATTTGTTAGCGCCTACAATGATCTTGCCGCTGGCTATCACACTGTCGCTAAGTACTACTACTATCCAGGCTGGCACGAACCTGGCAGTGCATTAGAAACACTTTTCAATAAAACTGCCTTTGAATCTTTACCAAGTGATTTGCAGGCCATATTGATGGCTGCAACCGAGGTCATGAATCAAGGTGTGATTGACGAGATCACTGCCGGAAACAGTGAGTCTATGAAAGTTCTGGTTGAGCGCGAGGGAGTTGAACTAAGAAAGCTGCCTGATGATGTATTGCGTGAGCTCAAGCGAATTTCACAAGACGTTGTAGAAGAGCTGGCCGCTCAAGACGAAACTGCAGGTAGAGTGTATGAGTCCTATAAAAGTTTTCAGGATACTATGCTCGACTATAAGCTAGTAAGCGAAGAAGCTTTTGACGATGCTAGAAGGCTTTGAAATAACGAGCTCAATATACTTGTTAAGACTTATTCTGGTATTGCTCTTTTCTTACCGTTACCGTCAAGCGCCACGAAAACAAACACCCCATCTGCAACCTTTTTTCTTTCACCTTCAACTAGCAATGACATCCAAACTTGCACCTGAAAATGCATAGAGCTGGTGCCTTTTCTTATCAGCTTGGTATAGCAGCTAACCGTTGAGCCGACCACCACCGGCGCTATAAAATTCACGTTTTGAATAGCTACCGTAGCACTTCGACCCTTAGCAACACTTTTAGTAGCAATACCAGCCGCTAGGTCCATTTGCGACACGAGCCAGCCGCCAAAAATATCGCCACTGGCATTGGTGTCTTTAGGCATTGCTAGGGTTTGCAGTGCCAGCATTCCCTCTGGGGTTTCTCTGCCGGCATTAGTTTCGATTTCGGTCACCGCTGTAGTCATAGTTAATCTTAATAAATCCTAGTATAACGCCAAAAAACATCTCAATTTCTTAACAGTTCAGGCAGCCAAGTCACTATGCCTGGTTGAAGAGCCAACACACAAAGTAAGAATAACTGCAGTATAACGAAAGGAACCGCGCCACGGTAAATATCGCTGGTTTTAATTTCTGGCGGCGCGACACTTCTTAAATAAAATAATGAAAAGCCAAATGGGGGAGTCAAAAATGACGTCTGCAGATTAATAGCAATCATGATACCTAGCCAAATTGGATCCAGACCCATGCCTAAAAGTATTGGGCCCACCAGTGGCACAATCATAAAAGTTATTTCTATAAAATCTAGAATAAAGCCTAGTAAAAAAATTAGTATCATCACCGCTAGCATCGCCGTAAACACGCCGCCGGGTAGATTTAGCAACAGTGACTCAACCAGCTCATCGCCACCGAAACCTCTGAATACTGATGAGAATATGCTTGCGCCGACGAGTATAAGATAGACCATTGAGGTTACTCGCATAGTCTCGATGGACACTTCATGAAGTACTTTTAAAGTTAGTCCGCCTCGTATCAACGTTAGAAATATCGCGCCAAACGCGCCCACACTCGCGGCTTCTGTCGGGGTGGCTAAGCCGCTCAGTATCGAACCAAGGACTGCCACCATTAAAAATACTGGGGGCAATAGACCTTTTATTAACGCGAGAACTATAGAGCCATTTTGTTTTTCATCCACAACTTTTTCTGTCACCGGTGCATCAGCCGGTTTCACAATTGCAGTCACAAATATATACAAGGCATAAGACAAAACAAGTAAGAATCCGGGCACAATTGCGCCAGCGAACAGATCCCCGATTGAGATAAAATCTGGAGCAAAATTGCCACTGTTGAGCTGTGCCTGCTGATAGGCATTGGACATAACCTCACCAAGCAAGACAAGACAAATAGAAGGGGGGATTATCTGCCCGAGAGTACCTGTAGCGCAAAGTGTGCCTGCAGCTAAAGAAGGTTTATAGCCAGCCTTTATCATCGTTGGTAATGACAGAATACCCATCGTCACGACGGTCGCACCGACAATGCCGGTACTAGCGGCCAAAAGCATGCCAACCAAGACTACAGAGAGTCCTAATCCGCCAGGCACGCCCCGGAACACAATTGCCATATTGGAAAGCAAGTCCTCGGCAATTTTACTCTTCTCGAGCATCGCGCCCATAAAAACGAACAGTGGCACCGCGTATAAGTTTTGATTGACCAAGATTCCGTAAATCCTATTCGGAATAAGCGCGATAAAAGCCGAATCAAACACGCCTGTTACACTGCCGACCCCTGCGAATATCAGAGAAACCCCCGCCAATGACAGCGCAACGGGATAGCCCATCATCAATACTAAACAGATTACTGCGAACAAAATGAAAGGTAAGGCTATTTCCATTATTTTGTCTTCATCACAATGCTGATAGATTTAATTAGTTCTGAGATTCCCTGTAAACACAGCAACGTTATCAGCACATAGATAGTGGACTTCAACAAATAAACCAAAGGCAGGCCGCTAGTCTCTGGCGAACCCTCTAAAATTCGCCAGCTAACTGAAACATAGTCCCAGCTGGACCAAGCTACGAATGCCGAGGTCACGAATAGAAAAAAAACAACGCCAATGATATCCACGATTGCTTTAGTCCTTTCACTGAAATTGCTGTAAAAAATATCGACGCGAACATGCCCGTTATCCTTAAGTGTATAAGCGGCACCCAAGGTAAAAACTAGCGCGTTTATGTACATGATGGATTCTTGCAGCGCTATGGAACCAATCTGAAACCCATAGCGAAGCACAACCACAGTGAGCGTTATCATTACCATCAAAAGTGCTAACCAAGCCGCACTGCGACCAATAAAGTGGTTCAGCCGATCAATAGCATCTGAAATCTTTAAAAGTGAAGATAGGTTCATGAATAAATCAGCACTGGGCTCTACATAGGTCGTGTTATTAGATAAACCGTAGGTGGTCAAAGAGGCTGATTATGGCACAGAGGGGCTTTGCAACGCGATCCGAAGGCTAAAGCATAAACCAAGTTCGAATTAGCTGGTAACTAAGCAACACAAGACTGAGACTGAGAAGAATCATGAAACTACCAAGCAGCCAATAACCGCCACGACGCAGTGCGGTAGACCAGCGTTGACGATATCCAGCATCAGGGTTTGCCAGCGGAGGAATATTTTCGAACAATACCGCAAAACAAAGGCCAGCTGTCGCCCAAAATAGCGCAACCAAGGACGGCATCATTAATTGATAACCTTCCAATACCTGCGATTCAAACAAACTTAAGCCAAATCCTATAAGTCCAGCTATAGCTACCATCACTAGCAGCCATTTAAGTCGAGAAAACAGTTTTGCAATAGTCTGGAGACGCTCAAGCATGAGACAATCTATTCGTTAAAATATCTGGCTCGGTAGCCTTCAGCTCTGATATTAGCTTCATATTCATATTCACTAATAATACGGCCATAGCATCCATTATGAAAATAGACGTTCCTTTTCTTGCCGGGGCTGACCCAGAGGGCCAACCGGTTTTTGAAAGTTTACAGGTTGAACCCTTCGGCGACGAGCAAGATGTCTACAGGTTGGTCAACTCGCCACTTTTGACCCGTAATTTAGCCGCTGGTGACCAAGTAAAACTAGTAAATCCAGGTACAGCTCAGTATGAGCTGATTCAGCGCAGTGGTAATCTATGTATTCGGGTTTTTCGTAAACATCAATTACAGCGGCTATCTGATAGGTTAACGCCAGCGATTGAAAAGCTCGACGGTAGCTTAGACCTACAAAATGAAAGGGCTTTAGTCTACAGTATCCACTACACGATCGGTTTTCAAACTATTGAAAATATTTTAAGTGAATGCATCGCAGATTATCCCGATACGGTTTGGTATTATGGCAACGTTTACGACCCTAAAGATGGCGAGACACCGTTGAACTGGTGGTTAGAAATAGACTCCCAAGACTAAAGTAATACCTATTAGGCGCACTTATGATTATTCTAGTTTCTCCAGCTAAATCTCTAGATTTCGATTCTCCTGCCAAGACTAAAGAATTTAGCGAGGTAGGGTTTCTTTCCGATTCCAAAGAGTTAATGAAGGGATTGAAAAAATATCAGCCCGAGCAGCTTTCTGAATTAATGCATATGAGCGAAGCATTGGGGGAATTGAATTTTGCCCGCAATGCAAATTGGAAGGCACCGTTCACACCAGAAAATGCCAAACAAGCAGTTTTCGCATTCCGCGGGGATGTTTATCAGGGAATGAAAGCGGAAGAATATTCAGCCGCAGAATTAAACTTTGCCCAAAAGCATTTGAGGATTTTATCGGGTCTCTATGGTTTGCTAAAACCACTTGATCTTATCCAACCCTATAGACTTGAGATGGGCAGCAAATTTGCTAACCAGCGAGGTAAGAATTTGTATGAATTCTGGGGCTCAAAGATTACTGATAGAATAAATTCTGAGCTGGCTCCACTGAAAACAAAATTACTTATCAACCTCGCCTCTAATGAATACTTCAGTGTAGTCAATTCCAAAAATGTCGATGGTGAAATAGTCACACCAATTTTTAAGGACTATTCCAATGGCAAGTATAAAATCATTAGCTTTTACGCTAAAAAAGCCCGTGGCGAGATGGTTACCTACATTGTAAATAATCGTATTGAGTCGGCAGGTAAATTACTGGATTACGACGTTAATGGGTATCGCTACAGCGAAACGGATTCCACTGCTGCAAAGCCGGTTTTTCTTCGCAAACAAAGCTGAAGGCTCTGCCACTGATGAGAGAAGATTTACCGTTTAGCCAAGCAAGTGAAAATAATAAACACGCTCTTCTTGGTGTCTTTGTCAAAAAGCTAAAAGACAAGAACTCCGTTCTCGAAATTGGTGGGGGCACAGGTCAGCACGCGGTATTCTTTGGAGAAAATTTCCCCAATTTAACTTGGCAATCTACCGATGTCGAGGAGAATGTTTCAACCTTAAATCTTAGAATTTCTAACGCAAAACTAAACAACGTCCCTGCCGCCTTCTCACTAAATGCAAATGACTCACAGTGGGATGCTGATGAATACGACGTTATCTTTACAGCAAATAGTTTACATATAATGTCGCTAGAATCGGTGGAGAAGCTGTTTGCGAAAATCAGAAACCATCTCACGGCAAACGGTGTTTTTTTGGCTTATGGGCCGTTTAAATATGCGGGAGAATTTACGACACCAAGCAATGCCGACTTTGACCTTTGGTTGAAGGATCGAAATTCTGGGAGTGGTGTTAGAGACTTTGAGCGCGTCAATGACTTCGCACAAAGTGCAGGGCTTATCTTACAAGAAGATAATTCAATGCCTGCCAATAATCAGTTATTAGTATGGGCCAAATCCGAGTAATAACATCTTCACTGGGCCTCTCTTGTTTGTGCTTTAGACCGTTTTATCTCAGTGCTAGTCTCCGATGCCCACCCAAATTGGTAGAGCATCGGTGCACTAAAAGCGCCGCGGCCGTTACTAACGCCTTTTAATATCAGTGGCTATCTACTTATACTCTTCGTATGCCGCTCTAACCCATCGCTCAGTGCCAGGGCCCTGCTCTGCAAAGCCTTCAACCACATTAGACGCCGCCACCTGATCCGCTGACTGTCCTTGAGCTATTGCGCTGCGCAACCGTTCACGAATTGTCACCAGCATGGACCGGTACTCCAATAAATCTGTTCGCTTAGCCAACTGCCCATGGCCAGGAATAATAATCGTATCATCGTCAATCATACCCGCGATCTTCCAAAGTGAATCTATCATGCCGCTGGTACTTCCACCGTTTGGCTGGTCAATAAAAGGAAGTCCATATCGCACAAACATATCACCTGTGTGTAGCACATTGGACTCTTTAAAATATACCTGAGCATCACCATCGGTATGACCGGGTCCTGTGTAAACAATTTCAATCGTGTTGCCATTGAAATAGAATTTCATCGCATCCATGAATGTTATTTTTGGCAGAGCGCTTGTGTCATAAGCGCTCTGCTCGCGACCGTTCAAGGATACTACTTGGTCCGTTTCCATGCGATGGCGGCTATTATCTTGCGCGACTATGTAAGCGCCTGCTTTGCCAAAGTTCTCATTACCGTCTGTATGATCATAATGCCAGTGCGAGTTAACGACAAAATCAACTGGCTTGTCAGTTAAGTCGGCGATGGCATCAACGATTTTTTCCGTTAGAGGCGCGAACTGGTCATCAACAATAAAAGTGCCATCGTCGCCAATTGATACACCAATATTCCCGCCGCTTCCTTGCAGCATATAGATATTATCAGTCACAGGAATTGTGGTGATTTGAACCTGACTAAAGTCTTGTCCGAATACACAGGTGTTGACTAACACCAATCCAATTAGAACTATTATTTTTCTCATTTTTATTTTCCTTAAGTTTTTGTGTTTTTAAATTCTATGACGGTTTCGAATTCTATGACGGTTTCGAATCCTACGAAAGTTTCGAGCTCTATGAAGGTTTCTAACACAGCGATATAAATTCCAACTGTTAACAATACCTTGCCCTCCTAACTGACTTTCCTACACCGCTACATAGTAGCTTTCCCAACGTCGCTATCGGTTAGCGTTTATCTTGATCATATTCTATCCGGTGATAGTGTATATTGATCACCTATTTTGACTTGCCGCAATTTTTTGGAGACACAATGAATTCACCTATTGTCATTACCGGTATGGGTATCATCAGTCCGCTAGGATGTGGCGTCAAGCCTGTTTGGAAACGACTCCTTGCTGGCAGCTCTGGCGTAGACCTGATTAATAGATTTGACCTAGACGACGTTCCAATCAAGATTGCCGGGCTAGTGCCAGACACCCAACAGGACCCTGAAGCGGGTTTTGACTCCGCCAACGTCATACCACCAAAGGATCTAAAAAAGTTAGACCTCTTTACTGTGTACGCCTTTGCAGCGGCTCAAGAAGCGCTTGAGCAGGCTAATTGGTTCCCAGAGTCCCAAACCGACCAGTTTTCTACCGCCACCATTATTGCCACAG
>Ga0075119_1001671_pt1 | contig 10482 bp, 14 predicted proteins | sample AntAceMetag02UK9_FD_69791 | JGI IMG/M metagenome (GOLD analysis project Ga0075119, IMG submission 69791) | Saline lake microbial communities from Ace Lake, Antarctica - Antarctic Ace Lake Metagenome 02UK9 | ecosystem: Environmental > Aquatic > Non-marine Saline and Alkaline > Saline | place... | reverse complement strand
AAGCTAATACAACATTTTCAGGCACACCACAAGACACAGACACGCGCTTGAATAGAGTAATGACAATGGGCGCTATGTGCATGCGTTACATGGTTGATCGGATGCTGGCTAAGTTTAAAAAAGTTGTGGTGGTCATTGCAAAAGGTAATCACGACACAGATACATCGATAGCAATTAGATTAGCAATAGCATTTTATTACGAAAAAGAGCCAAGAGTAAATGTGCTAGATACAGACGGCTTTTACCATTACATCGAGTACGGTGAGTGGTTGATTGGTATTCATCACGGCGATAAGCAAAAGCCAGAAGCATTGGCAGGCTCAATGGCGCGTGATATGTCAAAAGCATGGGGTAGAACTTCATCAAGATTATGGGCTGTTGGCCACTTTCATAAAGATGCGGTCAAGACATTACCTGGTGTGAAATACAAGATATTTGCAGCGCTACCTCCACCTGATAGCTGGCATGCAAGTAAGGGCTATAGCGGTGACGGTGAAATGGAAATGCTGACATTCAAAAAAACAGGTGGATTACATAGCACGCACGTTTATACGATTCAGCAACCAAGACACGAACCAGACGTAACTATTTAAAGGATTTATTATGACAATTGAGTCACCATTACCAACTGAGGCAAGCCGAGTGCAATCTTTTTTAAAAAAACAGATTGGCGGAAATCACTATAAGGATTTAAAGATACAACCGATTGAATATATTTACGCAAACGAAATCCCCTTTATTGAAGGATCGGTTATTAAATACGTTACCAGATGGCGCGATAAAGGCGGCATTAAAGATATTGATAAAGCAATTCACTTTTTACAGTTATTAAAGGAGCTTGATGGTGATGATTGATTGGCCAACAGATGAGCAAGTATCCAGACAAGAAGTCGTTGATCAAAACGGCAACACGGGAGAACATTACAGAACGCTTGATGAGCTAAACCAAGACATGCCCATACCTGACAGGGGTGTATCGATTTACAGTGTTAGGCGGCAAGCAGATGAACAAGTATCTATATCTATGAATTATTTGAATGAAAAGGTAAAGCAGGAAGGCTTTGATTAATAACGTATTGAAGCGTAAAATATAAGAATAATTCAGGAGATAATAGTTAAAAATGAGTGCAATTAAAACATTAAACTTTAGCATCTTGACTGATCCAAAGCTGGCCTGTTCTTGTGGCCATAGCCTTTGCGATAAAAGAATGGTCAAACAGTCAGCCCTAAATAATTTGCAGATGATGAGAGCAGACTTAAACAGGCCAATAATATTAACAAGTGGCGGTAGATGCCCAAACCATAAGCACGAGATAAAAAAACCAAAGCCGGGCGACCACCAACTTTGCGAAGCTGTTGATATAGAATGTGGTGACATAAATTTAGAGACTAAAATAAAAGTATTAGCTGGCAGATATGGAGCTACAAGAGTGGCAGGCGGGGCATATTGCGGCTTTGTTCATGTGGCTTGGACTGAAACCGATTGCTATGATGTTCCAACATGGGTGTACTAATATGAGCTGTTTAAAATGATTAAGCTAATGCAGGGCGATTGCCTTGAAATCTCAGACCAGATAGAAAGCGGCAGTGTTGATTTAATATTGACAGATTTGCCCTATGGAACTGTTAAAGGGTTGGGCGATAGCGATACCATACAGCACGGAATGAAGGGCAAGACGGAGTGGGATAGCTTAATTGATACAAATAAAATAATGGATGTTGCAAACCGAATTTTAAGAAAGAACGGAAAAATGGTGTTGACATCACAGCAGCCATTTACAAACGAATTAATCAATAAAGCTTTGCCAAGCCGTAGCTTTATTGGTATTGAGATAGACAAAGATTATTTTGACATAGCAACGCATCGAATAAATGACTGTTCAGAGGGTAATAAGTAATGGATTGGCTGAAAAAGTTAAAAGATTACGCGCCGGATATTGCGGCAGCGGTATTAAGTGGCGGGGCTACTTTGCCACAGCTTGCAATTAAAGTAATTGCCGATGCAACTGGCGACAGCAGCATACAAGATGCAAATAGCTTGGCAAGTTTTGTTCAAGGCGCAAGCCCGGAAATGATGCTTGCTGTTAAAAAAGCAAACAATGAATTTCTCGTCGAAATGAAAACACTGGAACTTGATTGGCAGAAAATTAAACTGGCAGACCAGCAGCAAAGACATGCAATTACTCAGCAGACGATTATCAATGGCGATAATTCAGAAGATAAAGAGATTAGAATGGTTAGGCCCACAATGGCAAAACAAAGCTGGACGGCAACAATAGGTTATTGTATTGGATGCCTTGGAATTAAAGCCCTTGCAGGTGATGATTTGTTTGATGTTTATATTGCTGGGTTCTTATCAGCGCCAGCATTTGCATATCTGGGTTTAAGAACTGGCGATAAGTTTGCGCAAGCACTTAAAATAAGAAAAAGCCAACAATAGTAATGATGATACAATACGATAAACATAGACTAAACTCGTAGGCGATCATGCAAAAATTAACAGGTCAAGAACAAAACGGGGAGAAATGGCACTTGGACAAGCGCGTAAATGTGGGCCATTTCTTGACCACAGTAGCAATAGTTATATCCATGATTGTCTGGGCTATGACAATTGACACCCGTGTAGCCGAGCAAAATATTAAGATTAAAAACAATACAACAGCCATTGCAGATGTGGAAACGCGGTCAGTTAGATCGCTTGACGCAATACGCAGCTCAATGAACAGGATAAACGATAAACTTGATAGGTTGATAGAGCGCAAATAGGCTCACATGTAAAATAATAATTGGCGTTGCCTGTGGCAGTGCTCTTAATTCCTAGAGGGGATTATGCTTAAAATTGAATATAGAAAAACATCAGAATTAATAGGCTACGTAAACAACAGCCGAACGCACTCAGAAGATCAAGTCTCGCAGATAGCGGCAAGCATCAAAGAGTTTGGCTTTACTAATCCATTACTGCTTGACGAAAGCAGCGGTATCATAGCTGGTCACGGTCGATTATTGGCGGCTCAAAAACTAAACCTTGATGAGGTGCCGACAATTACACTGGCCGGGTTATCAGAATCACAGAAAAAAGCCTACGTAATAGCAGATAATAAGCTGGCATTAAACGCTGGATGGGATGACGAGTTATTAGCGCTTGAACTTTCTGAATTAAAAGATGGTGATTTTGACTTATCGCTTATAGGTTTTGATGTTGATGAATTGGCTTTATTGCTAGAGCCTGATCAGGTCGAAGGCTTAACTGATGAAGATGCCGTTCCCGAATTACCAGAAACGCCAGTAAGCGTATTAGGCGATATCTGGGTGCTGGGTAACCATAGGGTAATGTGTGGTGATAGCACAAGCATTGATGCCGTTGAAAAGCTAATGGATGGTAGTAAGGCTGATATGATTTTCACTGATCCTCCTTATGGTGATAATCACGCAGGCATGACTTGGGCTGGGGGAGGGAAAAACATAAAGGTTGAAAAGATAAAAAACGATTCCAACATTAGCTTTTTATCCGAGGTATGCTTAAACGCTAATCTAGTAAGCAGGCCGGATGTGCCAAAAATGGTTTTTTTTAAATGGAGCCATTACGCAGAAGTTGAATCTTTATTTTCAGGGTTCGGCAAGCCTTCATCCTGCTGTGTTTGGGACAGAGACGAGGTTGCGGCAGCAGTGTTTTCTTTTAATCCATCTCATGAGTTTTGTTTTTTTTGGGGAAGCCTTGCAGTAAAACATAACAAGTCAAACCTTAGAAACGTATGGCGGTGCAAAAAAGAAAAGGGGAGCAAGTTATTGCATCCAACTGTTAAGCCAGTAGAGATAATAGCTGATGCTGTTGATGTAGCTTGCAAGCGCTATGGGTTTGTTGTTGATTTCTTTGGCGGTAGCGGAAGCACTTTAATAGCATGCGAGACTGTTGGCAGGAAATCTATGCTAATGGAGTTAGATGAAAAATATGTTGATGTAATTATTCAGCGGTGGCAAGAGTACACAGGCAAAGAAGCCACTCACGCCGATACAGGCAAAACATTCAATGAGATGGCCAATGGCTAGACCAAGGAAAACACTTACAGCAGAGCAAGCCAAAGAACTTGAAGTGCTTGCTGCAGTATTAAACCAAGAGCAGATTGCTGATTATTTTGAAATAAGCCAGGACACATTTCAAAGAATAGTTGAACGCGATGCTAAAGTTTTGCGGTCTTATAAAAAAGGGAAATCAAAAGCCATTGCATCCATAGGTGCGAATTTAATTGGTCAGGCTAAGTCGGGCAACACGGCAGCGGCTATTTTCTATCTAAAAACGCAGGCCGGGTGGTCTGAAAATAAAGACAAATTAGATGGACTGGTTATAAACAACATCATGCCTGTTCCGACTGTCGATAATGTTGACGATTGGGAAAAAGTTGCACAAGCGCAGCAGGATAAGATGTTAGGCAGTAATGGTTAATTATCAAATAGCCTTCGAGCCTCAATCTGGAGGCCAGTCTTTGGCCTTATCATGTCCTGTAAATGAAATACTGTTTGAAGGAACGCGCGGTAGTATGAAAACAGCCACGCAGCTAATGAAGTTTAGATCTAAAGTCGGGTTAGGTTATGGGGCGTTCTGGAAAGGTGTGATTTTTGATTTAGAGTTTAAAAACTTAGGCGACATAATTTCACAGTCTAAGAAGCTTTTCCGCCGGTTTAATGATGGCGCTAGATTCTTATCATCAAACAGTGATTTAAAGTGGGTATGGCCCACAGGTGAAGAACTTTTATTTAGATATGAGCAGAAGACTGATGGCTATTGGAATTATCATGGCTCAGAATTTCCGTTTATTGGTCATAACGAGTTAACCAAGAGATCAGATCCAGAGTTTTACGAAAGCATGTTTTCATGTTTAAGGACTTCATTTTTACCGGCGGACTATCCGAAGCCTGACGGGTCATTGTTGCCAGCTATTCCTCTAATGTGTTTCTCAACAACGAACCCTTTTGGCGTTGGCCATAATTGGGTAAAGAAAAGGTTTATTGATCCTAAGCCAAGAGGCACGATACAAAGAGAGCATATTAAGACAATTAACCCTCAGAACGACAAAGAAGAAACGATCACATTAACGCGCGTTGCTATTCATGGATCATGGAAAGAAAACAAGTTTATAGATCCTGTTTATATTGCCTACTTGTTGAGCATCAAAGATCCAAACAAGAAAAAAGCATGGGTCAATGGCGACTGGTCTGTTGTTGCTGGCGGCAGGTTTGGCCATTTATGGAATGAAAGAGTCCACGTTGTTAAGCCTTTTGTTATTCCTTCAACCTGGCGCGTTGACAGGTCGCACGATTGGGGTGAATCAAAACCTTTTTCAAACTTATGGTTTGCTGAGTCTAACGGCGAAGAATGTGAAATCAACGGTGTTAAAAAGTCATTCCCACGCGGTACAGTCTTTTGCATTGGTGAGTTTTACGGCTGCGAGAAAGAGCAAGACAACAAAGGGTTGAAAATGTCAGCCACAAATGTCGCCAAGGTTGTTGCGCAAATAGATAAATCGATAACAACGGGCTCAAGCGTTGATTTCAATGATGGGCAGATAAACATAACGCCAAACATTTACGCGGGCAAAGTTCAGCAAGGCCCAGCAGATGGCGCAATATTTAACAAAGATGATGAAAAAAACAGCATTGCTTTGAAGATGGAAGCGCAAGGCGTTTTCTGGGGTGTAGCTGACAAGTCACCAGGCTCACGCTTGAACGGCGCTGCTGTATTGTGTGAAATGCTAGAAGCTGGACTAGAAGCGCTCGAAACTGAATCAGGTATGCCAGAAAGACCGGCGCTTTATTTCTTTGAGAATGTCAGGGGCATTATTTCAAGGTTTCCGATATTGGAGAGAGACAGCAAAAATCCTGACGATGTAGACACAACACAAGAAGATCACGACTACGATGCTGTAAGATATAGGTGTGCTTCAAAGAATCATTACAAATTGACTAATTTAAAAGTGAATTACGCAAGGTAAAAAATTATGCCAGTATCAGATCAACATAAGCTATACACAGAGAGCTTGCCGTATTGGAAGCTGGGCAGAGATGCGTCAAAAGGATCGGAGGCCATCAAAAAGGCCAGAACGATTTATTTGCCCATGCCTAATTCATTAGATCAGTCTGATGAAAATGTGCAGCGCTATAATGATTATCTGCATCGCGCTTGTTATGTTAATTTCACAGGCCAGACTAAAGAAGGATTGATCGGCATGGCATTTCTCAAGCCACCGACCGATGAGATCCCTGAAAAGCTGCAATATTTAAAAACATCAATCAGCGGCAATTCATTAAGCATGATTCAGTTTATTAAAAGGCTAATATCAGACCAGTGTGATACGGGCAGGGGTGGTATTTTAACCGATTACCCAAGTGTCCCAGATGGACTAACACAAATACAGACCAACAGCCTCCGAGCTAACATTTTGCGCTACAAAGCGGAGGATATAATTAACTGGAAAACAGAAAACATTAACGGCGCAAGTGTTCTAGTAATGGTTGTGCTAAAGGAGCCTAAATCAAATCCGTCAGAGGATGGTTTTAGTTCTGAGGAAGTTATTCATCACAGAGTGTTAAAGCTAACTGATGGCGTTTACAGTCAAGAAGTATACGACGACAAAGATAATCTGATTAGCTTTGCTGTACCAAGAAACGCTAAAAACGCAACATGGGACAAAATACCCTTTACCTTTTTTGGTTCAGAAAATAACAGCAGCGACATCGACAAAGCTTTATTAATTGATATCGCTATGACCAACATTGCGCACTATTTAAACAGCGCAGATTATGAAGAAAGCAGCCATATCGTAGGACAGCCTACGCCGTACGCTTCTGGACTGACTCAGGCATGGATTGATAGCGTTTGGGAAGGGACTTTAACGCTAGGCTCACGTGCTTTCTTGCCTTTACCGGAAAACGGCACAGCGGGATTGCTTCAAGCATCTCCAAACTCTATGCCGAAAGAAGGCATGAGCATGAAAGAAGATCAAATGGTTAAGATTGGCGCGCGTATCATTGCTGACAGTTCAGGCATTGAAACAGCAGAGGCGGCAAAGATTCGCTTTAGCGGCCAGAATTCTAAATTATCATCAGCGCTCGGCAATCTTGAAGATGCTCTAATACAGTCGTTTGGCTGGGCGGGTGAATTTATGGGCGCAGACGGTGACATTGATTTAAGGCTTAACCGTCAGTTTTATGACGCAACCATTGCACCTGAAAAGATTATGGCTAACATTCAGCTAATTGATAGGGGCATTATTACTGTCAGCGATTTACGTGACACGTTGAGAGAGTCGGGCGAATTAAAACGGACTGATGATGAAATTAACGAAGAAAACCTAATGATTAACCCGCTTGCATGAGCTTTGTTTTAGACGCATCAGTTAGACACGCCGTGTTTATGCAAAGATACGCCGCCGGTCGCGCCAGAGAAGCCAGAGAGCAGGTCTTTACCCTAAGGGATGAGCTATTGGCCGTTATTGCCGTTAACGCCGCTAAAATCAATGCTGGCAATGTTGAAGATATTGACAAAGCGGTTGGAAAATTTAATGACGACTTTAAAAATAAAATAAGCGCTGACGCTATGGCCCTGGTTGATTCAGAAATTGATTTCAATGCGGCTATGTTAAGCGCCGCGACAATTGGCGTTGCTGTGTTAAAGCCTACCATTGAGAAAACATTTAATGACGCTTATTCAAAAGGCATGGCGGTTAACGAAAGTGTAAACAAAATAATTATACCCACAGCGATTGATCAGTTTCTTGAAAAGAACAGGCAAGCAATACGCCTGTCTGTGTCTGACTCTGTTTTAGCTGGTCAGTCTGCTTCTGATAACGTCAAGGATATATTGACGCACAGGCAGCCAGCTAAGGCTTCATCATTGGTTAGGACGATAGCAACGGCAGTGTCAAACAGCACAAAGCAAACACTGTTCCAAACTAATACTGATTTTGTTGAGGGGGTTGAGTTTATTGCTGTCCTTGATTCGCACACAACTGTTGTCTGTTCAGGTAATGATTCAAAAGTTTTCCAGATTGATAGCGCTCCTGTTCCGCCGCTTCACTGGGGGGCTTGTGTTGAAGGTACAATGATTGCAACAGATAAAGGCGATATCCCAATAGAGCATGTAAAGGTTGGGGATTACGTGCTGACACATACAGGGAATTGGGAGCCAGTTACAGCTGTCATGGGTAAAGATTACAGCGGAAATTTATGCACGTTAAAAAATGACTTCGGTTCCGTTAGGCTTACGCCAGATCACCCTGTACTTACCGATATCGGGTATCAGGTAGCTGGAAAAATCAACACAGGGGCAAGCCTTTTCAATTACAGAAATAAACTTAAATGGCCTAAAGACTGGTTTTTTGGCTCGATGGTTATAAATGCTGTCCTGATAAACTCTCACAACATCAAAACCAAGGTCGTTGAGATTCTTGTCGCGTATACGGTCACTAGCATTACGCGAGGCGTGTCCGCGTCCATCAAGCTCGATAACGCATGTGCCGATCAAGAAGTCGGCAATATAACCGCCAACAACTTCTTGATACTCAAAATCAAGTCCATTAAGGTAATCTTTAAAAAGCTGCTCGTGAAGTGTAAGGGACTTCTTCATAGCCATGGATAGAGACTTTAAAGTTCTCGCTTTAACCTCTGGATGGCTCATTGGGTTGTTTAAAGTCATGCCTTTTGAATGTATGGCTGATAGTCGAGCGGAAGCTTCTTTATTCTTGGCTCTCCAATGGTCTTCACCCGTCAAGATTTTTATGTGCTTCTGGCAGTCTCTAATAGACTCTATCCTTGCTTTTGTTTTGATTCCTAAAGAAATACATCGCTTTCTTATGGTGTCGTTTGGCATCCCGTTTTCACGTTCTATGTGTCGGAGGCTTTTATCATGTTGAAAATGCTCAAACTCAACAAGTTTTATAATAAGCTCATTAGAATATTTAAGTTTTCTCATTTTTCTATTTCCACATGCATTAAGGATGTAGAACATTATGAAGGGAAAGTCTACAACCTGTCAATAAATAGCGATGAGACTTATATGGCGGATGGTTTTGTTGTACACAACTGCCGGTCAACAATTATCCCGTCAATAATCTCAACGGTTCAGTCAAACAGAAGATCGAAAGAAGCGCGGTCAGATGAAAGTTATGGTGACTGGCTAAGAAAACAGCCAAAGTCATTCCAGGACGAGTATTTTTCTAAATTGCCCGATGGAGAGCGCAAAGCAAGACTGTTCAGGATGGGCAAATTACCGATTGACAAATTTAGCGATAGTTTAGGCGCTGAGTACAGCTTAGCAGAGCTACAAAACCTTAACCCTGTTGCCTTCGAGAGGTCAGGATTAAAATTAGAATGATACATAATCTTACATATGATAAAATGTCAATAACATATACGTCATAAATCCCGTGGATATAAGGCCAGTGGCCAGGACAATATAAAATGAATGAAGAAGAGCAAGCAGCATTTACAGCAATGACAGAGCAAGTGGCAGCGCTTACAAAGTCAACTGATTCGATGGCGGCAAAGAACCAAGAATTGCTAGCCGAAACGAAAAAGGCAAAAGGGGATAGCAAAGCGGCGCAAGATGCGGCATTGCTAGAAAATGAAAATAAAGCAAAAGCTAAGGGTGACTATGAGCAATTACATAAGTCATCAGAAGAAGGCAGGAAGTCTTTAGAATCTCAACTAGAAACATTGCGCGGTGGAATTGCTACCGAGAAAAAAACAAACGCGGCAATGAAAATGGCGAGCGAATTAGCCGAGGGTTCAAATGCTGAACTGTTAAGCGAGTTTATCGGTCGAAGATTGCGGTATACTGATGATGGCATTAAAGTATTAGACAGTAGCGGTGATTTAACTATTGCAACTGTTGAAGATTTAAAGAAAGAATTTCAAAGCGATGATAAATATGGATCATTGTTGAGTGGCAATAAATCGACTGGCGGCAGTGCTTCCGGTTCAACTGATAGCGGTGGTGCTGCTGTTAAAGAAATGAATCGGGCTGATTTTGAAAAACTAAACCCTTTAAAAAGGATGGAGTTTATGAAGTCGGGCGGTATAACTACAGACTAAACAGGTAAATAATCATGGCTAACACATTAACAAACTTACAACCGGATCTATATCAAGCACTTGATACAGTTTCGCGTGAACTAGTAGGCTTAATCCCTGCTGTTACTTTAGATGCAAGCGTTGCACGTGCCGCAGTAGGCCAAACTGTTCGCAGTTTTGTTGCTCCTGCTTCAACTGCTGCTGACATCACACCGGGGCAGCAAGCACCGGACACGGGCGATCAAACAATTGGTAATAAAGTCATTACAATTTCAAAGGCTCGTGGTGTTCCAGTTCGTTACAACGGTGAAGAACAGCGCGGCTTAAACACTGGTCCCGGCTATACTTCTATCTTGCAAGGGCAATTTGCTCAAGCAATGCGAACTTTGACGAATGAAATGGAGGCTGATTTAGCAT
>Ga0075119_1001666_pt1 | contig 10501 bp, 10 predicted proteins | sample AntAceMetag02UK9_FD_69791 | JGI IMG/M metagenome (GOLD analysis project Ga0075119, IMG submission 69791) | Saline lake microbial communities from Ace Lake, Antarctica - Antarctic Ace Lake Metagenome 02UK9 | ecosystem: Environmental > Aquatic > Non-marine Saline and Alkaline > Saline | place... | reverse complement strand
TAGTCCCACTCGATGCTGGCTGGAATGATTTGGGTGCGTGGGATGCCGTTTGGCAAGTGGGCGATCAAGATGATTTTGGCAACGTTGTACAGGGCGATGCTTTGCTAATCGACACACACAATTCGTTGATTGTTGCGAGTCACCGTTTAGTGAGTGCTGTAGGCGTAAAAAATTTGGTGATTATTGAAACCGCCGATGCCGTATTGGTAGCTGACCGAAGCCAAAGTCAACATGTAAAAAGCATTGTTAACCAACTACAAGCCCAGCAGCGTGAAGAACGTGTATTACACCGAAAAGTATCGCGCCCGTGGGGTTGGTACGACACCATTGATGTCGGTGATCGCTTTAAAGTAAAGCGTATTCAGGTGAATCCTGGGGCGAGTTTAAGCTTGCAGCGCCATGCCAAGCGAGCCGAGCACTGGGTGGTGGTAAAAGGGATTGCGCAAGTGACTTGTGGCGATACTACTATTACGCTGCATGAAAATGAATCCACCTACATCCCGCTCGGGCAAACCCACCGACTCTCCAATCCGGGCACTGTGCCGGTCGAGATTATTGAAGTGCAATCTGGAGCTTATTTAGGTGAGGATGATATTGAGCGATTGGAAGATAGCTATGGACGCCAGAAAGATTAACGCATGATGACCAATTCCCCAAAAATATATGTAGCAGGCCACCGTGGCATGGTGGGCGCGGCGATTGTGAACACCTTGCAAGCACAAGGCCACAGTAATATTGTGACGCGCACCCATGCAGCATTAGATCTCATCAACCAGTCAGCGGTGAATGACTTCTTCGAGACCGAGCGTCCTGATCAGGTCTATCTGGCAGCAGCCAAGGTCGGTGGGATCCATGCGAACAATACTTACCCAGCAGAATTCATCTATGAAAATTTGATGGTTGAATGTAATGTGATCCATGCTGCTTGGGAATCGGGTGTGCAGAAACTCTTGTTTTTGGGATCTAGCTGCATTTATCCCAAGCTAGCCCCACAACCCATGCGAGAAGATGACTTATTATCAGGCCAATTAGAAGCCACTAATGAGCCCTATGCCATTGCCAAAATTGCGGGCATTAAGCTCTGTGAAAGCTATAATCGCCAATATGGCGTAGATTACCGTAGCGTAATGCCCACCAATCTGTATGGGCCAGGTGACAACTATCATCCTGAAAATTCCCACGTGATCCCAGCACTGATTCGCCGCTTTCATGAAGCTAAAGTAAGTAGTGCGGTCAGCGTCACGATATGGGGAACAGGGTCGCCGAGGCGTGAGTTTTTATACGTTGATGATATGGCGGCGGCCAGTGTGCTTGTAATGCAGTTAGATAAAGCGGTTTATGACGCACACACCGAGCCCATGCAAAGCCATATAAACATGGGCTACGGAAGTGACATTACCATTGCCCAATTAGCTCAAGCTGTAGGGCAAGCAGTTGGTTACCAAGGTGAGATTGCTTTTGATATGACAAAGCTTGATGGAATCCCAAGAAAATGGATGGATAGTAGTCGCTTAAATGCATTAGGCTGGGAGCCAAAGATTGCTCTTAAACAAGGATTATTGTTGGCTTATGAAGATTTTTTAAAGGGTAGTAAATGATGAATAACTCAAACATGAGTGACCAAGATCAAACTATTCTTTCAACTTGTGCCGACAGAAGAAACATGGGTAGTCACAAACTGTGTCCACCTCACATGATCAAGCTATTTCTGGCCTTATTGATGCTATACGCCAACTAATGAATAATCCTACAGCCCCAAGCCGTCAAATAGGCTTTACTGCAACAATTGAATAAACAAAGAGCTAAGTATGACTAACGCCACACACGCCACAGCACAAAAAGTTGCGCTCATTACCGGAATTACTGGCCAAGATGGATCCTACCTAGCTGAGTTCCTATTAGAAAAAGGCTACACCGTGCATGGCATCAAACGCCGCGCGTCCAGCTTCAACACCGCTCGGGTGGACCACATCTACCAAGACCCGCACATCGAGAACGTTCGTTTCAAGCTGCACTACGGCGACCTCAGCGACTCCAGCAACCTCACGCGCATCATTCAAGAAACCCAGCCGGATGAGATTTACAACCTCGGCGCGCAAAGCCATGTGGCTGTGAGCTTCGAGTCCCCCGAATATACCGCCGACGTCGACGGCATGGGCACCCTGCGCATGTTAGAGGCCATCCGCATCCTGGGGCTGGAGAAAAAAACCCGCTTTTACCAAGCCAGCACCAGCGAGCTCTATGGCCTAGTGCAGGAAACCCCGCAACGCGAGAGCACGCCGTTCTACCCGCGCAGCCCCTACGCCGTGGCCAAGCTCTACGCCTACTGGGTCGTCGTGAACTACCGCGAGGCCTACGGCATGTATGCCTGCAACGGTATCCTGTTCAACCACGAAAGCCCGCGCCGCGGTGAAACCTTTGTCACCCGCAAAATCACCCGCGGCTTGGCCCACATCAGCCTGGGCCTGGAAGACTGCCTCTACATGGGCAACATCGACGCCCTGCGTGACTGGGGCCACGCCAAAGATTACGTGCGCATGCAGTGGATGATGCTGCAGCAAGATCAGCCGGAAGACTTCGTCATTGCCACCGGCAAGCAATACAGCGTGCGCCAGTTCATTGAATGGACGGCTGCTGAACTGGGCATGCCGCTGCACTGGGAAGGCCAAGGCGTCCATGAGGTGGGCTACTGGAACGACAAGCCGGTGGTTAAAATCGACCCCCGCTATTTCCGCCCTACCGAAGTCGAAACCCTGCTCGGCGACCCGACCAAAGCTAAGACCAAACTCGGCTGGGTGTCGGAAATCACCGCGCAAGAAATGTGCAAAGAAATGGTCGCCCACGACCTGGTTCAAGCCAAACAGCACGCGCTGCTCAAGCAGCATGGGTATTCAGTGAATGTGAGCGTGGAGTAACCATGAAAGCAGTCATCCTTGCAGGCGGCCTGGGCACGCGCATTTCCGAAGAAACCCACACCAAGCCCAAACTCATGATCGAGATCGGCGGCAAGTCCATCTTGTGGCACATCTTGAAGACCTACTCCCACCACGGGATCAATGACTTCATTATTTGCTGTGGCTATAAAGGCTATGTAATAAAAGAGTACTTCGCAAACTATTTTTTGCACATGTCTGATGTCACCTTTGATATGACTGCAAACAAGATGGAGGTACACCAGAATAGCGTCGAGCCATGGCGCGTTACATTGATGGATACGGGATTACCGGCGGGCGCTTGAAACGTGTAAGAAAATATCTAGGGGATGAAGATTTATTTTTTACCTATGGCGATGGTGTGGCGGCTATTGATGTGGGTGCTTTGGTTGCATTCCATAAACAGCAAGGGTGCATGGCCACGATTACATTCTGTGCAGCCACCCGGCCGTTATGGCGCGCTGGAAATGGATGGTGACTTGATAAAGGATTTTATGGAAAAACCTCAAGGGGATGGTGGCAGGATTAATGGCGGTTATTTTGTCCTTCCACCTACAGTAATTGACTATATTGAGGGCGATAATACTTCTTGGGAAAGCGGGCCTCTCGAGAGATTGGCCAAAGAAAAGCAACTCGTTGCATTTCAACACCGAGGCTTCTGGCAGCCGATGGATACGTTGCGCGACAAGATATATCTTAAAGAGCTATGGCAGTCCGGCAAAGCGCCGTGGAAGATGTGGTAATGGGGGAGTGTCAGGCTGATTTTCTGATCATTGGTGGTGGGATCATCGGAATCAATATCGCCCGTCGCCTCAAGGTGCTCTATCCGGATGCATCCGTTGCGCTTTTAGAGAAGGAAGAAAATATAGGGATGCACGCCAGCGGTCACAATAGTGGAGTCCTGCATGCTGGTTTTTACTATACGCCGGATAGCCTCAAGGCACAGCTAACTCGGAACGGCAACCAGGAAATGCACGAGTACTGTCAGTCTCGAGGAATTGCGGTGAATCATTGTGGCAAGCTGGTGGTTGCCAAGGATGAGGCGGATCTGCAGGGTTTGGATGTATTGATGGAACGAGGGCGTATGAATGGCATCGATCTGCAGGCGATCAGTGCGCAGGATGCCCGAGAAATCGAGCCGCGTGTTAAGACATTCGAGCGCGCCATCTGGTCACCGACCACAGCTTCAGTGGATCCAGTCAGTGTAATGCAGGCAATGCGGCAGGATGCAATACAGGAAGGCGTAAAAATACATTGTGGGGTGAGCTTCAAAGGACGCAGTGCCGATGGCGTAATGACCTCGCAGGGGAAGTTTAGTTGTGGTTATGTTATTAATGCAGCGGGGCTATATGCCGACAGTGTAGCGCGACAATTTGGTTTCTCGTCACGCTACCGCATCCTCCCGTTTAAGGGATTGTATTTATACTCAGATGAACCTGCGGGCACCCTCCGCACCAACATCTATCCGGTGCCAGACCTGCGCAATCCGTTTTTGGGGGTACATTTCACGTTGGCGGCTAATGGCGCTATTAAGATAGGCCCTACGGCAATCCCGGCATTCTGGCGAGAGAATTATCGCGGCCTGGACAATTTTCGTATTGGAGAGGCTGCGGATATTCTGTTTCGTCAAATGCAGTTGTTCTTGTTCTCAAAATTTGATTTCAAGCGCCTCGTGTGGGAAGAGACCAGGAAGCATTCCCGTGCGCACATGGTGGCGCTGGCAAGTACCTTGGCGAGTGGCGTGGATGAGAGAATGTATAAACGATGGGGCCAGCCGGGAATTCGTGCACAGTTGATTGATATGCAGGAGCAGCGCCTGGAAATGGATTTTGTATTGGAGGGCGATGCGCAGTCTTTGCACATCCTATCATTGATAGTAAGGACGAGCTCAGAGAGTTAATGCACTACAGCAGTTTTAGTCAAGGTAAAAATAGTTGGAAACATACCTTTTGGGCAACAGTAAATCGAGCTGAGCATGTCAAAGACGTAGGAATATTAGTCGCGCTAAGAACATCTGATTTCCATGGATATTCGGATCAGCAGAATTTAGAGTCGTACCGAAACGCTAGTGCTCTGGAAGTTATTCACATATTAGAGGCGGCAGCAAAGAGTTTGTCCTCCCTGCCTGTGACATTCTATGGATCGTCAGAGATTTTTGAGCAATACATTGAGCCGCGTACGACATTATGCAGAGTGAAATTTGTTAACCAAAAAAATAGAGATGTATTGGGGTTATTTCCCAGCACCAAACTATTAATTAATAGCGGCAACGGAATTGGTGCGGTTGCATCAGTGGCAGACTTGAAGGTTCTATATGTAAAACACGCTCCATGGCATGCTTGGCATACATTCCAAGAATCTGGCTTGGTGGTTCCTTCCATATATACAATAGATAACTCATACGTCACAACCATTAGAGAGCTTTGTAAAGTAGCGCTGAACACTGCTTCAAGTATGCCGTTTGACTACGAGAGTAATTTTCTGATTAATGGTATTAAATTGTTAACTTTAGACCAAGTTGATTTACATATTTTCATTCAATCTATTGATGAAGCACTGAATTTAGATCGATCTTTGCGGGTTATTGGTAGCTACAAAGGAATTTCTTTTATGTACTCTTCAAAATTGGAAAAGTACTTTTGGAAGCAATATATCAATAATATGCCAAGCGGATTGCGTCGAGTCCATTGTCATATTCGGATACCAATATCTACTTCCTTTCTCGAGAGCTACTTGAAGGATGATGTGGTTAAATACATAAACTCTGACCCTGTTAATTGATACGAGTATAGTTGTAATTTATTAAAAAATGATAAAAAAATTCATACGCGCAATCCTTCAGCCATACCCTGCCGTTTCGCAGTTTCGCATCAACATGCGAGATCTGCTTGACCGACGCGCTCCAGAAAAAATGACCCCATGGGGGTTTACCTTGGCCGGCCACGATGCAATGGCAGCAGGTACTTTTGAGCCGGAAGAAACGGCATTAGTTCGACAACTCTTACGAGAAGTAGATGTGTTGGTGAATGTGGGTGCCAATGTTGGCTATTATTGTTGCCATGCACTTAGTATGGGAATTCCAGTAGTTGCAGTGGAGCCGATAGGTCGCAATCTGCACTATTTATTAACTAATATTCGTAATAACGGTTGGTCGCAACAGGCTGAAGTTTTCCCATTAGCCTTAGGTGCGTCTTCTAATATTATGAAAATGTGGGGGGGCGGGACAGGTGCTTCTCTCGTCAAGGGGTGGGCATCCACATCCGAAAACTATGTCACACATGTTCCTATTTTGAATTTAGATAGAGTGCTGGGGGATACCATCAAGGGCAAGCGCGCTTTAATTTTGGTGGATATTGAAGGTTCAGAATTGATGATGCTTCAAGGCGCTGGACAAACATTGAAGAATGACCCGAAGCCAATCTGGATAGTGGAGATTAGCAGCACAGAGCATATGCCAAAGGGCACGATGATGAACCCAAATTTCACAAAGACATTTGAGATATTTTTTGAGTGTGGTTACCGTGGGATGACTGCCAATTCCAAAAAAAATGACATTACTCTAAACGACATCAATCAGGTTATATCAGGAGAAAAATATTTAGATACGCATAACTTTGTGTTTCAATAAAAAATGGGTTCTGTCGCAGTAAGCCATGCCTGACAATGACAGTATGACTGAGACGACCCAGATGGCGATGATTGGCGAGCTACGCAAGGTGCTCAAGCGGCTGCGATCCGTTGGAAGTGATGTTGGTTTGTGCCCGTTGGTACGCAGTTTATCCATTGAACTTTCGGCATCTGGAAGAATGTGATGCAGGAGCGCGGTGTCTTTGTTGGCCACTCTACTGTAAAATGCAACTTGAAGCTTTAATTCAGAAAAAACAAATTTGAGGTGTTTAATGTTAAGTGTATTAATTCCAGCGTATAAAAATGATGAAACCTTGCTAAGGTTACTTGATTCAATTTCCAGACAGTCGATCACAGAAAAAATAGAAATAATCATCTCTGATGACAACTCTATCCCACCATTAGGTAAAGGTTCGGATTTTCATAAATATAAAGATCAATTAAACATTAAGTGGTATTACCAGGATAAAAATCTTGGTGTTCTTGGGAACTCGCAGTTCCTAGCGAGCATTGCAAAATATAAATATGCTGTCTTTGCCCAGCATGATGATTACTATGTGGATAATAATTTTTTCGAGCGATCTGTAAATTTAATGAATGAAAATCCTAAGATCGGTTTTATATTCGGCAATGCAAATTTCGAGCACAGTGATACACCATTTATGGTGGGTGGCGAGGGGATTGAAATCTGCAATGGGATTTTGTTTTCCAAATTATTTTGGAAAAAAATAATGACTTCTTGGTCAAGCGTTATTTTTGATAATGATCTCTTGAAGACGTTTGGGGGGTTTGGAATGGAATATACAATTAGCGAAGTTCAGGGGCATCAGTTCTCTACCTATCCGCAAGAGGAGGGTATGGCCTTCTTGTATTTATTGGCAACTGAAAGAGACTGTGTTCTAGATTGGTGTCCGGTTTCAATACGAGGCTTACCTGAATCAAGATTTAGCATTAGCCCCACTCATCCAGGTAGAGGTGTTAAAAATGATGTTCTAATTTTCGTTTATTGGAATATCTCTAAGCTTTGTGAAATGCATGGTGAAAGAGGCCGTATCATTGCGGCTCAGGTTAGAAGATTAGCTGCGGCGCATTTTGGACTTGGAATGCTAAACTCAGACATTAAGATTTTTTTTGGTGAATCTTGGCGTTCTAGATTGTTTATAATAACTGCATTGTTTATGAGTCCTTTCCAGAGACTACGTCGCGCAATAAAGAATTCAAAACATAATTTAAAACATAATTTAAAACTGCTACTTATATCCTTAAAGATATTAAAACAGAAATAGAATATTAACTTTAAATCGTAATCATGGATAAAATATATATTGCTGGTTGTGGTGGAATGCTTGGTGAGGCGTTTCACTCTGTTCTTGGCGTCAATTATTCTTTGCGTTGTACTGATATAGATTTAAATGAGTCTTGGTTGTCATATTTAGACTTTAGGGATCTGAATAATTACCGGAAGGATGTCAGATCTTTTTCGCCGAGTTATCTTATTCATTTGGGTGCCCATACCGATTTGGAATATTGCGAGCGGAATGTTTCGGACGCATACTTAACAAATGCGGTAGCCGTTGAAAATGCCGTGTTAATTGCTAATGAGCTTGATATTCCACTTATTTATATTAGTACTGCTGGAATTTTTGATGGCAAACAGAATGAGTATGACGACTGGGATACTCCAAATCCTCTGGGGCATTATGGGAGAAGTAAGTATATGGGTGAGTTGGCGGTCTCAAGTAGGGTAAAAAACTTCTTGGTATGTCGAGCTGGTTGGATGATGGGGGCTGGGCCTGCCAAAGATAAAAAATTCATACAGAAGTTAATGGTACAAATTAAAGAAGGCGCAAAAGAATTATTTATTGTTGATGATAAATTTGGGACTCTTACTTATACTCATGATTTTGCCAAGAATGTTGAGCTATTAATTAAAGAAGATGCTTGGGGTCTGTATAATATGGTTTGCGCTGGGACAACTAGTCGCTTGGAGGTCGCTACAGAGTTACTGAGCATTTTGGGGTTGTCGGATTCCATAAAAATTACTACAGTTGGTTCGGACTATTTTAAAAATGTATACTTTGCACCTAGGCCGTACTCTGAAAGGCTGCTGAATACGAAGTTGAATTTACGTGGCATGGATAGAATGAGGGATTGGAAAACTGCATTACGAGAGTATTTGATGGATTATTATGGCACCTATTTATAAAGGTCGTGATCAAGTTGCGACAAACTCGCAAAATTAAGCTTCCGGATGCGGTTGTTTCCCCCTCTGCTATATACACATGCATTGAGATCTTGACGCTTGATCAGCATCTTTCAGCAGTTGTGAATTCGGTCGCCAACGAATGATTTTTCTATTACGTCAAGCAAAGCTGATTGGCTGTGCCCCAATAAGAACAGCTGCCATGCCAGTGAAGACTGCATTCACATGGGAATGGATAGCTGCGAGAAAACACGGAATTCAGGCTCCGTTCCCATTATTTGATCTAAATCAGCGGGAGTTTAGCCGGTGAAAGCCACTATCCTCACCGGGAGCCTCCCGGATTTACTGGTGCGCCTCTGGCATCACCTCAGTCGGCGCCGACGGCGTCAATTCGGGCTGTTAATGGGCTTAATGCTGGTCAGCGCGTTCGCGGAAGTCGTTAGCTTGGGTGTTGTGTTGCCCTTCCTCGGCACACTCATTGCGCCCGATAGGGTGTTCAGCCACCCTATCGTCGCGGATATGGCGCAGGCCTGGGGCATCACCTCAGCCGATCAATTGGTGTTGCCCCTCACAGTCGCGTTTGCCGCGGCAGCCCTGATAGCGGGAATAATCCGCATGCTGTTGTTGTGGGTCAGCACCCGGCTCGCGCATGCCTGCGGTGCAGACCTCAGCATCGAGGTGTATCGTCGCACCCTCTACCAGCCCTACCAGGTGCATGTGGCTCGCAATAGCAGTACGGTACTCAGCGTTATTGGCAAGGTGGGTGGCGCCGTTAGTATGCTATACCAGTTGATGACACTTACCAGCTCAGCCGTGCTGATGGTGTCTATCATGCTCGTTTTGAGCGCCATCGATCCGATGGTGGCCTCGGTGACAGCCATCGGCCTTGGCATCAGCTATGGGATGATCACCTGGTTGTCACGCCAACGGCTGCATCGCAACAGCCAGCGCATTGCCTACGAACAAACTCAAGTTGTTAAAGCCCTGCAGGAAGGCTTGGGCGGCATTCGCGATGTGTTGCTGGATGGGACGCAGCCAGTTTACTGCGATATCTACCGTAAGGCTAACCTGCCACTGCAGCGGGCGGTGGCTAACAACACCTTCATTGGCGGAAGCCCGCGCTTCGTCATGGAGGCGCTGGGGATGGTACTGATCGCCGCCTTGGCCTACGGCCTTAGCCGTCAGGCTGGGGGCATTGCCACAGCCCTACCGGTGCTCGGCGCGCTGGCACTCGGCGCGCAACGTCTGCTACCGGCCATGCAGCAGAGCTATAGCGCCTGGGCGAGAATTGCCGGCAGTCATGCCTCACTAGCCGATGTTATCGCACTGCTTGATCAGCCACTGCCGGCGGTGCTACTGCAACCCGCTCCCGCGCCGCTGCTCTTTCAGGATGCTATCCGCTTCGACGCTGTGCGCTTCCGTTATACCGGCGACGGCCCCTGGGTGCTAGATGGTCTAAGTTTAGTAATCGCCAAGGGTGCGCGGGTGGGTTTCGTCGGCAGCACCGGCAGTGGCAAGAGCACTACGCTTGACCTATTGATGGGATTGCTCATACCAACCGAGGGCGAACTTCTGGTGGATGGTCAACCCATCAGTGGCATTCGTGTCAGAGCATTGCAGCAAACCATCGCCCACGTGCCGCAGAGCATCTACCTGGCGGACACCACGCTGGCCGAGAATATCGCCTTCGGTGTGCCACCCGACGCCATTGATCTGGATCGGGTGCAGCAGGCGGCAC
>Ga0075119_1001665_pt1 | contig 10513 bp, 10 predicted proteins | sample AntAceMetag02UK9_FD_69791 | JGI IMG/M metagenome (GOLD analysis project Ga0075119, IMG submission 69791) | Saline lake microbial communities from Ace Lake, Antarctica - Antarctic Ace Lake Metagenome 02UK9 | ecosystem: Environmental > Aquatic > Non-marine Saline and Alkaline > Saline | place... | reverse complement strand
CTCAATTTTGGAGAATTAATTTTTTTAGTGTCAGATAAAAAACCAACACAAAATATGAAAAAAACATAAGTAAGGTTTAATAGATTGAGATAATAATATGATGTAATAATTAAAATCAAACCACCAGAAAGCGGTATTCTTCTTGAAGAAATAAATTTTTGGTGGTTATCACCTTTAAAATTTAAAAATAATTTTTTTTTAACAAATATATGATTTAGGGTTAAAGTTAAAAGTATAACTAAAATAAATAAAATTATATTCATTTGTTTTTTAATTCTTTTAAAACATAGTTAAATGAAAGTAGCATCAAATAGATAAAGGATTTTACTAAGCTAAAATTCATATATTTTCTGTAAACTAGATAACCATCATAAAATTTTTGTAATTTTGAAGATGAAAGAGAATCATCTAGTTTTCTCCATTTTGTTAAGTTATTTTTTAGAGCAAAAATTTTATTATTATTTAATGTGATTTTAAGCCAAAGAATATAGTCCTCTTTAGTGTTAGTATTAGCAAATTTTATTTTATTTGTGATTATTTTTTTATTCAATATTACCGTTGATAGACCAATATCACATGAATTTAGTAGCAATTTATGATTCATATCCTTAGCTCTTCGGCTTCCAATTATTTTATTATCAGAATTAATAATATGATAAGATGTATGCGAAACATCTATTGCATTTTTTTTCATAAAAAAAATTTGTTTTTTTAGTTTATTTCTTATCCACAAATCATCAGAATCTAAAAAAGCAATTAAACTACCTTTGCTCAATTTAATTCCTTTGTTTCGAGATCTACCCGCTCCTAAATTTTTTTTGTTAATATAAAGTTTAATTCTTTTATCTTTTTTTATAATTTTTTTAAGGAAATTTAAATCTTCTTTATTTTCATCATCATAGACAATAATTAATTCAAAATTTTTATAAGTTTGTTGTATTACTGAATTAATAGCTAGTTCAATATATTTCTTTTTTTTGTAATACGGTATGATAATACTAACTAAATCCATATATATAAGTTTATTGTAATTTTACCTATAGCAAATAAAAATGAAAAAAAATTAATTACATTTATGCCGTCTATAGAAGGTGTGGTTGAAAAAAACTTTTTTTTAGTAAGTAATTTTTTATAAGACAAATATTTTTTGAATTTCATACTTCTAATTATTCTATTTTTTCATTTATAATTCTATAATTTGTATAGGTAATAATAAGATTATTTATTTTCATTTAAAAAATAGTTTAATTTTTTATAGTGGCGAAATTTAGTATAATTAATTGCTACTTTTTTTGAGTAAACTTTCTGCAAATAGATTTCTTTTTCATTTAATTTTTTAAATTTTTTATAACTCTCTTCAAGACTTAAAAGATTATTAGAATGAAATAAAATACCTCCTTTGCCATTTTTTAAAATTTCTTTAGGTCCACTTGGGCAATCACTTGAGATTATACTTGTATTATTTGCTGCAGCTTCAATTAATACAAAACCAGGGTCCTCCCAAAGTGAAGTGGAAATAAAACAAAAACATTTCTTTAATAAATTGTGAATGTTATTTTGAAATCCTAAAAAAATAATTTTATTTTCAAGCTTATTTTGTGTCAAGAATAGATCAAATCTATTTTTTAACTCTCCTTCTCCAGCTATAATTAAGTATAAATCTGGATCTTTAATGGTTTCTTTTTTAAAAAAATTTAAAAGAAGTTGAAAATTTTTTTGAATACTCAATCTTCCTATGGCTAAAATAAATTTTTTATTTATCAAAAAATCTATAATTTTTTCATTACTTTTTTTTTTTATTTGTGATATTTCAATGATTGGATCTTCCAAAAGATAGAGTTTATTTTTTTCAAAAATATTTTTTATGTTTAGTGATTCTATAGTTTCATTTGTTGGACAAAAAACTTTAAATATTTTTTTTGAAACTTTTTTCCATAAAATTTTTCTTAAAAAAGTCATCTTTGGATATCCAGAAATTCTCAAAATAAATTTAGTTTTAAAATTGAACAAAATTAATAATATAAATGGAATAAATGTTAAAAGATGGACAACTAAATAGTCTGGTTTTTCTTTTTTTAAAAGTTTGTATAATGGTATGATTGAAAATAGTCCTATTAATAAATAAGTTAATCTTGATTTAACAAATCCAGTTATATTTTTATTTAAACTCAATTTTTTTGATAGATACAAATCTATAAAATTAATTTCTTTATTATTTTCTTTACAAAACTCCCATTCACCAAATACATTTATTATATTTACATCATAATTATAGGAATACTTTTTTAAACTTTTTGTTGAATTTAAAACTGCCTTTACAGTCGCTACATTTTTATTAATATGTGGAGACCAATAATATATTTTTATTTGTTTCAAGAATTTACTAATTTGATTTAATAATCAATTTAATTACTATTCGACAATTGTAAATAAAATAATTATGAAAGAAAAAAAATTACTGATTTTTATGCCTTCTGTAGAAGGTGGGGGTGTAGAAAAAAATTTTTTTTTAATTGTTAATTATCTAAGTAAAAAGTTTTCTAATATTACTATAATCACCGCACATAAATCTATAAGGAAAAAATTAAATAAAAAAATAAACCTAATTGCTCCTGATTCAAATATCTGGATTACAAGTTCCAGATATCCAAAATATTTTATTTGTTTAATTTACTTAACACTGTTTTTACTACGTAATAAATTTACACTAGTATTCGCTTTTCAGGCAAATAGCTATGCATCGCTAATCGCTAAAATTTTTCGTAAAAATATAATTACACGATCTAATTCTTCATCTGAAGGTTGGTCGAAAAATTATTTTAAAAAAACTCTTTATAAAATTTTTTTCAAACTTCCTGATCAAGTGATAGTAAATAGCTTTCAATTTAAAAATGAACTTGATGCTAAATTTGGCATCAATAGCCATGTTATTTACAACCCTCTAAATAAAAACGAAATAATAAAAAAGAGTAAAGAAAAAATAAAATTAGATTTTTTTAAAGGTTCATTTATTAAAATAATTACAGTTGGTAGACTTGTAGATCAAAAAGATCATTTAACAATGTTAAAGGCCATAAATTTAATTAAAGATAGAAATATTAAACTTTTAATTATTGGTAGTGGTCAAAATAAGTTGAAACTAAAAAACTATATAAAAAATAATAAACTTTCATCTAAAGTTAAGATCATCTCTTTTAAAAAAAATCCATATAAATATATAGCCCTATCCGATATTTTTTTGTTTTCATCGATATTTGAAGGTTTGCCAAATGTTTTGTTGGAAGCTCAATGTCTAAAAAAATTTATTATATCAACTGATTGTCCTACAGGGCCAAAAGAAATTCTTTTAAATGGCAAGGTTGGTGAGATTGTGCCAATGCTGAATTATAAAAGAATGTCTAAAAAAATAATTTCTTACAAAAAAACAAAAAAAATTGTCACAAAAAAAATTTTGTTAGGTTATAAAAATTTAAGCAGATTTGATTATAATTATAATATGGATAAATACTTAAAAGTTATTAAAAAATTTATTTATTTGTAATATTTTCTTGACCAGTCTATTGTACTTTTCGAACTTTTTTCAAAATTCGAAAATTTCTTAAATGAAATAATTTTTTATTTTATTTTATCTAATTTTTAATAATGTAAGTATTTATATTAATTCTTTATATGCAGTTAGCAGCTTATTGCTAATTAGATCTAAATCAAATTTTTTTACAGATTCAAAGCAATTTTTTTTTAAGCCAATCAAATTATTTTGGTTCTGATTTAATTTATAAATTTTTTCAACAAAATCAGAAAGATTATTTTCATTTACAAAAAATCCATTAAAATTGTCTATTATAATCTCATTAGAACCTTTAGACATAAATGATAATATAGGTATTCTTGATGCAAGAGACTCAATATAGGTTATACCAAAAGACTCTATTCTTGATAAATTTAAATACAAGTCAGAATTTTTATAATGTTTTATTAAATTTGAATGAGGAAAATACTCTTCATCTATATTTTCTATGTTATCTATCAAATCAAATAAATCAGAATTTGCTTTAAAAAACTGATTTTTTAACAAAAATTTTGAATTTTCACCAATAATTTTCCATTTAAAATTAATTTTTTTTTCTTTTATTCTGGAAGCGATTTTATGAATTAAATCAAAACCTTTTTTTTTCTCAGCAAATCTAGCAACTGTTATTAAATTAAATACTTTATTTTTACTTTTTTTATTTTCAGAATTATATTGTTCAAATTTTTTTAAATTTACACAGTTTGGAAAGTAAATTAACTTTTCTTCGTTTATACCAAGATCAATTAAATCTTTTTTAATGATTTTGGAAATATAGGTATATTTATCAATTCTCTTTAGTGTGTTTTTGAGCAAATCATCATATTTTTTATTTAGTCTAAATCCATAATTTATAGATCTATCAATTTGAACATCTGCTCCATGGAATGTGACAATTACTTTTGCTTTCTTATTAAAATTTTTTAGGACATTAATCAGTATTAAGCTTTTAAAGTTTAAAAAGCTAAAGTGCCAAACGTCAAAATTATACTTTTTTATTAAATAAGAAATATATGGGTTTAAAAAAAAAAATAAATTAATATTTAAATAATATTTAAAAAAAAAAACTACATTTAATACAAATTTATTTAGTAAAATTATCTTGTAATTATTGTTTTTAATATTTGTTTTGTTGTAAATAAATAATTTAACATCACAACCTAGTTTGCAAAACTTATTTGCAATATTGTGAATTTGCACTTGAGCTCCACCTGGAACTGGAAAAAAGACACCCGAGATAAATGCTATCTTCATAAAAACAAATTATTTAATTAATTTTCTTACTTTTTTTAAATCATTTTTTGTATCTACAGCAACTGACTTATTGGACATTTTTATCATTTTCACTTGATGCCCGATTTCAAGAAACCTATTCAGCTCTACATCCTCAATTTCTTCTAAAGGTGTTTTTCTTTTTAAATTTGAAAAAACTTTAAGTGATTTATAGGGAAATGAATAGATACAAACTTGTCTCCATGCCTTTATAAAATATTCGTTTTTATTTGAAGGTATCGGCGCTCTTGATATATATATCAAATTTCCATCTTTTCTAAATACTACTTTGGGAATATGTGGTGAGTTAAAAATATTTTTTTCTTTAATTTCTGTAAAACCGCAAATCACTTTAGTTGGATATTTTTTAGCTAAAATTATTATCTTTTTTATATCAGCTGGATTACATATCGGCTCATCACCTTGAACATTAATATAAAAAATTTTTTTTATTTTTTTAGATATTTCAGCCACTCTATCTGTTCCTGTAAGACACTTTTTGGAAGTCATAATTACATTAATATTATTTTTTTTACACAAATTTAAAATTTTTTTATGATCTGTTGCGACTATAATTTTTGAAGGATGCACTGCTTTTTTGCACTGATTGTAAGTTCTAATAATCATTGGTATGCCTTTAATATTGATCAATGGTTTACCTGGTAATCTTTTAGATTTGTATCTAGCAGGGATTACTAACAAAAAATCTGACATTATATTCTAAATTTTAATTTTTTTAATTTTATAATTTGTAGGTGTTAAAGAGATTATTTTTTTTGCTTTTTTTTCGAATTTATAATTTTGTAACACTTCATCCATTTCAAATTTTTTGGGGCTGATTTTATTATACCCATCTAATCCAGCAAAAAAAATCTTTTTACATTCACCGCTACTACAAATTCCAAGAGTGTAAGTAATGGCTAGAGAGTTAGGTAAAACAGCATAATTTTTTTCAAATTTAAACCTATTATTTTTGACTTGTAATCCAAAATTCAATATTTTTTTTGAATTAATTTTTGATTTTATATTTTTTGAAAAACTTGAAAAAGGAGTAATCAAATATTTATTTAATTTTTTATACTTATTAATGTCTGATAGCAGTCTTAATGTATGACAGACAACATTAGCATAAACATATTTTTTAGGAATTGGATTAATTGCATTTAAAACAAATACAATTGGTTTATTTTTTTTAATAAATCTTATTAATTTTAATTTATATTTTAATATAGATAACCCTGGCCCAATTATTAGAACATATTTATTTTTTATAACTTTACTTGGTTCCCAATCACCTTTGTTAATTTTTCTGTAATTATTTTTTCCAAGTGCAATTAACTCCTTAATAAATTTTTTTCCACCCACAGTACTTAAATTGTTTAAATTATTATATATATCTTCGGTGTCAAATCCAGTATCACTTAGCATTTCCTGCACAAATGTTGGATGAATAGAATTTAATCCAGCATAATAATAAAATGGGTTAGATCCCCACTTATATTTTTCTTTCAACGGTTCAAAATAATTTTTTATTAAATTAAACAAATTTATTAAATGTTCTTTTTTTCTTTTTAATTCTAAAATTAAATATTCAGTTTTAGTATTTCCAGGTCCTCTACCCATTCCAGTCACAGTACAATCTATCCAATTTACCGAGTTATTAATCGCTTCAATTGAATTTTCTAGAGCTTTGCCCATATTATCATGGGTATGTATTCCTGTTGATTTACTCCATAATGATTTTATTTGATGAATAATTTTTTTTGTTTTTGAAGCATCTAGACTTCCCATGCTATCTGCAAAGTATAAAATGTCTGCTCTTGTTTTTTTAATTATCTTTACTACATTTTTAATTTCACGAAAAGATAGCTCAGGTATTTGCATGATATTAATGGCAACTTTATACCCTGATTTTTTTAACCAACTTACAAGTGGTAAAATATCTTTTATCTCAAAATGATGACAGGCTAATCTTACAAGAGAAATAACTGAATACTTTTTTGGTCTAAAATTTTTTTTTGCAAGCTCTATTATATTTTTTTGTCCGACAAAATCTGAAGCATTTATCATTATACCAATTTTTAAATTCTTAGGAATTTTTAAACTTCTTAAAAAACTTTCTTCAGAATATGCACAAGGTCCCTTAGTTTTTACTTTATCTAAAAATCTAAATCCTATTTCAACATAATCAACTTTAATCATATCCATTACTCTAAGATATTCGTTAATTAGCTCTTTTTCAAAAAACCAATTATTGTAATAGCCACCATCTCTTAAAGTACAATCTAATAGATTAATTTTATTTTTATTCATAATTAATTATTCTCAATATCAATTAATATTAAGACTATTCTCCCCCAGTTATATTGATAACCTCATTTGTAATAAAATTATTTTCAATAATTAAATAAGCAATATATCTGGCAATATCCTTCGTAGTAGCCATTTTTTTTAAAGGAATTAGTTTTATTCTTTTTTGAAGAGATTTTTTTTTTATTTTTTTATGAAACTTTGTATCTGTAACACCAATCCTAACCGTATTGTATAAAATATTATTGGATGATAAATCTTTAATTTCTGATGGCATAAATTCATTAAGGTGTTTGCTTAAAGAATAAGAGAAAGTATTGATACCACCTCCAAATTTAACACCAACACTTGAAGTGTTAATTATTCTTCCAAATTTATTTTTTAACATATTTTTTAATGAATTTCTAATAATCATAAATGGGATGAGACTATTAACTAGAATAGTTTTTTGAACTTCTTTAATACTAAAATTTGAAAAACTTTGATTGCTTACATACCCAACAAGATTTATAATTATATCATAATTCCCATCAAAGTATTTATTTAAATTTTTACTATCTATTTTACTTAAATCTTTTTTAATTAATTTTATTTTTTTTTTAGTAATCTTCTTTGAAATTTTTTTACTGTAATGAATATGAACTAAAAAATTTTTATCATTTAAAAAATGATTTAATAACTCTAAACCTATATCGGAATTACCACCTATAATTAGAATTTTTTTCATTTACTTAAAATAATTTGCATTGGCTTCACCCATTAAAGTCCCATCAACATCACAAACATTACATGGAGAAAAATTTCTATTACTATTAGCTAGAGTATTTCTAATTTTGATTGATTTATCCTTAAACCAAATATCAATTAATTTCTCTTTTTTTAAATTACCTAAAATTATTTTTTTCCCCCAATCATGCGGACACATTAAAACATCTCCTATATAGTCAAAAAATAGAGTGTAGGATGGAATATAGCATGGATTTTGTAATGGGCTTACTGTTTTGGGTATTTTATATTCAGCATTTTCCATCATACCACCTCTATTGCTTAAAGTGATACCAAAATCAAACTCCTCGGACAAACTTCTGTCTCTAATTATATACTGATCTTTTTTTAACTTTAATTTATCAATCATGTTTTGAAATTTTATTACATCTTCTTTTCCGTCATAAGCGCTAATTAGAATTTTATCCAATCCATTATCAAATAACTTTTTTAATCTATCAATACTTAAAGGGTCTCCATTAGTTACCATTTCAATTCTGCTTTTTGGACAAAACTTTTTAACTATTTTAATATGATTAAATATCTTTTTGTCTAACAATGGTTCGACAAAACCACTGAATCTCACAACACCTCTATAATCTAATTCATTTAATTCTACTGATACTTTATTAACTAAATCTTCAGATATAAATTCTTTAATATCCTGAAAATCAGGATCGCTTCTTGGGCAAAAACTACACTTTCTATTGCATGTTCCTGACTCACTAATTTCAATTTCTGTTGGTAAGGGAAGTTTTTTATTTTTAAACAAATAAAATTGCAACCTTTCTGTGACAGATTGTTTTTTAAATTTTATATTACTATCTATGAATTTTTTCATTTTTTTATCTTTTTTATTACTTTAATCTATTTATGATTTTATTTTTAATGTTTTATAAAATTAATTTTTTTATTATTGTATAAATACGTAGAAATATAGTTCTGCTTATAATCAAAATCAATCACAGAAAAGCTGCGCTTTAAAATCAAAAAATCAAAAGGTAATGAAGAATTTTGAGAAATAATCACATTTGTAAAAGTTTTGTTTTTAAAATTAACTATTTTTTTAATCTTCATATCTGATTTAAAATAAAACTTATTTTTAGGGTGAAGTTTAAAATAAAATTTATTTTTATTATTAAAAATAGAATTATTTTTCACAAAAAAATAAATATCCTTCACATCATGAAGACCAGGTAAAATTAAAATTTTAACAGACTTTTTTTTAATTATTATATTATTAATAAATTTAAAACTTTTTTCAGTGTTTTTACTTTTAATAATAGATACAGTTGTATTTTTGTATTTTAATTTGTAATCTTTTAAAGAAAATTTATTTAGGCAGTAAATATTATCAGGGATGTACATTTTTCTATGATTTAAAGAATTTATTACATCAAACCACATAAGGTTATTAGAAAAAACACCATGTTGGAAACCAGAAATTTTTATTTTATTAGAAAATTCTCTAATACTTCGTATCAGATAAAAACCAAAACTATACTCAAACAAATAAAGATTGATATTGGATACATTGTTCTCTTTTAAAAAACAAGGGATAGCTTTAGAATAAATTTCTAGTTTTGATCTATTAATGTAGCTACCAAGATAAATATCATTTAACTCATCTTCAAAATTTAAACCATGAAAATTAATTGCTATTTTTTTTATTTTTTTAAAAGTAATTAAATTATAAAAATGTTTAATTAATAGTGGTAAAATATCTGAGACTTTTATAAATTTTTCTATATTTAGGATATTTTTGTCATTCATAATTTTTGCAAAATGAAATAATTTTACAATATTTAAATTTAAGTGTGTTTCATCACTTAAAAGAAAATTACAAATATTTTCTTCCTTTTTAAATAAATCATTTTTTTCATAAGAATACCTGTTTGGATAAAGTGATATGTAAAAAAGTTTTTTTTTATTAAATTTTTTTTTTGTTTTCTTTAAAAATTTCAAAAAAACAATTACAATAATAGTTTTAAATAAAAATTTAATTATTTTTAAATTTGGAAATTTCATCTTAAAATTAATTTTTGAAAAATCTTTTTTTTCGACTTTTAAATTCAAATGATCAAAAATTTTTAGAGTAGATTTGTTGTCTGAAATTATTTTGATTTTTTTTATTCTTTTTTCTAAAATTATTTTTTTTATAATTAAAAAATTTAATATTCGATCTGGGAACTCATACCTATCATTTCTTAAGTTAAAAATTTCCATTTCTGATAAAAAAAATTTATCATCTAGATTGCCTAGAATAAATTTTCTAAACTTTTGTATTAAAACTTTATAATTTTTTTTTCTATAATTTGGAAAATTTTTTAATTTAATTTGTTTGCAATTACTTAAGTGAATTTTACCTTTATTCAAATAAACATATGATTTATTTTTTTCACTAAAATTAAAATTTTTATTCAAATCGATCAACAACAAAGTATCATTTTTCATCTTATTTATAATTAATCTAGATAACAATTGATCAATTGTTTAAAATTAGTAGTCATACTGATTTTTCAATAATTACAGCTTCAATAGTTTTGTCTATTGTAGTTATCATGCTAATTTATATTATAAATCATTAAAAAGTTTTAA
>Ga0075119_1001658_pt1 | contig 10531 bp, 8 predicted proteins | sample AntAceMetag02UK9_FD_69791 | JGI IMG/M metagenome (GOLD analysis project Ga0075119, IMG submission 69791) | Saline lake microbial communities from Ace Lake, Antarctica - Antarctic Ace Lake Metagenome 02UK9 | ecosystem: Environmental > Aquatic > Non-marine Saline and Alkaline > Saline | place... | reverse complement strand
AACAGGATTTCACTTATAGGAACAATAGTAATAAATTTTAAACATCTACTGGTAACAGTTTTTGTAAATAGCTATTACAATTTCATTTTAGAGCTGAGGAGTTTTTAAAGTGTGCTGGTGCTGTGGAGGAGGTTGTTTGGCGCAGCAGCTTTGTATCAGTAGATGAATAAAAAATAATTATGGCAAAAATAGGAGCATATATGATTAGTAAAAACCAAATAGAAAATACATACCATCAATTGGTAGTGGTAAAGAAAAAAAATTTAAAAAAATTAGCTCGTTACTAAAGAGTAACTACAGTTTAATAAAATTAATATTTAAACGACTTAAGGGGAAGAAATAAGGATAAGAACTATCCCTATTATTTAGGCAAGTTTTTTATATCTTCTAATTTTCTTAGAGTATATTGATTGAAGATAAAACCCTATAGGTAGGCTATAAACAATGGCTAACCAGTTATTAAAAAAATTTCCATTTGGAGAAAAAGGCCATACGGTTATTAAAATTCCCGCTAATAAACACACCTGATAATCATTTAAATACCTTTTCTTTTTTAATACAATGGATTTAAGCTGCCTATAAGCACAATATAAAACATAACAAAAAGCACTTAATAAAAACGAAAATCCTATAATCCCTGTCTCAGCTAATAATTGCACATAAAAGTTATGTGGATGAGTACTACAAGGCTTAATACCAACTGCATATTCAGGATCAGAGCATTTAACTCTAAACATCTTAGGACCATGACCTAAGATAGGTTTATCGAGAAACATATTAAAAGCTGTTCTAATGTGGTTATCATGATTAGGCGAAAATATGATTAACTGACCACTCCCTACTCCAACTTGCTCTAACGTGGTATCCAGCATCCTTTTTTTAACAGTAGGTGAAACAATCGTAATTCCTACTATTAAAGCTAGACTTAATAACAGTGTGATTAATCTAATATATTTCAATTTATCAATAAGAAGAACAATAAATAAAGAACTTAGCATCATATACATAAAGCTCGTTCGCTCCCCTGTTAAATAAACAAGGACATCAATTAAAATAAATAACAAACCACCAAAAATTGCTAAATACTTATCCCTTACTCTTAGCGCAATCATTAAAGCTAAAAGTAAAGGAAATAATCTTGATAAAAAGCTTCCAAGTTTTGGACGATCAAATATAGATGTTACATGAAAACCACCAACTAATTCCAGTCCAAAAATATTAAACCCTAATAAAAACTGAAAATAACCATCAAAGATTAAAAAGCAAAAAACACCACTCAAGCAATAATAAAAATACTTTAAAAACAACTTATTCTGATCAATTAAATACCAAACCAAACAAGCAAACACCCCAAACCTAAAATAAAACAAGCTGCTCTCAAAACTTAAAAGAATATCATCAGCAAACAAGGAACTCAAAACACAAACTAAACAAAAAGTTAAAAATAACTTAAAGAACTTAATATCAAAATAATCAATTCTATTATCTCTAAAACAAATATATAAAAACCCTAAAGCCCCCAAACTTAAGAATAAATCAGGAAGAAAAGGCCCTGTTAAAAGCCATAAAGGAAATAAAGTTAGGAAAACGTACAAATTAAAGATTAAAATTTAAGCAAATTATTAAAAAATTTTATATTATTTTAAATTTTGATAAAACTTAATTGCATCATTAATCAAACCATCAAAAATAATCTCACCATTATTAAAAACCAGCCCTCGTTGACAATAATTTTCCAAAACTGCTATAGAATGTGAGGCAAGTATTAAAATTCCAGAGTTATCAACTAATTGGTTAATTTTTTTTTGAGCTTTTAATCTAAAATATTTATCACCTGCATTAATTATTTCATCCATAATTAAAATTGCTTTTTTTAAATTAAATGTAGAAACAGAAAAAATAAATCTTAATTTCATGCCTGTAGAATAAGTACGAACTGGTCTTTTTAAGTCATTTCCTAACTCTGTAAAATTTTCGACGTATTGAACTAAATCTTGATACTCCGAGAAAGGAATATCATGAACTGTCATTAGTAATTTGATGTTTTCATAAGCACTAGCATCGACATCAAGACCATTTGATAAATCAAAAAGAGTTTTGATATTTGGGCTAATTTTTAGACTGCCATGTTTAGGTTTATAAACACCAGCCAACGTTCTTAAAAAAGTTGATTTTCCTGAACCATTTTTTCCAAGAATACCTACTCTTTCGCCTTCTTTGATCTCGACAGAAATTTTGTTAATTCCTCGAACATATTCAGTTTTAAAAAAGTTATGATGAATAGAATACTTAATAGTTAAATCATTACATTTAATTTCTAACACAACTTTATAGCCAATAAGTAATTTTATGTTGATTAAATTTTAGTAAAATTAAAGCAATAAACATTACAGTGATAGCTATACATAATGAAATCACCCAAGCATCAATGGGGACGGGATAGCCAAGTAAGGGATCACGTATTATCTTAATAAAATATGCAAATGGATTAACCATTAACAATATATTAGTAAATTCATTAAAACTTCTCTCAACCCACATTATGGGAGAAATAAAAAAAAATATTCGCATTAAAGAAGATATGATTTCTGATAAATCTGGGAATCTAGTGGCAGTAATACTAATCAAAATTATGACCCAAAATGACGTAAATAACATCAGTAACAATCCTGTAATTGAAATCAACAGACTCCCTAAACCAGGCCACATTCCATAATATAAAAAAATAAATGGAATAATTATTATATTGTGAGAAAAAACTAATAATTCTCTAAACCATGAGCGCAAAACAAAAGTAGATAAAGGCCAGTATTTGTTTAATAGGAAAGTTCTAGATTGAAAAAAAAGCGTGGAACTAGAGTTTATACATCCACTCATATAAAGCCAAATAATATAGCCAATAGAAAGATAAATTAAATAATTGTCATAACTGTCAGCTAAAGCATATCTGAATACAAAATATATCGCTAATATAAATAACAATGCATTTATCGTAATCCAGAATTGACCTAAAAATTTTCTTCTGTAATTTTTCTTGATATCATTGAAGCCATAATTAATCCAAAATAATTTTTTATTTAAACCTAATATAATATCATCAAATAAATTTAACATGGGTAAATAAGATTAATGTTTTTAAAAACTTATTTTTATTTAATACTCTTATCTCTGAAAATTGAATTTACTAAAATTTTTACAATACGATGAGCTGCTTTTCCATCTCCATATAATGATGGATTGGTTTTAACATTTTTTAGTGACGAATTATTACTCAAAAAATTCTGAACAATGGAAAATATATGTTCACAATTTATTCCAACTAATCTTGATGTTTTATGACTAATGGACTCAATACGTTCTGTATTATTTCTTAAAATAAAACATGGTTTTCCTAAAGTTGTTGCTTCCTCTTGTACGCCACCAGAGTCTGTAAGGACACAATAAGATTCCATCATGATTGATATAAATTTTTGATAATCAAGTGGCGGGGTAAGGATTATTCTTGGTTGATTTCCAAGCATTTTGAAAACTATTTTTTTTATGTTTGGATTGGGATGAACTGGATACAGAATACAAATTTCTTTATTTAACTTAGCTAATTTAAGCAATGCTTTACATATATTTTTAATTGGTTTTCCAAAGTTTTCTCTTCTATGTGCTGTTACTAATATTATTTTTTTATTTAAAACTATATTAGTTGCTAATTGTTTTGTATCTTTTTGAACTATATTTAATGAATCTACAACTGTATTTCCTGTGATATGAATTTTTTTTGGATCTATACCATTTTTTAATAAATTTTTTTTTGCATTTTTAGTTGGTGCAAAATGCCAATTAGCAACAAATGATGTTAAAAGCCTGTTAAATTCCTCAGGAAAAGGTTCTTGTAAATTACCCGTTCTTAGCCCAGCTTCAACATGACCTATAGGGACACTTTTATAAAAACACACAACAGAAATTACCATGACTGTTGTTGTGTCACCTTGCACTAAAACTACATCAGGGCGAAATTTGTCAATAACTTTATCAATTTTTGTAAAAAGCTTTCCTGTAAGACTAGAAAGTGATTGATTTTTAGTCATAATATTTAAATTAATGTCAGGCTTTATATTAAATAAGCTTAGTAAAGGATCGAGCATCTCTTTATGTTGGCCGGTACATACCACTTGGCAAATAACATTATCAATTTTTTTTAATTCATTGATAACAGGAGACATCTTAATAACTTCTGGCCTAGTACCTATTATTGACATAATCTTAATTATTTTTTTTTTTTTCATTAAATTTAAACCAAAAATATTTATTAATTTAAAATTTCAAATTGACCTATATAAATTTTATCATTTTTAAACTTTAAAAAAATTTTAATTTCTTCAAAGTTTAAATATATTTCTCTTAGATCTTTTTCAAAGATAGAGCCTGATAAAATAGTATGATTTTTTTTTTGATTAATTGATGTACTTAAGTCTAAACCATTAATTTCAAGGATACAGTCTTCATAATTAAAATTACTAATTTTAACCCAGATTGCTTATTTATTATTTTTTTGTAAATTAAATTGTTTATCTCTTGAAATTTTTTTTGGTCCCCAATCAATTATCTTATAATTGCTTAAATTAATATTTTTATTATTAATAATTTTTTCTTTAAAATAAAAATTACTAATAAATTGTTTTTTTTTATTTTGAGTGTCTAATAAATAAACCTCAAAAACATTTTGATTTACAGGAAGATTTTTTAAATCTTCTTGGTCTAAATCTCCTGTAATTAAGCCACTAGAACCTGATGTAGTTTTTAATAATAAATCTCCGAATTTAATTATATAGTAAGAATTATTTAATGAGGAACCTTTTGTTTTAATCCATATAGATGAACTTCTATTTTTTTGAATATTAAAACCTGAGTTTTTAGATCCTGATTTAGGACCCCATTTTAAAACTTCAGTAAAATCATCCAACTTATATTCTATTTCAGATTTTTTAATAATATAATTTGAATATTCTATTGAAGCAACTGCGCATATTTTGCATTCAGTTTCTGCAAGTTCATATCCATTGTAAATGCAAATTTGGTTATTTTTGATATCGTTTTTTATTCTTTTTTTAAAAATTTCAATATTATTGATAAAAAATTCAAAAATATCAGAATAATTTAAATTTTTATATCCTAGTTCTGAACTAAGTTGATCAAGAATATTTTCATTTTTTTTTTTTAATTCATTAATGTAAGTTTTGCCAATGTCTATGATTAAAAAAAAGTCAGATTTATTTGTATCCCCTTTAGCATGTAAAAGATTTATTATTGATTGACTTTGAACTACAGATAGAAATAAAGAAAAAAAATTAAGCTTTATAAAATTTCTACGATTTAAATACATAATTAGTTTTATTTACAAATATGATCTGCTAATCTACAACTTAAAGCCACTATTGTTAAAGTAGGATTTGAAAAACCAAATGTTGGAAAGACAGAGCTACCACCAACGTATGCATTTTTAAAACCAAATATTTTTAAGTTATTATCGACGACTCCTTTATTTGGATCACTCGATGCTCTTGTAGTTCCCATATGATGTGCTTGATAAGATGAATTTTCTCTCAACCAGTCCGCTTCATGATTTAAAGGTTTAAATCTTGTATTGAATGAATTAATCAAATACTTCTTTAAAAATTCATATGATTTTAACATAGAAATAGAATCATTTATTGAAGGTTGCCAATCTAAGTTTATTTTGGGCATTCCAAATTTATCTTTAAATTTACTAAGAGTTATTTTGCTATTAAAATTTGGTGTATTTTCCATTCTCAATAACAATCGATATTGATAGTTTTTTTTATTTGACTGCAAACTTAAAAGACTTTTAACATTTTTTTCAGTTGTATCAGTTTTTTTTTCTGGCAGAAGAATTGCCCCAAAATTATTAAGATTATTATTTAAGAGGAAATCATCATTAAAAGACAGATGTGGCATAACAAGAGCAGAATTAAGTTTTTCATCATTGTATTTTTGATAATACATTTGTTCATTAATTATTAATTTAGATAGTGTTGCACCTTGGTGATCTGAAAAGCATCTTCCTAAAAAAGGTAATTTTTTTTGAAAACCACTAATCATTAGTAATCTTGCATTCTCAATACCACCAGCACAAAATATATACTTATTGGAGTCAATTAAAATTTCTCTACCTAAATTGTTTACAGCCTTAAGAGAATTAACAGAATTTTTATTAAAATTAATTTTAGTAACAGTTGTATTCAAAAAAACATTTATTTTTTTTGAATTTTTAAAAAAATTATTATATTTAATTCCAAATCTTGTTGGCGGACTAAAAAAAAAATTTTTATTTTTGAATTTATCATTTTCATTAACCATAAATTTATTTTTTAAATCAAGATCAAATGCCTTAAGTCCATAACCACCAGTATCTACGTCACAAATATTTAGAGCTTTTTCCCAATAACCCAACAAATCATTATAATTTATAGGCCAACCAGTTAATTTTTTGTTTTGTCTATTTTTAAAATCAATTAAATCTAATGGTCTAACCCATCCACCCCAATGATTACTTGATCCTCCAAAAAATCTTAATCGTGTTGAATATGTATCATAATCTATACCTTTATTTATTGATTCGTAAGGATGGTTTTCAAAATCAACGTCATCATATCCACCGGCTTCTATTAAATTAATACTATAATTTGATTTTTCTGATATTTCTTTTGCCAAGGTAATTCCTGCTGGTCCACCACCAACTATAGTAATATCAGAATTTAATTTTAAGTTATCTTTTTTTATAAGGTCGTTATCGTAGATCATTTAATCTTTTAGAAACTAAATCATATATTTGTTGATCTTGTTTGTTAGCATTAATTAACTTTTCATAATTGGTTGAAGTTAAATTATTTTTTACTAGGTTAAGTTTCTCTGTGACATTGACAATTTTTTTATTTGTTGAGTTTTTCCAAACATTTTTTTGAATATTTAATTTTATATTAATAGACTCTAAGTATGGATTTAGATTACCAATATCATGCTTTAAGTATTCGGTTCTTAAAAGTAATTTAACATTCTCAATATTTCTTTTTGCTTGGTTTAAATCAAAAATTAAACCAAATTCATTTTTTTTAGACAAAGGAGGTCTATTATATGTATAAGATAAAAATCTTGTTTGAGTATTAGAAATATGAGAAATTTCAAATGGGTCATTTAAAGAATGATTTACCCATTCATTAAAATTTAATTTCACAGCATTTTTTGACGTTTCAGTGTTATCAAAAAATTTTCTTTTATAATTATAAATTGAATAAACTCTTAATAATGGATTCCTAACACATATTATAGGTATAAAGTTTATATTCAATGAAGTTGGAACTGGTAATTTTATTTGGTGAGATGATATGGCTTGAATCTCTGAATTTGAATTTATAATCTTTAATAATTCATCTTGATTGATATTAAAAAAAGGAAACGGACCATCAAAGGATATAAAAGCACTTTTAAAAGTTTCTCTAAGAATAAAATCTATTGACGTACCAGAATTTTTATAAAAATGATAATGAACTAATATATTTCTCAATTTATCTATATGCTGCAATTAGACAACGATTTTTGATTGAATATGGTAACACTTCACAAGACCAACCGTAAAACTTTAACATTTCAATTATGCATGATTTAGTAGGAAACCATTTAGGTATATGATGACTTCCATCAGGAGGTTTGAAATAAATCAATGGTAATTTACCATCAGCAATTGCTGATTCTACTAACATTATTTGATTCTTAACTTTTTTTAATTTACTTACATTTTCAATTAATAAAAATGGATGCTTTGAGTGATATAATAAACCTAAATTTAAAATTATTCTAAATTCATTTTCAGATGTGAATTTTTCTGCAGTTTGAATATGGGTTTTTATATTTAAATTTAATACCTCATTTAAAAAATTAATTCTTTCTATCATTTTTTCCCATGAGTCAACTGCTGTAACATGCGCGCCTTTTTTAGCTAGCTCTATTGAAAAAAAACCATCTGCAGATCTTAAATCTAATATATTTTCATTTTTTAAAGGAATATTTGTTAAAAAATCTTTAACATTATTCCATCTTTCTTGTGGATGGTTTAATTTTTGTGGACCTGGTGCAGGTGATATTTCCCTTGTAAATATACCATTTATTTCAATATTATGAAACCATGGGCCTATATCGTGTATTTTTTTTTTTAAAATTTCGCTCATTGTTTTTTATGATTTAATTTATACTTGCTAAGTTCTATAATGATGGGATTTCCATTTTCCCCATTTGGACTCAAATATTTTTTTATTTTTTTCAAAATTTTGTTTTCTTTCTTCTTCATTAATTTTAGAAAATGACGCAGATAATTCATGATGTACAAAAGCATCTTCAGCTAATGCACATATATTTCCTTTTGATTTAATCATGGCACAATGATCATCATCTTCAAACATTCCCAAGCCATAATCTTCTGAGATCAAACCAAATTTTTCAAAATCTATTTTACGGAACATGACAGCAAAGTAAGCTACCATATTTAATTCTGTGTGTTTGTATCTGTTAAAAATAGTATTCTCAAAAGCTATTTTTTTCATTTCATGCATATCTTTATATTCAACATTAAGTTTTGCTTCATTACCAATGTTGTTTGTTAATGGTCCGACTACACCGATTTTTTTATTATTTTTTAAGTGATTTATCATAGAGAAGATAGCTCCTGGTGCAACATACGTATCATTATTTAATAATAATATATATTGACCATTTGATTGATTTATTCCTGTGTTATTACCTTTAGCAAATCCAAGATTTTGTTTATTTTCAATAATTCTAATGTTTTTGTAAGTTTTGCAAAAATTTTTTATTTTTTTTAAGTCTTGGTCCTTTGAATTATTATCAACAATTATTATTTCCATATTTGGATAATGCAATCCCTTATCAAATAATGAGTATGTGGCATTGATTGTTAAATTTGGATCTCCATAAGATAAAATAATAACCGAAACTAGTGGAAAATTATCAATTACATTAATAAAATCTGATGCTCTATTTTCCCAAGAATTATCTATTGCAAAATTTTTAAGTTGTTTTAAGAATTTTTTATCATCAACTTTGTTGTAACTATTATTAATTTGATTAATAAATTCACTAGTGTTTGATGCTAAAAATACAATATCTTTTAATCTAAATAATTCTGGTAGATTTGCTGCTACACAAGGTTTTTGACAAGCTGAATATTCATAAATTTTAACAGGATCACAAGCTTGAATTAAAGGAATAATTTTAAAAGGTATTATGGTGATATCAATTTTTTCCAAAAAACTAGCAATTTCATTATAATTAATTTCTCCATAAAGATGAACATTTTTTAAAGCTTTAACTTTATCAACCTCATCAGAAGTTACTTCTCCGCACAAATGAAATTCATAATTATCTTGTTTAATAGCTAAATCTTTAATAAGATCAAAATCAAACCAATCAGATATCGCTCCTACGTAACCAATTTTAATTTTATTTTTATGATTAATTAAGCTTTTTAGTTTAAAATTTTCCTTATTCTCTTCGAAATCTCTATAATTGTTAGCATTTCTAATAATTGGTATATCATTTTTTTTTTCATTAAATTGATCTTTTAAAAATTCAGAACTAACAATTAAATTATCACATTTATCTACTAATTCTTCTTCTTGTTTAATTAAAAAATCTGTTGTGTTATTAAAACCTTTCATATGATCCATACAATCAAAATTAATTTGAGAACCAGGTATATTTTTTACTATTTGCCACCAAAAGGGATGTTGAACGATAAATTGTTTAAATTGTGTTGATTGTATTGAAATACAAAAATTGAAAAATTCAGTTAAAAAATTTCTAGTTTTTTCATAATTAATTTGTTCTGTATAAGATTTGATAAATCCTATCTTTTTTTTAGAAAAATTTACTTTAAACAAATTATCAGATATCTCTTTAACTATTGTATTATCAACATCGTTCATTGACATTTCAATAAAAAATACACGTCTGCTTAATTTTGAAAGTTGTAATGCTAGTTGCTGAGGTCTTTGAAACCTAAAATTCCAATCTATTATTGAAAAGATGAATATATCTCCTTTTCTTTTTAAATACTCTTCATTACTTATTTCCCTATTTTTAATAACATCTAAAGTTACAAAATTTTTAGTATCCAACTTTTTAATTTCAGTTTTATTTTTAAAAATTAATTCTTTTAAATAATCAACTTTTTCATTGGGAAAAAAATTTCTTAAAATTTTTCCACTCAATTTATAAATATTGTTATATAATGGATTTAAAATTTGATACTTGCTTTGGGTTAAATTATTAAAAAGTTTATTATATTCATGACTTAAAGAGTTTATATTTGAATCAAGTCTTATGTTTTCTTCAAATAATTTGTTAGAATTATTATTTAAATTATGAATTTCTTGGTCTTTAGTGGATAAGGTTTGATTAAGAGTTTCAATAGTTTTCGATTGTTGTTCGGTCTCTTCAGTTCTCT
>Ga0075119_1001657_pt1 | contig 10534 bp, 8 predicted proteins | sample AntAceMetag02UK9_FD_69791 | JGI IMG/M metagenome (GOLD analysis project Ga0075119, IMG submission 69791) | Saline lake microbial communities from Ace Lake, Antarctica - Antarctic Ace Lake Metagenome 02UK9 | ecosystem: Environmental > Aquatic > Non-marine Saline and Alkaline > Saline | place... | reverse complement strand
CACCTGAACCTCCATCACTCGTTCCACCAGAACCCCACGCAGCTACAGTTGCCATGTCGAAAGTAAAATCTGAGACAGTCACCGGTGTCACAAAAATGACCAGGGCAAAGAAGCCTAAAATAGTAAAAGCGAAAATATTTTTAATTGAAATCATAATGATAGTAGTTAACCTCTTAATATTCCTACCTACACCAATGTACACAAGAATATTAGAGGTGGTGTGCCAGAGCATAGTTGCCAGGCACACCACAGTTGTTCACACACAAGCATCCAAGAGCGGAACGCAAATGCACGGAAGCGCACCGCCACGCGGAATCATAATCAGATTTCCACAAACGTCAGCGATCATGACCTGCCAACGCTGGACCTGTCCTGACGCATCACGCCAAGTCAGAAACCAGCTTCTGGCTGCGAAGTTTTGCCGCTGCCAACGACTGGTTTGAATGACGGGGTTAACCGCCAACCAGCCATCGCCGGACATCATGACGCCAGGCAGAACCTGGTTGTTGTACATCCGAAGATCAATGATTTCCGGTGCCTCCTGCATTTTTCTCAAAATCGCCTGCTTTAGACCAGGTTGTAGATTCAGCCGCGGCTGAGCCAGAGCGTTGCTCATACTCAACCGAAGTGGATCACCGCCGCCGTTGCTCCAGTGGAGATGACCGCCGATCACTTCCCCGTTTGGGAAAACGATACGCTGTTGTGCCATCACGGGTAGCGATGACGCAACCAGCGTTGCTGCAGCCAGCGAAAGAAAGTGACGTCGTTTCATGTTGGATTCCTTATCCTGCGGGCTGCACCATCACGATGGTAGCCGCGTTATGGTTGCTGTTGGCGAACCCAGGCAAAGCTGCCCGAGGGCCGAAGTCGATGCAGTTGGTGTTCAGGCCAACAGCAGCTGGAAAGCGACGCTGTGTCGCAATCAGTGGCCAGGATGCAGCTCGGACACACATTGCTCGACCGGGCTGGAAGAAAGCAGCCGGACCCTGGAAATACCATGTTCCGTTGTGTTCTGCCCGCAGGTTGACCGTAACCGGTGCCTCGGCTGGCTGGCCGCCCGCGTACGGGATGAAGTCAAACCGACCAGTTGCCGATTGGACTGTCCCGTTGTCGAGACCAGCTTCGAGCAGCTGAGCGAACCTGGTGAGATCACCAGCAGCGCTGTCGTAGAGGCGCCAGACTTCGGCGCTTTCCTGAACGGCAACTACGCCAGTCCAACGTTCGCCCGAAGACGAAGCCGACGTGGTCGCTGTATTGGATTGTTCCAAGGAAACGCACCCGGCGAGTCCGACAATAGCGACCAGAACGATAAACGAATTGATAATACGCATGACAAAACCTTTCTGTGGTTTGTTGTGTTGTGTGAAAGTTTCAAGGACCAGATAAGGACTTTCCTTGAAGATCAAAGTTCGCAGGAAGTGATCTGTATCGCTTCCTGACTTAGCTGCCAACATCATAGCAAAAGAAAGCACTCTTGTCAAGTGCTTTCTTTTGCATTCTGCTACTATTTGCAATATAGACTTACTTTATAGCCTTTCTACGCTGATTTGCTTGGCTTCGACGATGTGTCGGTCGTCGGTGCTCCCAAAACTATCGCAGGTTGCTAGGGTGAGTAGTTTACTGTCGCCCTTGATGGGAACCGTGACTTCACTCGCTTGCGCCTCGTACACACGCTCGACGCGGTAGGTATAGATGGCGTCGTTCGAGGTTAGGGTGATGGTATCTCCCCACTCGAGGTTCTCGATCCCGTTGAAGGCTTGAAAGTTGCGATTGAGAACGTTTGGCAGATAGCTGGAGTGACCAAGAATCAATACCGTTCCGTCTATATTAGGAGTGGCGGAGTCGGGGTGACGTACAACCCCAGAGAGTAGCGCGTAGTCGAGGTCGGCGATAGTGCGCGACACGGGGTTGAGCACGTCGATGGTTTTGTCGAGGCGCTCGATGTACATACTAATTGGTTGATCTGGTGTCAGGGCATCCATCGCTTCCACTGGAGTTTCGATCACTGCTGGTGCAACTGCAACTGCTTCCGCGACCGCTGTTACCTCTTCCGTCGCTGACGCTCCGGTTGGCGCCTCAGGCAGGAAATCGACCACAAACAGTACCCCGTACAGCATGGTAAATATCAGGAAGAAGGCTCCAAAAAAGTTCAATCGATTGGCCCAGACGTTAGAAACGATGTCAGATAATTGCATAAGTCGTGACACATTAGCACTGTTTAGTACAATTGTCAACAGCGAATCACTCAGGCCAGGCAGTATGACAGGGTGGTTCGATGCGGTGTCTGTTGACATTCATGTGATTCGTGCTATGATAGAAGCATTATGGAAACAAATAACGTATCACCACAAAAAAAGAGTTCAATTTTGAATACCTTGGCCATTGCTGGATTTGTCGGCATCGTCCTATTACTCGCATACCTATCGGTTCAACTGGTTCAACTATTCCCTGGGGCATTTTCTTCCCTCGCCTCTTTAGCCGAAGGGGTGGACCAAGTGTCTGAAACCATGGTCGAAGATGCGAACCTACAACCAATCATCGTAACCAGCAACACCTCACTCGCTAACAGTGGTGAAGCAATTACAATTAACTGGGACCAGAAAAACGCCCGTGGTTCATACGTATTTACCTACGATTGTCTCGACGGTGTAGCGATAAACCAAATAGATGGCACGACTGAACGACAGCTGGCCTGTGATACTAACTATAACGTCGGAGACGTGGCTGATTTGACTATCGCTATCGAATCTGAAAAAAGCCGCTTTACAGATGTGGCGTTTCGAGTTGGGTTCCTAGCTACCAACGACACAAAACCACAAGCAATGGGATCAGATGTGGTGACTATCGTCAACGAGAGTATTGATGGTTTTGTCGCAAACCCAGTCACCGAAGAGGTGGTGGTGGTTGAAGTAGTTGAGACTCCAGTAGCAGTCACTCCAGCGGCACCGGCTCCCGTCACTCCAGTGTTTGAGCAGGAATTCGTCTACGCCATCCCGACATCGAACCCCAACGGGTTCACTGACCTGGCAACTGCCTACATCGCCGTAGGTGATATCATCGGCAGCCGGTTTGTGCCTGGACCAGTCAGTGTCGACAATGCTGGTGCTATCCAGTTCTCCGTCAAGAATTTTGGTACCAAAACATCAAACACCTGGACATTTTCTATGGAATTGCCTAACGGTGGTACGTACAATTCCCCAACCCAGGTGGCCCTCAAACCGAACGAACGGGCAGTGCTTACCATCGGTTTCCCCGCTGGCGGTGATAACCGACACACGTTTGTGGTCAAAGTAGATGAATCATCCGACCGCAACAGTGGCAATGACTCATTCTCACAACGAGTATCGTTTGCTCGCTAACACCGACTGGCACAATCCAAAACCGCCACGACTCGTCGTGGCGGTTTTGTATTGTTGTTTAGATGTCTAGGTTGGCGGTCCTTGCATTATTTTGAATAAAGCTCTTCCTAGAAGGTACGTCCGTCCCCATCAGAATATCAAATACCTTGTCAGCAGCCATCCCGTCTTCGATAGTGACTTGTTTCAAGATCCGGTTGTTGATGTTCATCGTGGTTTCACCGAGCTCATCCGCGTTCATTTCTCCTAGCCCCTTGTATCGTTGCTGGTCGATTTTTACACCTTTTTTGGCTGCACTAGTGTCTTCTGACTCTTCCCTGTCTTCAGACTCTACATCAATGTCTACGTCGACCACATCCCCGCCCCAAGCGGTGATGATTTGGGCTTTTTCATCCTCAGTATAAGCGTACTTGACTTCTTTGCCTTTTTTCAATTTATACAGTGGTGGCATCGCGATGTACACATATCCTTCGTCAATCAATGGGCGGAAGTACCGGAAAAATAGGGTCAGCAGCAGCGTCCGGATGTGTGAACCATCGACGTCCGCATCAGTCGCAATGATAATCTTGTGGTAGCGCAGTTTAGAGATATCAAACACGTCCCCGATGGCGGTCCCCAGTGCTATCACGAGGTTTTTGATTTGTTCACTGGCGAGCATTTTGTCGATTCGGGCGCGCTCAACGTTGAGGATCTTGCCGCGCAGCGGCAAGATAGCCTGGGTTTTGCGGTCGCGGCCCATTTTGGCACTCCCTCCCGCTGAGTCGCCCTCTACGATAAATAATTCTGAGTCTTCGGCTCGTTTGCTCTGACAGTCAGCTAGTTTCCCTGGCAGTGACATGCCTTCGAGCGCACCTTTGCGCAACACAGAATCCTTGGCGGCTTTGGCTGCCTTGCGGGCTTTGACCGCCAGGATGACTTTGTTGATCATGGCTTTGGCGTCGTCGGGGTTTTCCTCGAGGTACGCGGCGAACGCTTCTGAGAACACACTCTCAACCGCGCCGCGCGCTTCAACTGATCCGAGTTTGGCTTTGGTCTGACCCTCAAACTGGATTTCGGGCATTTTGACCGATACTACCACCGTGATTCCCTCGAGCACATCGTCACCAGTAAACCCAGCGTCTTTATCTTTGACTGAAAAGAAGTTTCCCTTCTTGGCATAATTATTGAGGGTACGAGTCAGGGCGGTTTTAAACCCAGTGATGTGGGTTCCGTGCTCTGGGTTGTAGATGTTGTTCGCAAAAGCAGTAATGCGAGGTGAAATATCGTCAACGTACTGCAGGGCTATTTCCACCACCATTACTTCCGGTGTCACATCATGCTTTTCTACGTAGAAAATATTTTTGTGAACTGGTTTTTGATACGAGTTGTTGAATGCCACCAGTGACCGTAGACCACCCTCAAAGTAAAAGGTTTCGTGTGGGACCGGTAAGTGCTCATCAGCCAAATATCGCTTCCCTGTCCATTGGTATTTCTTGCCAAGAATCTCGTCGATTTCTCGAGCGTCAATAACGGTAACGCGCATGGCTTTTACCAAGTACGCCTGCTGACGCAAGTGGTTGACGGTTTTCTTATAATCGTACCTTATCTCGGGGAAGATACTTGGATCAGCTTGGAAGGTAATTGCGGTGCCGGTATCCAAACTGGTGCCCACTTTTTTTACCTTGTATTTTGGTACCCCGATGTTGTACTCCTGGATGTATGACCCACCGTCCCGGTGGATTTCCGCTACCAGATGAGTCGATAGCGCATTTACTACTGACACCCCTACTCCGTGCAGTCCACCTGATACCTTATAGCCAGAGTCTTCACCACCAAACTTTCCACCAGCGTGCAAGATAGTGAGGATAGTTTCCAGAGCCGACAACCCACTTTGTTTGTGTTTATCAACCGGAATTCCTCGGCCGTTATCAACGACTCGAATGTAATTGTCAGGAAGTAGCGTGATTTCGACTCGGTCAGCATACCCACCCATCGCCTCATCACGAGAGTTGTCAAACACTTCCGTAATCAAGTGATGCAATCCATCAAGGCCTGTAGTCCCGATGTACATACCAGGACGCTTTCGCACTGGATCGAGTCCTTCAAGGACCGAAATAGACGATGCGTCGTAACTTTTTTCTTTCTTTAAGGGTTTTTTGTCAGCCATGCAGAGTGGTCAATAAGTTAAATAATGCATCTATTATAACACTAAAATCGACTTGTGCTGGGTGAAAAACTGTCACCTTATACCATTCAACCAGTACTCACTGTTGGACATCCGATGTCCAACAGTTTGTTGTTAGCGCACTACCCAACCCAGTTCTACCACTGCTGCATTCACTACTGTCATAACCGCATCAATCTCGGGATCAGTAAGAGTTTTTTCTTGCGACTGAAAAACCAGCCGGAACGCGAACGACGTTTGTCCGTTTTTTTCAAATGTATCAAACAGGTCGATGCGGACGCAAAGGTCACCGGCTGGCGCGCGGAGCGCTTTTATTACTTCGTCAGAACTAGTTCCCACACTCACCCACAGTGCGATGTCGCGGGCGACGCTTGGATACGGTGAGACGGGCGTGTACGTTGCAGTGGTGCGCTCAACCATGGCCGTGTATGACGCTGGCTCTGGCAGCACAGCAATCACCGCTGACAGGTCTGCCTCGGCCACTCCCTGCGTAATACTCCAATCGATTGGAGTATTGAGACTGGTTGCTACGGCGTCTAACGCTACTTGTAGTGGGGCGTTGTCTTTGGGGGTGTAGCCGTTTCCCTTCTGGCAGACACCGATGGCGAGCGATATGTGCTCACTTACGCCGTCTGCTGTCTTGTCAAACACTGTACCGATTTCGAAGACTTGTACGGAGCGAATCCCCAGCAAGTCGGTGTGGGAAAAGTTGGCGTCTAATACCTGATGGAGGTTTTGAGCTAGACTACTGCGCACGTAACTCTTGTCACTAGCGAGCGCATTGCGTAGCTGGATGTGGTCTTTCTTCTGAAAAGACGAGGTGATGACTTCGCTAAATCCAGCCGCTAGTAGTGTCTGGCGGATGTGTTCACTATAAAACTGCTTGGTGCTGACCGTGGCGACCGCTGACGTATCTGGCGTCACTGCAAAGATATTTGATAGGCCATACAAACGACCAACCTCTTCGACAAAATCCTCCTCAATCAGTAGGTCAGTCCGCTCGAAGGGGCCGATGCAGGTAAGGACGTCAGCCGCAGCTCGATCAGATACGGCAGCACCAGTGCGCACGATGATGTCGCGCACTTGTTCGAGCGATAACTCTAGTCCAAGCAAAGCGTTTACTTTGCTCAGCCGCACGTCTACTGGCGGATTATTTTTCTCCTGTGCATACACGTCGAGGGTTCCTTGATACTCACCACCAGCGATTTGTTTGATCAGCTTGATAATCTCAAACTGGGCGTACGGCGGCAGTTCACGAGAGCATTCGTTTTCAAACCGCTTACTCGCGTCGATCACAATCCCTAACCGCCGAGCAGTTTTGCGGGTGACAGTCGGATGGAAATGAGCCGCTTCGATGATGATGTTCTTGGTGCCGGCGTGTACTCCAGCGAACTGTCCACCTTTGACTCCAGCGAGCCCAATTGGTGTGTTACTCGAGTCATCCACGATTAATAGTTCAGTTCCGACACAGGTGACTTGACGGGGTTCGGTATTTTTCCCTTCGGGCAATATCTCGACTACCTCACCCGCTACACCGTAACGAACACCAAACTGCCACGTTCCATCTACTTGCGGAAATAGATCAGCGTCATACGCGTGTAGTGGCTGCCCGATGGCATACATGACGTAGTTAGTTGCATCGACGACGTTGTTGATTGAGCGCTGCCCGATTGAGGCGAGGCGGGTTTTGAGCCAGTCTGGTGATGCTTTGACTGCAATCCCTGTCATGAGTGACGCAGTGAACCGAGGGCAGGCGTTGGTGTCGGCGATGTTGACGGTGATTTTGTCTGTCTCAGTTAGTGCTGGTTGTGCCCGTAAGGGGTCATGAGCTAGCTCTATATCTAAAATGGTAGCCAGTTCTCTCGCAACCCCCCGATGACACAAACAGTCCGATGAACGGTTGGGTAACACATCGACGTCAAGAACAATCTCGCCCTCGACCGTCTCTACTCCATCTATTTCAAACGCGTGCTCGGTCAACAGTCGATCGACTTCGGCAGCATCAGGCAGCACATCTCCCACGTATTCTTTCAGCCAGTTGTAATTTACTTTCATATAATATAATTAGAACTGCTACTAAAATTGGTTGACGAACCGTAAGTCACCGGAATAATTATCGCGGACATCTTCCACGCCGTATTTCATCACCCCGAGTCGGTCGATTCCCATCCCAAACGCATAGCCGGAGAACTCTTCTGGATCGACACCCCCCGCCTGGAGTACGTGTGGATGAACCATCCCAGCTCCCATTACTTCAATCCACTTCCCCGCTAGTTTACTATCACCTGCAAGTAACCGCATGTCGACCTCGACTCCTGGTTCAACAAACGGGAAGAAACTAGGGCGGAAGCGCACTTCAGTTTTGCCACTGAAAAAGTGTGAGAAGAAATACTCAAGGGTGCCTTTGAGATGCCCCAGGTGAATACCCTTGTCGACATGTAACCCTTCGAGTTGATAAAACTGCGCTTCGTGGGTGGCATCGGTGGTTTCGTTGCGGAACACTTTGCCGGGCACGATGATTTTGCACGGGGCGCCGTGCGCTTCCATCCATCTCGCTTGCACTGGGCTGGTGTGGGTGCGCAGGACGGTTGGTTCCGACACGTCGGCGTCTTTGAACCAAAACGTATCTTGCATGTCACGCGACGGATGATCTTTAGGGACGTTGAGCTGGTCAAAGTTGTAATGCTCGGTTTCCGCTTCAGGACCCTCGGCAAAGGTAAAACCAATTGCCGAAAAGATGTGGTTAATCTCGTCAATCATCTGCGTCAGTGGGTGTTGGTGTCCGGGTGTTGGTGGCATGAACGGTCAGTGTAGCACTATGGTTAGTTTGATTCAATTTCAGGAATGACCGCAAAGTACTGGGTGCCTTGTTGGATATAAATAACTTCGTTTTCGACGATAGTTCTAAAGTCGGTCCCGGGATACAGCAGCTGCGAGTTCTGCCAAGCGCGGTCGTCAATCTCAGTGACATACAAACCATCCTCTAGATGCACCAATACTAGATCAGACGAGCCGGGGAAAAAATCATATAGAAACACATCTTGCCGTAAGCGGTCGAGTTTAATCTCAGTGCGACACATCCGGTTATCGACGGCGACTAAGGTGGAGGTGGCTGTAGTAGTGCCTAGTTGCGCAAACACCGCCTCTGCTACGTGGACACCATAACGCTCGGTCGTACTAGCAATAGTCGTGCTGCTCACACAAAAGTAATACGGCACGTCTTGCGCTCGACCTTGCCACACAGCGTACAACTCGAGACCTTTGGTCGTTAGTCTGATGTTGTTGCGCTCAATAATCACTGGAGTGGTGGTAGAAGTTGTCGCTGATATTTCTCCAGGAGTTATAAACCGAAACCGGTCCATATCGCGGATAAAATCAGCAAAAACCGATGAGGTTGTCGCCGTACTAGTGCCAAACAAACTCACCACAAACTCGTACTCTTGGTTCTCGACGTAGCTGGACGTCGCACTGCTGGTAGCGACGGTAAATGCCTCAGTAGCAGTGGCGTTAGCGAATAACAGGGCCGGGGTTGAAGTAGAGAAAAACACCGCTGTTCCGGCGCCGGTTTGGAACTGAGTCACCGGGCGCAAGCGCGGCACGGTTGGTAGGTTGAACGCTGCGGCTTCGGTGACAATGTGCGAGTCTACCGACAGTTCCTTGACCCAGGTCTGAATTCCCTCTCCTTGCACCACTACCCGTCGTAATCCGGCGTCGATGTTTTGAATGTAGTAGGCTGAACGGAACAAGCGTGGTCGCTCAATCTGCTCCTCGTCGAGATACACTTCGACATCTGTGCTCTGGGTAGAGATGTACACACCACCAGTGGTCACCACCGAAGTCACGTCGTCTTCAAAACTCAGCCGATAGCCCGTGGTGTAGAAAATCATCGAAGGCAACACCAATAAAAAAATCAGTACTAAGCCCCAAAAAATCACCGTTCGGCGACGAGAAGACATTCCGGCGATTTGTGGTTCTTGTGGCATATGATTCTAATTATTTGACGCTTACTATTGTACCCTTTTTGGTGTGACCCAGAATCCCATGTACCGACCAAGCATCAGTCGAGTCTGCGCGTCGAGCCCTGGGATAGCGCTAAACACGATCATGGTAATCGGCACCATAATCCACTGCAGAGCCATCACGATGTAGCGGAACCGACTGTAGCCTTCGGGTCGGGGCGGTGTAAGCGATAATGAGATGATTGATGAGAACACCAGTCCGACCATCGCAACCGTGAGCAAGTTGCGGACCATAATCGGCAGCTCGTACGACAACACTGTCTCATGGAACTCTCGTGACCCCAGGAAAATCGGTGTCCACCCGAGGATAAACAACATGATGGGGTTAGTCACCAGTGACCAGTACCCTTCCCCTTGCTGCAACGCGATTGACCACCGGCGACGTAACGGGATGCCTTTGTGCTTGGTGAAGTGGTATACCAAGTAGCACCAGTTCTCGACGCCGTAGGTCCAGCGGCGGTGTTGTTTGTAAATGTTTTTGATTGTACCCCAGGTTGACGCTGCGGTCGTTGCATCCATTGCAATCGGGTACGAGAGTGACACGACGTCAAAGTAGCCGTCGTTGGCCAGTAGCAAGTTCCAGTAGATGCGCGAGTCTTCACTCACGACGTTGGCTTGGCCGTAGCCGATTTCGTAGAGCGCTTGGTAGCTAACAGAGTGAGAGGAAAACGTCGCAGCTTTGTCCGGTCGCTCTTGCATGATCATCTGCCAGAACGTGCTCGACATCGCCATCACGCGGGAAATGGCTGACGCTTCCCACAGGTTGTTGGTAAACAACGGCACCGGTTGGAACGCACTTTTGTAGGGATTCTTGGCAGTCATGAAATGCCAAATCAGACAGTTGAAATAGTCAGGGTAAATGACGGTATCAACGTCAAATATAGAAACGAGGATTTTTTTGTGGGAAATCTGCCGCGGTGCGATAACTGTTTCGTGGACCGTGCGCAGGGCGTAGTGCACGTTGGAACCTTTACCGGCGATTTCACCCACGACGT
>Ga0075119_1001646_pt1 | contig 10571 bp, 11 predicted proteins | sample AntAceMetag02UK9_FD_69791 | JGI IMG/M metagenome (GOLD analysis project Ga0075119, IMG submission 69791) | Saline lake microbial communities from Ace Lake, Antarctica - Antarctic Ace Lake Metagenome 02UK9 | ecosystem: Environmental > Aquatic > Non-marine Saline and Alkaline > Saline | place... | reverse complement strand
ATTAATTTTATTGCAGATACTGATAGTGAAATAGTAAATAAAAATATATCTATTTCTTTAGAGGATACGTTTAATAATATTATTGATAGAAACTATTCTAAATCAAATATATTTACATATGCAATAATACATCTAAAAAATAATTTACCAATTAAAATAAATTTAACTACAAATCTTATGGATATGATGCTACATAAAATCATATATCATGATAATATTATATTTAAAAAAGATGCGACATATGAGGTATCGTTTTATATTAAAAAAACAAATCCTTATTTAATGTCAAATAATTGTGCATCATTTTTAGTAAGTTTAATGAATTCATTGATTAATTCAATAGTACCTATTCATTTTCACATAAGAAGTGGTATATATAATACTGGATCAGGATTATACCAACAGTTTCCATATGATGTTTTAAGTACAAATGCAAATCATAAAGTTCTTTGTTTAATTGATCCATTATTTGAATTATCAATAGATCAAAATCATTCAAGAAGAGATAATAAATATGTTCATCATAAATCTGAACATATTTATTATCTCTTCTTGAATGATTTTGATCTATTGATAATTCAAATAATGGATAGATCAAAATCATTCAAGAAGAGATAATAAATATGTTCAGATTTATGATGAAGATATATTTGAACATATATGTTATACAGATAAGATTAATAAGTTTCTTAAGGATGATCCTTTTGAACTTGTTAGAGGATATAATGGAATAACCCAAGAAAATAATTATATTATAAATGAATTTCCACACAGTGCTATTTTTAATAAAATTTTTATGATTAATAAATTATATAAAAGATTAATCCGTGTATTCTATCATAAAAAAACAAGATCCACAATAGTTTTATTACCCTCTATGATAAATATGGATGTGGTAACAACAGGAATAATTAAATGCACTACAGAAAGCAATATTAATTTAAAATCTTTTTATAAACAATTTATAAATAAAGGTCATATGTTTGATATGCAAAGTTTTGGGGTAATTGTGGATTCAACTAAATTCACAATTGATCCATGGATTAATTGTGGATTCAACTAAATTCACAATTGATCCATGGATTAATTACTGATTTACACTTAATTTATAGATAATTAATAAAAAATTGAAATATTAAATTGTCTGCAATTATATGTATCAAAACCAATATAAATATGAGGACTATTCAAGATACCAATATGCTAACTACTCAACAAATTATTTTTCTTGCTGAAGAAAAACGCAGACGACTTTTTATTATTGACAGCATTTTTAAAGGTGGAAGTTTTGATGGAGAACATCTTTCTGCAAAAACTCATGTAAAATTGGGCGAGGAAGAATGTAGAATTATGGATTGGTTTTTTGACATTAGAATGATGTATCCACATCTTAAAGCACATTTTAAGTATTGATTTTTTTTATTAAATAATTAATGTATATGCCACAATGTACTGATTATGAAATATGTAATAACTAAAACATAAAATTATTAATAAAATATTACATGTTATGAGTGATAAAAAAATACACAAACCTAATTATAATTTAATAGTTTTTATTATTTGCTAAATTATATTAATAATTTAATAAATATTAAAACACTTTGTTTTTTCAACAAAGTAATGACACATGATGTGTTTATGTTCTAAATTAAATAACAAGGCGCACAATTATTTTACGATTGTCCGCGTAACCTCAAGTACCATCATCAGATAGCTCTCAAGCAGGAGGGCTTTAAGGTAGTTCCCTACTCCCCATTTAAACTATTAATACTATACTAGTATACAATAGTCTAATAGCGCTGATGCGACACTTTATATAGTAGATTAATAGTGAAATAAGTAATTAAATCAATTTTTTTTATAAAATAGTTATTAAGGTTTCATAATTTAGACTTTTTAGCTGCAATAATTTTATTCTTCTTCCTCTTCCTCTTCCTCTTCCTCTTCCTCTTCCTCTTCATCGTCCTCTTCCTCTTCATCGTCATAGTCACTTTCATTATATATATTTTTAATAACTGGTTCATTATCAATATCATCAGTTATTTGTGGTTTATTGGTTTTAGAAAAGAAAAGATCATGAAGATCTCTAGAGAAGAAATAATCTTCATTTACTGATTTTATAGTATTTGATCTTTTAATATTATGTACAGCCTTTCTCATATTTTTTTTTTGTTTATTTTGTAATAAAAGGTGTTTTTCTTTTTTATAAAATGTATCCAATTCATTTTTAAATTTATTAAATTCAAATTCTTGGGGAATAGCAATCATAATTAAGTGTTATTATTTAATATTTAAGCACTAAACAATAAAAGATTTATTCAAATTTTAATAAAAAAATATATTTATTATTTAGAATCCAGCTAATGACAATCCTAACTTAGTTAATTTTGGTATTGGAACGGGTGTCATTTTTTCAATAGGTGATCCATATGTTCTTGGATTTATAGAAAATAATTTAACTTTGTTTGGGTAATGATTAGTAGTTCGTAATTTTGTAAATGCGTTGCGCTTTTTTTTTAGCTGAGATTCTTCTACATTACAACGTGGACTCATGCATGCATATACTATATTTCTAAAATTCATCTTTGTTCTTTTTTGTGATTCAATTCCAGAATGTATAGTTCGTGAATCCCAACATACCATGTCTCCAGCTTTGCATTTAATACAATATTGATTACAACCTTTTTTTTTATAATAATTCATTTCATCATTAGTTATAATATGCCAATCTCCTTTATCTGTAATATTAAATTTTTTGCTTACATCTTTATGATAGTTGTTACTGCCTTCTAAAAAAGTTAGAGTTGCATCATACTCATTTACGTCATATCCAGTTATCCACGATTGTACACATTCAAAGTCATTTCTAGTAAAACTTTGATCTGAATGTAACCATTGCTTTCCTCTATAAAAACCTTTATTTGTTATTTCAGGAGGTAAATGAAAGCTTGCACCATCAAAGCTTGTTACAAGTTCAAATGGTTTAACATTCCATAATTTAGAAAAAACATTTACCACTTTTGGATTTTGACGAATGTCCCATACATATTGTGCGTGTCCAATACCAAAGTGTTGCATGAGCATGCTATGCTTAGGATATAATTTATAAAACTCACGCCACGTGCTTTTATCATTTTGTTTAATTGGAAGCACAAATTCTTTACTTGTATTTTCAAGATAATCCCAAACACCAGAATTCATATTATTAATTTCTTTTTTATCTAGTACTTTGGGTATAATTGCAACACCATATTTATTAATAGTTTTTTTAAGTGTTGTACAGGTGCATATATATTTATTATATTTATATTCCATATTATATTATTAATTGTAATTAATTATAATAATAATAATTTATTCAATATTTTTGAAGTAAAAATATAATATAGTTATATAAATAAATGGCTTATAAACAAACATATATTAGCTTAAAAAAATCTTATAATAAACTTGTACAATTTGGCGGTGAACTACCTTCTCCATTAAGTAATAAAGAGTTTATAATAAAATATTTTGATATGTTTAATGCATCTTCACTAAGAGACTATGCATTTAGTGATTTAACAGATTTAACTAGTGGCAGTGCTGCAGCTAGTAGTGCGGCAGCTAGTAGTGTGGATAGTAGTGATGTTACAGTATCAGATGAAAGTTTAAATATAATTATTAAATATCTTGAATCAGTTTGTTTATTAATGTGGAATAAAATGAATCCCTTATCGCACGCTAAAAAAAATATAAATATATTTAGTTTTGGATCAGGACATGCTTTTGTGGAAGCATATTTTGGTAATTATATAAGAAGAGAACATGAAAAAAGTGTTAATCTAATATTTATTGAATATAGCACAATTTTACCAAAAGAAATTATTGAAGGATATAATACTTTTGAATATTATGTTAATTTTAAAGAAGATTCAATAATATCAAATTATTCTGATGTTATGACCATAGTTAAAATAACAAATACTAATAATCTCTATTTTAAAAAAATAACTAATATGCTTAATATGTACAATGGTACTCGTCGACTAAGTGCGTCACACAAAAAAGAAATAGATGATGCAATGGAAAATTTATATGATTTTGATATTCTATTCTCATTTGCTTTTCAACTACAATCTGGTGCTGAAAAACCTGCTTCAATTAATCATCCAATAGTTATAATTAGATTTATGAAATTTATTCTTAGTATTTACAAAAAAATGAATATAAATACTACAAAACAAGTAATTCCAGCATTTGTAACATTCTTTGGCACTCCTGAAGGGATAGTTGATTTTACAACATGGGAAACTTATCTTGCTACAAACATTTCTGCAGCAAGACTTGAAACAGACACTGATTTTATTGAAATGATCACCGCCATGGAAGATAAAATGATTATTAGTTATGCTGATAAATATAGAGAAGGCATTGATATAATTAGTAAAGAAGAAATAAAATCAGGACGTTCTTTTACTGTACCCAGAAGAAATCTAGAAATGGATACTAAAATCCATGATTTTAGTTATTTAATATAAATTAATTTTATTGTGATAATTTTTTAATACCAAAATATATTGCTCCTTGGTATTTGGCATCATTTACTGGATGATGATCTGCAATACAATCTTTTGTTAATTTTTCCCATAATTGATTATCTTCATCTTTAGATAATTTATTATCAGTAATATATTGTTTGTATGATGATGTAATACAATGACAAGAATAGCCTACTTCAGGGTAAGTACTTTTTTTGAATTGTTCATAGTAACATTTAAGCCACATCCAATCAAATGCAGATGGTCTCGCTACCCACACAAATTTATTTCCCAAACCATGTAAATATTCTGCAAGATCTGCAACAAATTGTGTCGCTGACATAGCATCTTTTTTAGTTAACGCATATTGCTTTGGATTACTATTCCAAAATTTCATGGTGCCTGTATTTTGAATATGTCCATCTAATGGCTTTATTGTACGGTAAAAAGTAGAAACTAATTCACCATCTTCTGTGTATGTAGCACATCCAAAAGAAATCATGCTATTATTTACAGGTGTTGGACCATTAGCTTCAATGTCGAATGATATAACGAGAGACATAAAAATATATTATATTATTTATAAAATAATATCCTTAAATACAATATTATCAATATTTTAGCATATATAAAAAATTGATAATATTATTAAATTGATCTCAATATAATTCAATAATGCATATTATGTCAGAAAAAATACTATTTACATCAAATGATACATTATTAGATTTAATTAAAAAATGTAATGATAGTCCTGTTATTATACCACAATATAAAATTAAAAATATATTTAATTGTCTTTTTTTAAATATTGAGAAATTTTTTGATAAACCTGAAGTTATTAATTTTTTTTCTACATATTATAATTACATAAATTATCCATTGGATTTAGTAAGTATATTTGTATATTATAAGGAGCTTGGTCAATTACAACTTAATCATAATAAATTAATAAAAAATTCAATTGATCGTGAAGATATAATTAGCACAATAATTGGTTATCCAAAGTATGCTCGTATAATAAAAAAACATATTAGTGAATTATGTGATACTTGTCCTAATATTATAAAAACAAATCATAATGTGTTTTATGATTTATATACGATTAAAAACATCTTTATAAAAAAAGATAATGTAAAGGAAGATCATGATCATGCAAATCTTAACTATGCATGTATAATAAAAATGAAATTAGGGATTGATATTACTCATAATAAGGACCAACAAACGTCTTAATTAATGAGGTAATATTATTTATTTTTTTAGCATCACATTTATTATATTTAATATTGTTAAATAATATAATATCAGTATCCTTATTATCACTATTACTATCAACCACAAAAGTTAACACACCTTGATCAAACACACGTGATGTTTCAGTCATTGATTTAAAGTCCAGTCGAGTAATTGACATTGTTTTATTATCAATCATGAGCCAATGATATATTTGATCAATTGTAGCATCATCCCCAAGATCAGTTAATTTAATCTCGGTGATATACACATCCTCATTATTAAAGCAGTATTTATGTTTGTATGACATTATATAAATTAGTAATATTAAATGTTATATACATATTACTTATTAATGTTTTTTTCAATATTTTAAAATATTGAAATTACATCATACTAAACAAATTATTATAATATTCTAATTAGTATAATAATGTCAATTTCACTCGACACACAGATTACTAAAGCACGTAATGAGATAGGAGAAGATTATATTTCTATAAATAAGGGTGATGAAATTATGGTAAGAATATTAAATAACTTTAAAAATAATAAAATAACTCGTAATGCTTGGCATCAAGTTTACTCATATGATTTTTTTGATGATGAATTTATTTTTAAAATATCTAAACCAAATATTCTAAAAAAAATTGGAAGTATTGGAAGCATCATTCCAACAGAACATTATAGAGAAATTAATATGCAAAATGATAATAATTTAATTGAATTATTAGAAAGCTGTTACAGTTTAGGATATTCACTAAAACATATGAGCATTGATATAGATCCATTCTACCAATATGCTTTTACAATGACAATGATTTATTATTTTGTTTTAGAGATGGCAACAATTAATGAACAATCTAAAATAATATATCAAAAAATTATCAAAAAAGGAATGAATCATCTACGCTATTTAATCAAAATGAAAATATTTACTAAAAATAAATATTTTTATATTAAAAAAAAATATTATTCTGTTTTTTGGCATTTATGTGAAGTAGTGATACACGATAAAGATCATCATATGCGTATGCATAAATTAAGACGTAATATATGTATGAAAGAATATTTTTTAAATTGTAATTCTGATATAAACCATATAATTTATATATGGAATACACTATTACTTGAGAATATAGCAAAAAAAGAATTAAAAAAAACTCACGATTATGATTTTAAACAAAAAACTTATGGTATTAATATTAATGCTATTAATATTAATGATTATTTTAATATTATTGAAATGGAATTTACTTAATTTATAATTTTTTAAGAACATCATATGTATCTTTTACAATTTTATAATTTTCTTTTATAATACTTGTAACTTCATGATTTCCACCACCAGATTGTACTCCAGATGGATTATATTCTTCAGCAAGTCCACCACTCATAACATTTATCATTGCAGGATTTATGCCTTGCATACCCATAGGTATGCCCATATTCATACCTTGCATATTCATACCTTGCATACCCATATTAGGCATACCTTGCATACCATGCATACCCATATTAGGCATACCCATGTCCATACCTTGCATACCCATATTCATACCTTGCATACCCATATTCATACCTTGCACAGGCATATCCATACCTTGCATTGGCATACCCATATTCATACCTTGTATTGGCATACTCATATCCATACCTTGCATTGGCATACCTTGCATACCCATATCCATACCTTGCATTGGCATACCTTGCATACCCATATCCATACCTTGCATTGGCATACCTTGCATACCCATATTCATACCTTGCATAGACATACCTTGCATACCCATATCCATAGGATTAGGAGGAAGAGTATTTGCCATATATGGTGGAACCATTGCGGGTTGTGAATCAAATGGCTGATGTGTTGGTATAGGAGCAGGAGCAGGAGCAGGAGCAGGTGCAGGAGCAGGAGCAGGAGCAGGAGCAGGAGCAGGAGCAGGAGTTGGAGATGGTGATGGTGTTGGTGTTGGTGCAGGAGCAGGAGTTGGGGATGGTGTTGGTGTTGGTGTTGGTGTTGGAGATGGTGATGGTGTTGGTGTTGGAGATGGTGATGGTGTTGGTGTTGGTGTTGGTGCTGGCGGAGGCACTGTCGGAGGCACAGTGGATGGTGGAGGAGTTGGTGCAGGAGGAGGTGCTCCACTACCACTAGTTGTGCTTGCTGAACAATTTAAGTCATTACCCGCAATAATAATATCACCTCCTGCATTAACACGATTAAGATTAATTGCACAACTCACGGATGTTACACTACAATCAGTTGGCAGTTCAGAATTAGGATCTAAATATGGATATACACTAAGAGTTTTAGTAGTACCATCATCTTTTTTAACAGATACTTTTTTTCCTCTAGAACATGGCATAAGATAACATTTTGGTGCCATATCTGCATTACCAATTACTTCTTTTAATTCTTTTGCATATAAATAACACCCACACTGAGGTTCATATTCAATTAGATCATTATATGTTCCTTTTGATCCACTTCTATTTCTATCTGCTCCATAATTATCTTGTATCACATTACAATATGTTGCAAACATTGAATGACAATATGTTTGATCTTCAGTGTTTTTAGGACAATATTTTGGATCAAGTGACATTCTACTGCCTGGCGGTGTATAAATATTATATTTATCAAATATTTCTTTTTGTGAATCAATTAGATTTGGATTTACTTTATGTTGTGGCTGATTATATGTTCCAAGAAAAGATGTAGCAAAATCTGGAGTTGCATAAGGGGATGGTATTCGTGTCATTACTCTTAGTTTTCCTCCATTGGCAGCTAAATCAGGATCAGTTCCATTATTTATTCTTTTTTGTTGATGATGTAAACAACATGCTCGTTTAAGGGGATGATGTACTAAATACTCATCTAATTTTGCCATTTGTTTATTTCTTTCTCCAGTATTTGATGTAGGCCATTCTTTTGATAGCGTTGGATCTAAATTGTGGAAGTTTGAATATTCTTGTAAATCATCAAAATCAGTTAAAGTATTTTTTAATGTTGAGTATCCTAATGCTTCCATTATTATTCTATTATAATAATAATTAACAAAATAATAACAATAAAACTATATATGAAATAATTCATTTAATAAAAAAATTTAATTTAAGCAAGCAATCCATATGATGACTGCAGAAGTTGTTTTTCAATATCTCTCCTGACTGTACGACGAATATGGTTCTTATTTTGCTTAAGAGTCCATGGTCTAGCATCAACAGCTAGTGAAAAAGTCTTATCTGTATCAGCTTTTTGAATAAGTGCAGTATATGAATTCATGTGTGCACGAGCTTTTTCACAACGAGAATAAGTATCCAGTAGGTTATGGTGTTTCATATATCCCCTATACTGATTGATACATGTTCTATAAGTGTGAGGAGTGAATGCAATTGATTTAGTTACAACACTACCTTTTGTACGAGGTTTATTGCGAGTAAAGTCAATATGATGTGAACCAATAACTTTTGGTTTATTTTGATTATATGTTTTAAGAGCCTTCTCTGAAAGCATGGCTTCTTTTGCATATTCATAATACATAAACTTATCATCTTCAGAAAGAGCGTCAATCTTAGATGTTAGATCAGACTTATGTCCATTATAAATAGTCCTCCAATCATTATGTTCTTTAACCCATGCTTCATATTCATCATGCATTGCTCTCTTCTCATTGACTGTAAGATCATGAGAAATATTTTGACGAAGAGCATCAAAAGCAAGAGGATTAATCTTACCATTCACAAGAGTATCAAGATTTACTTCAATGAACTTAGCAAAATACTGAATCTCAACTGCAAAATATTTTCCATTATCAGTTGGATGAAGAGGTGGTCCAGAAATTGGAGTTGCAACTACCTTAGTAGCAATTGATTCATCATCTTCATCACGAATAAAAATATTTGTGCAATATGGGCGCACATCAATGATTGGTTTGTTAGTATCCTTATTTTTTACTGTTTCGCCCTTACGATTTTTGCGTACACGTGTTCCTGGAAATGGAAAATAAACCATACCCTGTTCAATGCTCTTAAATCTTGAAGTATATTTTTCAACAAGATCATTTACCATTGATAGAACAACGGTCAAATCAGAATCTACTGATTGAATAGTAAGAAGTAGGTTAGTTTTTTTAGTATTTAGAGTTCCACGAATTACATCGTTTGATACAGGTTTATTTGCCTTGTTCATATTTTTAAGTTCAAGAGTTACAGTCATTTTAATAATGTATATAAAAACTAAATTAACTAACTAAACCCTTTAACTTTCAATTTTTTAATATATTCTTTTATTAAAAATTGATATATAATATATCATCATCTCTCATAATACAATTATATAATATGCCCTATTTATTTCTTGGAGGTTCATTCAATCCAGTCACTAAGTCGCATATAAATATACTTGTATGTGCTAAAAATATATTAGAAAAAAAACTAAATATATCTAATATAAAAGGTCTTATTGTACCAACCACTGATAAATATCCACTAAAAAAAATATTATCCAATAAAAAAAGATTTGATATGATTAAACTTTCTACCAACAAATATCCATGGATAATAGTTGAAGATATTGAATTTCATCATACTGAATGGCAAAGAACACTTGTTGTTCTTAAAGAATTACGAAATAAATATAATGACGATATTTATTTCATATGTGGATCTGATAAAATAGAAGAATTTGATAAACATTGGAATATTGAACATGTTAAAGAAATAATTTCTTATCATAAACTCATTGTTTTTATGAGACATGGATATAAAATGACCAACGAATCAATTAAAAAATATAATCTAAATAATAGA
>Ga0075119_1001640_pt1 | contig 10586 bp, 12 predicted proteins | sample AntAceMetag02UK9_FD_69791 | JGI IMG/M metagenome (GOLD analysis project Ga0075119, IMG submission 69791) | Saline lake microbial communities from Ace Lake, Antarctica - Antarctic Ace Lake Metagenome 02UK9 | ecosystem: Environmental > Aquatic > Non-marine Saline and Alkaline > Saline | place... | reverse complement strand
TGAAGAACGCCAAGGACGAGTGGGACGAATTTTACGAGGGGGAACCCGCCAAGAATATCCCGTCGTTCAGGAACGCATTTTTGACGAGCCAAGGTAAAAAATTCACCGAAACAACCACCATCATCAGCTATTTTGATGGATTAACGCCGGAAAAAGAGTGCGAGGTATATATCGACGTGAACAGATATAAAAACGTGTTTACAGAAACATCTATCTTGGCAGCCTTCTTGCACGACCACACCAATTTTACAATTACCAACTCAACAGCAAGGTCGTTTATTGAATCTCAGTGCCATGAAATGTACGATAAACGCGATAAACAAGAAGTGCTGGATTGCTATAAATACGACGGGATCATGAATGCATTTGATTTTACCATGGGATACCAAAATTGGTGCCACAAACGTTGCCCATTTTTTGAAATGGCATCGTTAAAGGCGGGAACGACCTTATTTTTCAAGGTCTGGAAGGGTATTTTTGATGAGTACACCGACACGTTCACCACAGCCAATGTGACCAGATTTGTTGAGTATATTGAATACGCCATAGATATTTTCAACAAGGTAACTGACAAGGTACTGCCGAACATCCTTTCTGATAAATTGTTTAAAGCCGCCAAGACAAAAATGTATTCGCTAAAAACGAACAACATGTTTGCGCTTATCATGGCCATATGTGGATTCAAAAACAATGGCGCGTGCGACGAAGACGTTATTATTAGCGTGGCGCAGTCTATAGTGTATCACTATGGTGTGGCAGAGATCAAGAACGATGAGCTGAAAAAGAGTTATAAAATATTTGACATCATCTTGTACGAGGACGGAGGCTCAAAAATAAAGAAATTAGCCAGCGAGTTATACAAAACACCGAATAATTTGACAAAGGGCATCCCCAAGAAACGCATGGAAGATGTACTAGATATACTACAAGAACAGAGTGTTAATAATCGGGCCTACGAGACTCGCATAGATGGCAAGAAAAACAAGAACGACAACAGGCGCGGCAGAAAGTTCGTTGAAATCTTGCTCATGACGAATGCGTTTCGCCACAAGGTTCCTGTGGAATACGTTCAAGGACAGATTTTTGAGTATGAACACATCGTGCCGTTTAGTAGTTCATGGGAGGAAAATGTGAACTTGGACATCGATCGCCTCGGAAACATCATCCCCATCATCAACAAAATAAACAACAAGCGTCGTGCAGGACACATCAAAAGGTACCACGATGTTGAACGGGAAAACGGAACGGACTTCATAAGATATCTAGACCCGTTCATACCTTCTCATGAAAAATACGATGCCATCGTGTCGCACGAATCAACAAAACCATCAGTGATTGATGTTGACGCATACAACAACATGTGTGTTGCCAACGAACAAGCGCATAAGGTGTTGTTTCTTAACTCCTTATACCCAGAGCCTCCAAAGCCAAAGGAGGAGGCGCAGAAACATTAGGACGTATTCAAGAGATAAATGAGTCTTGCGACGCAGTCATCAAGGTTTGGATTTTTTACGCGGACGCGACGAACCCGTATTTGAACGCGCGCGCTTTGCAGGCGGTTCAGAATGATAGAAATCCTTTGCGTCAATATCATTCAACCCATCTATCTCAAACGTTTCGCGCTCAGCGTCTGTATTTATTGGCGCTCGGTAAATTTCTTGTTGTTTCTGCACATGTTCCTCTTCCTGCTGTTCTCGTATCAATCGCATAATTTCCTCATTTTGTTGCATTCGTTTTTGTCGCACATCGGCAAGGTCCATTGTTCGGGCATGCTTGGCCATCAAGTCAGGGTCGCCCATGCGCGAAATAGACGCAGGCAATAAACTCTGGGCATGCCGCAGCTGCCCGTCGCGTTGAATCTCCAGTTCTCTATTTGCGCTCCGTTCTTGCGCAGGAACGACATTTTTATCATACCATTCGGTATCATTTTCACGCAGTCGTTTTATAGCAGATTCCACGCCCGTATCTATATTCGAAGCACCATGTAGAACGCGTCTTCTTTTTGTGTAACGACGACGACGTGGTATACGACGACGCGTGCCGCGTCTATGACTTTTGCCTTTGCCATTCGATTTGTTTTTTGTATATCCATGCCCTACTTTTTTACGTGTCGTGTGCCTAGTTTTGCGCATATCGTACGTATGATATAATATACCACGAAAATATTATGCGTATCTTCATCTATAATTTTCTGCACGGCTTTACTATGCAGAAAATTATCGTTACCGGATTTCCCCATTCAGGAACCACCATACTAAAAAACATTATCGGCCACATTCCCGACGTGAAGGAGATAGTGCACGAAGAAAAACTCATTCGCGATTACGACGAAGACCCCACCTATGCATGGAACATGTGCAAGTGGCCATTTGCCCGCGAGGAGTTCTTCGGTGACGAATACGCGGAATACACGAAGATTTTCATTCTGCGCAACCCGTTGTGGATATTTAGCTCGCTCAACAAGAGGTGTGCGCATGACACACCGCCGGGCATTCCACCTAACCACGACGTAGAAGTCTACATTGAAATCTGCGAGCGGTACTTGCATCTTCTAAATAACCCGCGCAAGAAAGTACATCTTTTGAAATACGAATCCATATTTGACGACAACTTTGCAGAATTGCGCCGCACGTTTGATACCATCGGTTTTCATTATGATGCCGACATATTCCAAAATGAGAGGTTCCGCAACTTCAGTCATCGGAACATTACCGAAATTCCCAGCGACCCCGTACCCAATGTCGACCACGAACGATACAGAACGTGGCAGATCAACCAACCCATACACAATATGAACGACATCAATAAATTGGAATTGCTGCCACACCAAGTAGAGCGCATCTTGCGCAGTCCCGTCATCATGCGTCTGTATCCTGAAATCCCTCTGGTTCTGACGCTGGCGAATATTCCATACGATCCAGCAATAGTTGCTCGAGCGCGTTAAAACGTTCCTCTATATACTCTCGTATCTGCCGCACATCTTCCTTGGTCGCATATTGAGCTTTGGATGAGTCCGCCGTTTCGCGAATATTCAACGCCCCATTATCGCCGACAGCGTCTTCTTCTAAATGCGACCGCTTCAATTTGGAAAATAAATCAAAGTTGCTGCCGCTCGCGGGGTTCGACGCCTCGGCAATATTTGTCGTTGCGCCCCATGATACCTGCTTCAGCGAAGACGCATTTAGGTCAATCGCAGGCACCTCGACGTTGAGCGCATCCTTGTCTATTTTGATATATTTAATGGCGTTCTCCTTCTGCGTAGCCTGCTCGGTGGCCAGCGAAGCATCCCGCGGCTTCAGCCAAGTCTCCGCCTCCACGGGGTTGTGCGTTTTTTGTATGCTAGTTATATCCAAATTGCGCTCTGCAATCATCCGCTTTATAATGTCGCTCATGTCCCCAAGAGGTTCGTCTTGCGTGGCATCGCTGAATTTTGGCGGGTCAGGAACGGGAAGCGCCATGGCCCGCGTAAACTCGGTTTGTTTTCGCGACATCTCTTTCTCAAATTCTGTTTTCCGGTGCTCTTGTATTTGCTCATGCGTCATCATAGCAGACTCAATCGGCGGTTGCTTTGTTTTCAGTGAAATAGTAGTGAGCATCGTCTGAATAAATTGCTTGTTCAGCGAGAGCAAGCTTGTATTGCCTTTGTTGTCGTTGTAGAATTTTGGAAGTAACTGAACAAACAACGTGCTCGTTTGCTCGGTCTTGGGAAATACGTCGTTCTCTGCGATGATTTCCCACAGCATGTCAGCATTCTCTTGAGTAATAAAGTCTGCCATATATTTATTATAGGAGCAATATTTTTAAACCTTTTTACAATTCAAAGCCAATTGCTAGATTGGCCAGTTTATCTGCCTTATCATTTCCAAATGAATGAATATCCGTGTTGCCCGTATGCGCTCTTACATGCAGAAACTGAATGTTTGGGATATTCATATACAACTCATACGCGGTCTTGACCAACTCTTTGTTCGGTATCTCTGCGGGCCAGCCTTTTTTGTAGCATTTTTCACCATAAGAAGAAACACAACGTATCGCGTACTCAGAGTCACTCACAATAGTCACTTTTTTACCGGCAGTGACGTCCTCTTCTATTAGGCGATACGTTTCAATAATAGCGGTCAATTCAGCGACGTTGTTTGTCTGCTTCCCTTCTATTTTTTTTGTTGTATTGCGAAAGTCGCCCACACCAAAAAATATTCCTAATCCGGCCAAAGCGCGAGCCGCTCCGTTATTAGAACAAGCGCCATCTGTATACACATAATAATCCGGAACAAACATGTCATCCCCCCTCCCATTCGGCGGCAGACAGGGCTCTACGATGGCGGTGTTCCCTTGAATAAAGTTTACAGCATCTTCCATTGTATCAAACTTTTTATAGGTTGCATTCTTGTAGCCCTTTACCGAATTATTGCACTCGTTCCAGTTTAAAAAAATTCCAATAGTTCTTCCACGAGCAACAGCATAATACGGCATAGTTAGTACTACTTTACTACTACAAACAAGTTTATATTCATTTCAAATAAATATAAACATCGCGACATGCTATGCTACCTACAGCTTGTCCTCGTTAAAATACACCTTGCGGAACTTCTCAATGTACTTGTCCTTCAAAATGTGCGTCTTCAAGTAGTGGCTGTTGATCTTGTCCTCCAACATGTGCACTATAAAGTAAAGAGAGTAAATCCCACACTCCGTGTTGCCATATTGATGCTCCACCGGATAATTCTGGTCAAACTTAAAATCTATCCCCAGCGCCCTTCCTTGCTTCGTCACCTCTTTCACCAACTTCATCAGCTGCGGAGGGATCGGCTGTCCCGCGCTATCAAAGTAGTAAATAAACTTCTTCTTCACGTTAATGAACATACTCACCCAATGCGACCCCGGCATATAGTGCGGGTCCAAATTGAAAATAATGCCAATCTTCTTCTTCCCTTTGCCCATCTGCGCCTTCAAGTTGAATTGACACAACTCCTGCCAAATACACTGGCCGTACAGCTTGCGCGTATCGTAGTCTATGGGACTGGGCCCCATGAACTCAAAACACTTGTACGCGTGCTCATACTGGTTCATCACATCGCTAATTTCAGTGCTGCTCAGCCACTCGTTTGGCTTAGATTTCCAGCTGGAGGGCGCGGTAGGCGCGAACGCGTGCAACATATGCTTGCGCTCCTTGTTGTTCATGAAGCTCTGTTTCAACCAACACGACTCTTTGTCACAGACCTTCTTCATATTGTTATTGAGCACCTCCCATATAATACGCACGTCGTCACTATCAATCAGTGTGTCGGGGTGACGCAGGTTCCACAAGTCTCGCAACCTGTAAAGGTCGCTGTTATCGTAGCACGTGAATTCGTTGTCGTTTGAGGGATTTGGACTACATCGCAATTTCTTTGTTGTTTTGTTTTGTGAGCGACTATGTTTTCGTTTGTTCCCCCGAGTCTTTTGATGCTTCGTCATACTTATTATGCAGATTTTTTTTTGCAATGCCTTTTGTTTTTAGTTCGCTTGTACGCAGATTCACGTCCCGCTTTTGCGGAAGCTCCATCGGGTCGAGCGCCTTGGATACCTTAGCGCGCACTACAAATTTGTCTAAACTACTTTCCTGCTTCACACGCACGCTCTTTACAAAGAGGTCGTCCGCGTATGCCTGCGTCTTGGCATCCACGTTCGTATCGGGCTCCTTCTCACCTATATCGCAGTATTCTCCTTGCAATATCTCGCTTCTATCTAAAGTCTTAAAGTACTCTACGCATCGGTGTGCAAACAAGTCAAACCCTGATTTAAGGTCAACAGGCAATTTATTGAGCTCCGCGGCGTCGCACTCGGACGACATGAGTTTCTTAGCCATATCTATTATGCGCTTTTTATAGAAGCGAACGTCCTTGCGTGCCGGAGTACCTTTAGCAGCCAGCTCGTTCTTTGTCGTGCGGGTCACGCACGTATTCGCCAAATACTGCAGTGTAATGTCATTGACTATGCGTTCGCTCATAGTAGTAGGTGCTTATTACTCTATACTATCATGAAATTTTCGCCATTCTTTTTTATAGCCACAAAACGCATGGATGGCTACATCGCAGGAATCGCCAGCGGTGTCGCACAAACCCTCGTAGGACACCCACTAGACACGCCTACAATCCGGCACAGCATTGTCTATTCGTCATGCATTGACCATGGGTGGCTTATGGCTTGGAATCAACGCATGTCTCGTGCGCACATTCATCACCCATAGTATCGGATTCTATGTATACGAATACGCCCTTCACATATTGAAAGGCGATGAAGACTCCCACCCCCACCACCACCACCCCCACCACCACCCCCACCCCCACCCCCAATAATGCACAATACGGCATCTTTACGCAAAAATCGCCCACCAAAGTTCTAGACGTACTATATATGGAAGACATCGTTGCTATATTGGAGACAAGCTTCACGGAAATCTCCGAACTCATACGAAACCAAAATTCGCTCCATCTAGGCACCCAGCTCAACGAGCTCAACCTCTCTGGCGACGATGTCAAACATGTTGACGTAGTGTCCAACAATATTCTAAAACACAATTTAGAGAAATGTTCCTCCGTGCGCGCCATCGGCTCAGAAGAGGAAGATGAACTCTACATGACTCAATATACAAGCGCTCCTTATCTCGTGTGCTACGACCCCCTAGACGGCTCGTCCAATGTTGATGTCAACATTACCACCGGCACCATTTTTGCGGTATACAAGTACGAAAACGACGGGTCCATTGGCAGCGGTCGCAACATTGTCATGTCAGGATATTGCTTATACGGAGGATGCACTCAATACCTTCTTGCGCGCGATAATGTTCTTTCCATGCACCAGTACGACCCCATCCACAAAACATTCGTACGCATTCGCGACAATATGACAATCAAGGAAAACGGAAGCATGTACTCGTTAAACGATGCAAACAGAAACGTCTGGACCGATGCTAGGTACGCCATCTCCGTTGATGCGTTCAGGGAAAAGGGATACAACTCGCGGTGGGTCGGCAGTCTCGTCGCCGACGGACATCGCACCCTCATCAAAGGAGGATTCTTCGCCTATCCCGCAAACAAGAAGAATGTTCACGGCAAAATTCGCCTCCTATACGAAGCATATCCATTTGCACACATATTTGAAACGGCTGGAGGCGTTGCCACCGATGGCGTTGTTCCTCTTCTAGATGTTCCATATCCGGATAAATTACACCAAAAGACACCCATCGTGCTGGCAAGCAAGACAGATTACGCTACATTTGAGGCATTGAAGAAATAAGTTCAACCTCTCAAATTCGGATATCCACCCATCTATCTCTACAAACTACAACCCATCTAAATCTTTTCGTGCGACCCTTTCGTATCTTGTCGTGTGGACTGATGAAAGAGTTGCCTGTGCGTATACGCCGGCACAGGGTCGCACTGGTCAAATGTCTGCTTTGCAAACAATAAGGGATGGTCTTGCGGTTGTCTCGTCATGTCAATACTTACTTGATATAAATCACTTGTGCTGCTCGGCACATACTCGCGTCTATCACAATGCTGAAGCGCAAAAATCTGGTTCTTTAACTCAGATTCCACGTTGACTTGCGAAGCGTAGCCAGACCAAGGCGCTGTGCGGGTTCCCGGATTGAAGGTGTTGGCAATGTTATAGGTAGCCTCAACGTTCATGGGAACGTTCAGTCTGCGTCTCGGGTCAACCACGGGCATGATAGAATACTTTGTAGACACTGGACGAACGTCAATGTACGGCTGCAGCGAGCTAGAAGGTATATTGCGTACATACAACGCTTCGTTCATTTTCGTCTCCATTTCAAAAGTGGTGGGGCCATTGGTCATAATATATACTCTATGCATAGATTAAAAATAGATATTGCACTTATTTTTATCTAAAACTAATATATGTCCAAGGTTACTTCATTGTCATTCCAAGAAACCCTATTTGATTGGTTTGTCATCATTACCTATATATTCTACACCACTACATTTGTATTGGGACTTGGCATTATTAATCCATCCATATTTTTCATGGTAGACAAATTGGTCAAACTATATATAGGAGTATTTCTCGCGTGGAGGTATAATCCATACGGAAAATTAACAACTTTATCATCTTTGGACAGAAAACTGGCATTCCATGCAGGGTTATTTATCATTGTAACCATTGCGCTCCGGTCTATAATGGAGTTTATGATTCCACAAAAAGATGCACAATGGGAACAGCTTAGTGATGAATTCGGTATCTAATGATATACCATAACTAATAATAATCCTCTTTGAAAAACTCTTCTAAGAACACTATAAGCTTCTTTGATACGATAACGTCCATCTCATATTCTTCCTCCGATTTGTAAGCATATGTGTATTTGTACTTAGATATTTCTTGGTTTGCATACTTGACAAACTGAACCTGATTTGTCACAAGGTTGCGTCCGAGCGGACTTTTTAAGAATCGGTTCACTACCACGTTCATTGACAAGTTGTGCACGTATGTATTTAGCTTGATATAGTAGACGTTGCTCATGTTTTTGTATTCATCATTGTCAATAAAACAAATGTCGCTATTATCAGGCAGCATTGCACACCGAATCAGATCTTCGGTGGTCTTATCGCTGCTCCGTCTCCCTACCTCGCGCACGCGACCATTTACTCTGAATGCCCCCACGACACGATCAAATAACGGGTAGTGTATCTTGTTCTGCAGATAAGTATAAATCATTTCACACCAATCTAGCGGCCCCCGATTGTTTGTATAAATATATACCCCTTTGCATTCACCAGATAACTTTTGTGCCTTTAAATAGGTCAATACATGTATAATATCCGGTCTCAAATACTCCGGATATAGTTCAAATAGCGAATTGAACAAGGGTGAACGTTTATCTCGCGGAATATTCAAGTAGGACACGACAATACTATAAAAGATAAAGAATTCTCCAAAGTAACCCAATGTTTCGTCCAAGTCAAACACAACTACCTTGGGCTGGAGAGATGATGCATTCTTCATAAATTATATTACGATTTTTAAATATCAAAAAAATAAAATATTTCTTTCTCTATTATATGACATTAACCAAAAAAGATTATATAAAAATACTGAACTACTACAAATTATCCGTTCCAAAGAAAACCAACACACTTAAAAAGAAGGCTGAAAGCGTCCTCGCAGACAAGTTATGTCGCTGCATCAAAAAGGTAGACCCCAAAGACGAGGGGCGCGCAATTGGCGTATGTACACGCTCGGTTATCAACAAAAAGGGGCTCACTCGCGGAACATTTAAATGCAAAAAGGGCGCCAAACGAGTGGTTATTAATAAAACGCGAAAACGAAGATAGGATTGACTAACCGAACTAAAATAATTATTTATTCTCCAGCGTATCCTTGTCAATAATCGTGTTTTTGGCAATCGTGCGGATAATCTTGCCAAAGTCCCGTTTTTCAGCAATATCGTTCGCCGGTCCCAGCGACTCCACCATCATCTTGAGGTATATGTCATTCTTGCGATTGTCATATTCCTTGCACCCCGGATTCTCCTTCTGCCAGTCGTCCAACAGCATAATGTTCTTGTTGGAGAGGTCCTTAATGGCCTTCTTTAGCCTGTCTTGCGCAGGATTGTCTTTTTCCCATTTGTCCTTGTCTTTGATGTGAAGCGTCTCGCGCTTGAGGTCGCTGCAGTGGATGGGGCGTTTGGTTACTTCCAAGTCATTCAACCCTTTGACAAACATACGTGATATCCCCTCTGCATATCCAAGTTCTCCAACTTGTTCTAAATCTTGCAAGGTTAACTTGAGAGAATTGACAAAGTCAGTAATATTCATCGCATCCTTACATGTTTCATTCAGGAAAAACTGCAAATTGAACGTTTTGTTGTGTGAATTTGTGTGGTTATGACTATGATGCATCGTGTTATTTCCACCATTTCCGGCATTTTTACTCAACTCTACAATGGTGTTATTTTGGTCACGAATTAAGTCTTGCATATCTTTATTTTGGGTTACAAGCGTATAAATCATGCTTTTCATCTCTTTTATCGTGTCATCTTTGTCATTTTTGACATTTGAGTCATTATCATTATTGGTATCAATATCAATAATATTATTAGGAAGTAACTTTTGGCAGTGTTTTTTGTGACGAGACAGACCAGAATGGTGGGTGTAAAATGCGGCACAATGACTGCATTTGTAGGTGACAAATTGTTGAGCAACCTTTTTGTTATCATTAGTTACAATTGAGTTATCATCGAGGTGTTTTCGTGACAATTGATGTTTATCCCAACTACTCTTTTTACATGTATTGTAGTCACATTTTTTACAATAAAATTGTTGAGCAACTTTTGCCGAGCAACTTAGGGTAATTTTTACCATATTATGCCTTAATATATGGTAACAAAAAAGTTGCTCTGAACTGAACGATTTTTTGTCCAAAATTTTTATCGTCACAAATTGTTAGTTTTGGCATTCGCCATGAGACCATAAAAATTCCTTTCAGTCACAAATTTAATTTTTACAAAAGTTTTTCAGGAATCCGGTTTTGGACATTTCTTGGGACATAAAAAATGTCCTTTTTTCAATTCCCCAAAAAACTTT
>Ga0075119_1001633_pt1 | contig 10602 bp, 8 predicted proteins | sample AntAceMetag02UK9_FD_69791 | JGI IMG/M metagenome (GOLD analysis project Ga0075119, IMG submission 69791) | Saline lake microbial communities from Ace Lake, Antarctica - Antarctic Ace Lake Metagenome 02UK9 | ecosystem: Environmental > Aquatic > Non-marine Saline and Alkaline > Saline | place... | reverse complement strand
ACTCGCGGTCCTGCGCAGCTTCGCTGCTGGTCGAACCCTCGATAAGATTTCTCCTATTCGACCTTAAGGGGTGCGCGGTTTAAACCACCTCTCGGTGTTCTTTGCTTTATCTCGAACTGATTGTAGCGTTCGAAATTAAAGCATATTTCCTGCTGATCGAAACTCTGATCAGACTTCCTCTGCTCTTCCTTACACTTTCCTTATATCAGGCGCATGGTCAACCTCGGCGGAAAGCGCGGGCATGATATCACAGCAGAATAAAAATGAAGAAAAATAGTCGCAATAAAATCTTTGCGGGGTCATTCAAGAGGAATTACGATTCTTCGCTGGTGGGCGCATCGTCGGATTTTTCTTTCTGAATGCGCTGGTAGATCTCTTCCCTGTGCACCGCTACTTCTTTTGGTGCATTGACCCCTATTCTTACCTGATTTCCCTTAATGCCTAACACGGTAACCGTTACTTCATCGCCTACCATTAATGTCTCACCTACCCGGCGTGTCAGTATTAGCATTGATTTTCTCCGTTAACCATTCCTTTGCTCTTCGCCTGCTAGTTGCTTAGAACAGGCGGAAATACAAAACTTTACTGATGTAACTGACTTCGCTAGCTGCCTCAATGAAATTTTCAACAGCTTCGGACCATCTCCGCCTTAAAATTCGTGGTAATAACAACTCGTGTTATCACCATAATTTTTTCCTAGTATCCACTCATCCAGCCCTAAAGCCAAGTGGTAGAAGCCATCATGGGAGAGCCTATCTATCAACTATTACTCTTCTTTTCATAATCCGGATCACCAAGATCAAACGCGCTGTGCAGCGCTCTAACTGCCAATTCCAGATACTTCTCATCAATTACGATGGACACCTTTATTTCAGAGGTCGTTATTAGCTTAATATTGATCCCTTCATCGGCTAAGGTTTTAAACATTTTACTCGCAATACCTGCATGTGAACGCATACCCACACCAACCAGAGACACCTTCCCTATTTTCTTATCCACCAGTACTTCACGCGCCTTTAGCGAGGTCGCCACTGATTGGGCGATCGCATTAGCCTGCTCCAAGTCTGCTCGCTTCACCGTAAAAGTTATATCATTTGTTCCGTCAGCAGCGACGTTCTGCACTATAACGTCAACCTCAATGCCCGCGTCGCTAACCGGACCCAAAACTTTATAGGCAATTCCCGGCACATCGGGAACTCCAGCAACAGTGATCTTTGCTTCATCACGCTGAAAAGCGATGCCCGCAATAGTCGGCTTTTCCATTCGATCATCTTCCTCTAGGCTAATAAGGGTTCCAGGTCCGTCTTCAAATGTCGACAGCACTCTAAGGGGTACTTTGTATTTTCCCGCGAACTCTACTGCCCGAATCTGCAAGACTTTTGCACCAAGGCTTGCAAGTTCAAGCATCTCCTCAAAAGTGATGCTGGCAAGCAGTTGCGCGTCCTCAACTACACGAGGATCTGTAGTATAAACACCTTTAACATCGGTATAAATTTGGCATTCGTCGGCTTCCAATGCCGCGGCTAAGGCAACTGCGGTTGTGTCGGATCCACCACGACCGAGGGTAGTAATATTATTGTGCTCATCCATGCCCTGAAAGCCTGCGACCACAACCACATTGCCCTGCTCTAACTGTGCGTGAATTCGGCTTCCATCAATTTCTTGAATTCGTGCTTTGGTATGAGTGCCACAGGTTAGAATTTTAACCTGGCCTCCGGTAAAAGATCGCGCGCCGTAGCCTCTTTTTTCAAGCGCCATAGATAGTAGCGCCATGGTGACTTGCTCACCCGTTGACAGCAGAACATCCATCTCTCTTGGTGTCGGGGTATCCATAATGCCGTGCGCCAAATCTGTTAGGCGATTGGTTTCACCGCTCATAGCCGAGACAACTACAACGATGTCATCACCGTTGTCTCGAAATTTTGCCACTTTCTCGGCCACCTTTTCGATTCGCTCTACCGAGCCAACTGAAGTGCCACCGTATTTCTGAACTATTAATGCCATGTTAAAACCAACCTAAAGCTTTTCAATTAGCCAAGGTTTTACAGACTCCAAAGCAGCGGAAACTGCATCGGGGTCTGTACCACCTGCCATGGCCATGTCTGGCCTACCACCACCTTTACCACCAACCTGCTGAGCCACCATATTAACAAGATCTCCGGCTTTGACCCGATCAGTGACGTCTTTGCTGACCCCCGCAACCAAGCTAACTTTACCTTCAGTGACGCTAGCCAACAAGACTACCGAGCTGCCCAATTTGTTCTTCAGCTGATCGACTGTATCGCGCAGCGACTTTGAGTTAAAACCTTCCACATTCGCAATCAGAACCTTAACGCCAGAAAGTTCAATCGCCTGAGATGCCAAATCACTGCCCGCACTGGATGCCATTTTGGATTTGAGCTGCTCCAATTGCTTTTCCAACGCCCGATTATTATCAGCTAGCTGCTGAACTTTGACGGCTAGCTCGTCTGGCTTACTTTTTACGATTTCACAAAGCTGCTTTAGGGTGTTCTCTTCCCGCTCAATAAGAGCAAGCGCGCCTTTGCCTGTTGCGGCTTCTATTCGCCGAACTCCCGCGGAGATTCCTGATTCGCTAGTAATTTTAAAAAGCCCTATGTCACCGGTGCGGTCCACATGAGTTCCACCGCAAAATTCCACTGAATATTCTCCAGCCATGCTGACGACACGCACTTGCTCACCGTATTTTTCACCAAAAAGTGCCAGTGCTCCTTTATTGCGGGCCTCCTCTATGGCCAGCACTTCTTTTATGACTGAGTCATTGCCAAGGATCTGCGCATTCACCAAGTCTTCTATTTGTTTTAATTCATCAGCTGTAACTGATGCTGGGTGGGAGAAATCAAAACGAAGACGCTTTGCATCAACCAGCGAGCCTTTTTGCAAAACGTGCTCACCCAAAACTTCACGCAGAGCGGAATTCATCAAATGTGTTGCAGAGTGGTTCAAAGTAATCGCTGAGCGATCCGCCGCCGCCACCGAAGTCACAACCAATGTTCCCACTTCCAATTCGCCTTCCTTCACTACAACTCGATGTACAAGAGCATCGCTTTGTTTCTGAGTATCAATTACCTCAGCGCTGCCACCGGCAAACTTTAACCAACCTGTATCGCCAACCTGTCCGCCAGACTCACCGTAGAACGGACTATTGTTAAGCAAGACCAGTACTTCGTCATTCACTTTCGCATTGGCAAGGCTAAGGTTATTGAGGCTATAAATTTGCTCCACTTTTGAATCGCTAGCCAGTGCCTCATAACCTACGAAATCGGTTCGAACATCGGGGTCAAGATCTAACTTCTCGGCAGCGGTAAAATTACTGGCTGAGCGGGCCTTATCTTTCTGTACCTGCATAGCCTGCTCGAAGCCGTCCATGTCAATTTTCAGATCGTGTTCTCTAGCGACATCTGCAGTGAGGTCGACTGGAAAGCCAAAAGTATCGTATAGGCGAAAAACGGTGTCTCCGGCCAGTGTATCGCCCTTAAGATCGGCTATGGCTTTTTCTAGTATCACCATGCCATTTTCTAAAGTACGAGCAAATTGCTGTTCTTCTTCGTTTAAGGCTTTTTCGATTAGGGCTTGCTTCTCAACCAGTTCAGGATAGGCCTCTCCCATTACTGCTACCAAAGACGAAACCAGCTTGTAGAAAAACACATCCTTCACGCCAAGCTGATAGCCATGGCGCACAGCTCGGCGAATTATCCGCCGCAGCACATAGCCCCTACCTTCATTGGAAGGTATGACCCCGTCCACAATTAAAAATGAACAGGATCGAATATGGTCAGCAATCACCCGAAGGGACGTGTTGGTGGTATCAGCAACACCGGTAACCTTCGCGATGTCTTTCAGCAAGGACTGAAATAGATCGATCTCATAATTGTTGTGTACACCTTGAAGAACCGCTGCTACACGTTCCAAGCCCGCCCCAGTATCAACTGATGGCTTGGGCAACGACTTTAGTGAACCATCTGCTTTGCGCTCGTATTGCATGAACACCAAGTTCCAGATTTCAATATATCGATCGCCATCTTCATCAGGGCTGCCTGGAGGGCCGCCAGGCACATCTTCACCATGATCGTAGAATATTTCAGAACAAGGACCACACGGACCGGTATCGCCCATGGCCCAAAAATTGTCCTTTTCGCCCAATCTAGAAAAACGGGTCGGGTCGACTTTCATTTCATCCAGCCAAATAGCTTCGGCTTCCTTGTCATCCGTGTAGACAGTTACCCACAGTTTTTCTACTGGCAAACCTAACTCTACGGTTAAAAATTCCCACGCGTATTCAATGGCTTGTTTCTTGGAATAGTCACCAAAGGAAAAATTTCCTAACATTTCAAAAAACGTGTGGTGACGGGCTGTATAACCTACGTTTTCGAGATCGTTATGCTTGCCCCCTGCTCTCACACAGCGCTGAGAGCTAGTGGCTCGATTGTAGGACCTAACCTCATCACCCAGAAAAGTATCTTTAAATTGCACCATCCCCGCATTGGTAAATAGCAATGTAGGATCATTGCCAGGAACCAGCGAGCTACTAGGCACAATTTCATGCCCTCTTTGAGCAAAGAAATTTAAAAAGGTTTTTCTTATATCCGAACTTTTCATTAGGTTTACCAAGCTTTGATGAGGCGTAAATTGAAGACTTACTCAGAAATCCTCAAAAAGTCGAGGATTATAGCCCTTTATGCACTGAAAATGCAGGCCTTTTGGACGCAAATCACAGGAAACCCATAGAAAAATAATGAGCTTCAATGTGCCGCAGTGAGATTGAGAATTGACTAACCCAGCCGCTGCAGTCGCAGCAGACCTAACGGGATATTAGCGGAGGCTATTCAGGGTCTTTAGACTCGCCAGAACCCAAAAGAGTCGACTCCGGCAGCGCAAACGAAAAAGACTTCAGCTCGGAGTCCAGTGGCGTGCGCAATTTACCATCACTAGAGAGCATTATTGCGATGGCGCGTGTGTTTGGAAAGTGGCTCAAGATTATGGTGAGTATGATAAGAAAAGGCACGCAGAGTAACATACCAATAATTCCCCATATGGTTCCCCAAAGCGCTAGGTTGAGCAATATAACGATAGGGCTCAGGTTGAACGACGACCCCATCATGCGAGGCTCTAGGATATTACCAATTAATACCTGACACAGCCCGATAGCGGCCAGCACAAAAAGAAACAGCGTATAGCCATCCGATTGAGCCAAAGCAATCAATGCGGGAAATATCGTTGCGATAATTGAGCCTACCGTGGGAATGAAATTTAGCAAAAAAATAAGCAGCCCCCAAACTCCAGCAAAATCAACGTCCAACAGCCTTAGCACAATATAACTTAATGATCCTGTGAGGGTACTAGTGAACATTTTAATACTAATGTATTTTTGAATATCATCGCGGATTCTAGAAATGATTTTTCTCGCACCGCTCTCTTTCCCCCCCTCACTAAACAGTGCCGTAATCTTTCCGTCGAATTTCCCCTGCTCAAGAAATAAAAACAATATGTAGATCAAAATAAGACCGCCGCTTGCCAAAATGCTGGCGAAAGAAGAGGCTATCGATGCAGCATAGGCCGGCAAATCAATCCAATTGCTTATTGTTGTCATTACGCTTTGTTCTGACAACACTGCCATATCAACAAAAGGCATACCCGCTAACCTAATCGTTAGATTCTCTTGATATATAGGAACGACTTCCAAGACTTCATCCAATCTTCCACTTAGAAAACTGATCAATGCCCAGATCACGAAAAGGAAGCTAAAAATTGAGGCCAGCAGACAAACAAGAGGGGGAAACTTAAAGCCGCCTAGGGTTAGTTTCTGAAATGCAACCGACAGCGTGTTGATGAGATACCAGAGTGCGACGGCTATCACAAAAGGTAAAATAAGGCTTTGGCCCACATCTAATAAATAGAAGACAAGAACCACTAGAATCGCTGTCGCTGTGTAATTTAGAACCTTCATATTGAATTCACACTCGCCAATTAAATCTAAATTTGCTTTTGATACGTTCGACCTGCGAAGAATATCACATTTTCTTATCGCCTCCCTCTTTAGTCTTAGACCTGCAGTAATGAGTAAGCAGATTTAGCCTAAGATGAGAGCCGCTCCATAAACCTTGATGCTTATTCAGACTTAGTTAACATCGGCGAAGAAGGTATGGTGGTAGTTTACCGCGGCACTCAAGACTCTTTGCAACGCCCTGTCGCCATTAAATTGCTACCCAGTGATTTAAGCGAGGATGTGAAAGCACGCCATCTTTTGAAAAAGAATCATTTATCCTTGCAAGAATGACCAGGCCAACATCATTCATGTGATGAATCGAGGTATAACCGAGGACGACCACCCCTATTTCATTATGGAATACATCCAAGGTATTGATCTTAATGCCACGATGAAAATTCGTGAGGTCCCCCACACTAAAAATTTTGACATTATAATTCAGGACTAAAAGCACGTTTCTATGCCCGCAAGAACAACGTGATTCACCGAGACATAAAGCCGAAAAACATCCTCGTTGACGATGACGGAAATATCACCGTGCGCAGTGATCTCTATTCCATTGAGGCGGTAATGTGTGGATTGTTTACAGGGGAAATGCCAACAGGACGATTTCCAGACCGCTCAGAATTAGACTCCGAAATCAACAGCCGCCTTAACGGCCTTTTCTACCAACTGTTTACAGGCTGCCTGCCAGAAGGAGTAACGAAACCGGCTTCGTGGTGAGAAAGTATTCTGCCAAGCTTCCTAGCGACATTCAGGAGCTTACTACGAGCATGCTCCCTTCAATCCCAGAGAACCGTCATTGCGATAGCGTTCAGAAAGCTGTCGCTATTTTTGATCATCATACCCAGCGAAGACGATTCAAATTATTCAACCAAAAGCCATCTATTCTAAAAAACCCTCAATCTGATCGCCGTAAAGGAGACAGAGGTGCTAAGATATCTGGACCTGCATCGATACTTATAGTCGCCAATAACTCGACTACGAAAAAGCCGATTACCGGTCGTGTTGGACTTCTACTTATCCTGTTAGTACTGATCTATTCTCAGTACCATTTTGTATTTAGTGGCCAAGAAAAATTACACAAAAGCACGCCGTATTTCTATACTCAAATGCCAGTCAAAGGAATGATAGGACCTGTTAATGTCAGAGGAAACACTTCAAGTGAAAATAGCCGGCTTTACTGACATTGGGCTGCGTCGTAACCACAATGAAGACCATATCGGGTTTAATCAACAACACGCAATAGCTGTGCTGGCAGATGGCATGGGCGGGCATCAAGCTGGAGAAGTCGCAGCACATATGGCGGTTAATTCGGTACTAGAAAAGCTTCAAAAACTCTGTGAGAGGAAATCTTCGGGACCAATAACCAGTTCTCAGTTATTAGAGTTCGTCTCCAATTCAATTTCTCACAGTAACAGCGTTATCTTTAACGCAGCAGAATTGATCAACGAGCACAAAGGGATGGGGACAACTCTTGTTGCCGCTGTCATTAGAGATTCCAAAATCTATGCGGGCCACGTTGGAGATTCGAGACTCTATCTGTTTCGTGACCGTGCCCTGCGCCGTATCACACGAGATCACAGCTTGGTGCAGGATTTAATAGATAAGGGTTTCTATACCGAAGAAGAAGCTAAATCGGCAAGTGTTGGACATATTGTCACACGCGCTTTAGGTACCAAGGCGCAGGTTGAAGTCGATACTGTCGAACACGATGCGCAGCCTAATGACATTCTTTTGCTTTGCTCTGACGGCCTCTCGGACATGGTCGCTGACTGGCAAATAGAAGAAACTTTGGCTGATCATCAGAAAAATATAAACGCGACAGCTAAAAAGCTGATCATGTTGGCCAATCGAAATGGTGGCAAAGACAATATTTCTGTGATTTTGATGCAAGTACAGCAAGTTTAAGGTTTTGACTCATTTGGTACAGCGCTTAAAGGTATTTAGTTAAAATAAAGCGCAATACAGCCATGACTGGTACATTGGAATTTAGTTTCAACTCAAGCAAGCTAGGCGATGTCCCTCTCGATAAAGAAGTAATGGCTATCAAGTGACGGGAAGACATTGATATTCGTATTGAGAACCTTGTGGTAAGTGGTCATTATGCAAAGCGGCTAACCATTTTTGAAGGTTCCTTTCTTGAAGATCTAAGCAGCACCAATGGCGCCCATGTCAACGGTAAGAGCATCGAAAAACACCCCTTCGCAATGGTGATGTAATCGTCATTGGCAAACATAAACTTCGCTATGTTAATGACGCTACTTCATTGGGCGAGGACGCTGACAAAACAGTTCTGATTCGCCGCAAACCAGAATCAATGCCACGAGTTGAGCCTAAAATCGACATGCCGCCAAGGCTTGATGACGCGTGTTTACAAATACTTAACGGTAAAAGTGCTGGCCAAGAGCTTGCGTTGGTAAAAGAGTCAGCGAAACTTAGCAAAGCCGGTGACGAAATTGTCCATATTAATAAGCGACCAGACGGTCACTTTATCGTGTACCTTGACCAATCTGCCAAAGAAAGCGCGCCCAGGATCAACGGCCAGCACCTAAGCTGCGTTTGGTAAAGCGTCACAACCCCGACGTAATTGAAATCAATCACCTAAAAATCGAGTACTATTTGGCAGGTTAGGCCGCAATCTCGCAGCCCAGTTTACAATCAGCTGTCAAAACACCACACCCTGCTTTCACAGTTTGTTTGACAACTGGTGCCGATCTATTGCACTGTCTAATTGTTGGTTCATGACGCTTGGCCTTACCAAAAATTAAAATAAACGTCAGAGACCTTAATAAATAACAAAATAGAGCGAAGCAAATAGACAAATGAAATCGATTACATTTTATCACTCAATAATCTGTCCGCGCTGCGCATTAGCTCGCTTACACCTTAAGAATCTAAAAAAAGAATTCCCTGATATTGAGATAAACGCTGTGGAGATTATAAATAATACAGAGGCGATGAAATCAGATGGTGTGAAAATGTTTCCAGCCTTAGTGCAAGAAGGCAATGTGCTATCTGGCTTTCTATTAACTAGGGCGGCTATTAGAACTTATCTTACCGACCTGTAGCCTGCAGCCTTTTCCATGTTCGTGCCCACATTTTTGGCTCACCGCAGCTATGCTTGCTGTTCAAGCAAACATCTAGTTTGATGCTATTCGGCCACGTTCCAATGACTCGGCAATGAGCTGCTCAACCATGTTATACAGCTGCTTTAAATGGTCTCGACGCCCTGCGCTCGGCCTGCTCTCAGAAGTTGCTACCACCACAAGATCGAGCTCCTTAATTACGAAGATCAACTGTCCTCCATAACCCCAAGCCACTGGCACTTGTAAGCCGGCCAAATCACGCAGCCACCAACCATAGCCATAATAACGACCCTGACCTCTTGGCGATTCCGCATGAGGCTGATAGGAAGACTCTATCCATTGCCGCGGGATAATTTGATTGCCTGCTGCTTGCCCGTTATTTAAGTACAACTCGCCAAACGCCAGCATCTGCCGGGCAGTCATTTCCAAATTATTACCACCAAAGTAAATCCCTTGCGGGTCTTGAGACCAGTATGACATTGAAAATCCCAAGGGAGATGTCAGATACTGCTGTGCGAAGCTTTTGGAATCTATTCCTGTCGCCTTGGTTAGTATCGCCGACAATAAATGACTGCTGCCGGTACTGTAGAGCATCGCTTTACCTGGCTGTGCTACTAATGGTTGATTCAGTGCGAACTCGATCCAATTCTCGCTTAACACCCATTTTCCATAGTTGCGATTACTGGTTGTTTCCAAGCCTGACTGCATAGTTAGCAGGTCCTCAATGGTGATATCCAGCTTTTCTGGTGTAAACGCAGGCGAGAGGTAGTCAGGGAAAAACTCAGCTATCGGAACGTCAACTGACTCAATGTATCCCTCGGCGATAGCGATACCGATTAATGCAGAGATGACACTTTTTGAAGCCGATTTCATATTGGCAGGACGGCGTGCCTGCCAGCCATTGAAATAGTCTTCGACAACCAGTTCACCACGGTGACTTATTAAAAAACTGTTGAGTCTGGGTAGAGTTGATGCGGTTTTTCTGGCGGGTTCAAAATTAGTTAAAAGGTTTTCTTCAGCGGCGTGAACAACCCAGTTAAATCCACTGAGGGTTATCAGCAGACAAAAAGAACATAAAACAGGAAATAAAAAATTTTTCATTAGCAGCTCAACTCAGCCCAAAAGAACAAGCACCTTAACTAACTCATTATCACAAAAAAATTAGCTAAGGCGGCTGTCATTAGATACTACCGAAAGCGCTCGAGACGATTCCCGGAGTGAGAATTTGTGGCAGAATCACAGGCTCGACATTTGGATCGCCTGAATACAGAACATACAGAGGCACAGAAGGACGCTTAAAGTGCTCCAGCATTTCTGTAATTTCAGGGTCTTCATTGGTCCAATCACCTTTCAAATAAGTGATATTGTTTGCACTCAGCGACTCTTTAACTGTGTCTGTGCTCAGGGTTGTCTGCTCATTGGCAAGACAGGTAATGCACCAAGCCGCCGTCATATTGATGAACACCGGCTTTCCCTGCGCCTGCAACTCAGCCAAGCGCGCAGCACTAA
>Ga0075119_1001630_pt1 | contig 10615 bp, 9 predicted proteins | sample AntAceMetag02UK9_FD_69791 | JGI IMG/M metagenome (GOLD analysis project Ga0075119, IMG submission 69791) | Saline lake microbial communities from Ace Lake, Antarctica - Antarctic Ace Lake Metagenome 02UK9 | ecosystem: Environmental > Aquatic > Non-marine Saline and Alkaline > Saline | place... | reverse complement strand
TTGATAATCTAAAATCTAATTATCTAATGACAGGAGAGAAAGATGAGGAATGGTTTTATCTTATTATGGTTGCTATTGAAGGCGTTTCTGGTCCAATGATTGAAGCTATTTATGAAATTATGAATAATGATCCTTCAATATATCAACTTATTAAGCATTTCAATACAATTTCTACTCTAATGCTTAAGAATGTTGCGATTATTAATCGTATGCAAGAACACTGTACTCCAGAATTCTTTTTTAATAAGTTGCGAATTTATCTTGGTGGATCAGATAAGAAAGAGTATTTTCCAGATGGATTTAAGATTCGTGATACTAAACATGAACCGATTAAGTATTCGGGTGGGTCTGCTGCACAAAGTTCGCTAATTCAAGCACTTGATATTTTTTTAGATGTAAAGCATGATGGTATACATAAAGAGTTTCTTGATTCTATGCATCAATACATGCCAGAAAAGCATCGAGATTTTTTAAGAAATTTGAAGGAAAAGAATCTAGCTAATCCAATTAAGGATCGTATTAGAGATTGTGATGAACTATGCATTGCATATAAGAAGATGCTTGAAACTCACCGAAAGTTTAGGCAATGTCATTTTACAATTGTACATAAGTATATCATAGCATTTATTCCTGATAAGAACACAGACAAGAAGTTTAATGATACTAATATTCATCAAGATAAAGGAACTGGTGGCACTGAACCAGATGAATTTTTGCAACAATTGATTGATAATACTGTTTCATCACGTGATGCTTGTGATACATTGGGTACACATGATAGTGATAGTGATGACGATACAGATAAAACAATTTATTTTTGTGATACAGTCCAAATTGTTCCAATTATTTTTATGCTCATTTTTATGTGGTTTGCATTGAGTTGGCAATAATAATACTATTATTAATTTATTAATTATATTTACTTATCAAGTATTAATGCATGTAGTAATCGAAGAGATTTTTTATTATCATCATTAATACAATTAGCAAATTCTTTTACAGTAGCAAATGTTGTTTTAATGCCTTCACATCTAGTTGTAAAATATTTTTTTTGAGAATGAGCTAATACATGTCCTTTAGTTATGCTATTAAGTTTATACATTTTATATTGTTTCATAAATTTTTCTAATATATTTGTATCATATATTTCTAATAATGTTCTATTAAAATCATCATTATTTTTTATTGATGTTAGCATTTTATTATTTTTAATTTTTGCAATAATAACATCAATACTTTTTTCGCTTGCTTTTACTTTATATCCGTGTTCTATAAGATATCCAGCTAATTTACCATCATTTATCTTTCTACTTGATTCAAAAAAATTAATAATTTGTTGTACATTTTTATTATTAATATCTGAATGATTATATAAATGATTTAACATGCCTTCTTTTAATTCAATTTTATTATTAATAAATGATTCAACAAGTGTATAATATTTGTATTTTATCAGTGTATTTAGATTTGATTCAGTAAAATAATATGGTGTTAAATCTAAAATATTTTTTATTTCATTTTCTGTAAAATATTTTAACATTATATTAATAAAATTTTTATGATTCCAAGAAAGTTTTCTTAATTTAATTAATTTTATTCCTACATAAGAATAATATTTTTTTATTATAGTGCATATATCTAATTCTTTTGGTTCTAATTGATTTATGATTGTGACAAATGAATTAATTTTATCTTCTATTAAATTTAATTTATTTAAAGTATATTCTTTTATTTTTTTAATAAAATTATTACATTCATTTAGTAATAATTGTCTTTCTGAAAATGTGCATTTTTCAATACAAATATTTATATTTATCATGATTAATACATTATTATAGTCAGCATATAAATTGTTAGATGAATGAACACTTATTAATTGTATTTTTTCTCTATGTGATAAATGTCCAGCTAAAATAGTTATTTGATCATATGATAATGAATATTTATTATCATATAAAAGATGCAATGGTATTTTACTAATTTTATTATTATTTAGATATTTAAAAAAAAGTGGCATTTGACTTTGTTTATCAGATATTTTTTCAATTTCTTGCAAAAAATATTTATTATCTAGTAAATGTTCATCAATATAATTAATATTATATACTATTAACATTATTTTATAAGTTATATTTAGTTGTTTAATTAATAATTTATTAAGATTAATATTAAGTGAAAATTCATGATTAGTTATAATATTATTTCCATATTCTAATATATTTTCAAGTTTCATATTAAAAAAACTTTTTAAAGCAAATTCATTTACAATATTACTAATACACACAATACTTTTTTTTTCATTCATACATGATGACCATTTTAAGTCTATAAATTTTGATATTATTAAATTATTTTTTATTATATTTTTTATCTCTATTTCATCTATGTTTTCTATTTTATTTTCATTCATAATTGATTTTGGGATAGACATAATATAAAAATATTATATTTTTCAATTTTATTACAATCTAAGCTACTATTTATTATTATAATGAATAAAAAATTGAATTCATTAATTATTTGATATAACAATAGAAAAATATTAATTACTATCTCAATGGCAAATAGCACACCAATTCCTGTAGTATCTCACTCTGATGAAGAGGAACAGATTGTAACTCCTTTTAAGGTTGAATCAACAACTGCAATTAATTATATGAAACTTATTAACAAGTTTGGATGTGATCCTATTGATGGAGAGCTCCTTAAACGATTTGAACGAGTCACTAAGACTAAAGCTGATACATGGTTGCGTAGAGGCATTTTCTTTTCACACAAGGATCTATCAAAAGTTCTTGATGAGAAAGAAGCTGGACGTACAGTTTATCTTTATACTGGTCGTGGTCCAAGTTCTGAAGCAATGCATCTTGGACACATGATTCCTTTTCGTTTTACTAAGTTTTTGCAAGATGCACTTGAGGCAATCCTTGTCATTCAGATGTCTGATGATGAGAAGTTTGTATTTAAGGGAAAGGCTGACGGAAAGTCATTTGAATACTACAATCGTCTTACATATGAGAATGCACGCGATATTATTGCTTGTGGATTTGATCCAGAGCGCACTTATATTTGGTCAAATGCAAAGGCAATGGATGGTTCAATGTATGCAAATGTCACTAAGATTGACGGAAGTACAACAGGAAATAAGATTCGTGGAATTTATGGTCTAACTCTTGATAGTCCTGTTGGAGCTCTAGCATGGCCTTCAAAGCAATGTGCTCCAGCATTTTCTAATTCTTTTCCCAGTATTTTGCATCCAAAAGGTCCATATTCTGAACCTTTTGTTGATGGATCACGTACATTTATGGGAAAACATATGATGTGTTTGGTGCCGATGGCAATTGATCAAGATCCGTATTTTCGCATGGCACGTGATTTTGGTGCTGAATATGCAAAGCATGGATATCTTAAGCCTGCTACTATTCATACAAAGTTTTTGGTTGGTCTTGGTGGTCCACATGGAAAAATGAGTTCAACTGGCACAAATGTTGCAAACACGACACTTTATATGACAGACAATATTGAACAAATTCGTAAAAAGATTATGAAACATGCATTCTCAGGAGGAAAAGAAACAAAAGAAGATCATCAAAAATATGGAGGCACTCTTGAAGATGATGTGTCATATCAGTATCTATGCTATTTTATGCATGATGATGAAGAACTAAAAAGAATTGCACATGATTATCGCTCTGGGAAGTTGCTAAGTGGTCAAATTAAGAAGCTAATGGCAGAACTTGTATGTAATCTTATTTCTGAACATCAAAAGCGCAGAGAGGATGTTACAGATGATGTGCTTCGTCATTTTTTTAACAGAAATCGTAAGTTTAATCTAACACAATCTGAACGTGAACCAGTTGAACTTGAAACAGATGAGGTTTATGCAACATATGGAATTAATTTTGATCTTACCTTTGGAGCAACAGCACCAGTTGTTGAAGATTCGAAATCAGCTTCTTCAACAGTATGATCATTAGATTATACTTAAGCAATTTATTTTATTATTTTTCAAAAATTTGAATATTATATTATTAAGTAATCTTACTGCAAAATATATGCTAAAAGAAGCATACTTATGGAAAAAGCAATTATCAATCGTATGAATAGTGTAATGACTAAACTCAGCATGCTTGCATCTGATGTTCCGCGCAAAAATATATCTGAAATTTATGAAATTAATTTTTATGATACAAACAATGGAAACAAAAACATTATTTCTTATTGGAATATCCCACAATTTGAATGGAATAAAATTAAGTTTACATCTGATGAACTTAATATTCTTCTAAAACTTGGTTGGCGTATTTGGATATCATAAAATTTTAAATTAAGTTATTTTATTAATCATTGATGTATGCAGTCACTTTAGTTAAGAAAAAAATACTATGGTACTTGTATAACAAATAACATTTATTATCATACAATAAATCCATGCTTTTGGATCTTCTGAGAAAACTATAATAATTCTTTTAATAAAATTGAATATTAATTGATATTTATTATTATTAGACTATTAATATAGTATTATAATAATGTCAATCAATATTGTTAAAAAAATAGAAACATTGTTATATAATTGTACTGAAAAATATAATACACAAAATAGTAAAAAACAAATAAAGTCAATATTTTTATATTATTTTATTAATAAATGGTCTTTATCAACAATATTTATATGTCATTTAGCAATTGTTCTTAATATAGAGTTTACTTTAGATGAGCTATTAAATACTGGATATTTTAATATTTTTGGTGCAAATATATTGCAAGAAGAGCATATATATGATCAACTTAAAAAATATAATAAATATACTCCATCAAATATAAAAATATTTATTATAGATACAATAATTGATTATTATAGATTTTATAAAATAGTTGTATCTGGTAAATTTGTGACAACTACCCATTTATTAAGATATGATGGTGACATAAATTTTTTAATTAAAAAATTTTATATAAATTTTTCTAAATTTTTAAAAAAAATGTCGCCATCCATACTATCAATGATTTTATGTGATGCATTTAATATGTATTATGATAGTGAGTCCAGTTTAAAAAAGTCATATATAATATCACAACTTTATAATAAATTAAGAATTGTATCATTATTAAATTATGATGCTACTAAAATATTTATATATCATAGTGTATGATTAACCTTCTATATAACTAAATTTAGCTTTATTTACTAAAAAATTGATGTATAAATATATAGTGTATATACTATGTAAATTATAAAAATAATAACATATTATGCTTAAAATATGTAACACAACACTACAAAACAAATATATTTGCATAGGTATTTATATATATTTCTTGCTAATACTAAATAATTTTAGTAATGCATGTGTGTGTCCATCTATTAATAATATTAATCTTACTTCTTCAATGGCACCAAATTTAAATTATGGTAATGAATCATGGTTATATGAGATTAATATTGGGGATTATAATACATCCGAACCTCATTCATATAGTATATTATTTACACGTACACCAATTAATGATTGTAATGATGGAAATACTGATGAACATCATTTTTTAGAAGTAATTCGTACAGATTATGAATCTGCTTTTATTACAACACATTATGAATTTATAAGTATTGAAGAAACTGATTCATCAAAATTATCTTTTTATGTTGGAAATAATTATTTAAAAAGATTGCAGAATAACAATAATGAATGGATATCATACATTAAATTATTCTTAGATGATGATATTTTATGGTTTACAATTCATGATAATAAATCATTGTTCAAAATAGGAAAAAATATGAGTGGTTATGTAAATGTAAATATGTCAAATTATATATGTAATGGATATATTGGTCAAATGATTATGCGAGGAAAAACTATACTTGAGGGAAATATTACAGGTGATGGTTATGCATCAGGCAGACATTTAATTACAAGTAATTATTCTAAAAAAAGTATAAAATTATATAGTAATGCATTTCATTGGAATTATGGTGATATTATTATTACAAATAACAATGGATTGCTCACAGGAATGATTTATATTGCAGGTATGTCATTTTGGCTTGATTCTACAAATATTGATCATTATTTACCACTTGATTACTGGACATCACCCCAAACTAATAAAACTTATCCAATTGAATTTGATTTATGGATAAATAATCCATCAATGTATCTCTATATGAAACCCGTAAAAAATAATCAAGAAATTATTATTAATAATAATTCATTTTGGGTTTCTCCAGGAATATCTGTTATTTTAGGTATTAATAATACAATATCATCTCAATTAGGAATTGGTATAATGTACTCCTTTATTTATTAGTGTTTATTAATTTTTGTTTATTATATTTTGTTTAAATAATAAAATTATAAACATCCTAATTAAACTACTTAAACTAATGACATATATAGTAAATTACTCACTTATGTCTGAAGGATCAATATCAATGTCAATTACTCGTGCTTTAGTAGAACTCAAAACTCTTGAAAAGCGTATTACAAAAAAAACGGAGCAATCTGTTTTTGTAACAGCTCAAGTAAATCAACAAAATATTGATGATAAAAAAGTAGAAAATGCAACTGCTGATTATCAATCTTTGAGAGATATAATGAAATATTATAATACCATTAAATCAGCTATAGTGCTTAGTAATGCAGTTACTGAAGTTACAATTAGTGGTAAATCTTATAAAGTGTGTGAGGCAATTGATCGTAAATATTCAATTGTTCATGAAAAAAATCTTTTAACTTCACTTAAAAAACAACGAAATGCTGTAAATCAACGTATTGAAACACATCGTCGTCAAACTGAACAACGTCTTGATCGTCAGGTTGAAGTATTATATTCTTCTACTGGAAAAAATAAGACTGATGGTGCAACAGAATTTCATGCTAAGTTTTTGCATGATAATCGTGTAGAAATGATTGATCCTCTTAATATTGATAAGAAGATTGAATCTATTGAACTTGAAATTGAAGAGTTTGAGAAAGAAGTGGATTTTGTTCTTTCAGAAAGTAATTCACTAACTAAAATAACAGTTTAGAATTAAATAAAATAATGTATTATATTCCATTCATTTTTATTTTTGCTTTGCTGTCATACAAGATATATTATTTCTTGTTTAACGAATAATATCAAAATGCGACTTAAATATAAAAAATTATAAAGATATATGTTTTCGTGTGAAATCATAAAATCTTTATATTGTTAAAGTTTATCGATAAAAGATTAAAGCTAAAAGATTAAAGATTAAATGCTAAAAGATTAATGATTAAAAATTAAATTTAAAAGATAATAGAAATCAAAGGTCAAAGGTTTTGGGTATATTAAGTCGTTGCCCAGATATTTCCTCTTTGCTGTTAAGTAAGATTTGTGGAACTTTTCTACAAATCTTATATAAACAATTGAATAATATAATATACTGAATAATTAATAATAGAATTATAAAAGAAAGTCTCGTATACATATAATATGGCAAGCATGGATTTATTAGGTTCAATTTCAAGCAACGATGATTTTAAATTAGAAACATTATTTTCTGATTATAATATTAAACAATTTAGAGATCATCCAGATAAATGGAATAATGACTTTTTATTATTTTTTTACTCTACATATGTTGAGATGAAAGCTGGTGATAATAAAATCATAGCAATGGATGGATTTTATGAATGGTTTAGATTTGATTTAGTTGATAAAGCTAAATTATCAAATGATGTGTACCGTGTTTACTTAACAATAAAAAGTTCATATTTAGAAGAAATAGTACTCAAACTAATTAATTCTGAATTACCAATATCACAAATAAAAGTAATACAAAATGCATACACTGATGAATTAGTTCAAGATAAAGAAGCAACTTATCCAGCTGGCGCACCAAAAGATAAAAGGTTTCATCATCCATCAGTAGTTATTTATTTAAATACTGATGCAAAATCACTTGATAATACAATTGAACTACTAAAAGACTTTGATATACCAGAATATATTGCAGCAGGTGATCTAGGAGATAAAAGAAAAAAGGTATCTGATCTATTTTATATTGCAGATTATTCAACAACTGTTGCTGAATCAAGCGGGCACGCATCTTCAATGGAAGATGTATATAGAAAAACAAAAAATAAATATTTAAAACTTAAAGATGAATAGTATATTAGTTTTGTTATAGTATTTGTTTAGTATATACATTAATATTATATGTTTTATTATTTATTTTATGAAATAATTTAGTTACTTCATCTTTTATTTTTATAATTGGTGTTATATTATTTTTAAACAATAAAAAGTTCCATATTGGCTGATCTCTATATGTAGGATATTTAAGATAATAATTTATATAAAACTCTAATAAATAATCTTTTAAGAATTCATTATTTAAATCATATATAATTATACTATTTTCAATATAAGTAGATGTATTCATGTAATTATCAAATTCTTTATTATTATTGCATAATTTTCTTAAATATTTCTTAACCTCATCCATATTTTTTTTTGTTTCTTTTTTCCATTTAATTATTAATTCAATTTCACCTAATGGATTTATTGATTTAGATGGATGTTTATATTGTAATAGACCAAATTTATTTGTATTTGTGGATTGTGCAAGTTTTAAAATGTTAGGTATATCTTGTGGAATATACCTGCTATTACAATAAATATAATAATCATAATTTGTTGTATTACTTTTTAATATATTTAATGTATGATGTATATTAAATTTAAAAAATCTAGATATTTGAACATTATTTAATCCTTCAAAATGTTTTTTAATATCAATAGTTTTAACCTGCCAAAAGTTTGTAACTATATCACATGCATCTAAATTTGTAAATAAATATGCATCAAATAAATTTTTATAGTTGGTAATCATACTATTATTTTTTATTTGAAAGTCATGTACATCACTTTTATCACCAATAAACATTGTAATAAATATTATTTTTTTGTGTGCCATTTATTATATAGTATATATTATAATTAATATATATTATTATAACGAATAATCTTATTTGGGTATCATTACTTTAAAATATTTAGTAACTATGTTCATAATGGATCTATTGAATTTTATGAATTTATACAAGTTTATATCTTAATAATATATTGACTAGAAACTCATAGACAAATATATAATTTGGGTGGTTATTGTCCACTTACATATGCAAATATTAATAAAATAACAATAAAAAAATGAAACTATATAACTACTGATCATTATAAACATTAAATAACTATAACAAGCAATTATGAATTGTCCCCTTTTCCTTTCTGATATATTTTACAATATTTCATGGATATCATTGCTCGTGGCTATTGGTGGTGCTGGTCAAATGATTGGTCTACCACTCTTTATTTCTACTTTTGGTGGAGAAACTGGAATATACTTTGTATATGTATTTTGTTCATTTCTGTTCATTCCAGTTTTTTCTGCAGTTCTTGCATTTGATTATTGCAATAGCAGAGTGACACGTGATCATCTAATGCGATTCGATTGGAATTTTGTATGGATGGGTCTATCTGATGCACTTAATGGATTTCTTATTGTATACAGTTCTGCATTGGGGAGGACATCTGGACCACTGCAATCTATTCTAGCACAATTTGGTATTCCTTTCTCGATGCTATTTAGCTATTTGATTGTTCGAGGATGGAGATACAGTAGATATGAATTTATTGCTGCTGGGATTGTGCTTCTTGGGATTATGATTTCTTTGATTCCAAATTTGAGTTCACTTGTTAAGGATGGTATTGGTGAACAGAATTTTATATATCCACTTCTCTTTGTTATTGGTGGAATTCCAGGAGTGCTCATGAATATTGTTCAACACAATGTTTTCACAAAGTATCCTGATATTAACATTGCACAACTTCTTTTGTGGGAAAGTGTAGTACAATTTATTGCAGCACTTTCTTTGTTTTGGGTTGATTTTACTATTCCATGCTTTGGTACAAGTGCCTCTATTGATGAGTTTATGGTCAATATGAGAAATGGTATTGAATGCTTCTTTTTTATGGGTGAAGGGCGATGTTATGCATCATTCCCTATTGGTGTACTTTTTGCAATTGCGTATTGTATGAGCTACTATTTTGGTTCATTGGTTATCCGTGAAGCATCTGCCAATAGCAATGTTGTTATCAATTCAATTACTGCACCCATTACCGTTATTTTGTGGTTTGTGATTCCACCTATGACTGCATGGGCAGGTGCACCACCTTATACTCCAATTGACATTGTTTCTGCATTGTGTGGACTTCCGTTCATCTTTCTCGGGTCAGTAATGTATCATTATTATGAAACACAGACAATAAAATATACAAATCAATCAAATGATGCAAAGGATGATCCATTCATTGTTTACAATTCACATGATTCTGTACAAATTAATCTTGTGTAAGAATATTATTATTTTATTTACTAGATACTGATTACTATTTACTATGTATGATAATCTTAATTGTATTTACACCCTTGAAGATTTAAAATGGGACAAAAATAACTTAGAGACTTATTATTAATAATAAGTGGACCCAGGTGTATTCTTGCGTGTCTGTCAGTGGCACTACTTCGGTGTCGGTTTAGCATACCCATTTACAGTTTTATTGTAAATGACCACCCAAAATT